>ERZ773001.1014-NODE-1014-length-9787-cov-35.0184_pt1 | contig 9787 bp, 10 predicted proteins | sample MGYA00511673_ERZ773001 | MGnify/ENA primary metagenome ERZ773001 (study PRJEB29015, sample SAMEA2738091) | human oral metagenome | biome: human oral; feature: human-associated habitat; material: saliva | place: China | collected 2162 ... | reverse complement strand
TGCTAGCTCAAAAAATATTAGCGATTACATCGATAAGCAAGAACAGCGTAATTCTTTGAAAACTTCATTGAATGATAAGATTAAAGAAATTAAGTCTTTGCAGAAAAAGCTGGAAGAGAATAAGAAATCTGTCGAGAATACGCTTCGCGACCAAGAATTGCAGCGCAATGCGATGGCAGCTAAACAGTCTGAGAAGGCAAAACTGATTACTGACACGAAGAATGACCAAAATAACTATGCGGCGCTGGCTCAGAAGCGCAATTCCGAGGTAGCGAAGTTGCGAGAAGAGCAGGCTGCAGCCAACCGACGAGCTCTTGGTGGTAGTAATGTTTCGATTCCGGGAGGCGTACCTGGCGGCGGTGGTTATCCTGGCGCTTGGGCGAGTGCTCCACTCGACGCTTATGTCGATCCATGGGGGCTATACACGCGTGAATGCGTGAGCTACGTGGCTTGGAAAATTCATAGCACAGGTCGTTATGTTCCGCATTTTGGTGGTGCAGGTAATGCAAATCAGTGGCCATCGACTGCAGCACGTCATGGTATTTCTAGCGGCTCAACACCAAAAGCTGGCGCAGCAGCCGTGATGAATATTGGATATTACGGACACGTTATGTATGTTGAATCTGTCAATGGCGACGGAACTATTACTGTTAGCGATTACAACTTTGCCTGGGATGGTTTATATAGGCATTACACACGCTCAGCTTCAGGATTAACATACGTTTACTTCTAATCAGCATAGTGATACACAAAAAACGCTCGTGTTAAACGGGCGTTTTGTAGTATAATAAGCATATGGTTACGGGAGAAAAAAGACAGCAATTAAGTTGGTTTTTGACGCTTGTTATTGTGGCTATTGTTAGTTTTGTGGCGGGAGCTCGCTCCGATGCGCTGTTTGCTAATGTGGCGTCGGTATTTGGCGTTAGAACTTCAAATAAGACGATTGACTTATCTAGCGTTCAGAAAACATATCAAGAACTGGTTGCTAATTATGACGGAAAATTGGATACTCAAAAGTTGATTTATGGCGCCAATCGCGGGCTGGTTGAAGCAGCTGGCGATCCTCATACGGCGTATATGGACCCAGATGAGACGAAGGAGTTTGACAAGTCATTAAGCGGTCAAATTGGTGGTGGAATTGGTGCGGAGATTGGCCTTAGGAATAATAAGCCGACTATCATAAAACCTCTGGAAAACAGTCCAGCTCAGAAGGCGGGAATTAAGGCTGGTGAGGCGATTGTTAAGGTGAATGACGAGGCTTCTTCTGACTGGTCAGTGGAAAAAGTTGTGAGTAAAATTCGCGGAGAGGTTGGTACGTCCGTTAAATTGACGTTATTAAGCGATGGTAAAACGCGTGAGGTGTCGGTTGTGCGTCAGAATATAGTTTCTCCAGCAGTAGAGTCGGAAATTGATAGAGAGATTGGTATTTTGAAAGTTAACCGATTTGGTGATGATACAGTGAGCTTGTCCAGAAAGTACGCTTCGGAATTTGTTGAAAAAGGCGTTAAAAAGGTGATTTTGGACTTACGGAATAATCCTGGCGGAACGGTTGGAGCTGCTCAAGGGCTATTGGGCATCTGGCTGGACAATCAAATAGCTATGACCGAGCGACGGGGTTCTGAAATTGTTAAAACGCTGCGTACAACTGGAACGCCAATTCTGGGCAACATGAAGACGGTGGTGCTTATTAATGGTAACAGTGCTAGTGCTAGCGAAATTACGGCTGGGGCGCTTCGTGAATACGGAAAAGCCACGCTGGTTGGGCAGAAGAGTTACGGTAAGGGAAGTGTGCAGATTGTGCTTGGGCTGCCTGGCGGGTCGCAAATGAAGGTTACGGAAGCTAGATGGTACACACCAAAGGGTAAAAATATAGATAAAACTGGTATAGAACCTGATGTAAAAGTTGATCTTTCGTCGGACGATGTCAATAATAACGTAGATCCGCAGATGGATAAGGCGAAGTCGTTATAAAGCTTGTGTTTTTGGATTAGACAACATAAAATGGAGATAGTATGAACGGACAAAAAAAGAAGATTTTATTAGTTGAGGATGACATGGCTCTGTCTGCGGTTTATAGGTCGCGGTTGGAGATTGAGGGGTTTGACGTTAGGGAAGCCAACAATGGAGAAGACGCTCTGTCTGCCACCGTTGAATATCGTCCAGATTTGATTCTTTTAGATGTGATGATGCCAAAGATTAGTGGTTTTGATGTCCTAGATATTCTTCGCAATACGCCAGAAACTGCTAACGTGAGGATTATTATGCTGACGGCGCTTAGCCAGCCAAAGGACAAGGAGCGTGCTGAGAGCTTGGGTGTTGATGATTATTTGGTGAAATCTCAGGTTGTAATTGGCGACGTTGTGGCGCGTGTAAAGCATCATTTGGGTATTCAATAGAGAAGTAAATCGAGCGAAAAGTCAGCCTCTTATGGGTTGACTTTTTGTTTGTTTTTTGGTATAATAGCTCAGAATATGGTAGAGAAAAAATCAACACAAAATCCAGAAGAAAAGGCAGAAGTATCGGAAAACTGTATAGTTGAGGCTTATCCTATAGATAAAGACGCCACACTGCCGAGATTAAAGGTTATGCGTAGTCCTAGAGAAGAAAATGGTACTAGGTGGCTGGATGACGGTTGGTTTCCTGGAAATATTTTGTATGTATGCGATGTCAATTCTGAAGAAGGTATTGGCGATAACGTTTTACTAGTGCAGATGCACAAATTTTTTAGAAAGACGAACGGAGAATATACTACTGCCACTAAGAACATACTCTTGAGTGAAATACAGAGATTAAATGATAACTTTAATGTTGAGCGACTGTATAGAAAAACTCCCGAGGAGATGGTTGCGGAAGGAATGAAGGCTGCTGAGCAAATTTGGCAGCAGAAACATACGGCTAGTGATTGGAATAGTCTGTCGACTGCGGAAACGGGGCTAGATGAAAGTGATAGCCCAGAGATAGATCGCTTTAAAGAGAGAGTGCGAGAACTGATGAAGCCTCTAGAGACTGATGTAGACGGTATGTCTTTTGAGGACGAACCTGTGCGAGTGAACTACGATCATCTATACAGTCTGAGCTATGTGCCGTCAAATAATGTAGAGGATGCTGCCGTTAGAAACCTAAAAGGCGTTCCCATATCTGAGAATAGCTTTAATGCTGCGAAAGAGGTTATTTATAATCTAGCTATGAATCCATCGTTAATGCAAATAATTAATCCCGAGAGGTCGCTTGACTCTAAAGCGATCATAAATGGCATTAGATCTAGTCACCTGACGCGTTGTCGTTTGTTTGAATATTTAACCTCCAGTCTTGATAGGCTGGCGGTAGTTAATCCAGGCGCTTTGGCAGACAGAGTTCTTCGCGACTCAGAGGATAATCTAAAAGCTCCTAATTATCTCGGAGGTGATTATTATACGGGTAAAAGGCGCAGTCGTGAATATACTGTAGTGCTGGCAATTGCTATGATGGACGGCTCATTTAATGTAGACAGACAAGACAAAGTGGTTACTCATTACAGGGGTGGCAAGGAGAGAAGCGGTATGCATAGGGATTCTGCAAGGGCACTTCTCGAATATGTAAGAAATAATTATTAATAATAAAATAACTCCGCACAAACGGAGTTATTTTAAATAAGAAGTTTACTCTAACTAAAGAACAACAACTTGCGTTCGGCGTTCTGATTTGCCGGTAAACTTGGTTTTCTTGACTGACTTAAAGCCAACTACGCCATCTTTTGCAGCGTGGATGGTGAAGTTGCGGCTAACGTATGTACCGTCACCAGCGATCTTTGTGGCACCAGTTTGGCGAACTAGAACTTCTCCAGCGGAAACTTTTTGACCGCCAAATCGCTTAACGCCAAGACGTTGACCAGCATTGTTGTGGATATTCTTACTAGAACCACCAGCTTTAACCTTTGACATTCTTTACTCCTTATAGTTTCTATAAAACAATCTGTTCTAGTTTATCGAAAATAAAGCCAGTTGTCAAGCGGTTTTGGCTATATCTATGGGTTTTAATACCAATATTTCTCTGGCAACGACTTGATCTTCACGGTAATATAAGAGGTTTTTATCGATAATTTGCTGATATCCAAGTTTTTTAAGATTCTTTATCAGAGACAGGTGAGTAAATTTACCTTCGTGATTTTGCCACGCTGGAACGGCTATGCAAAGCGTCGTGTCTGGGCGGATTTGCGAGCGGATATTTTGTAGAAAATCGCTAATTATGTGATTACAATTTCCAACTACTTCGTGAAGTTTTTCTGAGCTTGGCGGAGCGGAAAACGGCTGACCTAAATATGTTTCGCAAACAACTTGAGAAATTCGCTTCTTCTGCTCACTTGTCAATTTTACAGAGGTGGCATCGGCCTGATGTGCTTGCCAGAAAGTGTCTGTCGAAAAAGTTTTTTCCACCCAGTTCATATTTTCAGTCGTGTAAGATATCATCTTATCGCTCAAATCGCTGCCATAAGCATTCACGCCGATAAGCGCAGCTTCTTGCAGTACCGTTCCTGTGCCACAAAACGGATCCCAGAGGTAATCGCCAGGTTTTGTGCCAGATAGGTTAATCATAATTTGTGCAAGCTTGGGCGGAAGCATTCCCACGAAGGCATCGCGCTTTGGTCGTCCGCGGTCGCGCTGAGTGTACGAATTGATATTTTGAGCGCCACGACTTTCAGCGATTATCAAATCTCCGTACACGTTCTTAGCTATGATAATTTCAATTTTCGCCTCAGACCTGCCGAGTTTATTATTGTGAGAGGTCGCAGTGGACAGAGCGACAGTTTTATTAGGAATTAGACGCAAACTGACACTAGATTTTTTCAGGTTATTTTTTAAGATAATTCCGATTTTTTGGACGTTTCTCGGATCCATTTTATTGCCATAAAAACTTATTCCAAGCGTTATTTTTTTCTGACTATTCGAAAGTTTTTTCGTGTATTTTTCAATAATAATTTTTGAGGCTTGGAGCAGGGTGTTGTGGTCCGATTTTTGCGACTTTATCTTCGTGATGACTTGTCCGCACTTAATCGTTCCGCCGAGATTGTCAATTGATAAATTGTCACAAGTAACCGTGGCGGCTTGATTGGAGATTTTTTGGACGTTTTGAGTGCCGTAAACCGCCTCTAATTCAGCGATAGAGATTTCTGGTTGACGACCAAGAATAGCTATAAACATGTCGTAATTATAACATTTATCGTGGTATAATGAAGGTTATGTTACCGAAGGTGTTGCAATTGTTAAAGTCGCCACGAGCCATTATGAGCGTTTTGACGTTGGCGGTTTTGGCAATAATAATTTTTCTATCTCGGCATGAGCTAGTGAAGGCGTGGAATCTGTTTTTGCACGCGGATTTATGGCTATTATTCTTACTATTGCCGTTTCAGATTATCGTGTACTTCGCTGGCGGCGAGATGATTTTTTCGTATTTAAGAGAGAAGAATCTGATTCATCATATTTCCAGGCTGGAGCAGACGAGAATTGCGCTGGAGCTTAATTTGGTCAATCACATTTTTCCGTCGGGCGGAGTTAGTGGAATTTCGTATACGACGTGGCGAATGCACAAGCTCGGCGTGAGTTCGGCGCGTTCGACATTTGCACAGGTGATTCGTTACGTTACGGGATTTTTGTCACTTCTGGTTTTGTTGGTGATTGCCGTGTTGGCGCTGGCTATTGATGGTAAGGTCAATCGATATATCGTTGCCGCTAGCTTCTTGCTGATTATTGTAGTTTTGGCGCTGACGTTTGGTCTGATTTTCGTGTTTTCGTCAAAGCGTCGTATGCAGATGACTGCCGCTAAATTGTCCAGATTCATCAATACGTTGGTGAAAATTGTAACTTTGGGCAAGAAGCGACGAGTAATGAAGTCGAAGAAAGTCGAAGAGTTTTTTGTTGACATGCAGGACGATTTTCAAGATTTGTCCAACCATCCGAAGCTTCTGATAAAACCGATGATTTGGGGAACTGTTTATACTGTTTTTGACGTGGCGATGTTTGCTGTGGCGTTTCTGTCGCTGGGTGTTTTTGTTAATCCGGCAATTTTGATGGTTGGATACGGCGTGGCGGGATTGGCAGCGATTGTCGTGTTTACGCCTGGAGGGACGGGAGTTTATGAAACTATTATGATTATTTTCTTAAGTATGGCAGGTACTCCGCCGGATTTGGCGATTGCTGGAATAATTTTGACGCGAGCAATTTTACTTACTGGCACGATCATCTTTGGCTATATTTTCTATCAACATGCACTGATTAAATACGGCAAGCCAGATGATTCCCAGATTTAGCGTTAGCAATTTCATAGCAGTTGTCAATCAAACTTTTGACGTTGCTTTTGCTGGGATGGTTGAAGTTGAGGGCGAGGTTTCTAGTTCCAAGTCTTATCCTCCGAAATACGCTTTTTTCGATCTGAAAGATGACGACGGGCTGGTTCGGTGTTTTGTTGGTTTTAGCAATTTACGTACGCCAATTGAAGATGGAATGAAAGTTGTCGTTCGAGCGATGCCAAATCTTAGGGATAATGGTGGATTCAGTCTGAATGTTCAAGAGATTCGCCCATTAGGCAGGGGAAGTTTGAAGCGAAGTTTTGATCTTTTGAAACAAAAATTGACAGTTGAGGGTTTGTTTAATTCTGAAAGAAAGCGTCCATTACCGCAATATCCTCAGAGGGTGGCTGTTATTTCCAGCACGAAAGCAGCAGGATATGCGGACTTTATGAAGATTTCCGGTGAACGTTGGGGCGGCGTGAAATTCGTAGTCGCCAACGTTAATGTGCAGGGTGCGAATGCTGCAGATCAAGCTGTTCGAGCAATATCATATTTTAATCAAATGTCAGAATCTCCAGATGTGATTGTTTTGATTCGTGGCGGTGGCAGTGCGGAAGATTTGGCGAGTTTTAACGATGAAAAACTGGTACGCGCGGTGGCGAGTAGTCGCATTCCGACAATGACTGGAATTGGTCATGAAATTGATGAGAGTTTATGTGATTTGGCGGCGGACGTTCGCGCAGCTACGCCGAGTAACGCCGCGCAATTGCTGTTTCCTGATAAGCGAGAAGTGGTTCGGCATTTGCATTACAGGCTAATTGACGCGAAAGATTCAATTTGTAGAGCTATCGAAGAACAGTCGCTTAATGCAACAATGTTGCAAAAAGAAGCACTAAAACAGTGGTCAAGTCGCGTGGATGTGGCTGTAAATGCAACATTGTCGCAACAAAAAGTCATCGCTGAGTATGATCCAGAAATGGCGCTGCGTCGTGGCTATGCAATGATCAAGGGTGATTTACAGATTGGTAATATTGTAGAGATTACAACAAAAGATATAATTATGAAAGCGAGGATTGAGAATAGTGAACAACGATATGACAATTGAGCAAATGATGGCTGAATTGAACGAGCGAATCGCGTGGTTTCAAGGCGATGATTTTAATCTGGACGAAGCAAAACAGAGGTTTATTGAGGCGAGAGAATTGTCAAAAAAAATTACTGCCACGCTGGAAGATATGCGACATGATATCGAGGTTCTTAGCGAGGATTTTAACGCTGAGTAGGATCTTTACATCAATTAAAGCATAAGCTATACTTTACAATATGATGACGAGAGATAAGAGTGAGCGTGGCTCAGTTAATGGCTGGATGGTCGGCACAATCGGCTGTCTGATATTGTTTTTGATTGCTGGATCTTTGGCAATTTGGGCGTATATGCAATACTCCCGAGAAAAAAGCAGTGTTGATAGTAAAGTGGCAATTGAAGTTGCTAAGGGGAAGAGTGAACAAGCCGAATTAGACCAGAAGAAATTTTCTGAAGAGGCAAAAAACCCGCGTATTGAATTTGTTGGTCCTGCTGAATATGGTCGGGTATCGTTCATGTATCCAAAAACTTGGAGTGTGTATGTAGCGAATGACGGTAGCGACAGGGGTGATTACAAAGCTTATCTTCATCCTGTTTCAGTTCCTTCGACAACTAATAAAAATAGTCGGTTTGCATTAAGGCTGGAGATTATCAACAAGAATATGGATACGGTGCTGAATGATTATCAATCACGACTAAAGAAGGGTGAATTGACCTCAAGTAGCACTGAGTTTAATGGAATTTCAGCAACTCGGATTGACGGTACGTTTGAGAAAGAATTGCGTGGCTCTGTGGTTTTGATGAAAGTTCGCGATAAAACTATTCGTTTTTCAACCGACGCGGATACGTTTAAGCCAGATTTCCAGACTATATTGAGCACTGTAAAAATCTCTGAATAGAAAAACTCAGTACATATTTGCTATACTAGAATTGTATGGCAGGTAAAGAGTGGAGTGATGCTGATTTTGGGGGATTGCCGAGCGTTTTGGTGGCGGCTCACGAGCTGAAAACGCCGCTGGCTTTGATTAGGCAACTGGCGCTACTGTTGGACGACGATTTAACCAGTTCTGCCGATAAAACTCAGATCCAGCAACGAATTATTCGGACTTCTGAACAGGCGTTGCAGCTTACGATCGATTTGGCAAATTCAGCTAATTTAACGCCGTCGTTATTTCCGCTTGAACCGGTCAATCCGTTGGCTTTATGTCAGCAAGTAGCGATGGAAACGAAGTTCAACGCAATGCTTTACGGACGAAAAGTTAGCTGGCCTAAGAGCAGTCGAAATAGTCAATTGATATTGGCGAACCGAACGCTTTTGGGGCGAATTTTAGCGAACTTTTTGAATAACGCGTTGGCGTATACAGAGGACGGATCGGAGATTGAGGTTTCGGTTAAGGCGACAAAAGATGCCGTGAGAATGAGCGTGCGGGATTTTGGACCGATGATGAGTTTGAAGGAATATCGGCTTTTGCTTGATGAAATGGAAACGCGAAAAACCGTGCGAACAAGGCCGGAAAGTAGCGGGCTGGGGATTTACGTGGCGAATCAATTTGCGCGGGCGATGAACGGGCGGATTGGTCTGATTCGTCACCGTGATGGATTGACTTTTTATGTAGAAATGCCAATTAGTCGGCAGTTGAGCTTGATATGAAAAAACTGTTAATCGTTGAGGACGATAAGAATTGGGCGGATATTCTGGGCAAGTTTGCTATGGATGTTGGCACGGAATATCGAGTGGCGGTTTCTGGCGGTCAGGCGATTGAAATTATTGACGATTGGCAACCTGACGCTTTAATTTTAGATATGTTGTTGGCTGGCGAAACGGCGATTGCTCTGCTGAATGAACTGCGATCGTACGCAGATTTGGCGAGTCTGCCGATTGTGGTCTGTACGAATATTGACGTTAAAATGGACGATTTGCGTCCGCTTGGCGTGAAGGCGATTTTGAATAAAACATCGATGCGTCCGAATGAGGCGCGGGCGGTTTTTCGCGAGGTTCTAAATGACAGGGCAGAGTGAACGAGTAAAAGCGATCGTTCTGAGGCGAACGAATTACGCCGAAGCTGACCGAGTTTTGCAATTATTGACCCCAAAAGGTCGACGTAGCGTAATCGCAAAAGGTGTGCGACGCGAGCGCAGTAAATTGGCGGGCGGAATCGAATTGTTCGCGATTTGCGACGTGGTTATTCGTTCTGGTCGGGGTGATTTGGGGCTATTAACTTCTGCTCGATTGTCGGCTTTTTATCGGCATATTTTGGAAGATTACGATCGGATGCAGTTTGCGTATTCAGTAATGAAATTGGTTTCTGCGGCGAGTGAAAATATTGACGAACCAGAGTGGTATTATGTACTGAGTCAAGTTTTAGAGCAATTGAATAATCCCGCGATAAACCAAAAATTGATTGAAACGTGGTTTTATTTGCAATACGCGAGTTTGCTGG
>ERZ773001.1012-NODE-1012-length-9801-cov-3.45465_pt1 | contig 9801 bp, 13 predicted proteins | sample MGYA00511673_ERZ773001 | MGnify/ENA primary metagenome ERZ773001 (study PRJEB29015, sample SAMEA2738091) | human oral metagenome | biome: human oral; feature: human-associated habitat; material: saliva | place: China | collected 2162 ... | reverse complement strand
CAATCCAATCTTTAATAGCTTGTGGCAATGTTGCACTTGCTAACCATTTGTCACGACCAGTGAGTGTCGGTGCGACAGGCGCTGGAATTTGTGGTAAAGCTGGTGCATTTGCTTGAGCAGGTGTTGCATCAATCTCAACAGTCAATGCATCGTGCATAGACGGTGAATTTTGTAATTCTTTCACCTTATCGAACTGCTCTTTGTTTAAGTAGCCGATTGGTGTGAAGAAGAATCCATGTGTTTGACCTTTTGGAAGACTAACACGTGTAACTACTGCTTCCCATGGTGTCTTAGTTTGCTGTAGAAGTTTTGCGAAGTTTGTGAAACCCCATGCGAAACCACCTAACGGACTAGGAATACCGTTTGTGTCTTTATTAAAGAGTGAACGGCTTGACACCTTAATACGATATACACGGTTAAGTTCAGGATAAACCGCAACCGCCACATGTTTAAAGTAACCACACGCACGACCTTCACCATTTGCACCTGTACCCGATACATTCATCGGACAACTCGCACAATCATGTGACTGTGGTTTTTCAGCATTACGGCTAGGGTATTTACCATCCGCAGAGTAGCAAGTCGGAGCAGAAGATTCACCATCTTTATAAGTGCCTTCATAATAAGCACGGTATGTGTCACGACCTGCTGGCTGTGCATCTAACACGACGACATCAATAGAAAGTGATGTAGAAGAACGAACGCCGCCAACATCGGTCACAATGCCACCGTCTACAACAGTAATACGGTCTACAGAAATACCTGTGGCTTGGTCATCAAGTGTTGAATGATAATCACCATTTTGAAGGTATGCGGGTAATCCAGCTGACTGTTCAAAGGGAACTAATTGTGCTGGAGTTGCTAAATTTGTACTCATGATTGCTCCTATGCTCTACGTACAGAAATAGAAAGAATGTTGTCGATAGCCATACCGTCAGGTAGTGTGCCACCGTCAGCAATATAAGCGGCTACTTCGCCCTGTGTAATTTGCCCATTTACAATCTGTGCTGCAACTTCAGGGTTTTGCGCCATCCATTGTCTAAACACATATGGGTCTACCACACTATATTTTGTCTTGGAAACTTGAGAGACAGTACCATTGATTGTCTTAACAGACTCAGTTTTTGTCTCGTTCATGCGTTTGTTCAATTCCGCCTCAATCATTTGCATCTGTTGTTTTGTATGTTCAACTGCAGGTTTGATTGAAGCTTCAAGGTCAGACTTGTGAGCCCGTAAGTCGATATACCACTTAACAAGTGTGGGAATATCGTACTGTGTTGTATCAATTAATTGGAAGTTGTCAGTCATATTATAGCCCCCGGATAAAATCCGTGTAGAGATTTAATAAATCAGCTTGAGAGAGTTTTCTCTGCTGTAGTGTTTTATATAATTTTTCTTCCACTGGCGTTGAGTGCAAGTGGTAGATGTGCATGTCTTGCGTTTGCCCCGGTCGGTCAATACGATTACATGCCTGCTGGTATGTCTCGTTCGATGTAACAGGTCCGAACCAAATAATGCAACTGGCTGCTGTAGCTGTAACACCATGTGACATTGCTCTTGCGACTGCGAGAATAACATCTGGCTCATCTTCAGTCTGGAACTGCATGAAAATTTCTGCTCGTTCTCTTGCTGAAGTGTCGCCTGTTATCACGGCAACTTTAAAATGCTTGCTTAATTCTTCTTCAAGCATGGCGATTGTGTGTTTAAACGGAGCAAATACTAATGTCTTGCCTTTGCCTTGCACGGTTGAACGTGCTCGAGCCTGTTTAATCAACTCAATCGTCTTTTCAATGCGTGGAGAAACATCAAACTTCATTGCCTCTCGAGCATCATTGTAAATTGCACCTGTCGCAACTTGTAGCAATTTACTCATTAGTGCACCGCCATTTACTGCAGTAATCGTTGCTTCTTCATTACCTACAAACTGGTCGTTCTTCATTTTCTTATAGAACTCGGCTTGCATCGGTGTAAGCGGAACTTCTATATACTCATGTGTCACGGTTGGCAAAGTAAGCACTTCACTTTTTTCAATTTTTATAGCGGGTCTCATGTACTGTGAAACAGTATCATGTGCATCGAATCTCGGTTGCCATGTAAACTGTGACACTTTACGCGTGACCATTTCTTTAAAGCGGAACGCTGATATGTTTCTCACATTATCAGGTTTAATTAGCTTTATCTGCCCATAGACTTCATCGGGTCGGTTCGGCATTGGTGTTCCTGTTAGCCCCCACGCATACTCTGCTTGTTGGCAAATTGGAAATACTGCCTTCCACCTATTCGACTTGTCGTTCTTAAATGCTGTCAGCTCGTCAATCACTACAACATCGTAGTGGTTTTTTAACAGTTGTTTCTGAATTATCTCTACACCGTCATGATTAATGATATGGATATGAGCGTCGTTAGATGCTAGTTTTAACCGTTCTTCCCGTTCTCCGTGCAATACGGTTACTTGATACAGTGGGTTAATCGCAAAGAACTCGTCTTTCCATGTCGATTTCATATTTGAAAGTGCACCGACAATCAGCACTCTGTTAATTTTCTTTTGTTTAAACAGATAATCTACTGTCCAAACAACACTTGCTGTCTTACCTGTTCCCATGTCGGCTAGGCAAAAGCCACGCTTGTTGGCTGATAAGAATGAGCATATTTTAAGTTGATGCAAATAAGGCTCGAATCGCCCTACAAAATCATAATCCCGCAACATAGGCGAGAGTGTTGGCACATGCCAGTTAGCGACTTGTTGCGTTGTCTCCAGTGTCCATGGGACACACAGTCGTTGTCCGTCGCCTAATACATCAGACAGATAACAACCTTGAACAGACATTGCAATTTGCTGGGCTAACTGTGTCTTAATCAACAAATGAGAATTATCGCCATAAACTTCTAATACGTTTCGTCTCATAATCCTATAATCTGTTTGATTTCATCGTCTGATTTATTTGCATAAATCTCGGATGATTGGCGAATAGCATTAATCACATTTGAAACTGCGGAGCTCTCAGAATTTTCCTGCTCGGTCTCACTCGAGAAGTAGTCAATCTCATGTAGAGCTTGCTTAATTGTTTCAGTCGCACTGGCAAGTGATAACGATGTCTGTGTCGCTACTTGTGTAACGATTGACAGCAAGGTCACGTTGCCCTGTGGTTGTTTCGCTTGCACGGCTTGGAGCTGTGTAGCGGTGCGTTCATTTGTCTCTCTCGTTGGTTCGAGAAGATTAAGAACGGCTTTTAAAGCGACTATTGCTACATCGCCACGAGCGATTAAGTACCGCTCTTTATCCGAGATGGTAGACATATTATACCCTTTTGGTTGAAGTAGTCAAGATTATTTTTTACGATTTTTTACACCGCGATTATAATTAACGGAAGTAATCTGTAAGTTAGAGCGGGAATTTGAACCACCTTGTGAAAGTGGACGCTTGTGGTCTACATCTTTTCCTTTAAGTGCGGCTTTACCAACTTCCTTTTCCATTGTCTTACGAGCTTTGTTTCGTGCTGCACGGTTAGCAATCTGCTCAGGTTTAGCATGATACATCGCATACTCACGTTTATAATCACGTTTACGTGCGGTTGCCATTTTAACCTCCCGGGTGGTATGGGCAATCAATAACTGGACACCAGCCACATAAGCCCGATTGTTTCATCGGGAATTTGCGGGATGTCAATGCTTGCACAATCGGTATTGAACGACTTGTCCAACGCTCGATGTACTCGGGCATTTTATCACGGCTGTATGAATCTCTGATAACTTTCTTTTCATCGATAAATACAAGTGCACCTGTAATTGTATTAATCTTAGGGAAATGAATAAAGGTTAAGATAGACATTAACTCTAGCTGACCTGTGTCGGCAAACTTTGATTTACCTGTTTTATAGTCAATCATTACAGCGTGTTCGCCTTGGTCTACTAACAAGTCAAACTGTCCACGAATCCATATATTCTTTCCACGAAAGTACCCTACTTTCTTCGCTTGCCAGTCCATTGCCATTTTAAACTCGGCATGTTTATCGCCATCTTGTTCAGCGAAAACTTCAACCCAATCTTTAAATGGTAGTGCATAGTCTGGAAGTGGTGTGCCGTCTTTAATGTAGCTCTCAAACGCTTTGTGAATCATATCACCACGCTTGGCTTCTTCAGACTGCTCATAGGGAAACTTCTTCAACACACGCTCTTGGTAAAAGCGTTGCGGGCATTGTTCAAATGCTTTAATTGCCGTAAAGGATAACGGCATTGTAACTTCATTCTGCAACATATTTTGTTCCTATTTTGGTGTCATAATCATACCCTTTTCTCCTTCCAATTTCATGAGATATTTTTATTTAATGTGTTCGTCTATATCATCTGTCTCTACAACAAGCTCAGAATTTGTGCGTAATACTTCTGCAAGTTTTACTGCTCTGTCTCTACTACGCTCTGGTAGTGTAGCCAACATAGCTGATACTATAAGCACAATTTTATCTAGATTTTCTGAATCTACTTGCACAGTATCTAGCCCATCGCTACTCGTGATACAGAAGAATGGTTGTTCATAGTAAAATTCAACAACACCATTATCGCCATAGATGGTAGACGAACCTTTCTTTGCATAGCTCATTATTTACAATCTCCATAGTGTCTTGCTGCATCGCCTTCACAGTCCACTGGTAAGCCTTTCGCCCACTCTGGTACTTGTCGCATGCACCATTGCATATATTCTTTCGCTTGTTCTACTTCATCATCTTTTACAACGATGCCCCATTCATCATGGGTATTTAGAACAATCTTGTATCGTTGGTTAATTAGTAAAGCTTGATATTTCATCACTGCAAACGCTAACGCTTGGTTACAGTTTTCAAAAATACGAGCTGCATAGGTAAATATCCATTGAATACGACCTTCTTTTAAACCACGATATGCATAATTCATCTTAGTTGAGCCATCTGGGTACTCACGTTCACGCATTGATAAACAGTGATAATTGAGCCAGTTGCCATCAGGTAGTCTAATTCCCGGCATACGAACACCGTGATTCATACGTGCTCCGTCATAGTAGAACAGTCGCCCATCAGGTCCACCGAAATATCCACTTGCTCCAGCAATCATGTTACGCAGTACAACATCGCATGCGTTCCAGATTGCCACAACTTCAGGGTGTGTCTCTCGGTAAACTTTCACGATATGCTGTGCTTCTTCGAGGGTCATATCAACACCCATAAGTTTTGCATAGTTCATGAATCCGACCGCACCTGTGCCGTAGATGTTAGACAATAGCGATGCTTTACCAGCAGGGCGTTGAATACTTGCGTAAGGTTCAACTCCGCTCTTAGCTAACTTCTTAATCTCGTCAGGGTCGCCACCATAAATGAGCGATGCCTGTTGAGAATAAGGGTCTTTACCTGCTAAGAATAGATTTAGTGTTGCATAATCGCCCGCAATGTAACTGCCTGTGCGCAACTCAATCTGTGAGCTATCGAACACCACAACTTTGTAGCCGGGCGGTGCACTAATGGAACGTTTAAGAGCATTTGACTGCCCCTCTTTACGACCACTGCTCAAATTTTGCACGTTTAAGCCCCCACTGCCTCCGAGCCTATGCGTATGTGCTCCGCTCACCGTGTATGGCATACCAAACCCACAACCGAGTTTTGCGATTGCTCTAAACCGTTCAGCTCGTGATAACTCGATACTCGAGCTTAGTGCTAACTTCGTTCTAAAAATATCCCCAATCTCGTCCATGCGGTCGCACATCTCGATAACCGGCGGGAATGTTTTAGAATAGCAAGGTTCAACTCGACCTTTCTTCTCGCTGTATTTACTTGGAATGATGAACGCATAGTCAGCGTCTTCATCAATCTCATGCTCAAGAACACCGCCCAACCCTTGCAAGAACTCCGTGAATTTAGGAACACTTCGGCATACCGAGCGTAATTCTGCTTGGTTTCCACCGAAGTATTTATCTGCTACATCTTTAGCACGTTCTTTATCTCGAGCGTGAATACGTTGTATTTCTTCTTCAATAATCGGTAAGTCTAAATACAAGCTCGGCTCGATGTAGCATTTTAAAATCATATCCCCGTACTGCATTTCATCGGGTGTAATCATTTTTGTGAAATATTTAAAGGCTTCTCTGGCTAAGTGTACATCGTTGTTACAATACTCTACATAGCCCATTAACAACTCATGCCCACGTTGCACTTCGTTTGGGTCTGTCGTTGCTTTTAATGCTAAGTATGGTGTGCCTTGATATGCATTATAAAGGTGCATGCCTAATGCTGACTGTACTTCTTTACCTTTAGGCGGTACTTCCACCCCATTAGCCTGTAATACTTTTGCGATAGCCCCTAGACTTGCTCCTTCAAATACATGAGCAGCTGTTACCCGAGCCATTGCCATTGTGTCTGTATAATATCGTGCTGTGTGTCCGAATCGTGCACGAATAATTGTGGCATCGAAGGCGGTGTTCTGTGCGTTTAACACAGTGTTGCCCCAATCGATACCGTCTAAAACTTCTTTAATCTTTGGATAGCCAATTACATTTTTAATCGGCTCGTCATTGATTGCATATGACATCATTATCGGTTGAAATCGACCATCCATGATGTACTCAATCATCGTCATCTTGCTTAATGAATACTCACGGTCATAGTACGTTTCAAAGTCCACTGTTAATACGTTCATGCATGTTCTGCTCCATTGTATGCAAGAATGTTTTTAATTAGTTGCTCCAGCTCGTCGATGTTATCTTCATCAATAACTAGGGCAACTCCGTTACATTCAATAATCTGTTGAATGTTCTGTGCTTGTAATGCTGTTACACCGTGTCGGGTGTATTTACTCTTTGTTTCAACCGCAATAAATTTACCGTTGCAACAAGCGATGAAGTCAGGCACACCACTGCGGTTATATCCGCCTGTTACTGGCATAAACCAATAAACCCCGTAGGTGTCAAAGATAAATTTTACTTGCTCTTTAACCTTCCCTTCGGGTGTCTTAGCTGTTTTCTTCCGCACTGGTTTTTTTGTTTTCACCTTCGTGCTTTTCACTGGCTGTAACATTTCCATTAACTTCATCATGGTGTATCTCCACTGTTAATTCTGATACTTGTTGTTCAAGTCGTTTAATCTTCTCGAACGATGACTTCTGCATTTGTGCAAGTTCATGTTTAAGAGTTAAGATTGTCTCAATCTTCTCCTGTAACATCTCACGTGTCTCTGCAAGTTCTTTCTCTACCTGTGGCAAACGCTTTAATACTTCCGCGTGGTAGATATGCATCATGCGTGGGTCTACTTGAACACACTCGATATACCTGTCGTTAGGGTCAAAATACTGCGGTAACTCTGCACGTGCATGATGTTTATGCTGATTAATATAATCTACATAACGCTCTTTAAACTTGTCGTACTGCTCTTGGCTAATACCAGCAAGGCTACGCCATATGTTGCACCCATACCGCTGACAGTTTATATCAATGCCGAGTTTAATATCACCAACACTTTCTCGACTTGCGTATGAATAACACGCTCCCTTAAAGCTGGCATATGTTGTTATTCTCGGGTCGATGTAATTGTTTCTAATCATGTAGTAGTAAATCATGGCAAGTGTCCATTCTCGCTTGCCAACCATAATTGTTTTAGAGCGGTCTGAGAATGAACGTTCACCCACCCTTGCTCGTATGTTAGATGCGTAAAGCATCTGTTTGAGTGTTTTACCACGTGCTTTTTTATAAAACGTAGTTTGGGTGTAACCCCAAAAATGCATAACCATTTTCGGAGTCCACCATTTACCATTTACTAACTCCGCTGTAGCGGGCACTTTTAACTCTGTGTCTGACATTCTTCAACTAACCCCAACTCAAAGATAGCGTTCTCTGCTTTGGTGTGTAGCTGTAAAATGTTAGCCATAACCATATCCACTGCAAGAACACGGAGATAACCATATAAATCAACACCGATACGCTTGTTTGGCAATTCTTCTAAGAATGTCATGAGTTGTTTAACATACTCGTTTACGCTTTCTTCTGTTAAATTGTCAGGGAGTGTCGGTGCTCCGTCCATGTACTGACTGGCAATATCAATGGATTGTTTGGTTTTCTGCTCCATCTTCGTTGCTAAAGTGTCTTTGTATATATTCAGCAGTGTCGCTGTCAGGGTCAATTTCATTTTTGTCCACCATTACAAGTTTTACTTCATTGTATTTAGGGTGTGTTAATACCGCAATCCACGCACCTTTTCGGCTATTATCGACTGCATAATCCCACCCGCCATGACTACCCATTGTTGAGCCGTCAATGATTTCGTTTGCGATTTCTCTAACATTCTCAGAAAACTTGCTTTTATTGAGATTGTCGTTGCCATTCATATCGATGTATGTTTCAAGCTGTCTAATCTCAGGAAGTCTAAGCCCTAATTCTTCATTCAAGAAATCTTTTGAAAATTTAAGTGTTGCTTGCATTGCACCTAGAATCGCTTTCCCAACTTCTGCTCTGACAATCATTTTACTGTCGAAATTATCTTCGGTCAGTTGTCTGTCAAGTGCATGCATTGTGTCGTTTCCATGCTCTATAATATCTTGCATGTGTTGTTTAATGCCATCTTGACTTAGCAACAAGAACGACATCGCTTTTCCATAGGCATCGCGTAGACAGTTAGTATACACTGTTAAAATATCTTGCACTTCACTTTTTGTATAAGTTTCTTTGTTTACTAATGCTTCACGGTTAATTGCTTTTCTTGGCATAATTAAATCCTTCTACTAATTTATCCCATACATCTGGGTTTTGTTGGTACATTTTACGGTATTTACCGATTGTGATATGGCTACAACCATAAGCCTTAGCCATTTCAATATTGCTGTTGTAACGAAGTGAATTGTGTTTCAACCATGCAATAACTTCTACCGCCTTAGCAGTGTCTACATCACATGGGAACACATGCTCGGGGTTGATACAACGATAATCCCCGCATGTATTACAATAGCGGTACTTGTCGGGGAAATCTCGGTCTGGCTCTGCTTTCATCACCATAAAGCGTTTCACGCTGTTGTACAGTGCTTTGCCACCCTTGAGCCGAACTTGGATGATAGGACTTCTATGGGCAAAACGCCCTGTCCATATCATACAACCACGCTCATTCATTTCCACTTTACTGTCGATTGCCGTCTGTAGTGTCGGCACATCGTTCACATCATAAAGCTCGTCAAACTTTGCCATTATCCCCCCTTTATAGGTGTTTTAATCCGTCATGCGTAACGATTAATGCGGAGTATGTTTCGCCATCGTCGTCACGTGGTCGCACAATACCTGTGCCGTGATAAATACTGTAACCTTCGTTATACATGGTTCTATCTTCGTCTTCGTCATACCACTCGTCATCATTGATGACCATACATTTAATCACTTCTAACCCTGTTGTCGGGTGTCTGAACACTTTACCACCATGGTCGAACAGATTAGCCCATGGGTCGATGAATGGTGCAACAAAGTGCCCTAGAATATCATCATCACTTCGGTAGTAAGGGTTGCCATCGTAGTCGGTGTAACCGTCATTGTAGTAATCTTGTAATCTATAATCACAATCATCGCCATTTTTTAGATAATCATCTAAATAGTTAGCTTTGATTGCGTAGAATATTCTATCTACTGGCTTGCCATTATAAAGACAGTTTCTAATGAGATTGCTTGCTTTCTCGTTGCCATATGCTTTGCCATACAGAAGTTTTGGTGTGCTATGGTCGCTATAAGATACAACGGCACGTGTAATAAACGGATACTCGGTCGCATTGTCAACCTCAACCGCTTTGCCTTTCCTGTTTTCTTAAAAG
>ERZ773001.1011-NODE-1011-length-9807-cov-32.5396_pt1 | contig 9807 bp, 9 predicted proteins | sample MGYA00511673_ERZ773001 | MGnify/ENA primary metagenome ERZ773001 (study PRJEB29015, sample SAMEA2738091) | human oral metagenome | biome: human oral; feature: human-associated habitat; material: saliva | place: China | collected 2162 ... | reverse complement strand
TAAGATTACGATTGACGAAAAGATTGACGCGGTTGAGCCAAATATTGATATGGAATTGACAGGCACAAAATACCAGGTCAATATTTTCCGCGCTCGTCCAATAACAATTGTCGATGGAAATAAACGCCTGAAAATAACCACAGCTGAGCAGACGCCGGCTTTGATTGCGAAGGCCGCTGGACTGACTTTATATCGCGAAGATAAAACGCATTTTACGAATTCTGACGATCTTTTGGTGAACGGTGTGGGTCTGGTAATGAAGATTGAACGATCAAAACAGCGAACGATAACCGAAGAAGCTGATGTTAATTTTGATATTGAGCAGATTAAGGACGATTCTCAGCCGATTGGATTTAAGAATGTTAAGCAGCTTGGGGAAAAAGGCGTGCGGAAGGTAACTTATCAGGTTGAGGTAGAGAATGAGCGCGAGATTAGTCGTAAGGAAGTTGCTAGCGAAATCACAAAGCAGTCAAAGAAGCAGATTGAAATAATTGGCACGAAGCCTAAAAATCCATTGACGAAAAGTAAGGGCGCGCAGATATTTACCGACTCCAAGGGTGTGGCTCATCGTGAAACGTATTATGATTTGCCGATGAATATTGTGATAAAAGCTTGTGGTAGCGGCGGTACTTATACAGTGCGGGCGGATGGCGCGAAGGTTGATAAGGATGGTTATATTTTGGTGGCGGCTAATTATGGTAATTATCCGCGATGTTCGGTGGTTGAGACAAGTATGGGTCCTGGAAAGGTTTACGACACTGGCGGATTTGCAGCCAAACATCCGCACGGATTCGACTTGGCGACCGACTGGACGAATGGAGACGGACGCTAAATGGCTTCTTCTCATGGACCAAAAAAATCGCTCGGACAGCATTGGCTGAAAGATCCGGAGATTTTGGCGGATATTGCTGAAGCAGCCGAATTGACGGGCGATGATGTTGTGCTGGAAATTGGACCGGGACTAGGTACTTTGACTAGTCGTTTATTGGCTCGGGCTAATTCGGTGACTGCCGTGGAATTTGACACAGATTTGGCGAGAAAACTACCAGGGCAATTTCCTGGGAAAAAATTAACTGTAGTGAATCAAGATATATTGCAATTTGATTTGAATCAATTGCCAAAAAATTACAAAGTCGTAGCTAACGTCCCATATTACATCACCAGCAAAATTGTTGAAAAATTGATGACCGCAGAAAATAAGCCGAGCATTGCGGTGCTATTGGTGCAAAAAGAAGTTGCTGAGAGAATTGCGGCAGAGGATGGGAATATGAGTGTTCTGTCTGTGAGCGTTCAGATTTTTGCCGAAGCGGAGTTGGATATTGAAGTTCCGAGGCAGTTTTTTACACCACCACCAAAAGTTGACTCGCAGGTTGTGGTTTTAAGAACTCGTAATAATCCGTTAATTACTCCAGAAGATCAGAGAGATTTTTTCCGCATTGTTAAGGCTGGATTTTCTGCTAAGCGAAAGAAATTGCGTTCCAGCTTGAGCGGTGGGTTGGGGATTGATAAGGGTAGTGTTGAAGATTTGCTTAAAAACGCCAATATATCTCCCGATGCTCGCGCTGAAGATTTGGCGATTGAAGATTGGAAGAGGCTATTGAAAGAGTGGCGGGCGCGATGATTGTGGCAGATCAGCCGACGTGTTTTCCATCTGATCTATTGGTTGCGGTCTCGTCGAAAGATGACGGCACTATACTCAATCGTATTCGCGGTCGCCACGTAGCTGAGGTGCTGGAAAATCGGCGGCGGTTTTGTGGTCAAACTGGTGTTAAGTATGACGACGTTGTCTATCACGTGATTTCATACGACCAAGGACAAACGTTTGATAATATCGCCGAAGTTACTGAAGCTGACACGACCCGACATAACAACGAGGGGATTTTTGCTGATGCGCTATATACCGAAGCGGCTGGCATCGGTTTATTTTTACCGGTGGCGGACTGTATCGCCACCGTTATATATGATCCAAAGCGTCGGGCGCTGATGCTGGCGCATTTGGGTCGGTATTCGACAGTTGCGCAGTTGATGTCTCATGCCGTTCAGTATTTTGTCGAGCGCGGTAGCCAGGAAAAAGATTTACAAATTTGGATGTCACCAAGTATTACGCAGAAAAATTATCGTATGGATTATTTTGATCATACAAATGATACGAATTGGCACAATTTCTGCCGTCAAACGGCCGATGGAATTTATCTAGATATGCAAGGGTTCAATCGTTCGCTAGCCATCCAGGCGGGCGTTCCTGCTGAAAATATTTTCATCTCGCCAATTGATACGGCGGACAATCCAAATTATTTTTCGCATTCATCAGGTGATGTCGGTGGTAGATTTGCTGTAGTTGCATGTATGAAAAGCGACTCAGGGGTTTTAAACTGAGTCGCTTTTGTGATTAAAGGTTAATTAATCAGTCAGATTTTCGTGCTTTAAATCCTTAACAGCATTAGTAGCTTCTTCTTTGGTGAACTTCCACTGATCGATAAGAGTTTTTATCAAGTTACTTCTACTATATTTTCCATTCTTCAGAATGTCTATAGCTCGTAGTCGTGCTCGCTCAGTGTAATTGATATTATATTCTGCTAGCACTTCTCGAACTTCCGATTCTGTGAACTTCTCAAATTGTGTTAGGTGATATATTATGTGATTTTTTGAATATAGTTTAGCCCATTTAGCCCGTGCCCATGTACTGTCGCCATCTAAGGAATGTCTATTCATCCAATTGCGTATATTGATTTTGAAGTCGTAATTTAGGCGATCAACGCCCTTCTCTGCCTCGTCTTTAGTGAAGTGGTTATCCTCTATCAGGCAGTTTATGGTGTATGATCTTGAGCTCTCGGACGGTCTACTAAGTCTTAGGAGTGTGCTTGCTACGTACTGAGCATTTTTTACAAAATCTATCTTTACAGACTTAAACGCATTGTCAATCTCTTCTTTAGTGAATCCTTTAGCTGCGAGGTATTTTTCGTAGTTGATTTTTGATGAGATGGTATACACGTATTCCATATTCTGCAGGTTCTTTATAGCTTGATCTTTAAAGAATTTAGAAAAGTCGATTTCACGACTTAACTCGTCAAACGCTTTCTCGACAGTTTCCTTTGGTAGTGTATGATAGTTTATAGTATTCTCTATTAATGTACTCTTGGAAATAGAATGATGTTGTTGTTCGCTAGAGTAGGTCTTGATGTATACTTTTATTATCCTTTTTGCGGCATCTACAGGGTTGTAGTTTGGACAAGCTATTTCAAACAATTGTAGCGCTGTGTTGTAGTCAGTTGGTTTGCTTGCGTGTACCATAGAGCTTATGGCTGACGACTTGGAATAAGGGCCTCCGCAAAAATCCCTAGTCCTAAAATTCTTTACCAATTCTCTAGAAAAACGCCTATCCCATTTTCCGTCGCTACCAACTAAGTAATCGTCTAGTGTAATAGTATTCTTCAACATGTCACCATCTCTGCCGACGTAGTAGTCGCCGACCCACTGTTCACGCAACATATGACCTTTAGTGTCGAAGTAGTACCACTTGTCTCCAATCATCTTCCAGGTGTTTTCTGTCATGTGTCCGCTGGTATTAAAGTAGTACCAGTGGCCATTTATCCACTCCCACTTGCTATGTGTGATATATCCGCGTCCGTCGAAGTAGTACCATTTGCCGTCTATGTGCTTCCATTGAAGTTGAGGGTAGCTACCGTCAGAATTTCTATACCACCATCCAACTGAATCTCTCTGCCAGATTCCTCCGCTGGCGCTTGCTGTTGCTGGTGTGTAGACGCTGATTATAGCAACGCTAATAGCTGCGGCTACGGTTAAGTTTTTTATGAGTTTGTTCATAACTCCCCTCCTAATAAATTGTGATTATAATTATATCACATCAATTAGCGTCCTTCGTCATTAGTCATGATCTGCTGAATTTGCTATAATTTACCTATGACTAAGAAACACGCTTACATCACTACCGCTATTCCTTACGTAAACGGCTTGCCGCACGTTGGGCATGCTATGGATTATATGTTGGCAGACGTGTGGGCGCGTTATTCCAGGCAGAACGGGCATGAAGTTCGTTTTCAAGCTGGCGTGGATGAGCATGGCAATAAAATTGCCGCCAAAGCTGCCAGTCAGAATCAAACACCTCAAGAATACGTCGATCAAACGCACGTCAATTTTAAGAAGATGATTGCTGAGCTGAATATTTCAGTGACGGATTTTATTCGAACGACTGACGCACATCACGTTGCTGCGGTGCAGTATATTTGGCAAAAACTCGTTGAGGCTGGCTACATTTACAAAGGTTCATATGAAGGTTGGTATTGTCAGGGGTGTGAAGCTTTCGTTACAGATAAAGAAGCTGCCGATAATAATGGGGTTTGTCCAGATCACCAGACGCCTTATCAGCGTTTGAGTGAGGAAAATTACTATTTTAAGACCAGTGCTTTTTCGGATAATATTCATCAGGCAATTGAGTCAAATAAAATGAGAATCGTGCCTGAATTCCGTAAAAAAGAGTTTTTGGAATTGATAAAAGACGGCTTGAAAGACGTGTCGGTTTCTCGTCCGCGTAAAAATCTTAGCTGGGGCGTGCCGGTTCCTGGTGATGATAATCAAGTTATGTACGTCTGGTTGGACGCTTTGAGTAATTACATTACGGTTATTGGTTATCCTGATCGTCCAGAAGAGTGGCAATCTTTTTGGCCGGCTGACGTGCAAGTCATTGGCAAGGACATTCTCCGTTTCCACGCTGGTATTTGGCCAGCAATGCTCATGGCACTAGATTTACCGCTTCCGAAGGTTTTACTTGTCCATGGATTTATTAATTCTGGCGGAATGAAAATGGCAAAGAGTCTCGGAAATGGTGTTGGTCCAGCCGATATTATTCCAGATTATGGCGCCGAGGCGTTTCGATATTATTTCTTGCGCCACGTACCAACGCAAGATGACGGCGACTTTACTTGGGAAAAGTTTGAAGCTGCGTATAATGGTGAGCTTGGCAATGATTTGGGCAATTTGGTTCAGCGAGTCGCTAAAATGGTGCAGAGTTATCAAGCGGGCGTTATTGGCGACGCTCCACAATCCGAGCACGACATGGGACCATATCGTCAGGCGATGGAAAGTTATATGTTCGATCAAGCAATGGACGAAATTTGGCTAATTGTTCGTTCTTTGAATCAATATATTGAGCGAGTTCAACCATGGCAAGTTGCTAAAAATCGTGATAAAGATCCAGAGGCAGAGTCACATTTGAGTGAGATCTTGGCGCATGCTTGCGGTACGTTGCTGCAAGTGTCCGACATGTTGCGCCCATTTATGCCGCAAACTGCCGAGAAAATTCATGATATGTTTGCTAGTGGTGTCGTGCCGTCAGAATTGACGCCTTTGTTCCCGCGCAAATATATTCACACGCCAGATCCACGCGCTCCGAAAACAGAATCTCAGGTTAAATAGTTTATGATTGAGGCTGATAAGAAAAGTGCGACTGAGGGTTTACGTCTGATAGATTCGCATTGTCATTTGCACGATACGGAATTTTTTACGGACAATCGAGAGCAATTTTACAAAGAAACGGTCGAGGCGAATATTGGCATGATTTGTGTCGGTACTGACCAGCAAAGTAGCCGTCAAGCTGTGGAATTCGCTGCGAATCATGAGGTTACTTGGGCGGCAATTGGCGTTCATCCACACGATACGAAAGATGGTTGGGAAGATGTCAGAACTTTGCTGGAGAATAAGACGGAAAATTCTCCGATTGTGGCAATTGGTGAAATTGGGCTCGATTATTATTACAATAACAGTCCGCGGGAAACACAAATTGAGGGCTTGGAGGCACAACTTCAAATGGCGATTGATTACAATTTGCCAGTAAGTTTTCATGTTCGCGATGGTGCGAAGGATCAGCCGTCAGTTTGGGATGATTTTTGGCCAATTTTTGACAATTTTCACGGGCTTCGCGGCGTGTTGCATAGTTTTACAGATACGCGTGAAAATTTGGAAAAAGGTTTTTCGCGAAATTTGTACGTTGGACTTAATGGAATTAGTACATTCACAAAGGATCAATTGCAGAAAGAATTGTTCGCTTCAATTCCGCTGGAGCGATTATTACTAGAAACTGACGCACCATTCTTGACACCAGCGCCATTTCGTGGTAAGATAAACAAGCCAGAATATGTGAAGTTGGTGGCTGAGTATTGGGCTAAGCAGCGAAATATTGATTTTGATGTTTTAGGCCAAGCTACTCTTCACAACACAAAAGAACTTTTTGGCATTTGAAAGTGGAGAAAATGAGTAGTACGCCGGAATGTGTTACAAAAACACCTGAATTAGATGCCACACGCAAAGAAATTGCCGATATTCTTTCTGATGCCAAGCAGCGCGGTGACAATTCTAAAGTAAGCCCTGAATTAGGTAAGGCTGCGATCGAGGGGAAGAACATTAAGAATACTCCCAGGGTGAGCTCTGCTGATGGGGCGGTTTATTTATGTAATCAAGCACTTGGTGGATATGGAAAAAGTCTTGACTATATTAACAATAATCCGCTTAAAACCGTGCGGGAGATTGGTGCTTCACTTCAACACTTACGTGAAGGCGAAACTAAGGAGAGTTGTAGGTGACTAAGTTTTTGAAAAAAGTACGAAGTTTGGTTTTTGCTGATGATAGCGACGCGGTGTCTTTATTGAAATTCCGTAAAAAAGATCGTCCATTAAAGAAATTTACCGAGCGCGAGCTAATCCAATTGGAAAGTGAAATTGGCGCAACAATTTTTGGCGAGAAGCCGGCGTATGTTGCGCGACGAGAATTTTTTAATTTAGATAAAGATACCTGGATTTGGTATGAAGAAGTTGCTGACGGTAAGGGTGGCCGGCAAGAATTGACGACGCGCTATGAAGTGCAACCAAAGGGAATCTTGAAGATTCAGCCGAATTATCGCTATAGCTATTTGGAGGGCGACGAGCTTCAGAATTTTGTCTTGGCAACTAAGGAATATTACGAGCGAGTTTCTCGACAATTATATAAGAAAGATCCGCAAACCGGTCAGCCGCTTTGATATAATAAAAAAGTGAATAAAGACTATATCTATCTTGATCATGCTGCTGCCACGCCAATGGACCCGTTGGTGATTGAGGCGATGTTGCCATATTTTTCTGAAAAGTTTTTCAATCCGTCTAGTCCGTACGCTCCAGCAATATTTACAAAGCGTGAATATCAAGACGCGAAGGCTCGGCTGGCGCGCTGCTTGGGTGTGATGGCTGATGAATTGATAATGACAGCTGGAGCAACTGAGTCTGTTAATTTGGCGTTTAATGCGGCAAATGGTGTGAGTCTGGTTTCGGTAATTGAACATGATTCGGTAATTAATTCCGCAAAAGCACGTTCGGAAGTGAAGCTAATTCCGCCAATGAAAAATGGACGAATAGACCCGAACACGGTTAAAAAAATGTTAACGCCAGATGTTGGATTTGTTAGTGTTGCGCTGGTGAATCATGAGCTGGGCTATATTCAGCCAATTGAAGAAATTGCGGAAATTGTAAAAGCTGAGCGGCTCAGGCGCCAAGAAAATGGCGAATCTTTACCATTGATTTTTCACACAGATGCTTCACAGGCGGCGGCTTTAATTGATGTGAAGATTAAAAGGCTGGGTGTTGATTTATTGACATTGTCTGCGGCGAAAGTTTATGGTCCAAAGCAAGTTGGTTTACTGTGGGTGCGACCTGGCGTTACGCTGAAAGCGAATATTTTTGGTGGGGGTCAAGAATTGGGTCTGCGTAGTGGAACTGAAAACGTTGCTGGCGTGGTTGGTTTTGCGACTGCTTTGGAATTGGCACAAAAACGACGTTCTGCTGAAGTGAAGCGACTGCGAAAGTTGCGGGAAGAGTTGGTAAAAGACTTGAAGCAAGCTTTTCCTGATATGTTGATATCATCAGATATGAAAAAAAGTTTGGTGAGTTTTTTGAATATATCATTTTCTGGAATTGACGCTGAAAGATTGGTGTTTTTATTAGAATCTCGCGGGGTTTTAGTGGCTACGGGTAGTGCTTGTGCGGCTAATTCTGGAACGCGTTCTCATGTGCTGGCGAGTATTGGTCTGAGCGAATCAGAGATTGACGGAAGTCTAAGGCTTACCTTAGGCAAGTTGAACAATGATGAGAATATAAAGCGAGCTGGCGAATTTATCATTGAGGCTGTGCAAGCGGAAATGAAGAGGACTCGTCGATGATCCATAAATTAGTTGGCTTGATAATTTTTGCTGCTTTGGTGATTTTTGGGCTTAGCGCATATTTGTCACCGAATGATTTGGGTAAATGTCAAAGCGTGGGCGAAGATGATTGTCGTAGGGCTGATGCAATAGTTGTTGTCAGTGGCGGTGACACGAATGCGCGAACTGACGAGGCTATTAAATTATATAAAGAAGGTTGGGCGCCGTTGATTGTTGTGTCTGGCGCGGCTGCTGATAAATCCGGTCCGTCCAACGCTAAGGCTATGTACCAGCGAGCGATTAATAGCGGCGTTCCTGAGAAAGCCATTGTTATGGACGAGTCTTCCGAAACGACCAGACAAAACGCCACTGAGGTGAAGAAAATTGTCGATTCGCGAAAAATTGAAGATGTGATTCTGGTGACAAGTGGTTATCATATGCGTCGGGCGCAGCTCGAATTTTCAGCGCAATTTAACGACGTGAAGATTCGAAGTCATCCTGTCGCTTCTGATAAAAACTGGAGCTCGTGGTGGTGGTTGACGCCGTGGGGTTGGTGGTTGGCAATGGGTGAACTAATGAGAATTGGGCTATTCGCTATGGGGCTGTCTAGATGAGTAAAAAAGTTTTTGTTGGAATGTCGGGCGGCGTGGACTCCTCCGTGGCCGCGGCACTTTTGGTTGAGCAGGGTTACGATGTAACGGGTGTTTATATGAAAAACTGGTCTGAAGATCTGCCTGGGATGCACTGTCCGTGGGCGGAAGATGTTGCTGACGCCAAGCGTGTGGCAGTTGGTTTGGGCATTGATTTTCGAGTTTTTGATTTCCAGAAAGAATATAAGAAAAACGTTGTCGATTACATGATTCGTGAATATCAAGCAGGTCGCACGCCAAACCCAGATATTATGTGTAATCAAGAAGTGAAGTTTAAGATATTTTTGGAGGCTTCGCTGGCTGCTGGAGCGGATTATATTGCGACGGGGCATTATGCGCGCGTTGCTCATGAATCGTCTTCGTCAGCCAAATTGTTACGCGCTCGTGATAGTAATAAAGACCAAACGTATTTCTTATATAGAGTGACTTCGGAGGCTTTATCAAAAACCATATTTCCGTTGGGCGATTTCACGAAAGCGGAAGTTCGCGAAATGGCGAAAGAGCGTGGTTTGTGGACGGCTAGTAAAAAAGAATCGATGGGAATTTGTTTTGTCGGGCAAGTTGGAATTCGCGAGTTTTTGTCGGAATATGTTAAAACTGCGCCGGGAAATATTATTGATCAGCAGACGGGATCTGTCGTCGGTAAACATGACGGCGCAATTTTTTATACACTCGGTCAACGTCATGGTTTGAATGTTGGTGGCGGATTACCGTACTATGTCGTCGGTAAAGATATGGAGAAGAATGAAGTTTATGTTTCGCGGTCAATTGATAATGAAAGTTTGTGGCGAAAAGAACTTAGGCTGGCGGATATTCATTGGATTAATCAAGCGCCGCATAAAGATAAGAGTGTGCAAGTCCGGTTGCGTCATCGAGGCGCTTTGTTTGATGCGAAAATTGACGGAGATATTGTGCACCTTTCTGCTTCGGAGCGTGCCGTAGCCGCGGGTCAATCTGCGGTAATATATGACGGCGATG
>ERZ773001.1009-NODE-1009-length-9837-cov-3.10611_pt1 | contig 9837 bp, 8 predicted proteins | sample MGYA00511673_ERZ773001 | MGnify/ENA primary metagenome ERZ773001 (study PRJEB29015, sample SAMEA2738091) | human oral metagenome | biome: human oral; feature: human-associated habitat; material: saliva | place: China | collected 2162 ... | reverse complement strand
TGGAAATCCGTCGTCTCCTTGCACAGAAGTTAGAGCGCGGTAAGGTTGACTTCTCCCTATGGGTTGAAAAGGAGTCAACTGTTGACGCCACTCCTATCAACGCGGCTCTGATAGAGAACTATTATAAACAAATTAAGGCAATCTCTGAGTCTACTGGCATCCCAGAACCAGAAGATTGGTTTACTACACTCCTTCGTCTTCCTGACGTAACAGCAAAAACTGAAGTTGAGGTTTTGGATGACGAAGAATGGGAAGTAGCACAGCAGGCTATCAACGAGGCTATTGATAAACTTACCGATTTCCGAAAACAGGAAGGTGCTGCTTTGCAAAAGAAGTTTACTGAGAAGATTGATAATATCGCTAACCTCCTGAAGAGTATTGAGCCTTTCGAAAAGAGTCGTGTACCAAAGATTAGAGAAAAGATTATCGATGGTCTCAAACAGATTCCTGAGGTAGACTACGACAAGAACCGTCTTGAGCAGGAACTGATTTACTACATCGAGAAACTCGATATCAACGAGGAAAAGCAGCGACTGACAAACCACCTCAAATACTTCCAAGAGACAATGAAAGAGAGTGGTCATGGTGTTGGCAAAAAGCTCGGTTTCATCGCACAAGAAATGGGTCGTGAAATCAACACAACGGGTTCTAAGAGCAATCAGGCAGAGATGCAGAACATCGTTGTTAAGATGAAGGACGAGTTGGAGCAGATTAAGGAACAGGTTTTGAATGCGTTGTAAGGACCTCCCCCAACCCCTCCTAAGGAGGGGAGTACCAAAAAGAATATAGTCTGCAACGAGTATTAAAACCTATAAACAGATAAGTAGCTGTTATGAAGAAGATAGACGGGAAACATAGCTACTTTGGAAGTTTTCATTATCATACGAATGATACTTCTACCTATCAGCTACTTTGTCAAAATGCAAAATATAATAGAAAACATCCTACTTGGGCAGAGGCACTTTTATGGGAATCCCTTAGAGGAAAACAATTAGGTGTACGTTTTCGCCGACAACATCCTGTCTATGACTATATCCCTGACTTCGTGTGTCTTTCATTAAATCTTATAATAGAAGTTGACGGAGATTATCACCTCGCAGAAGAACAGCTATTAAGCGATAGAGAACGAGATGCTTACCTTCAACATTTTGGTTTTCATATCATAAGGTTCTCTAACGAGGAAATCCTTCAAAATCTCGATAAAGTATTAAACAAAATAAAAATAGCTATGAACAAGCTTTCATCTGAAAACAAATCTGCTAATAACACACCAGCAGCTAAGATACAGGAAGACACTTCTAACACCACATCATCTTCTAACACATCCCACGACTGTCCGTTAGGCACTCCCCTCCTTCGGAGGGGTGGGGGGAGGTTACTCATCCTCTCCGCACCTTCTGGCGCTGGTAAGAGTACCATCGTTCAGTGGTTAATGAAGGAACATCCTGAATTGAAGTTAGCTTTCTCTATCAGTTGTACAACCCGCACACCACGTGGCACGGAGCAAAATGGCGTGGAATATATCTTCCTTTCACCGGAACAGTTCAAAGAGAAGATAGCTAATGGCGAGTTTCTCGAGTATGAAGAGGTTTATGAGAACCGCTTTTATGGTACATTGAAGTCACAGGTGGAGAGCCAGTCAGCTGCTGGTCAGAATGTTGTTTTCGATGTTGATGTAAAGGGTGGATGTAATATTAAAAAGTTCTATGGCGATCGTGCCTTGAGTCTTTTCATTCAGCCTCCATCTGTTGAAGAACTCCGTCGTCGCCTTGTTGGCAGACAGACAGATAGTGCTGAAGCTATCGAAAGCCGACTTGCTAAGGCTTCTTACGAACTTACCTTTTCTGAGAAGTTCGACAAGATTATCGTTAATGATGACCTTGAGAAAGCAAAGCAAGAAACTTATGAGGTTGTTAAGGCGTTCTTAGAGAGATAAAGAAGCCTCCCCAGCCCCTCCGAAAGGAGGGGAGCCTCAATCCAACAAGAAGAATAAGAAGGGAGTATTTGTTATATAACTTAGATTCTTCATAGTTGTTCAGACATATAAACTACTGTAGCCATCAGCCCATAACAGAACTGTTAAAGCCTCAAAACACCGTCATGAAACCATCATCTCACTTCACTCCTATTAGCACTCCCCTCCCTTCGGAGGGGTTGGGGGAGGCTACCCCTTTATCGGGGGAGGCTTCCATCGGCATTTTTGGTGGTTCCTTCAATCCCATTCATAACGGACACATTGCTCTCGCAAAGGCTTTTCTTGAAAAAGAAAACTTAGATGAGGTATGGTTTATGGTTTCCCCTCAAAATCCATTCAAGGTTAACCAGCAGCTTTTAGCTGACCATCTCCGCTTGGAATTAGTGCGTAAGGCGACAGCTGATAACCCACACTTTAAGGCTTCGGACTATGAATTCCAACTTCCGAAACCTTCCTATACATGGAATACCTTACAGCATCTCAGTAAAGATTTCCCCACCTATCGCTTCACACTTCTCGTTGGTGGCGACAACTGGGAAGCCTTTGACCGATGGTATCATGCTGATGATATTCTTGCTAATTACAACATCGTTGTTTACCCTCGGCGCGGACAAGAGGTTGATATAACCTCCTTGCCTGCAAACGTTAGCCTACTTCAGACACCGCTCATCGACATCAGTAGCACCGACATCCGCTATCGAGTGGAATGCGAAGAAGACATTAGCGAGTTAGTACCCGCAGAAATAGTAAACGATGTGATGCAACTTTACTAAATGTAAATAGCTACTATGTCTATCCACTTCTACAAACGACTTATTCCCCGCTAACTGATATTTGTAAACTATTTTCACACAACTCAAATCCTATACATGCTCTTTTGCCTTCTAAAAGACGCCTAATAAGCTTGCAAAAGATGCCCTTTTGAAGTCTTACTAACGCCCTTTTGAAGTCTTATTAAGCACCTTTTGTTGCGCAACTTTATAACAAGCTGATTTACTGATGATTGTAAACTCACTTTTCAAACGTATTATTTTCTTTATTTGTAGATGTTTTGCATGAAATTATGTCATAAATTTTCAACACCTTATCTACAAATTTTCAAAGTGCTTACATGAAAGTTTTTCTGTATTGGAAGATGAGTAAAATAGACTGCCAAGACAGTTTTGACTATGTTTTTTCATAAAGACTAACTCCGATTCTTTCGTTGAAGCTATACGAAAAATGACCACACTTTTAAAGGAAGAACCATTATTTTATCCCTAAGCTTTGACTTATACTAAAAATAGTGTTAACTTTGCAAGTAAATACATACGTCTACATGAGATTTATTAAACATGCAGTCAGCTTACTGAATAAGGCTTATCAGCCAATTAAGGACAACGCCTCATTCTTTTTCTTCATGTACCTTATCGGTATATTAGTATCATACGCGGAGTTGCCTACCAACAACCCCAATGCTACCGTATACAGCAATCTATGGTTAGAGTTGTTTCTCGACCTATACGTTATATGCATCATTCTCACACTAATTCCTCTAAAAGTTCGCCGATGGATTCGTGCTTTTTTGTATATCATCGCATACTGCACAAGCCTTACCGACCTATTCTGTTGGGTTAAATTCCAATCAACGTTAAATCCATCAATGCTCCTGCTTGTCGGAGAGACCGACGAACGTGAGGCAAGCGAGTTTTTTAGTAGCTATTTTACGTCCGACCTTATCCTTTCAAGCATAGGACTACTACTACTCGTTATGTTGATCCATATTCTAACAGCATTTTGGAAGAGGATAAAACTGCCACCAGCAATCAGCTACAAAATCACAGTGGCGAAACAAATCATTGACCATAGTCACCACATCCTTGGCGGTATTTGCCTCGTATTTCTTGGTTGGGCGGTTGAATCATCTGCCCACAATAAGAAAGAAATGGCGCAAATGTTCTCCTTAGACACTATCGGTTCTGTAGAACATGAACTGACAACCACAGATTGTGCACAGTTTTATCTACCCGTTTATCGACTTGCATTTAGCATCTTTTCCAATCAGTTAGCATCGCAACAAATCGACCGTCTCATCGAAGCAAAAGACAAGATGAGTGTGGATAGTTGTTCGTTCAAATCGCCAAATATAGTCCTTATCATCGGTGAAAGCTACGGAAAGCTCCATTCACAACAATATGGTTACTTCATGCCAACAACCCCTCGGCAGATTAAACGTGAGAAGTCGGGATTGCTTGTACCCTTCAATGATGTCGTAGCACCATGGAACCTGACCAGTTTCGTGTTTAAGAATGTCTTTTCTCTACACGTTGTTGGACAGGAAGGTGACTGGTGTGATTATCCACTCTTTCCTTCACTTTTTCGCAAGGCAGGTTATCATGTAACCTTTATCACCAATCAGTTCTTACCAAAGGCTAAGCAGGCTGTATATGATTTCAGTGGTGGATTCTTCCTTAATCATCCAGAACTTTCAGAGGCAATGTTCGATTCTCGCAATCAACAATTATACCGATTTGATCGCGGTTTGCTCGATGATTACGATAAAAATCAGCAGCAACACAATACCGATCACAACCTCATTATCTTCCACCTTCTCGGACAACATGTCAAATACAATCAGCGTTTCCCAAGCGATCGTCGCCACTTTAAGGCAGAAGACTACACAAAGAAGCGTGCCGATCTTGATGGAAAACAGCGAAAGGTATTGGCTGACTACGACAATGCTATCCTATATAATGACTCTATTGTCGATGCTATTATCAGTCGTTTTGAGGACAAAGAGGCTATCATTATCTATATGCCTGATCATGGAGAAGAATGCTATGAGGGCAATCGCGGATTCATCTGCCGTAACCACTCTGCAGCTATCGACTACGATTTAGCACGCTATGAGTTTGAAATACCTTTCTGGATTTTCTGCTCTTACAAGTATGCTGCCAAGCATCCAGAGATTTTCAAAGAAATCATCGGAGCTAAGAACCGTCGTTTTATGACGGATGCACTACCACACATGCTACTTTATTTAGGTGGTATTCATACAAAAGACTATCATGCTGAGTATAACATTCTTAGTCCACAATACAACGAAAAAAGACCGAGAATACTAAAGAATACAACCGATTACGATAAACTCTCCCCACCTTCTGACCAAGAGTCGCTCTTCAAAAAGAAGTAGAAATCAATCTGCAAGACGAACCTTTACATAGGAATTTGGACAGAAACAACCAAGAGAGAAGCTTAGATTACAACATAACAAAGACAATGTTTAATAAGATATTTAGCTCTGAAGATAGCAAATTTTCATCCTTTTCATCGACAGGGAACGACGTCGAGAAACTCACTCGGACGGAATGTAATGCATTGAGAGGACTTGCCATCATAGGTATTTTCCTACACAACTACTGCCATTGGTTGCGACCAGTGGTAAAGGAGAACGAATATCAGTATATCCAACGCAATGTAGACAACCTTTATCAAGTGTTACAAGGTTCATGGGATGAACTTTTCTTCTTCCATATCCTTTCGTTCTTCGGGCATTATGGTGTACCTATCTTCCTCTTCCTTTCAGCTTACGGCTTGACTATGAAGTACGAACAAAAACTGCCAACGGGTCCTACAAACAATCAAGAGGCACAACCCACACTTCCGCTTTTCGGTTTCATCAAATACCATTGGCTGAAACTTTTCCGCATGATGATTGTCGGCTTCGTTACATTCACGATGGTAGATAATATCACAAAAGGTCCACACCTATACAAGGTAATGGATATTATTGGTCAAATGGGGCTTTTTAACAACCTACTTTCCCACCCTGACGACGTTATTTGGCCAGGACCTTATTGGTTCTTTGGCCTCATGTTGCAGCTATACATTGTCTATCGCCTACTACTCTACCGCCAACATTGGTTGTGGAATGTAGGTTTAATAGTTCTCTGCCTTGCTGTTCAATTAGCTTGCGACCCAGAGAGTGATGCTTTAAACCGCTGGAGATATAACTTTATCGGCGGAATGCTACCTTTTGGAGCAGGTCTGCTTTATGCGAGATATGTACGTCCTTGGAATACAGCTACCAACGTTGTAGCCTTCATTCTCTCCCTGCTTGCTATTCTATTGATGAGTTTCAGCTATCTGACTTGGTATTTTGTACCCCTCGCCATTTGCATAGCTTCCATTACATTTGTGAAGTTGATAAGTCGCTTAGAAGTAGCTATCGGCTGCAAAAGCCTATCCTTCATGAATATTCTTTCATGGGTTGGCAGCATTTCAGCAGCCCTTTTTGTTTGTCATCCTATCACAAGAAAGATATTTATACCTATCTCAAAAGCAGGTGACTATTGGACAGGACTCCTACTTTATACCATTGCATCTCTCTGTTTAGCATGGCTATTCAAGGAGTTGATGAAGAAGATTCCAAGTCCAAAGTTAAAATAAAAGCTACAAGAAATATACGATTTCATCGCAAAAAGAATGAAAATAAAAGACATCGAATTAGCCAACATAAGCCGTTATCGCGGTGAATTGATGGGAGCAGCCATACTCTTCGTCATCCTCTTCCATGTGGGATTACCACGCGAGGATGCCTTCTTTGGATTGAAGAGAATGGGTAACATCGGTGTAGACTTTTTCCTTTTCTTGAGCGGTATGGGCTTATGGTTTGCTTGGACAAAGAACCCTTCGCTACGACAATTCTATCTCCGCCGCTTCCTGCGTATCTATCCAACATGGTTCCTTATAGCCTGTTTGTATTATATCCCAGACTATCTCAAGCTTGAACTCACAGGACATCACGGACAAAGTACAAATATCACCGATCTCATCGGGGATATAACAATCAACTGGGACTTCTGGCTACATGATGAACTTACCTTTTGGTATATCCCTGCAATCATGTTCTTTTATCTTGTCAGTCCGTTTTATATGCGCCTCATCATCAAGCATCCCACGTATCGATGGCTACCCGTAGTGATGATAATGTGGTGTATTATCGTGCAATATGTTACCCCAATCCATGAAGTAGTAGGCCACTTGGAAATATTCTGGAGCCGAATCCCCATCTTCTTCCTTGGAATAAATATCGCAGCAGCAGTGAAACGAAAGGAAACTATAGGTGCCTCATCTATATGGATGTTAGGAGTAATCTTCCTCATAACACTTGCTTCGTGTATCTTCCTTGAACAAGTAAAACACGGACAGTTCCCACTTTTCCTCGAACGTATGCTCTATATTCCGCTTACGATTACTGCAATAATACTTTTGACCTATGTCTTTAGCTATATGCCAAAGAATATCAACAAGACGCTTACACTGTTCGGCACTTTAAGTTTAGAGCTTTATCTGATTCATGCCCACTTCGTATTGGATTATCTTGAGCGCAACAATTGGGCTTACTGGCCTACCTTTTTTGCCGCTACAGCCATCACCTTGCCACTTGCATGGCTTTTGCATAAAGCAATCGAACAAATAATAACCCCTATAGAGAAAAGGATAAAATGAAATACCTCATACAACTTATACGTCCACATCAGTGGATAAAGAACCTCATTGTTCTTCTCCCTGTTTTCTTTGGAGGAGCATTACTACAATGGAATGCGGTCTATTCGGGTCTAATAACAGCAATAGCATTTAGCTTGACTGCCTCATCTATCTATTGCCTAAATGACATTGTAGACATCAATGACGACCGTCAGCATCTTATAAAATGTCACCGTCCGATGGCATCGGGTGCTGTCAGTATTGTACAAGGCTATATCTTGATGGGATTGATGTTCATTCTCTCGATGAGTTCGACCTTTTTATTACCAGCCCACCAAGTAGAAACAGCCAGCGTTATACTCTTTTATTGGCTTCTAAACATTGCTTATTGCCTCCGCCTAAAACGATATGCAATCATTGACGTATGTATCGTTGCCTTCGGTTTTGTACTTCGCATTCTTGCTGGAGGACATGCCACAAACATACAGTTGAGTAAGTGGATTGTGCTAATGACCTTCCTTTTAATGCTCTTCTTATCATTTGCAAAACGACGTGACGATGTTGTAAGAATGAACGAAACAGGACATGCACCTCGCCAAAATACTATTCGATATAATCTCACCTTCATCAATCAAGCCATTACGATAACAGCGAGTGTTACCCTTGTGTGTTATATTATGTACACCATGAGTCCTGAAACCATTCAGAATTTCCACACGGATCACCTTTATTTGACCAGTGTCTTCGTTCTCCTAGGACTGCTCCGCTATGTCCAGATTTCTGTGGTTGACAAGAAGAGCGGTGACCCTACAAAGGTGATGCTACACGACCGTTTTATGCAACTCATCGTTTTAGCCTTTGGTTTGGCATTCCTCTTCATTATCTACGTACTTAAGAATATCCAATAGGACATGAGAAAGATATATGCTTTCGACTTCGATGGCACATTGACTACTAAGGACACTCTCCTTAAATTTATCCGCTTTGCAAAAGGAAGCGGACAAATGTTCCGTGGTTTTCTGCTCTTTTCGCCCCTTCTCATACTGATGAAACTTCATCTTTTCCCTAACTGGAAGGTAAAGCAGAAGATCTTTTCTTACTTCTTCAAAGGGATGAAGATTGACGATTTCAACGCACTTTGCACACGCTTTGCAGAACAAAACAAACATCTACTTCGCCCTGCAGGAATAGAGAAAGTAAGACAGGCTATTGACGAGGAACATACTACTGTACTCATCATCAGTGCAAGTATCGACAACTGGGTACGACCTTTTTTCGATGAAATCGACAAAAAGACACAGGTATTAGGAACTCAGATTGAAATAAAAAAAGGTCGCCTAACAGGACAATTTACCACCAAAAACTGCTATGGAGAGGAAAAGGTCAACCGCCTTACGGCACTTTATCCACATCGTGAAGCCTACTACTTAATTGCCTTCGGAGATAGTAGAGGCGATAAAGAATTACTTGCCTTCGCAGACAAAGGCTTTTACAAACCTTTCAGAAACAAGAAATAGGATGCTGAAGAATGAGATAAAGAACAAGGAAAAGCTCGGTGAAATCGTACGTTTTATCATCGTTGGGGCATCAGCTGCAGCCATACAATACGGTACATATCTGCTGTTAATATGCTGGCTACAGCCACTCATTGCAAATACTATAGCCTACCTTGTTAGCTTTACATTCAACTATATTGCATCTACACGTTACACCTTCCGCGTAAAATCCACGAAAAAACGAGGCGCAGGCTTTATCTTTTCGCATATCATCAATTATCTTTTACAGAGCGCCTGCCTACAATTCTTCCTCTGGTTAGGCTTCAGCAACCAGATGGCATTGATTCCAATGTTCGCTATCTGTGTACCAATCAACTTCCTTTTAGTGCGCTTTTTCTTACATAAAAAGTAAGGTTTTAGACCTTAATAAGGGTTTTCCGTTAAACACATAGACACTTTTTCGTATAGCATTAATGCTAAACCAAAGGTAATAGATTAAACGAATAGACAATTTAGTCTGTCTTGATTGTCTTTTTGTTTATCCTCCACCTCTAAATACCTTTTCTTTTTAACACATCGAAACTTTACAAATAAGGCGTTGAAAAATCATTACATAAACCCATGTAAAACACCTAAAATAAAGCAAAATATTAAGCATAAAAAGCAAGATTGCAATTAGCAGTAAATCAATTGGTTACAAAGTCGTGCAAGAAAAGGTGCTTAATAAGACTTCAAAAGGGCGTTAGTAACACTTCAAAAGGGCATCTTTTGCAAGCTTATTAGGCGTCTTTTCAAAGCTAAAAGAGCATGTATTGCTTTTGAGTTGTTTGAAAAGAGTTTACAAGCTGCTTGCAATTTTTGAAAGAATCAATCTCTCACAGAGTTCACGGAGTTCAC
>ERZ773001.1008-NODE-1008-length-9859-cov-3.10149_pt1 | contig 9859 bp, 8 predicted proteins | sample MGYA00511673_ERZ773001 | MGnify/ENA primary metagenome ERZ773001 (study PRJEB29015, sample SAMEA2738091) | human oral metagenome | biome: human oral; feature: human-associated habitat; material: saliva | place: China | collected 2162 ... | reverse complement strand
CAAAGTATTGAGTAGTTTGCTTGTTTTACACTTGAAAAAGTGAAGTCATGTAACAGAAAAAGAGCTGGTTGCCTGGATTGTAGGCAACCAGCTCTTAATTTTTGTTTTAGACGCAACGTGGCGAGCATGACATACGCTGGTCAACGAATACGCTTCGTGACAGCCGCATCCACGACGTACTACGCGGCGACGACATTACGCGAGGATTAGTCTTCGTAGAAGCTTGGCTCGCGACCGTAGTAAGCATCCAGATAGAGCTCGCGGATCTCGGAGACAAGTGGGTAGCGTGGGTTTGCGCCAGTGCACTGGTCATCGAATGCCTGCTCGGACATCTCGTCAAGGGTATCGAGGAAGTACTTCTCATCTACTCCGTAATCTTTGATGGTTTCCTTAACACCAATGTATGCCTTGAGCTCCTCAATCTTCTTGACGAAGTTCTCAAAGACCTCAAGGTCATCCTTGCCAGTGACACCGCAGAAACGTCCTGCCTCAGCATAACGTGCGAGAGTGTGTGGGTGATCGTACTGTGGGAAGGTACCCATCTTTGTTGGACGCTCAGCAGCGTTGTAGCGCATAACGCGAGTAAGAACAATTGCGTTTGCCCAACCATGTGGAATATGGTGGAATGCGCCCAGCTTGTGAGCCATGGAGTGGTTGATACCCAGGAACGCATTAGCAAATGCAAGTCCACCGAGGCAGGATGCGTTTGCCATGTGATCGCGTGCCTCGACATCGTTTGGGTTATCGTAAGCACGTGGCAGGTACTCAAAGACCAGCTTCATGCCGCGAAGGGCCATACCATCTGTGTAATCAGATGCCATCATAGAGACAAATGCCTCCATGCAGTGAGTGAGAACATCGATACCAGAAGCAGAGGTCAGACCCTTAGGCTGGCTCATCATGTTGTCGGTATCAACGATTGCCATGTTAGGCAGCAGCTCATAATCTGCAAGTGGGTACTTAACGCCGTTATCAGCATCGGTGATGATGGCGAATGGAGTTACCTCGGAGCCGGTACCAGAAGAGGTTGGAATAGCAACGAAGAATGCCTTGTTGCCCATCTTAGGATAGTTGTAGACACGCTTACGGATATCCATGAAGTCCGCTGCCATGTCTTCAAACTTCTCCTCTGGATTCTCGTACATGGACCACATGATCTTACCTGCGTCCATAGCAGAACCGCCGCCGATTGCGATGATGCAGTCTGGCTCGAAGGAACGGATGCGAGCTACACCCTCAAGTGCGCACTGAAGCGTTGGATCTGGGGCAACATCCCAGAATGAGGAGTGAACAATACCAAGGGAATCCAGGGTCTCCTCGATGGTCTTGGTGAAACCACTCTTGTAAAGGAACTGATCGGTGACGATGAAGGCACGCTTCTTGTCATAGACATCCTTGAGCTCACGGAGAGCAAGAGGCATGCAGCCCCTCTTGAAGTAGACCTTCTCAGGTACACGAAGCCAAAGCATATTCTCTTGCCTCTCTGCAACAGACTTGTAGTTAAGCAGGTGCTGTGGGCCAACATTGCCGGAAACGGAGTTGCCGCCCCAGGTGCCGCAGCCAAGGGTTAGGGATGGAGCCATCTTGAAGTTGTAGATGTCTCCGATGCCACCCTGAGAGGAAGGAGTATTGATCAGAATACGGCAGGTCTTCATTGCTGCCTGGTGCTTAGCAATCTTCTCTTTCTCGTTGATGTTGACGTAAAGAGAGCTGGTGTGACCATAGCCGCCGTCAGCAACAAGGCGCTCTGCCTTAGCAATTGCCTCGTCAAAAGTCTTTGCACGATACATGCCAAGAACTGGAGAGAGTTTCTCGTGAGCCATCTCTTCTGAAGGCTCAACAGAGGTTACCTCACCAATAAGAATCTTGGTCTTCTCTGGGACCTCGACACCGGCAGTCTTAGCGATAAAGTGAGCAGACTTACCAACGATACCTGCGTTAACAGCTCCGTTAATAATGACAGTCTTACGGACTGCATCGAGTTCCTTACCTTGGAGGAAGTAGCAACCGCGGTCTGCAAACTCCTTCTTAACCTGGTCATAAACGCTGTCGAGAACGGTAACGGACTGCTCAGAAGCACAGATCATGCCGTTGTCGAAGGTCTTAGAGTGAATGATGGAGTTAACTGCAAGCTTGATGTCTGCGGTGTCATCAATGATAGCTGGAGTGTTACCTGCACCAACACCCAGAGCTGGCTTACCAGAAGAATAAGCAGCGTTAACCATGCCTGGACCACCGGTTGCTAGGATGATGTCAGCGTTACTCATAACTGCTGCGGTCAGGTCGATAGAAGGAACTGGAACCCAGTCGATAATACCCCTGGGGCAGCCGGCCTTCTCGGCAGCGTCACGAACAATGCGAGCTGCGGCAATAGTGCAGTCTTTAGCGCGTGGATGCGGGGAAATAATAATGGCGTTTCTTGTCTTCAGGGCAAGAAGTGTCTTAAAGATTGCAGTAGAAGTAGGGTTAGTGGTTGGAATAACTGCAGCTACGATACCCATTGGCTCGGCTACAACTCGATAACCTGCAGCTGGATCATCCTCTACAACACCACAAGTCTTCATGTCCTTGTACTTGTTGTAAATATACTCTGCTGCGTAATGGTTCTTGATAACCTTGTCTTCCATTACACCCATGCCAGTTTCTTCAACTGCCATGCGAGCAAGAGGGATACGATTTTTCTCGGCCGCAAGAGCAGCTTCATAGAAAATCTTATCGACCTGCTCCTGAGTGAATGTTGCAAACTCTGCCTGTGCCTCGCGCATCTCTTCGAGGCGCTTGAGCAAAGTATCAACATCCTCAATTTGAGTAGCCTTCTTTGCCATAAAATCCCCTTCTATTTAGGAACATTAGTTCAAATTATACCAAGGTATGCTAATCAAGTGCTTACCGTTAACCGACTCTCTCAAAATCTATAATCTGCGTTCTGGCGTCTTCATCAGTTGCCACAAATCTATGCCATTCACCTGGCGATTCTTTCCACATGTAATCCACGTATGGACCAAATCCACCCACCAGCTGCGATGTTGCGCGCGAAAAGTTCGGGTCCGTCTTGAGACCCGGATAGCGCACCGCCTCGACACGCGGATGGCATGCCAGGTACGCGGCAACCACCTGCGCCGCGTCGCTCGCCGCATGGCGAGAAACCCGTGCACTCACCTGCTCTTCCGCTCCCGTGGCAGAAACCATCACGTCATCTGCAGGACATGCCTTGGCTTCAACCGCCTCTGCGACCCACGGTATGCAGCACTTCCGCATGCACACGACAACATACCCCGGCACCCGAGCGTCCTCGGCAACTGCAAGCTCTGCCCCTAAACGGCACGCCGGACTGAACTCTGCACCAATCGCGCGCACGTCCGCCACAAGCAGCTCCCCTGCCGCAGTTCTGCCTTTGATGTCGCACACCTCAACGGGCACGCCAGCAAGCGGCTCCACGACGGTTGCACCGCCCGAAACCAGTGTGGCGAGAAGTTCGTCTACATATGAAACAGGGACAAGCCGCGCGCGGCCTGCCCCTGTCATTTTTACGTATTCAGCTACAACGTCGGTTGCAGTTTGCGTGACAACGTCGGTTGCGGTTTGCGTAACGACGTCGATTGCACCGACGCTCTTCGCATCAGCATAGACGTCTTGCGCTGTGCCACCCACAACCTGCACTTTGTCTGAAACCCTATTAACCAACGCGCTCAGCATTCTCTTTGACAACCTGAGCAATAAACTCGTCAAGCTCTGCGACGTGAGTCTCGTTGGAGCGATCGCGAACAGAAATGTTTCCTGCCTCGACCTCCTGCTCACCAAGGATGAGCATGTAAGGAACACGGTCAAGGGAACGAGCCTCACGGATCTTATAGCCGATCTTCTCGTCACGGTCGTCAACCTTAACGCGAATACCAGCGGCTGCAAGCTTATCGGCAACCTCATGAGCATAAGGACGAGACTTCTCGGAGACAGGAAGAACCTTGACCTGGCATGGGCTCAACCAGACCGGGAACTTGCCTTCGTAATTCTCGGTCAGAATGCCAATGAAGCGCTCGAAGGAACCAAAGCCGGCGCGGTGAATCATGATTGGCTGCTTCTTGGTACCGTCGGAGTCAATGTACTCAAGCTGGAAGTTGTGAGGCAGCTGGAAGTCAAGCTGAATAGTACCGCACTGCCAAGAACGACCAAGGCAGTCGGTCAGATGGAAGTCAATCTTAGGACCATAGAACGCACCATCACCCTCGTTAATGACGTACTCAATGCCCATGGCATCAAGTGCATCACGCAGGCCCTGCTCAGCGCGCTCCCAATCCTCATCAGAACCCATGGAATCCTCTGGGCGTGTAGAAAGCTCTACACGGTACGGGAAACCAAACTGTGCATAGTAAGCAGTGATGAGGTGAGACGCATCCGTGACCTGCTCAGTAATCTGATCAGGGCGGATAAAGAGGTGTGCGTCGTCCTGAGTAAACTCACGAACACGGAACAGGCCGTGCAGAGCACCCTTCATCTCATAACGGTGATCAAGACCAGCCTCAGCCAGCTTCATAGGAAGATCCCTATAAGAACGTGGCTTGGACTTATAAATTAAGCAAGCACCAGGGCAGTTCATAGGCTTAATGGCAAAGTCCTCTTCATCTACCATGGTGGTGTACATATTCTCTTTGTAGTGATCCCAGTGACCAGAAGTCTCCCAAAGGGAACGCGAGAGGATCAGTGGAGTCTGAACCTCCTGATAACCAAAGCGAGCCTGCATCTCATGCCAGTAATCGGTCAGAGCGTTGCGCAGAGCCATACCGTTTGGAAGCCAGAATGGAGAGCCAGGACCAAAGTCGGACATCATGAAGAGCTCCATCTCGCGACCTATCTTCCTGTGGTCGCGCTTCTCGGCTTCTTCAATCATCTTGAGGTACTGAGCAAGCTCATCTTTGGAACCAAACGCAACACCATAAATTCTGGTGAGCATCTTGTTGTTCTTATCGGCCTTCCAATACGCACCAGAAATGCTGGTCAGCTTAAAAGCCTTAACACCCTTGGTGTAGAGCATGTGAGGGCCAACGCACATGTCAACGTATTCACCCTGCTTATAGAAGGTAATATGTGCGTCAGGAGCAAGATCTCCAATGTGTTCAACCTTGTAAGACTCGCCGCGCTCCTTCATGTAGGCAACAGCCTCATCACGAGGAAGCTCAAACGTCTCAATCTTGAGGTTCTCTTTGACAATCTTCTTCATCTCAGCTTCGATAGCTGGGAAATCGTCCTCGTTAACCTTGGTGTCTCCAAGATCAACGTCATAGTAAAAACCGTTTTCGGTTGCTGGACCATAGGCAAACTGTGCGTGTGGATATAGACGCTTCAAAGCCTGAGCAAGCAGGTGAGCTGCGTCGTGACGAATAACCTCGAGCTCTTCAGCTGCATCGTTAATCTCGCCAACATGGCCGTCGTTATATAAAACCTTCATGTAAAACCCCTCAGAGGTAGCTACTCATAGAAACAGGCACGGCGCCTACTCTGCTCACGTGGGAGCTTAGGAGCAGACGCCTACATAGTCTCTGTTGTAAAACACCAGATTGCCATCATAAAGAACAAAACCAAACGTTATTGAATGCGAGTACGGCAGTAAGGGCAAACCTTCCAGTCTGCGTTCAGAGGACGATGGCATGTTGGGCAAACGTTTCTAACCTGCGTATTGCAGATTGGGCACACGATAAAATCGCGGTCGATTGGAGCGGAGCACTTAGGGCAGATGCCGTAGTGAGACAACTGGTGCTCACGAAGGGCAATGTCAAGGTCCTGCTCCTCACGGTCAATGAGGTAGCTGCTTGGACGCAGAATGACGTATGCAAGCAAACCAACAACAGGAACAACAGAAATGACTGCCCACATCCACCAAGGCTCTGCGCCACGACGCTGAGCATCGCGAATAACGTAGATGATGGAAAGGATATAAAGCATTACGACGCAAATAACCATGAGGTAAATAACCATACGTACCTCAGGTGTAATAATCTGATCAAGAATCTCCTGCATCTGACAGCCCCTTCTGCTGGCTTTTTGTTCTCTCCTAAATCGTACGACAAACCGCCTCAAAAAGGAGCGAAATGTCGCAGATAAATTTATTTTACCAAAGCATCACTGAATTGTGCAGCAACCTCGCCAGCAAGTGAAATTGTTCCACATGCTACAAAGCCCTTCTCGCGCAATGCGTCCACTGCTTCAGAGACACTTCTATACACAGCTACCACGTTAGCGCCGCAGGCTTTGTACAGCTCAGCGAGCTCTTCTACGTCCATAGCGCGATTGTTGTCTGTCTGAGTAACCGCTACCTCAGGGAACTCCTTGGCGAGAAGTTCTGCGATGCCCTTAACATCTTTATCTGCAAAAACAGCAGTCAAAAGCATAGGACGGTTGGTAACTTCTGGCTCAATTGAGCGAATGGCAGTCAAGAATGTCTCAATTGACTGAGGGTTGTGAGCCGCGTCGATAAGGACTAAAGGCTTTGGCTGAAGCAGCTGGAATCTACCTGGTGTAGGGCACCTGGTTGTAGAGAAAAACGCTTTCTCTGTATCAAGTGGACGACCAAGAAAATCCTCGGCCAAGCAGGTTGCCAGAGCAATATTTGCAGCCTGGTAGCTTGGTTTAAGTGCGGCAAGATCTTCGTAGGTTGCACGCGGTGTCACAACCGTAAGCTCCAGCGGGAATCCAATGCTCTTAGGCTTTTTGGTAATGAAGAAATGTGCGTGAGGCAGCTCTGGATGGTCAGTAGCCTTACCAGCAGAAACCTCTCCCTCAACGTCTTCTAGCTTGTCAGCCACAAGAAGAGTTGGGACAACGCCTACAGAAGCCGCCTGGGACAAGAATACGTCCTGGACGCTCTGAGGAGTTGTCGTTCCCACACCAAGAACGCAGGTTCGACCAGGTTTGATGATGGCGGCCTTCTCGCCAGCAATAGCCTCAAGGGTATCGCCTAGGATGCGCGTGTGATCCAGGCCAACGCCCGTGATGGCAACGGAGGTGATGTTTTGAGCAGCGCTTGTTGCGTCCCACCTGCCACCCATGCCACACTCAAGCACGCAGGCATCAACCTCTTCCTCCGCAAAGACCACTAGAGCTGCAACGGTAAGCAGGTCAAACTCGGTGATGTCATAAGGGCGCTCACCCAAGGCGGCTCGCTGAACGTTGACGCACTCCCCTGCTACCTGAGCAGCTGAAACGCCATGAGCAAAGGCAGCCTCAGAGACGGGCGTACCATTAATCTCCATGCGCTCGGTATAGCTGATGAGTTCAGGAGACGTGTACAGAGCGGTCTTGAGACCCTCTCCCTTAAGCAGGGCTGCAGTGTATCTGGAGGTAGACGTTTTGCCGTTAGTACCTGCGATCTGGACACTCTTAAAGCAGAGATCAGGGTTGCCCAGCTCTTTGAGCATGTCTTCTACGCTCTCTAACAGGGGCTGAATACCAAACTTCTTTGTATCGTGAAGCACCTTTAAAGACTGCTCATAACTCAGCTCAGGCACAGAAAAAGGAACAGAATAACTCATTGCGTACATACCTCTTATAGGCCGAGCAGGCGCATAGCTTCTGCTCGGGTTTTCTCGTTAGTCTTAAAAATGCCACGAACCGCAGATGTAGTGGTAAGAGCGCCCGATGCCCTAATGCCACGCATGCTCATGCACGTATGCTCGGCCTCCATAACCACCAAAACGCCCAAGGGATCAAGCTCTTCTACCATAGCGTCAGCAATCTGGCCTGTAAGGCGCTCCTGTACCTGCAGACGGCGAGAATATCCGCTGACGCAGCGAGCAATCTTGGAAAGGCCGGTAATACGACCATTTTGTGGAATGTAGCAGACGTGCGCCTTGCCCACAAAGGGCAAAATGTGATGCTCGCAGGTAGATGAGAAAGGAATGTCGCGGACAATAACCATCTCTTTATTGCCCTCTTCATGGAACTGTTTGCGCAGGTGAGCTGCAGGATCTTCCTGCATACCACCAAAGAGCTCCGCGCAAGCACGAGCAACACGGTCTGGTGTATCAAGCAGACCTTCTCGCTCTGGATCCTCGCCAATAGCAAGTAAAAACTCCTTGACCGCGGCTTTTACGCGCTCTTGGTCAAGCTCTTTATAGTTATTTTCCGCTGCCATGAGGCAACCTACCTTTCACTCTTATGCAAGCGTTCTTTGAGCTGCGGCAACAACATGGCGAGCAAGAATTGCCGTTGTCACGCTACCTACACCGCCAGGAACAGGAGTATAAGCACTTACCAGAGGAGCTACCTGCTCTGTATTGACATCACCAACAAGCTTTTGAGTTGCTTCATCCCAGTTAATACCCACGTCAATAATGGTTTGTCCAGCTCTTACACAATCAGCTCCAATAAGATGTGCGTGACCTGCAGCCACAACCACAACCTCTGACTGCTTAAGCGTAGCAGCAAGGTCTTTAGTCTTGCTGTGACACACCGTCACTGTAGCGTTTCTTGCACTTAAAAGCGCAGCTACCGGACGACCAATGACATTTGAGCGACCAACAACTGCAACAGACGCTCCCTCAAGGGGCACCTGATAGAAATCGAGAAGCGCAAGAACTGCTTCTGCGGTACAAGGTCCCAGTGCACCAGGAGTTCCACAAAGTGTTGCCAGCAGCATGGAATCAGTTGCGCAATCAACATCTTTTTCTGGGACTAGATGCTGAAGCGCTTCATGCTCATCAATTCCAGCAGGAAAAGGACGCATAGGCAGACAACCATGCACCAATACATCGGCAGAAACCTGGTCAAACGTAGCATTTACCTGCTCTTGTGTAGTGTCTTCTGGAAGCTCAATAGTCTCAACTTCAAAGCCTACCTTCTCTGCACGCGTATATGCCGCGCGCTCATACGTAAGGTCATCACTTTTCTGTCCAATGCGAACAATAACCAGCTTAGGAGTTACGCCTTGTACGCGAAGTTCCTCGACCTGAGCGGCAAGTTTTTCAGTTATTGCTTTAGCAACAGGAGCGCCACGAAGCTCCTGCGACAGAGTCTCTGAGCTCATGTTATACCTCCTGTCTCAGCTGTGCGCTTACCGCATCACTTACAGCGTCAGCTCGTGATACATAAGTGTCCAGAAGTTTATCTGCCTCATCAAGCAAGGTTTGAGCATAGGCCGTATCATGCATGGAGCGCGTGTTTACAAACAACGTGTGAGAAGCAGCAATCAAAGCACCGCGCGCAAGAGCAGCACCGCAACCTACGTCGGATAAAAGCATACGAGATCCCTTGATAAGCATTTCTTCGAGAAGCTCAATGGACTCGCACACTTTTCTCATAACCTTCAGTGGAGGTTGAGCTGCTTCTTTAAGAGCATCCTCAACAATCGCTGTACGCTTTGGATCATCCTTAGGCACACTAAACGCACTTGAAACTAGCAGGAACTGGCGAGAGTCCTCGTCCATAAGCTCCATGAAGTCTTGGCGAAGTGCTCCAGCTCGGGCAATGTATTTTGCAAGATCGTCCTCATGCTGAGCATAGGCAGGTTTTCCTTGCGCGTACACACCAGCCATTGAAGCCAAAGACACTGCGAGTGCCCCTACATAAGCAGCAGCACTACCGCCACCAGGAATAGGCTCTTTAGCAGCAAGGTGTTGAGCATAAGAGTCTGCACTATACGTTGTAAACGCTACTTCTTCTGGTGAAGAGGGATAAGACATTAGAAAAGACCCACAATTCTTCCATCATCAAGAACATCAATGTGCTCTGCAGCAGGAACCTTTGGAAGTCCCGGCATGGTCATAATAGAGCCAGTAAGGCAGACCACAAAGCCAGCACCTGCAGAAACACGAACTTCTCGCACGGTAATCTTAAAGTTCTCTGGAGCGCCCAATTTGGTCTGGTCATC
>ERZ773001.1002-NODE-1002-length-9925-cov-10.9368_pt1 | contig 9925 bp, 11 predicted proteins | sample MGYA00511673_ERZ773001 | MGnify/ENA primary metagenome ERZ773001 (study PRJEB29015, sample SAMEA2738091) | human oral metagenome | biome: human oral; feature: human-associated habitat; material: saliva | place: China | collected 2162 ... | reverse complement strand
GGCAGGTCCAGAATCTATAGCTCGATTAAAAGAATTTGCTATGAAATATTATCCTGATGAAGCGTTAGCTGATGATCAAATTGCTCGTAATGGCAGAGCAACTCAGATGTTTGAAATCACTATTGAACATATGAGTGGTAAACAAGTACAAGAGAAATAATAGTTAAGCCTTTCACATAATAAGCGAAGGGCTTTTACTATACACTCATACTTATAAATGTAATATAATATAATTAGTGAAGAATGATTGGAAACAGCCTACGGCTGAGGCAGTGGCTTTGCTCACCAGAAATGAAGCATCACTTTAATATTTTGTCTTATAAGTTTATGGAGTAATCTATATATGGTATGGCTAAATCCAGCGGATTATAAAAAACAAGAGTATATGGAGCTTAGGCTTAATGCACCATTAGGTGAGCACATACGATTAGATTTTAATCCTCTAAAAATTACTGATATGTCTGATTCTTCATCAAGTTGGAAGGATTGGCACTGTTATAAAAAGCCATTACGGGTTTATAGTCCAGATTTTGATATCTTAGTTTCTTATTTTAATCAAGTGTATCCTATTATAGATGCATCAGATAATACTGAAAGAGATAGATTTGATGTATGCTTTGATAATTGGATTAAGCAAGATGACTGGATTAAAATAATTCGTAATATTGAAGTTGATCTTATAAACTTTAGTAAAGAAGAGAAAGAGTTTTTAAACACATTTATTGCTTGGATAACGGACGCACTGCAACATACATCTGTTATAGTAGTTGAGGGAAATCTATAAAATAATTAACCGTATAATATGGGGGAGTACTTTTATAATCATGAAACCTAGAGAATTATGTGAAAAAGCTTGGCATGAGATTGCAAGTAAATTCCCTGATTTTAAGGTAGTTAGTAAAGGTCAGAAGTTAAAGAAAATCTCTAAAAATAAAGATCTTACATTTGAAATCTGTTTTCAGGCTAACAGAAATAATTATGCGTGTAGTGTAGAATTTGTTCCACATATTTTTATTTATTCAAAAGATATGAAGAAGGAAAATTATCATAATGGATTTGTTTATGGCGGAGAGCTTGGAAGCTTATTAAATAGAAAAGCATGGCACTGGTGGCAATTAGCAGGAGCAAGCTATCAGTATACTGTAGATGAAGTTAGTAAATTACTTGAGGAACATATCATCCCGGTATTTGATGATTTTGAAGATACAGAAAGTAATATTGAAAAGCTTATAGATGGAGATATAATTGATCATAACTTACTGTATTATATTTATCACTTTGGTGGGAAAGCTAAGGCTCAGCAGTATTTTAATAAGATAATTGAAAAAGATAAGTTAAGAAGTAAATATATTGGCTTTTATAATCATTTGAAAGACTTGCCGAAGGAAAGTATTTTATTAGATGAAGGCGAGTTTTATGGAGCCGATATGATTAAATTTGCTTTTATCAATGGACTTGAAATAGACACATAATAGTTAAGCCTTTCGCATAATAAGCGAAGGGCTTTTACTATACACTCATACTTATAAATGTAATATAATATAATTAGTGATAATCATTTTAAAAATATAGTTCATGGGAGAGATACATGATACAGATAAAAGACTTAGGTACATTTGAATCTGTGCCTCACATTATAACAGATATTGTAACAGGAAATATTAGCGCCTTAGAAAATGAATTAGGCAATGGTTGGGATATTAATAAGCCTATAGAAATTGGGGAATATAGTGAGCATACACCATTAGAACTAGCGCTAGTCATGTGTTGTTTACCAAGCATTCAATGGTTAGTAGAGCATGGCGCTGATCTTAATGATGAAGAAAATCCAAGTTTCTTACTAGCTGTACGGTATGGTAATAAAGAGATTATAGACTATGTTGTGGCTCATGGTTCTAATATTCACGCTTTGAACTGTGTGAAAGTAGATGCTTTTCAAGCTGCCTTATATGGCAAGAAATATGAGAACCTACAAATCATTCATGACTTAGGCCATACGGTACAAAAGTATGGAGGTAAAGCTTTCAGAAATATCATTACAGATAGAAATTATGAGGTTCTAGATTTCTTTATTCATAATGGTGTAGATATTAATTACAATAAGCCTGATTCTGTATATCCATATAAGCCCACCCCATTGTGCGTTGCAGCTCGGTATGTAGACTTACAGATGTGCAAATACTTGGTAGAACATGGTGCTGATGTGACCATTACGGAAAAGGATGGTATGCGCCCCTATAGCATTGGTATTGAAAAAGGCGATATGGAAATGGCAGAGTATTTTAAATCCTTAGAGCCTGCTGAGTTCCATGATATACAAAATAAAATGGATCAGTTAAAACCATTTAAACTACCAAAAGCATTAGTGAATTTTTTAGAGGGTGAACATCTTTATTTTGACTTATCAGACTCCGATTTTATATCTATAGAGTTCTTCCCACTTATTGATACGATTCCTTTTAAATTAGGTCGTCGTAATCTATTGCGTTTATCTAAAGAACTAGGCGAGTATAATGAGTGGCAAATTGTATGGGACCCTAAAAGTAAAAAGATTTCTTGTTATGATATAGAACATCAAGAGTTGCGAGAACTTTGTAAATTCGATGAATTTATGGAGGATATGACAGGTCAATTAGAAACTTTATTTTAAAATAAGGTAATTTTATATGTAGTTAAGGAGAATAGGATACATATGACAGCTGACTTCGATAAAACATATACTGATTGGTCAATTGATGTAGGTACTTATAAATATGAAGGAATTACACTGAATGAAGTTGAGCAAAATCTCTATGCTATTGCGGATCAAGAGCAAGATTTTGTGATTGTATCCCCATCAAATGCAATCTCAATAGATAAGAAACAGTATAATTTTGTACAGGCTTGTAGCGATCAAGATACTGATTTATTACATATTGAGATAAGTGTTACTAATGATGGTGAGCAGGGTGCTATTATATACGGTAAAAATGAGCTAGGACCTCAAGAGGTGTTACAGATAATAGAAGATTTTATGGTACATCATAAGGTTCCAGCATTAGATAGTTGGGAAATCGTGTTAGATTTAAGACCTAAGACGGAAAGCTATGTAAAGGATACTGAAAATGACTAATCAAAGATTTGCATTAGTTTGTCATAATTGACTGATATATTCTTAATGTTTTCTCTATTATGACGTATATGTGGAGCTTTTTATGCTATATAAATCGAATAACCTTTTGTATAAGTATATTCGCTATCGATTTAGACGGATTCAGATTCAATGCAATATGGTATATGATGTAACACCAGAGGAAGAAGATGAGATTTGTCGTGATCTATTAAAAAAGAGAGCGAAGATATTAATTCCTGTTGGCATATTATATTGTTTGATCTTTGCCCTTACTTTCACTTGGCTATTAGGCACAAGTGAGGAATTGAACCCATTAATGCAATGGGAAGTAAGAGTTATTGACTATGTTATACCATTTTTAAATACCATTGATTTTAAGTGGTATGCGTATTCACTGAATTTATTGTGGGCAGCCCTTATATTGGCCCCTGTCGGGATTATTAACGTATCTCCTTATATCACTTTTTCCTATATTGTTGATACCATTTTTATACGACGCAGGGTAAAAGCTTTAATTAAAGAATATTCCACTGATGAGAAATCATTGAGCTAAATAATCTATATAACTAGGAGAGAGTATTATGAGTAATCTAAAAGACTTTGATTGGTCTGGTTTTTGGAACGATGTTGATTATGCATTTGAATCCTATATAGGTAAACCTGTTACCGATAAGGATATAAGGGATGCTGAAGCTGAGTTAGGCTATACATTGCCTGCCGCATATATTGAATTACTTAAGAATCATAATGGCGGTGTATTGAATAAGAACTGCTTTATTAATAATGAGGGCGATTGTGTATATGTAACAGGCATATATGGCCTCGATAGAGATAAAAAGCATTCTATCTTTGGCCAATTCGGCAACGAGTTTTGGATTTCGAAATGGAAATACCCTCCTATAGGTGTTGTTGTAGCCGATACGATTTCAGGTGGTCACGATATGATTTTCCTCGATTATCGTGAGTGTGGTCCTACCGGTGAGCCTAAGGTAGTACGTGTTGACCAAGAAGGTGATTACTCAATTACTCTGTTAGCAGATAACTTTGGTGACTTTATTAAGAACTTATATATCAGTATAGAAGAGATTACAGATGAAGAGTTTCAATCTTTAAGTGATGAGGATAAGGTAAAACTTATTAATGAACAAGAGGACCTAGATGTTGATCGTGCTATGGAGTTGTTAACTAATATAGGCATCGATAATTTATCGCCTATCTTGCTAAGCACCTTAGGACGTATGTATAACAATAATGGTCGACCAGAAGAGGCTATCGAGTTATTTGATCGTATAGATGAGGCACATCGTGATTGGTCTTGGTATTATCGTTGTGGCTATGCTCATGCGTCTTTAGCATGTGGTGAAAGCTACGAATCTGAACATGTACAGAAAGCTTTACAGTTAATAGAGACGGCCATGAAAATGACAAAAGAAGACCACTTAGATAAACAACTTGGTTGGTGTTGTGAAGTTGTAAAATATCTATTAACTCAAATTAAGCCAAAAGAGTACAAGGCGGATTATCCTGTAATATTTGAAACCATTGAAAATTTCTACGATAAGAAAAATTGTAAAGATACTACAGAACGTAAAGATACTGAAGATGTTAATGAATATGAAGAAGTTAACTATCCTACATATGATGAAGTCCATTGGGTATTTAATAAACATACGTATAGCAGAGAAGAGTTTTCAAAAGAATACAATAAAGTAGTAGAGAAATATGTAGATGAGGATCAAACTAATAACGACGATATATTAGCTGAACCTGAAATCTTAGTAACCTATGAAGCTTGGATTGAAAGTGTAGACCAACTCTTTGATAATGAACGTGTAACCGATGAAGAACTACTTGAAGACGATAAAGAAGATGGTATGTGGCAAGTAGAAATCATGGCTCATCTCGTAGCGGATAATGGTACATATTTTACAAGAGAAGAGTTGCTCTTTAAATTGCATAATCTAATGGCTAATAAAGAACTGGGTGATCATGTATTCTTTGAAGGTATTGAATACGAAGGCCATGAATGTGAAGGTTACGGGCTTATAGATAACGAAGATGGTATACCTGTATTCTATACATGCTGTGGCAGCTAATTAATAAAGATATAATAGATTAGCCCTTCGCTTATGTGAGGGGCTTTTACTATACTCTTAGAAATTATATGTTTTGTGCTTTAGGCTACGTTATTTTATATGGGCTTCGTGTAAAATATTGAGAAAGAATTTTAGTATTTTTGAAATCAAAGTATTGTAAAGAGAGAGAGGATGCCCATGATAGAAAATGAACTCATATATGATGAGAAATATTGTGAATATAGACTTCTTTATGAAGGCTTAGAATTCTGTTGGGATGAGAAGCCATCGGGTGATTATTTAGATACTGTAAAAGTCTTGGCTAAAAATTACCATAAAAATATTGATAAGATTGCAGCTTTCATGCTTGAAGACATTCGAGAAATGTATGATGAATCTATTACTATAGATGATGTGAAAGAACGAATCGGTATCCCTAAAATTGAACCAGAGCTAGGTACTGTAACCTATTGTGAACAAACCTTTGATTATACCCATATATTTTGCTTTGAATTTTGGGACGATGAGTTTGAAGATTTAAATTACTTTGCTATTGATGGCTGATATATTGCCATAAAAATGGCAAAAGAGCTACTTTAGATAAATAGATTAGTTTAGTGTTGTGAAGTAGTAGAGTATTTATTAATCTCTATTAGTTTAAAGGATTATAAGGAGGATTATCCTATGATTTTTAATGCCATAAAAAACCTGTTTAACAAGGATGAGAATACTGAGCAGATTGAATATCTTGGTACTGATAAAGATGGTAATAAAATATATGAAGGTTACTATCATGAGTTTAAGGGCATTCCTTGGGTTTTCAATAAAACTACCTATACTAGAGAAGAGTTTGATAAGGAGTTTTATAAATGCTTAGAAGAGCATAATGTTAATCCTGATACATTACCGCCATTAGTAGAGCCTGAAATTCTTGTAAGCTATGAAGCTTGGATTGAAAGCAAAAGTCAGCTTCACCCTAATGAATACTTATACGAAGACGATGAATTAGAAGAATACGATAAAGAAGATGGTATGTGGCAAGTAGAAATCTATGCTCGCTTCAAAGCAGATAATGGACAGTATTTCACTACTGAAGAGATTCTTTTCAAGATACATAACGCATTGGCCAATAAAGAGCTCGGTGATCATGTATTCTTTGAAAATCTAGCCTATGATGATCACGAATTCGACGCTGATGATGCCGATGATGTCGACGATAATGATGAAGGTACTCCTGTATTTGTTGTATGGCTTGGTAGCTAGTAAATAGCTGTTTTTGTTATAAGCTATTTTTTTATAAACTATTATTTTAAAATCTGTAACTTATTGTTTTGTGTTGTTTGTTATTATTATGATAAGATGAGTTCATATACATATTAATGATATGAGGGGAAGTGTATTGTATGTCTATGAGTGTTGAACAATTTTTATCTTTATCTGATGCTGAACAGTTGCAAACGATTAAAGATCTTAATGATATCGGTCAAGAGGATGTTATTATCGATGTATTGACGGGGGGTGGCATCGATAACTTATCTGCGCCTTTATTAGGCGAGCTTGGTAGAGCTTATAACAATAACGATAAACCAGAAGAAGCTATTAAAGTATTTAAGGCTATAGACAAAAAACATAGAGATGCAGTATGGCATTATCGCTGTGCGTACTCCTATGGATCTATAGTTTCATCTAATCGTGAGGCTTATACATCAGAGAACATGCAACAGATGTTAGCTTTATTAGATAGCGGTGTACAATTAGCTACTAAAGAAAATCGAAATGATATAAGGGAATACTGCTTTGAAGTCATGGATATGTGCCGTCTACAAATGGATTTTGAGAAGGGTGAGGTTGACTATCCTGATTTATGCTTAAACTATAGCAATTATATAGCCGAAAAAAAGAAGAAAAGAGAAGGTGTGCCTCGCCAACGAACGATTACGGTAGAAGAAATTTTAGCTACCGATGACATGTGGACTATTAATGAGCCTGCCTATTGGACTATCAATATTTATGGTTCCTATGATGATTACATAGAGTCTGCAAAGTCTTTTACCTTGGAGCAACGCTACCTTAATGCTATATGTTGGTATTTTGCTGAGGTTAATAATGGTGGTCATCATCAGTTCTTCTATAACTCTACAGGCATTGTATGGGAGGATGCCCTTGCGGGGTTACGCCTCTTTAAGATGGATCTACTAGCAGATAATTTACAATCTGTAATCGATTACTTTGGTGGCTCTGTCCCGTTTGATAGAGCTGAACGATGGACTATTTTACAAGACTGGGAGAATGAGGCTGAATTATTCGATTTCCTAGATGCAAAAGATGATGTAGTCTATGAATATGATGGCATATTTGAAGATGTATTTGTACATGAACATCCAGAGTTATTTGTATTTGATGGAACCTATACCGTCTCAGAATAAGATTGGTGTATAATTAGTACATATATAGTTGCTTTCACTATGATGTTTACTTTCACCAAATTATATTAGAGGTATTACATGTTAGATAAACAAGGCGTATATGATTGCCTACGTGACCATCATATCGAGTTTGAAATTACGGATCACGCACCGTTATTTAGTATGGATGACAAGCCTAATGTAGAGTTGCCATATCCTGAGTGGGATGCGAAGAATTTATTCATTCGAGACCATAAACGTGAACATTATTATTTGATTACTGTTCGTGGTTCTAAGCGTGTGGATCTAAAGCAGTTCCGTAAGGATCATAAGCTTAAAAAGATTTCCTTTGGTTCCGAAGAAGAGCTATGGGATATTTTAAAGATTAAACCAGGTCACGTATCTCCATTCTGCTTGCTCCACGATGAAGAGCGTAAGGTTCATTATTATATTGATGCGGATTATAAAGATAATCTAATTGGTATACATCCAAATCAAAATGATGCTACCGTATGGCTACAGGGAAAAGACTTAGTTAACTTAATTGAAGAACATGGTACAACCATTGAATATATAACAATATAAGCTCAACATCCTATTTGTGGGGAATAATATTACTTAATATTGTTCCCGCAGATAGGATGTTTTAATATGCAAATATAATAATAATCTTTTATAATAATGTAAGAGTATTTGTTATATGAGAGGTTTTACATGAAAGTTAAATTAATTCAACCGCGTATGTTGAAGCGTCCTATGGATACAGATTTAAAAATACGTATGTCCCCACATTTAGGGTTGTTAACTGTGGCTAATATTATTCGTCATGAGTGTGAGGTCACAATTGAAAATGAAAATATTAGAGCTATTGATTTTGATGATGTGCCTGACTTGGTAGGAATAGCAGTTACAGTAGATGTTTTACCTAGAGCTATTGAAATCGCATCTATATATAGAAAAAAAGGTGTTAAGGTGATTGCTGGTGGTATACATATTACGACAGCATCAAATACTATACCTAAGGATACATTTGATAGTCTTTGTATAGGTTTCGCAGAAAATACATGGCCTCAAATTATAGAAGATGCTAAAAATAGTCGGTTACAATCTCGATATGTATCTGGACCTTTAGAATCTGGAGACGATATTGCATCACCTGCATATGACTTAATAGATAAGGCCGATTATTTATGGTATAACGTTGTTTCTACAAGTCGAAGTTGCCCCCATAGGTGCGATTTTTGTTATAATAGTTCTGGAACACACCAATATATTAATCGCAATATAGAGGACGTATTGGAAGATATTAAACAATTAGGTACAAGACATATTATGTTTATCGATGATAATTTTATTGGTAATATTTCTTGGACTAAACAGTTTTTAGAACGTATTAAACCTTTAAAATTAAACTGGAATGCAGCAGTTACTATGAAAATAGGTCAATATCCTGAATTGATGGATTTAATGAAAGAAACTGGTTGCCAGAGTTTATTTATTGGTTTTGAAAGTATCAGTCCTCAATCTTTATATAGCGTTCATAAAATGCAAAATAATCGTGAAGAGTTTGAACGACTTATTAACGAATTACATAAGCGTGGTATTATGGTTAATGCCAGCTTTGTATTTGGCTTAGATGGAGATACACCAGAGACTTTTAAAAATACGTTAGATTGGATCATTAACCAGAAAATTGATACGATTACATCACATATTGTCACTCCATATCCAGGTACTGAATTCTATAAGAGAATGGAAACTCAAAATAGAATTTTTGATTATGATTTATCAAAATATAATACGTCTCACGTAGTTGTATCGCCAATAGGTATGTCTAAAGAAGAATTAGAAAAAGGGTATCTTTGGATTTATAAAGAACTATATTCTATAAAAAATATATTTCGTCGTATGCCTAAAACTATGGGCACAATACCAGCATATTTAACATTTAATTTATTTTATCGTAGATTTGGACACTTTACAGCAAAAGTATGTAATCTGTTAACTTATAAGCGTATTGGTTTGTTCGCTGAAAAGCTATCAAGATATATGTAAAGGAGTATTTATGACTAAAAAATTATTAAAACGTATTTTATTAACATCTGCTATAGCGGTATTAGGTGTGAGCACGTCCTTTGCAGCGCTCGTTATGGAACAAGATCAATCTGTAGATACAGCACCTAGTGTCAATATGTATCGATTCGAAGTACCAGCAGAGTTACAGGGTACATATAATAATGTAGGTGTGTCTAATCTAACAGCATCTATGGAGAAAGAGCCTAATACATTATCTATGAATGTAGCCCATGTAAAAGGTAATCCGTCTGAGTCGT
>ERZ773001.998-NODE-998-length-9971-cov-47.58_pt1 | contig 9971 bp, 7 predicted proteins | sample MGYA00511673_ERZ773001 | MGnify/ENA primary metagenome ERZ773001 (study PRJEB29015, sample SAMEA2738091) | human oral metagenome | biome: human oral; feature: human-associated habitat; material: saliva | place: China | collected 2162 ... | reverse complement strand
ATTAAAAATTTCACTCAAAAAAATCCAGAATAGTATTAGTTTTGAATTAAAACTTCCACAGCAAGTTATTTCTGAATGTATTTCAGACTTAAAAAAATATGATAGTTTCATTAAATTGGATATAAAAAATTTTTATGATTCTATTCCTCATAATAAATTAATGAATGAAATTAAAAACCAAATACCTGATTTTAAAATTAGATCACTTATTTCTAAGGCTCTTAAAACCCCAACTGTTGGAATTGATAAAAAAGCAACCAGTAAAAATATAATTGGAATACCTCAGGGGTTGTCTATATCTAATATTCTTGCTGAAATTTATATACACAGATTTGATACATGGGTCAAAAATAATTTTCCAGATTCTTCATATTTTAGATATGTTGATGATATGCTTATTTTGTTTGATAGCAAAAAAATACAACGTAAAACTTTGCAAGCTAGTTTAGTAGAGAAATTGAGTGATGAGTTTTCCTTAACAGTACATGATATTGTTGAATTAACAGATATGAATAATGAAAATTCAAAATCATCTTGTGGTAGTTTAATTGATCATAAATTTTGTTTTTTAGGGTATGAATTAATTATAAAATTAGTGTACGTCTTAGCAGTATACAAAATATGGAGAAAAAAATTGCGAAGTTTTGTACTCAATTACGTTATGATCTAGAGTATATTGAAAGAAATTATTCAGGACAGAAATCAGAGTTGGATTGGCAAAAAGAACATAAACTAAAAAAATGTGAATATTTAATTAACTTGGCTATTACTGGTTGTATTTATAATAATAAACGATATGGGTGGATTTTCTATTTTTCTAAAATATCAGACCTTTCTATTCTTCGTTATTTAGATTTAAGTATTTGTAAGATTTTAAATAGATTCGATTTAAATGGAAAAATAAAAGAAAGTGTCAATAGTGGGAGGGAAAAATTACCCAAGGTTTCTAAAGGCTTTTTATACTGTAAAAGGATCAAAACTACCAAAAAAATATATAGTTAATTTTGACAAAATTGCATTAGATATTGAAGAACAGAAGAAATTTCTAATGATATTCTATGATTATCGTTATTTACAGAAAAAAACTGATGATGAAATAGAAGCAATGTTTTTGTACAGGGTCAATAAATATAGTTCTGAGTTAGAAGAAGATTTAGGAATGATTTCATGAGAGCATGTTTAAAAATTAATAAATAATTGAGTATAGAGTTATCATAACTGCTTTATCTTCTCCCACTCCTTCAGCAACCGCTTCACCGACACCGGATACGGCGTCTTCAACTCCTGCGCAAACAGCGATACCCTCAATTCTTCAATCATCCATTTAAACGCGGCGAGGTTGTCTGAAATGGGTTGTCCTTGTTTCACCAAACTGTCGGTTTTTTCCTGCCACATTTGTTCTAGCTCTTGAATATCGGCTTCGCGGGCTGCGTCGCGGGCGGGGTTGCTGTTGTATTTTTCAAGGCGCAGGGTCATGGCTTTGAGGTAGATGGGGAGGCGCGGCCATTGTGCCCACGGAGTATGGCTGGCGAAGCCGGGGGCAAGCAGGGTTTGCAGGCGTTGTCGCAGGAGGTGGGTGAGCGGGTGTTTGCCGAGTTTGCCGTTCAGTTCGGCGTAGGCGGTGGCGGTTTCCTGCAGGTAGCGGCTGAGGGCTTCTTTGACGGCGGGCAGGCGGCTGCGGGCGCGTTTGATTTGTTCTTTGAAGGCTTTTTCGTTGCGCGGCAGCTCGTCTTCGCCGATAAAGGCGCGGTCGCAGACGGCTTGGGTGAGGTCGTCGCGCAGGGTGTCGGCGTTGATGTGTTTGAGCAGCATGGCGGCTTGGGTGAAGCCTTGGATGCCTTTGTTCAAATCTTTTACCTGCTCTTTTAATTGCAGCTTCATCAATTCGATTACGCCTTGACGGTGTGCCTGCTCTGCGGCTTCTGTGGTATCAAACAGGCGCAGGGCGATGCGGCCGTCTTTTTCTTTTTGCAGGCCGAGATAGCCGGTGAGCTGTTGTTTGCCGCGTGCGAATTTGATGGATTCGGGCAGTGTGCCGATGTCCCATGTGGTAACGTTGTCGCGCTCAAATTCTTGGGTGTTGTCGCGGAAGGTAACGGCGGCGGCTTGGCCGAGCTGTTGTTGCAATTCGTGCAGTTTGCGGCCGCCGGCAAGCTCTTGTCCGCCGTCGTCGATAATGCGCAGATTCAGATAGCAGTGTTCGGGCAATTCTTGCGCCGCCCATGCGTCTTGGTCGATTTGCTCGAGAATCCGCATATCGCCGGCGCTTTTGGCGATAAAGTGCGCCAACTGGGGAATGATGGCCGCTTGGCGGTCGGGATTGCTTTCGAGGAATTTGGTGATGAAATCGGGTACGGGCACACAAATGCGGCGGATTTGCTTTGGCAGTGCTTTAATCAGCAGCTGGATTTTTTCGCGCAACATGCCGGGCACCAGCCATTCGAGCGACGGCGCGTGCAGGCGGTTGAGGACGGTCAACGGCACGGTCATGGTCACGCCGTCGAGCGGATGGTGCGGCTCGAAGCGATAGGAAAGTTTGAACTTGCCGTCTGCGGTTTGCCAAAATTTGGGAAACTGCTCTTCGGTAATGTGTGCGGCAGCGTGTTGCATCAAATCGTCGCGGCTTAGGAACAGCAGGCGCGGATTGTCGCGTTCGGCGGTTTTGAGCCAGGCTTCAAAGGTGCGAATATCGGCAAGGGGTAAAGGTTTCAGACGGCCTTTTTGAGATGCTGGCTGCTTTTTGGGCTTAGGGTCGTCTGAAACATTTTGTCGGTTGTGTACACTCGGTTCATGCTCGCGGTTGTCCGCATCTTTGGAATCTGAGTGCGTAGCTTGCGCCACACGCCCTGCGTTGCGCTGGTTTGCGTGTCCGTTTTGTCCGACTGTCTTGTCTGACTGGGTTTGTCCGCCCTCTTCGCTTCCCCAAACGCCGCCCTTCGCATCTTTCCACACCAGCTCGGGCAGGCGTTCGTTATAAAACGCAAACAGGGCTTCGTCATCGACCAATACGTCTTGCTTGCGCGATTTGTGTTCGAGTTCGGTAATTTCTTTAATCAGCTTTTTATTGTGGACAAAAAAGGCCGTCTGAAGATTGCTTTCCTGTGCCACCAATGCGCCGCGGATAAAGATTTCGCGCGCTTCTTCAGGCGCAACTTTGCCGTAAGACACGGGGCGGCGCGGTAATACGGTCAGGCCGTAAAGCGTAACGCGTTCACTGGCGACGACTTCGCCGCGTTTTTGTTCCCAGTGCGGCTCGAAATAATGATAGCGGACGAGGTGCGGCGCTTCCTGCTCTATCCATTCGGGCTGGATAACGGCGACGTCGCGCGCGTAAAGGCGCGTGGTTTCAACCAATTCTGCCGCCATCACCCATTTGGGTTTGGCTTTGAACAGGGCGGAGGCAGGAAACAGGTGGAAGCGGCTGCCGCGCGCGCCGGTATAGTCGTTGCCGTCGGGCGATTTCATGCCGACGTTGGCGATAAGGCCGGTCAGCAGGGCGCGGTGGATTTGTTCGTAGCCGGCTTCTTTTGCGGCGCGGATTTGGGCGCGGTGTTGTTTCTTATCCAGTTGTTTTTGCTTGAGTTTGGCTGCCAAATCTTGGTCGCCTTGGCTTTCAGACGGCCTTAATTGTTCTTGGGAAGGAGCTTGTCTAAACGCGGCTTCTTTGGTGGTCAAACCCATTTCAATCGCGGTTTGGGCAAGCTGGTGGTGCAGCTCGCGCCATTCGCGCATACGCAGGTGCGACAGGAAATATTGACGACACCATTGCACCAGCTGCTTGTTGGACAAACCTTTGTCACGCTCACGCTGGAAGCTGTCCCAAATGTTCAGATAGGCAAGGAAATCGGATTGCTTGTCGGTAAAACGCTCGTGCGCCTTGGCGGCGGCATCGCGGGCCTCCAGCGGCCGCTCGCGCGGGTCTTGGATCGACAGCGCGGACGCAATCACCAATATTTCCGCCATGCAGTCGTGTTTCTTCGCCGCCAGCAAAATGCGCGCAATTTTCGGGTCGATGGGCAGGCGCGCCATTTGTTCGCCGAGCTTGGTCAGACGGTAGCGCATGTTGGCACCGATATGACCCGAACTGTTTTGCAGGCCGTCTGAAACATTGGCCGGGTTGGATCGGGCATCCATGCCTGATCCGCGTACTTGGTTTTTCATATTTTGCATAGTCTTGTCGGTCGGGCATCTTCCCCGACATCATCTTAATTTGTCTTTATTGTTTTCACGCCGCTTATTGCGGATAAACATATTCCGCCTTGCCGTTGCGAATGTTCAAGCTGCCTGCATCGCCTGTAATCAGATTGCCCGTTACCGAGCCTTCTCTACAACCTGAAACCGGCATATCGTAGCCCAGCGTGTGAATCAGGAACGTTGAAAGCTGCTGATGGAAGGCAATCTCGCAAGGCGCAAAAGCTTGGTTGGCAGCCTGTTGCACGGCCTTATCCGGGCTGTACAACACCAGCGGCACAAGATAGCTGTCGGGCTGCACCGTGCCTTGATTGTAGGTATCCTGGCGCACATACTGGCCATGATCGGAGGTATAGGCAAACAGCCAGTTGCCGTCAGGCTGCTTTTGCAGCTGCTCGAATACGGTTTGAATCATTTGGTCGGTTTTGTGGATGGTGTTGTCGTACTTATCCACAATATTGGCTTCGCCGAAAACTTTATCTTGAGGCTGCAACAATGCGCCGTATGGGACGTGTGAACCGCGTTGGTGCAACACGATAAAATGCTTGCCCTGCTGCAAATTGATTTTGTCGAACAGCGGCAGCAGCTTCTCATCAGGCATATTGTCGCCGTTGCCGTAGCCCAGTTGCGTCGGCTGAATCAAATGATCTATCCACTTTTTACCGATTAAGTTCAAAATTGCCATCTCGTTTTCCGCCTGTGCGCTGTAAAAATACGTTTCATAGCCCTGCTCTTTAGCGAGGCGGAATATATTGGTATCGCCACTGCTGATTTGCTCGTAGCCGTTGGCATGCGGTATCGCATTGAAAAAGCTGGGCAGGGACACAGCCGTCATCAAAGCGGCGGAATAGCTTTGTTTCACAATCGGCTTAAAGTCGGCTTGCGAAAGTTGGGTCAAAAACGGCGAAGTTTCGCGTCCGTAGCCAAACAATTTCAAATGCGCCGCGCTTTCACTCTCGCCCATAATCAGGACGATATTTTGAACACTGCCCTGCCCGATTTTGCTTGGCGCAGGCTGTTTGAACACAGGAATCTTGCTTAAATCAAACAACTGATACGGCAACACGCGCCCGACAAAATAGCCGAAGCTGAAATAATTGGCTTTGATGCGGCTGTATGTCGGCTTGGGCGAAATACCGTGTTCCTGCGTCGTACTGAATGAACGTCCAAAAATCAGCAACATCGCCGCAATAAATAAAATATCGGCGGCAAAATGCGTCTTACGGCGGAACTTGGCAAGGCTGCAAAACAACACGACTTCCAACACGCCCCACAACGCAGGCAGCCACAACTTATCCAACATCGATGCGCCCGCACTGCCGACTTCGGTAACCTCTTTCAGCATCAGCCAATAATTAATGCCCGTCATCCAGCTTTGATAAACCGCATAATGCACATTGTTGGCAATAATGCTGAACGCAAAAAACACCGCAATCAACAAACGCGTCGCCTTATAACGCGCAAACAGATACAGCGCAGCAATCACAAATGTCAGCGCAAACGTTTCCGCCATTTTCGCAGCCGGTAAGGTTTCAATTCCGAATACAAAGCGATAGGCAATTTCGCTGGCGGTAAGTAAAGACGAATACAGAACAAGCGTGAAGAAAGATTTTTTCATCATTAATATTTCACAATAAAAAATTTACCGATTGAGTTTTAAAACCCAATATTCCCTTTTCAATAATTTTTAGTTTCTCAATGATTTAGGCCGTCTGAAAATGAAACATGGCCTGCCATTTTATGAAGAAAGTTTTTATTTTCAGACGGCCTCCACCGCCCCCAATTCCAGCAACACCTGAAAACCGTCATTGATATACCGCGAATCGGGCATTTCTAAAAATGGGAATGCGGCGACGTCGCCCAAGTTCAGTGATGCCATGCGCAGGATGACGGCGGCGAGGTTGCTGCGGACGATTTCTGGGTCGGTAAATTCGGGGCGGCTGTTGAAATCTTCTTCTGAAAACAGTCGGATACATACGCCTGCGGAGACGCGGCCGCAGCGGCCGGAGCGTTGGCGTGCGGCGGCTTGGGAGATTTTTTCGACATGAAGCTGCTCCACTTTCGCCCGTGCGGAATAGCGTTTGACACGCGCGAGGCCGGTGTCGATGACGTATTTGATGCCCGGCACGGTAAGCGAGGTTTCGGCGACGTTGGTTGCTAACACGATGCGGCGTTTTGCGCCGGAGGGGTGGAAGATTTTGTGCTGTTCGGCGTGCGACAGGCGTGCGAACAGGGGCAGGATTTCGTCGTTGCGGCGCAGCGTGGATTTGCGCAGGGCTTCGGCGGCTTCGCGGATTTCGCGTTCGCCCGGCAGAAACACCAAAATATCGCCTTCGCCGTAGTGCGCCAATTCGTCGGCCGCATCGACAATCGCGTCGGTCAGCTCGACTTCTGCGTCGTCTTCGTCTTTGCTGGTCAGCGGGCGGTAGAGGATTTCAACGGGATACGTCCGTCCGCTTACTTCTAAAACAGGCGCGCCGTTGAAGTGTTGGGAGAAGCGTTCCGCGTCTATGGTTGCCGAGGTGATGATGACTTTCAAATCGGGGCGGCGCGGCAGGAGTTGTTTCAGGTAGCCCAGCAGGAAGTCGATGTTCAGGCTGCGTTCGTGTGCTTCATCGATGATAATTGTGTCGTAGGTAGCGAGATAACGGTCGGTCTGGGTTTCTGCCAACAGGATGCCGTCGGTCATCAGCTTGACGCAGGCATCGCGCGAGGTGTGGTCGGTGAAGCGCACTTTATAGCCGACCGCGCTGCCGATTTCGGATTTCAGCTCTTCGGCAATCCGCTCTGCTACCGAACGCGCGGCCAAACGGCGCGGCTGGGTATGCCCGATCAAGCCTGCCGCCCCGCGCCCGAGTTCCAAACAAATCTTGGGCAGCTGCGTGGTTTTGCCCGAACCGGTTTCGCCGCAAATAATCGTTACCTGATTCTCGGCAATGGCTTTTTTGATTTCGTCGAGTTTTTCGTGAACGGGCAGCGTGTTGTCGAATTCGGGCTTGGGCAGTTTGGACAGGCGTTGCAGATAGAGGTCGTGCGATTTTTTGTATTTTTCCTCAACCTTGGCCAAGCCGCCGTATTTATTGGGGTTTTTAAAGGCAGATCGCAGAAAATGGCGGTCTTTGGAGAGGGTTTGGGCGAAATCGGGTTGCGGCATGATGGTGCAATAAATTAAATAATGTGAAAAGAATGGAATTATAGCAAAAGGCCGTCTGAAACTTGCTTGCTTTCAAGTTTCAGACGGCCTTTGTATGGATAAACCGTTTTAGTCGGCGGCGTGCCAAGGTTTTTGCATACCGGCGTGGAAACTCGGTTTTTCTCCGCCCCACAAGGTGTCGATGTCGTAGAAGTCGCGCACGGCAGGGAGCATGACGTGGACAACGAGGTCGCCTGCGTCGACGAGCGTCCATTCGCCGCTGTCGCCTTCGGTGCTGAGGATTTCGAAACCGGCTTCTTTCAAATCGACGGCAACGTTGTTCGCCAGTGCTTTAACTTGGCGTGTGCTGTCGCCGCTGGCAATAATCATGCGGGCGAACAGGGAGGTTTTGTCTTGGGTTTCCAAAACAGAGATGTCTTTAGCTTTGATGTCTTCAAGGGCGTTTACGGCCACTTCGACCATTTTTTGCAGGTCTTGCAATTCTTGTTCGTTCATTATTTTCCTAGTTGAAATGTTTTCAGACGGCATTATAGCTTATCTGCCTGAATAAACGCTATTTTTCATAGAGTTTGTGTTGGCGGATGTATTGGGCAACGGGTTGCGGCAGGCCGTCTGAATGGTGCGTTTTGGCGAGATCGGCGCGGATTTGGGTGGAGCTGGTGTTGTGCAGCGGCGCATTGAGGATGCGGACGCTGCCGTTTTGCAGGGCTTCGCCGAGCCATGCGTGCAATTCGCGCGGGGTTTTGTTGAGGTTGTCGCCTTGGCGCATGGCGATGGCGATATGGGTTTGGCGCACGAGGGTTTGCCATTTTTTCCATGTGTGCAGCTGCATCAGGCTGTCGCTGCCCATCAGCCACCACAGTTGCGCGCCGGGAAACTGCTGGCGGAAGATTTGGACGGTGTCAAACGTATAAGTCGCGCCGTCGCGGACGATGTCGCAGTCGCTGGCGGCGAATTTCGGCTCGTCGGCGATGGCGAGTTCGACCATATTGAGGCGCTCTTGTGCCGGCGTGCGCGTGCTGTCTTTGTGGTACGGGTCGCCTGCCGGCAGGAAGACGACAAGGTCCAAACCGATTTCGTCGGCGAAGGCGCGGGCGATGTGGAGGTGGCCGTTGTGGATGGGGTCAAACGTGCCGCCGAATAATCCGATGTTTTTCATTTCGTGGTGGTGTCTGCGTTAGATGTTTTGGCCGTCTGAAGCAGGCAGGCTGCCGTCAACAATCAGGTTGAGCTTGCCTGTGGTCGGGTGGATGACCAGGCCGTGGATGGCGATGTTGTCGGGCATCAGCGGATGTTTGCGAATCAGCTCGACGGTATGGCGCACGCTGTCTTCGACGTTGTCAAAACCGGTCAGCCAACCGTCCAAATCGATACCGGCATTGCGCAGGGTTTCGATACGGTCGTCGGGGATATTGCTGTCGTGTACGCGCTGGAGGAACTCTTCTGCATGTAGTCCGCGCATACCGCAGTCGTGGTGGGCAATGACCATAATTTCTTTGACTTTGAGTTCAAATACGGCCACCAACAAACTGCGCATTACCGAACCCCAAGGGTGGGTCACCAGCGCGCCGGCGTTTTTGATGAGCTTGGCATCGCCGTTTTTCAAGCCCAAGGCATTGGGCAACAATTCGATAATGCGTGCGTCCATGCAGGAAAGAATGGCCAGCTCGCGGCCGGGGTATTTGTTGGTGAAATATTTTTCGTACTCTCCCGATTCAACGAAATGTTGGTTGTAGGAAAGAATATCGGTCAATTCACTCATGATGATGTGCTCGTTTCGGATGGTTTACTCTATTATAGCGGTTTTCAGGGAGTATGGTCGTTTTGCAAATTCGCCGTAAACGGCTAAAATCGACGTATCTTTAGTTCTTTTGGAGGATGCGCCATGTCTCAGTCTTTCCGTTTTGAACAGGTATTCGCGTCCGATGTCCACGACACATTGTGGGATTGGGCGCAGACAAGCTATGGCGCATCCGACGATTGGTGCATTCTGTATCTCAACGGCCTGCCTTTAGGCCGTCTGAACCCGTTATGGCGCGAACGCCTCGGGCAAGATTGGACAGGCAGACAGGCACCCCTTTCAGACGGCCTGAATTTGGAAACCGACAGCTGGGCTCAGATGGGCGACAGTTTGCAAACGCTGGCGCAACAGTGGCGCGATTGCGGTTGGCTCAAAGGTTGGCGCGGTGAAAAGTTCGACATCTGCGACCAGTCGGGCAAGCCTTTATGTGCACTCGAACGCGCCGCCTTCCGCCCGTTCGGCCTGATGAGTCAGGCAGTGCATTTGAACGGATTGGTCGAAACAGAAGACGGTTTGCGCTTTTGGATAGGCCGCCGCAGTCCGCACAAAGCCGTTGATCCGAACAAACTCGACAACCTGACCGGCGGCGGTATCAGCAGCGGCGAGAGGCCGTCTGAAGCCGTCTGCCGCGAGGGCGAAGAAGAAGCCGGCATTCCCGCTTCTCTGACACCCCATATCCAACCGACCGCCCAAATATATAGTTTGCGCCCGGTTAATCGCGGTGTCCACAACGAAATCCTGTATATTTTCGACATCGTCCTGCCCGAAGACTTCCAACCCGCCAACCAAGACGGCGAAGTCGCCGGTTTTGAACTGATGGACATC
>ERZ773001.986-NODE-986-length-10053-cov-42.6375_pt1 | contig 10053 bp, 10 predicted proteins | sample MGYA00511673_ERZ773001 | MGnify/ENA primary metagenome ERZ773001 (study PRJEB29015, sample SAMEA2738091) | human oral metagenome | biome: human oral; feature: human-associated habitat; material: saliva | place: China | collected 2162 ... | reverse complement strand
CGAAATATATAAGGCCGTCTGAAACATTCAGACGGCCTTTGTTCTTGTTTCAACCAAAATTAATCAATCCAAAGTGGATGTACTGCGTTTCAGGAACCATTCGCTGAAAGGCCACTCGACACTGTCGAGTAAGTTTTTGGTAATTAATCCCAATTCCGTATCGCCTTCAATTTGCAATTTACGGTTGAAAAATAAGGTATCGGGATCTTCCTCGCGCATCATCATGCGCATGAAGTCTATACCGTTGGCGGCCAGCCTCAGATCGGGGGTACCGCTGAAGTTGTCATCCAAGAATTTTTCCGTATTGGCACTAAACCGCACTTTAATGCCGGCATCCAAAACTTCGATTTCGAATTTTCTTCCGGCAAAAAGTTCCATATCGGCAGGCAGTAAACCTTTTTTCAGCATGGTATTCAATACGGAGACTAAAACAAAGCGCGGAGGTTTGCCGGGGAGTTTGGTACCAATTTTCGCCATCCATTTGGGTAATATGATTTCAGGCAGCGCCATAATATGCCTCCTTCACGGTTTCAATACCGGGCTGACCGCGCCAATAGCCGTCAACCAGTGTTCCGGTAGTCAGCCGTTCCAACTCGGGGCGAACATCTTCCCATGTGGCTTTTCCGTCCAATACATCACGGTGAATTTGGATAATTTCAGCCATGCCGTGCATTTGTGGCGACAGTCTGAGCATATTCACGCCGATTTTATTTAAGTCTTCATGGTGGGGCAGTAGGTTTTGGCAGCCGTAAGACATGGTTTGGATGCCGTTGATGGTAAGAAACGGCTGGCCTTCGCGCGTATTCATGGCCATACCGTGCTCATGGTCAAGACAGCGGAACTCGCAACTGTCTTTATTCAGATTGTAATGGCGGGCGGTAAAGCAACGTGATGAATAGGCGAGCGGCATTTTACCCCAAGCGAAGAGTTCGGTTTCAATGCCGTCTGAAGCCTTGATGATTTCGGCAACCTTATCGCGGCTCAGCTCGGACGGTGCAATCCAGCGGAATGCCCCTAATTTTCGGAATACGTCCAAAGTGGTTTCGTTGTAGATATTCAGGCTTGCACCGGCAACAAACGGGATGCCGTGTTCGCGTGCCAATTTAACCGCTCCCATGTCGTTGGCTTCAACTTTGAACTTTCCCTGCTCCGTGATTTTGCGTAGGCGTTTCAGATCAGATTCACTTTCGAGCAGGACTTGTGAGGAAAGAATAATCTCCTTACCACTTTCTGCCAGGTCTTCAGCCAGTCCGAACCAGTCAGCAAAGCGCATTTTCTGACGGCGTGAGCAGACTACCTCGCCCAAATAGACCGTGTCTAACGACGTATCCAGCATGGAAACGTAAAATTCCAGCAGGGCTTCTTTTTGCCAGAAAAATAAAATAGGGCCCAGCGACAATTTCAATGAATTCATTTTTTCCCCCTTATTTCCATGGGCGGTTGTATGCGCCCAAAGTTGTCTGATGACCTTCCGAAACTTTGCTCAAGGCATTGTTCCAGGATGGATTGACTTTGAAATGCGACGGGTCGGCTGCGGCTGCATCCAATGCTTGGCGCAGGGATTTGGTTACTTGTGCCGTATACATCGGACTACGTTGGCGTCCCTCAATTTTTATGGCGGACACACCGATTTTGATGAGTTCGGGCAACATTTCCAAAACATTTAGGCTGGTTGGTTCTTCCAAAGCATAGTAGGTTTCATCATTGACTTCAAAGCGGCCTTTGCACAAGGTTGGATAACCTGCGGGTTCATTGGGTTTGTATTGGTCTATCAATACCTGGTTTAGACGTACGTTCATGCGGTCGGGCAGTTGTTCCCAGCGGACGGATTTTGCCGGAGAGCAGACACCTTGCATATTAGGCGATTCGCCTGTTGCATAGCTCGACAAGATGCAACGGCCTTCCACCATCACACACAAACTACCGAAGCCAAAAACTTCAATCTCCACATCAGTATTGTCAATCACATGTTTGACCTGATCGATGGTCAGTACACGCGGCAAAACGGCACGGCGGATGCCGAACAGCTCCTTCATCATATTGATGGCTTCGTAATTGGTGGCCGAACCTTGTACCGACATGTGCAGGCGTAAATTCGGATGTTTGTCTGCCGCATACGCCATGATGGCAGGGTCGGCAACAATAATCGCATCGGCACCCAAATCCGCCGCCGTATCCACAGCGGCGTGCCAACGCTCCACTTGGCCGGCTTGTGCGAATGTATTGATGGCCATCAGTACATTGCGTCCGCGCGCATGGGCGTAAGCTACGCCTTCCCGTGCCGATTTCATATCGAAATTCAGTCCCGGAAAGTTTCGTGCATTGGTTGCATCTTTCAACCCCATGTAAACCGTGTCCGCACCATTGTCCACAGCGGTTTTCAGTGCAGGCAGGTTGCCGGCAGGGCAGACTAATTCTGGAATTTTCTGCATTTTGTGTTTCTCATCTTAATGATAACTTCTATCGGGTTAATCAATATTTTGTAGAATTCCGGATATTTTATGGATTAATGACACAAGATATGCTGATTTAAATCAAATCGAAAAATCCGGGTTGACGTGGGCATATTGTTTACAAAATCTTAACAGACATGGTTTTTTATATATTTCATGTGCTTAAAAATTTTGATGACGGATTTTGTTTCAAAATCAGCTTATGTTTTTAACTATCGCATTTATTAATTTTTACAATAACAACGATAGAAAAATGAAAAAAGGCCGTCTGAAAATCTGGTTTCAGACGGCCTTTTATTTTAAAGAGATATATTTAAGAGGAACCCAAACGTTTATCAGGGCGGGTAAACACAAAAATAAACAGCGAGGTTAACGCGCCCAAAGTATCGGCAAGCATGTCTTTTTGCGCGTCCCAAATATCGCCTTGAGAACCCAAAAATTCCAGTCCGGCCTCTCCACCATCGATGACGGCATATTGCCATTCGATGATTTCATAGGCGGCAGCCACGCTCATAATGAAGAACAGGGAGAAAAATAAGGCCAACGGCAGGTTGCACAGCTTGCGACGCAGCAGCCACTCGGCCATTGGATAGGCGTAGAAGCCGATGATGTAATGGGCAATACGGTCGTAATGATTGCGGTTTTCGCCCAAAATTGGTTCGACAAAGCGGTTGATGGATTCAAATGGCACATCGGCAAAAGTATAGTATGCGCCGATGGAATGCATAATCAGCCAGAAACTCATGAATAAGTAGGCCAGGTTGCTGAAGCGGAAAATGCGGTAGGTGGCAACCAGAAGGAAGAATACGGATGCGACGGGAATGATTTCGGCGTACCAGACCGCGCGGTCATGGGGATTGATGCCTGACCAAACAATGAGGGCGAAGATAATCGTAGCAAGAAAAATGGGAAAGATTGGAGAAGGTTTATTCATGTTGTGTGTATGTAGTAATAATGGTTGCGTATTGTATAACGAACCGGCAGGGCTGGCAGTTTTAGACATTCAAGGCCGTCTGAAAACAGCTTTCAGACGGCCTGAAGTTTAGCCGTTCCAGAAATAACGGGTGATGTGGAAAAACACGGGTGCGGCAAAACAGATCGAATCCACACGGTCAAGCATACCGCCGTGGCCGCGTATCATATTGCCCCAGTCTTTGACACCGTAATCGCGTTTGATGGCAGACATAACCAGGCCGCCAAAGAAGCCCATCAGGCAGACAATAAAGCCGATAACGGCTGCTTGGCCGTTGGAGAACGGCGTAATCGGCGCCATCAGCGCTGCAATGGCAGTGGCCGATAAAATACCGCCGACAGTGCCGGAAATGGTTTTAGACGGGGAAAGCGAAGGCATGATTTTTGCACCGCCAATCAGTTTGCCCCAAACGTATTGCAACACATCCGATACTTGCACCACGCCAATCAGGAAGATCAGCAACAGGATATTGTTGCTATTATCGAAGCCGTCCAAGTCTAGAAACATCAGCGCCGGAACATGGGACAGACAGAAGATGCAAATCATCGCCATCCATTGTGTTTTGGCGGCGCGTTCCAAAAAATGCGCGGTTTGGCCGCTGAGGCTGGCAATAATCGGCAGTATCAAAAAGCCGTAAACTGGAATAAAAATGCTGAACATGCCGTACCAGCCGTCATAGACGAAATAGTATTGCACCGGCAGCAGCAGGTAAAAGCAGACCACCATGCTGTAATAGTCGCTGCGGCGGCGATAGACGAGGGTCATAAACTCGCGCAGTGCGGCAAATGAAATCAGGAAAAACAGTACAACCGTCCCGATTTTTCCGAACCAAAACGCGCCCAGTAACACCAACGTCATCAGCCACCATGCGTAAATACGGGCGTTGAGGTTGGCAATGGTGGCATTATCTGCACCGTTTTTACGCTTGAGCCATTGTCCGATGATGCTGGCAAAACACAATACGGCAAATACGCCGACAAAAATATAGCTGGCTTGCGGAGTCAGATGAGCGGCGGCTTGTTCGACAATGATTTGTTGGGAAGTCGTAGAAAGGCTCATGCTTGTCCTCCTTTGTTTTGCTGAACTTCAGATTCATTTTGGCGAAGTTCGCTGCGTTCGTTTTCAGACGGCCTGAGTGCCAGCAGCGCCTCACGGCTGCGTGTCAAAAAGCTGTCTTTGTTTTCGTTTTCCTGCAAGGTGAGCGGCTGTCCGATATGGACTTCACACAAAAGCGGGATAGGCAGTATTTTGCCTTTGGGCAGTACGCGGCTGATGTTGTCTATCCAAATCGGCACAAATTCGGTATCGGGTTTGCTTTTTGCCAGATGATAAATGCCGGACTTGAACGGCAGCAGGATGGTGTTGTCGTCAGTGTTACGCGTGCCTTCAGGAAAAATAATCAAGGAGTCGCCTGCGTTTAGCGCGTCTTTCATCTGTTCGGTAATCGCTTGCGGATTATCGCTATGACGCGGAATCAGTAAGGCGTTGAAAACATTTTGAATGATGAAGCGTTTGAGTTTGCTTGTCAGCCAGTAATCCGAACCGGCGACAGGGCGCGTGGACAAGCGCCAGCGGCGGGGCAGGGAAATCCACACCAACACAAAATCGCCATGGCTGCCGTGATTGGCATAATAGACCTTTTGGTGCTGATTGAATGTCAGCTCGCGCGGGCTTTTGGGGTGTACGCCCGTAAGAAAAGAGACCGACAGACACAAGGCTTGGTCGGTCAGCCAGGCAAGTTGTTTTTTGAGGAAGTTTTTCATTGTTTCTGCCTTTGGGAGTGAGATACCGCTCTAGATCTGGTTTGGGTAAATCAGCCAAAATAATCAAATGCTTTGGATAAGCAAAATTAAAAATTGTGCGACGGTCAGGTATAAGCATTTGCGCCATAGGGAAAGTGCGCCGTTTATCCGTTGGGGCAAAGTACGGCTGCCTGAAGTTTGACGCAAACCGTTTTGCTGTAAGGCGTGGTCAAAGTCTTCAGGAGAGTAGCGGTTGTCGGCAAAGTCTTGGAACACGCGGCGATCGAAGTGAATACGGATATGGCAGTACAGCAAAACCGCTGCCAAGATAAGTTGCACCACAAACCATGCACCACCATATTTTACCGACAAGGCGAGCAGCAAGGCGTTGCAGGCGGCAACATAATGTGTGGTAGAGAGCAGGTGGGCAGTAATACGGCTATCGGTTGCGTTGTCCATCATTATCCTTGTTTTAAACGGTTGGCCGCAGCTTCGACTGCTTGGGCAGTGGCCGGCGATAATACCATTTGCGGCCGAGCCTGTTTGAGTTCGGCCTTCGCTTGTGCCAAGTCTTTGCAGCCACCATAGACCAGCAGCCACGTCAGCACCACTGCGGCACTTCTTCCATAACCCAAAGCGCAGCATATCAGCACTTTGCCGTGTTTTTGGCGCAAGGTTTCCAATATCAAGGCCGTCTGAACCAAATCGTTTTCAGACGGCGTTACCATATCCAGTAAAGGTAGGGAGCGATATTCTCCTTGATAGCTACGGCAGGGATATTCGGCGCATACATCCAATACGGCAGGCAGATGGTTTGAAATTCCCAAAACGCTGCCAATCCATACATCATGGCGGACTTGTGCCGTTTTCGCTTTACCGCGTAACCAATACGCCATGTTTAGCCGTGCGCCCACCAGATAAGGCAATAGTAAAACCGTCGCTGCCGCCGATAATTTACCGTTAGCCTGTTTTTGGAAGAAGGCCACATTTCCAGTCAAATAGGCAAAAGCCACCATCAGCAAAGACACGCTCATCCATATCAACCACAGCCACGCGCCACCCAGTAGCGCAGGCAAAGCCATTAAACACGCGCCAAGCAAATACAGCAACGCAATCTTTCTTGAGCGTACATCACTTGAGCCCAGTCTTAACGGCGAAATCATCTGACGCGGGAAAGCCCACAACACCAGCCAGCCGAGCAATGCTCCGGTCGGCACGTCAATAAAATGATGTTGATAAGTCGTCAGTACCGACAAGGCAATTAGGCTTTGCCATAAGAAAAGCGGCAGGCGGATTTTGGGAAAGCGCGTCCAATAAAATGCACCCACGATAATCGCCAACGCGATATGCAAAGATGGCGCTTGGTTGTACGGCAAATCAAATGCAGCCAATGAATCAAACAGCCAGCCTGACAGCCCATCGGCAGGCGGTTTGGGCCATCCGAAACGCAGCGGAAACAGCACAAAGCAAGCAGTCGCAATCAGTTGGGCGGCTACAAGGTGCGCTACATATCGGTTTTGTTCATGTGTATCACGGCAAAGAAAAAATGCCGCGGCATACATCAGGTTTAGCGACCAATAAGGCACAATCGTCCATGCCCAAAACGGAATATTGCTCTCCCATGCAAAAGCGATTTCAGGCACATAGTCCAGCGACGCCGCATAATGATTGGAGAAGCCGTAGCTGGTGTAAAACAGGATACCGACTAAAATCAGCTTGAGCAGGGAGATTTTGAGGGAGGGGTTCATGGGGGCGTTAGTTAATAATTGAATATTTTGATTCCGTAAACCTATTTGAGATAAGTGATATTCGTACCATTAATGCTAAGAACTTTTCTATCCAGTAGATGCTGTAATAGTTTTTCAGTTTCATAATTATTGGATTTTGCATGTGCTTTAATAGTGTTTCGTAATGTACTGACTTTACCTGGGCGTTTGGATGGTTCAACCGATAGTGCGGCAATTACTTTTTTCCACATGATCTCATCAGGTAAATGGGCTATTTTCTTTTGAGGTATGGGATTAGTAAGGGAAAATGGAGCATATTCAATTTTTCCATTGTTTTGACGAATAAGGTTTTGTTCACGCATATAGCGTGCAAAGGTTTGAATATCACCTTGACTTATAGTGAATGAGAGAGCATTTGCACGTTTCTGTACAGCATCTTGAAAATCAGTATAAGTTTTGGGTTTGATATTCAAAATATAACGTTGGATTTTCTGTAATAGATCATCGTCACTGATGTGGTAAATCACTATACCTTGCTCATCAACACTAATTAAGTTTTGTGTTTTAAGTTTATTAATAATATGAGTAGTTGTTGTTTCGCATTCTTCATCTGTTTTGCCTTGAAACTGTTCGCGTAAAATATATTTACATAGATTTTGTTGCAAATTATGTAAGCGAGATGGAAGAAAAGCATTTGGTTGACGCAAAGCAGTTAAGGCTGCTTGAAAATAAGGTGCTAATGACTGAGGTGGTTTGAGGGAATTTTCAGGTTGAGGGTGGGGTTCTAGTAGTTTTGTTGGAGGTGTAGTATTAATTTTTGTGTGCTGCACTTCATCTATATTTGCTAAGCGTACAACCCCTTTTGCCTCCTGCTTTTCTAAGATATGTTCTACTAAGATATCGTAACCACCATCACGAGAAAGTATACCAATTTGAGCATCTGTATCAGTAGCGATAATTTTTCCAAGATAATAAGAAAGATAAAAATCTAATGCGTTTTTACCTGATTTCTGTAAGTGAATAAGATGGACACGTTCGCCAAATGGAAGCAATGATGCCACTAAACTAATGGGTAATGATTTATGTTGTGTGCCTAAAAATAACCAAATATGAGTATCTTCAGTTGGTAATTTGTCCAGATTTTGCGGTTGGATATTTTCAAAGTCGATTAGTAAGTGTTTCATAGTATTATTTAATTGGGCTGACGTTTATACCCAAAATCCCTTTTAATATTATTTTTGTTGAGTTATTAATGCCCAACTTATATACCAGGCCGTCTGAAAGTTAAAAAATTGTTCAGACGGCCTTGATTTTTATTTCTTCACTGCCAAGCTCACGGTGAAAATACCGTCTTCGTCTATCCATTGATGGATTTTTTCAAAACCGGCTTTTTCAACCAACTGATCCATTTCCTGCTGACTGCGGCGGCGCATTACCCAGTTTGGGCTGCCTGCTTTGTGGCTGGTCAGGGCGCGAGCAATCATTTCCAGTTGCGGATGCCACGGCTGGCCGGTGTAGATCAGGTAGCCGCTGGTTTCAATGGCTTCGCCAAAGCCGTAGAGCGAGTTCAAAATCAAATCGTTGTCGGCAAACAATTCGTGCAGGCCGGAGACGATGCCCAAGGTAGGGCGCGGCTGTAAATCGTGATAATTAGCGCGGTCGTAGGCATTGACTTCGTCGAAGGTAACCGTGTCTTGCAAGCCGCGCTCGGCAATCAGCTTGCGACCGGCTTCGACATTAATCGGACTGTAATCGCGCAAGCGTACGGAATCAGGCAATGTGTCGGCAGTCAGGGCATCCAATACATAGCGGCCATGACCGGACGCGATATCCAAAACGTGTACCGGTTTGCCTGCTTCACGCAGTTTGGCTGAGGCCGTCTGAATGGCTTTGCCGATATTGACTTTGCGTTGGCGAATGCCGCGCCAGCCGATGGCGTTGAGATAGTATTTGTCCACCCATACACCGAAAGCATTGCTGCCTTGCGGTTGATTGCGGTAGACGTAATCCAGTGTGCTGCCCGAATCAAAACCTGTTTCTTGACCGATTCTCAAGCCTTCACTCCAGCGCGAACCCAGTTTGAGTGAGGCGCGATATGTTGCCCAGAATGCACCACGCGGCGTACAAACAGGCAAAGGTGTCGCCAGTTCGTCAGCTTCGCGACGGCTGTCTCCAAATAAGTGCGCTTGAGTCAGATCGACTTGTTGCAAAGGCTGATTGAAACGCTCGCGGATAAAGCGGCGCATTTCAATAAACGCGATTTCACGGTTTTGCTCGCCTAAAGTGTCGTGGTAGAAACCGGGCAGGATATGGCGTTCTTTAATATGGCTGCCCAAACGGTTGTAGAAATCGTGTTGCGGTTTGTGATGAACGACCCAATCGCTGCCTGAAATCAACAGTTGTACAGGCGTAGTAATCGCTTGTGCATCGGCAACGACGCGCTCCGCCGCTTCGTATAAACCCAGCAGGATGCGCACAGAAATAGCGCGGGCAATCAGCGGATCATTGTCGTAGCTTTTTTGACGTTCGACATTGTGGGTCAGATAGTGGGCTTTGACGTAGCTGTTGACAAAGAAATTGCCACGCCATTTTTGCATCATTTTCAAACCGGTACGGGCAAACGGAACATAGAGTTTGACTTTGAACGCAGGCGAAGCCAATACGGCGCAACGGATTTTCGGCGCGTAATCGTGCAACCAAGTAGAAACCAATACCGCACCGACACTTTGCGCAATCACGCATATGTTTTCAGGTTTGATGCCGTATTCGTTTTGGATGTGTCGGATAAAATCATCTACGTCTGCAACCGAAGTGCCGATACTCGGACTATCGCCTCGTTCACCGGGGCTGTAACCATGACCGCGCGCGTCCCAAGCAAAATAGGCAAAATCATCAAAACCCAGCTCATCCGCTACAAACATTATCCGGCCGGAATGCTCATGCCCGCGATGGAACAGCACAATAGCTTTGTCGGAAGAACCATCGGCAGCAGGGCGATAGCGGTAGAAAAGCGAAGTACCGTCTTGGGTAGAAAAGTATTTTTGCTGTTCGGACATGAGAAACTCCTAATAGTCATATTTTTTGAACAGTATCATGACATATCGAATAAATGCAATGATTATCCGATAGACGGACGAATGCAATGATGGAGAGATATG
>ERZ773001.985-NODE-985-length-10056-cov-30.7446_pt1 | contig 10056 bp, 9 predicted proteins | sample MGYA00511673_ERZ773001 | MGnify/ENA primary metagenome ERZ773001 (study PRJEB29015, sample SAMEA2738091) | human oral metagenome | biome: human oral; feature: human-associated habitat; material: saliva | place: China | collected 2162 ... | reverse complement strand
CACACGTCACAGCCAAATACGAGGGGCGTTTTAGCTATGATATGCTCCTCCTCTGGAGTAAGTTCTCCCTTTTTCTGAGTTAAATAGCTTTTACAAGTTTCATATTTAAACTCATCATGACCTAAGCATTGACCTAAACAAGCAGTAATACAGCGATTACAGCCCATACAGGACTGGTTGAGAGGGGTATTGGGTTCAAGCTCTAAGGTTGTTAAAATCGTGCCGATAACCACATAAGAACCCCATTTAGGACTGATGAAGCAATTATTTTTGCCGTAAAACCCGAGACCTGCTAAGTAAGCCATGTAACGATCGGCTAAAGGGGAGGTGTCACAATGAATAGAAAACTGTGCGTCTCTATTCATTATTTGTAATTTATCAATAAGTTTTTTTAAATATTCATTGACGACTAGGTGGTAATCTGTGGCCCATGTATAGCGAGATAAATTGGAAGGTCCTTGGTACTCCACATGGTATGGAAAAAGACAAACAATTGCACTTTTAGGTGTAAAAAGTGTTGTTCCTAATAGTCTTTCTTCTACATTGGCTGCCGTAAAGGGGCATGGATTACTTTCGTATAAAATGGATTTTGCATTCTCAGGTAGTGGCCAAGGGGTAATACCGCATTCATAAATATTCAGTTCTTTGCAAATTTCTTGTAAATTTATATATTTCATCGTAGATTTCATAGCGAATTATTGGTACAATTAAAGTATAAGAAACGTGAGGAATTCTATAGATTCTGATGAGTTCCTGCTAGGTTTGTAGTTTGATGATATTTGTATTTTTATAGTTATCATCTAAGTTCTTTTAGTATTAGTATACCATTGAGAGGACAGATTATGTTAGCATTTATGAAAGTATTACAACCGAAGACGGTGGAAGAGGCTTATGAATTAGCCACAAAAAACAAAACTGCTCCAATGCTAGCTGGCGGTTGCTGGTTGCGTTTAGGTCGACGCACATGGCCATCAGTGATCGATATGGCAAGCCTTGATTTGCGTTATGTTCGTGAAGAGGAGAAGGAATTTGTAATTGGCGCTATGGCGACACAAGAAGATGTGGAACGCTTTGAGCCATTACAACAATTCTGCGGTGGTGCGGTAGTTAAAGGCATTAAGGAAATCCTTGGCGTTCAATTCCGTAATACAGCTACTATGGGCGGTTCTGTAGCTAGTAGATTCGGCTTCTCTGATATCATTCCTGCATTGTTAGCAGTTCATGCAGACATCGTTACCTTTAAAGGTGGTCGCATGTCCATGCAAGACTATATGACATATAGAGACCGTGATATCCTCATGGAAATTCGCATCCCTAAAGTAGATGTGCCTGTAGCTGTGGAAGCCCTTCGCATCTCTCGTGGTGATTTCCCATTTTTGACAGGAGCTCTTCGCCGCGATGAAAATGGCGTTGAATTGTACATCGGTACAAGACCTGGCGTACCTCAATTAGCAGCTAAAGCAAGTGCTTTACTTTCAGAAAAAGGATTGTCTGCAGCAAAAGAAGCAGGTCAATTGGCATCTGAAGAATTAGTTTACCAATCTAACTCCCATGCGTCCAAAGAATACCGCATAGAAATGGTGAAAGCAATGGTTCAACGCTTAGCTAAGGAGGTGGCACAATAATGGAACTCGTACTAAATATTAATAATAAAAATGTAACAGTTAATGTGCCAACTGACGAAATGTTGTTGGATACATTGCGTAATCTTGGTTATTATAGCGTACGTTGTGGCTGTGATACAACAAACTGTGGCCTTTGTACTGTATGGGTAGACGACGAAATCGTATTATCTTGTGCATACCCTACATTCCGTGCACCAGGTCATAAAATCACTACATTAGAAGGCTTAGAAGAAGAGGCCGAATTACTAGCGGCTTGTATTGCTAGTGAAGGTGGGGACCAATGTGGTTTCTGTACAACTGGTATGATGATGAGCGCTATCAATTTGAAACGCAAAAATCCAAAGGCTAGTGATGATGAAATCCGGGAGTACCTCATCGGTAACTTGTGCCGTTGTACTGGCTATGAATCACAACTTCGAGGGGTTCGTAAATTCTTAGAAGGAGGCCTATAATAATGAAAAAGCACATTGGTAAAGCTTATGACAAAGTTGACTCTAAAGGTATTTTGACGGGTAAACCGTCCTATACAGGCGATTTTGTTCCTAAAGATGCGCTCGTTATTAAGGTTCTTCGTAGCCCTCATGCACAGGCGCGCATTAAATCGATTGATACATCTAAAGCTAAATTGATCCCCGGTGTAGAAGCGATTTTTACACATGAAGATGTGCCTAAGACTCGTTTCACATTAGCTGGTCAAACATATCCAGAGCCATCTGCTTATGATGCGCTTATCTTGGATCCTGTAGTTCGTTACGTTGGCGATGAAGTAGCTCTCGTGGTAGCTAAAGACGAGGCTACAGCATTAAAAGCTATGCCGCTTATCAAGGTTGAGTACGAAGTACAAAAACCTGTACTTGATATGCATACTGCAATCGACCATGAAACAGTAGTGCATCCTGAAGATGATATTCATAACAATATTCCTGTAGGTCAAGACTACAAACGCAATATTTGCGTATCCTATCATAAACGGGTAGGTGATGTTGAAGCGGAACTTGCTAAATGTGATTATGTGGCAGAAGGTACTTACTTTGACCAAGCTACACGTCAAACTGCAATGGAACCATTCCAAAGCTTTGGCTATGTAGATGCATTAGGTCGTGTAGTAATTGTATCTTCTACGCAAATCGTATTCCATGTTCGCCGTCACATCGCACGTGCTCTTGGCATTCCTGCTACAAAAGTTCGCGTGTTAAAACCTCGTATCGGCGGTGGCTTCGGCTCTAAACAAACGGCTTGTACAGAAATTATGACAGCCTTTGTAGCATGGACATTGAAGAAACCTTGTTACCTTTTATATGATCGTACAGAATCGCAAACTTGCTCCACTACACGTCATGCTCGTGAATGGAAAATCCGCGTAGGTGCTACAAAAGATGGTATCATCAAGGTTATCGACATGGATTCCATTACAGATGCAGGCGCTCATGCAACTCACTGCTTCACTACTACAACGGCAGGTGAGCATAAATCCGTACCATTGTACAATAAAGCAACTGCTGTTCACTACGGTACAGAAGGCGTTTACATGAACCATACTCCAGGCGGTGCGTTCCGTGGTTATGGTGCTACCGAAGCATTGTGGCCATTAGAATGTGCAGTTAACCAATTGGCTGACAAAATGGGTATGGACCCTGCTGAATTACGTCAAAAGAACTTGATTGCTGAAGGGGAACAAAGCTTAGTATACGCTCCAGATGAATACCTTGATTCTGGTCTTTTCCAAGATACAGTAAATCGCGTAAAAGAAATGGCTCGTTGGGATGAACGCCCTCATTCTTGGGATATCGATGAGCGCTATCGCGGCGGTCTTGGCATGGCGTTAGCATTGCAAGGTTCTGGCGTTGCTAATATCGACGTAGCATCTGTAGAAATTCGTCTTGGCGATGATGGTAACTACACATTGTACACCGGTTCTTCCGAAATGGGCATGGGTTCTAATACTGTATTGACTCAAATGGCCTGCGAAGTAATCGGTTGTCCTATGGAATATATGACTGTTGTTGAATCCGATACAGATATCGTACCGTTCGACCCAGGTTCCTATGCATCTAGTACAACGTATGTAACTGGTACAGCTGCTAAGATGGCTGCTGAAGAGTTGCGCACTAAGATCATTGCTAAATTTGCAGAGTTCTTTGAAACAGACGTTGAAAGCGTTGATTTTGATGGCGTTGTAGCGACAACAAAAGATGGCTCCAAAACTATGGATATTCATCAATTAGCTCCAAAACTATTAGTGGGCGTTAAGGCAGAACAATTATCTGGTTTCGCTACATGGGGCAGTCATACATCCCCACCTCCATTCATGGCATCTATTGCAGAGGTAAAAGTAGACAAACAAACTGGTAAGGTTATTCCTCTTCACTTCTATTCCTGCATCGACTGCGGTACTGTTATCAACCCTAAATTGGCTCGCGTTCAAGTTGAAGGTGGTGTAGTACAAGCTATCGGTATGGCTTTATATGAAGATGTACGCTATACAAATAGTGGTCGTTTAGAAACTAGTAACCTTATGACTTATAAAATTCCTACCCGTCAAGATATCGGTGAATTACATGTAGACTTCGTAGAGTCTTATGAACCAACTGGCGGTTTTGGTGCTAAATCTATTGGTGAAGTTGTTATTAACACTGGTTGTCCAGCTATCCAACATGCTATTAAAAATGCAGTTGGTGCGGATGTTCGTACATTACCTATGACACCTGAGAAGGTATTTATGGCTATGGACGAGAAATATAAAGTATAGAGAGTTTTAATTTCTTGTTACTTTCTAAGGAGGCCTAGTTCTATGACATCACAAACATCCTATTGGAATCGATTGATTCAGCCGGGAATCGTTGCCCTTGTTGGGGCCGGCGGTAAAACGACTGTGCTTTCTAAACTAGTAGAATATGGACGGCTGAAAGGTCAGCCCATCGTAGTTACGACTACGACTCGACTCTATGAATCTCAGGTTGCTCATTATAAACCGATTTACACTCAAAATATTAATGAAGCAGATGAGTATTGTACTGATCGTGTGTTACATGGTTATTGTGGTGCGTGGTTCTCTGGCATTACGGGAACAAAAGTGGACTCCTTAGATTGTGATCTTATCGATGGTTTATCCAAGTTACATCCTAACTGGCAAATTGTGGTAGAAGCAGATGGGGCAAAGGAAAAATGGCTCAAGGCGCCTAAGACGAGTGAACCTGTTATTCCATCCCTTACAAAGACTACGATTGGTCTTGTGAATCTACAAATGTTAGGGGCTCCTCTTGATGATGAGCACGTACATAATATCGAGCTCGTTCAAGATATCGTAAAACGCGATATGGGGGCTATTGTAACACCGCGTATGTTGGCTGATCTTGTATTACATAAGCAAGGTTTGTTCCAATACAGCAAAGGGAAGAAAATCCTATTCTGTACTGGTTATGAAACAGTGCAACATCGCATCATCGATGATTTTATTGATCATATTGTGGATAGCGATATCGCTGCTATCATCTTAGCTGATGGATACAAAGCGAGTTGCGAAATCCGTCGTATTATTCAATGTCGGTAGGTACTCATGACTTATGTGAAAGCAAATTGTAATACCGCTTTCAGTACAATGAGAGACCCCATAGACCGTCGTTCTTTGCATATTGGCATTGTCCTCCTCGTGGGAGGACAATCCAAGCGCATGGGATGTAATAAGCAGCTCTTGCCTTGGCGTGGCAAGACTGTTCTAGATGCGGTCTGTGGGGCTCTTCAATGTGGATGGGGCGGAGACGTAGTATCTACTATGTCGTATAAACCACCTTTTGTGGCAGTTACAGGTGATGATTATCAAAAATTAGAACCTATTGTCACAAAGTACGGTTTTGAATCGATTCGAAATGAGCATCCTGAGCTTGGGCAAGGTGTGTCCATAGCGATGGGGGTACGTCATTTAGTAGAATCATCGCCCATACCGTTAGACGGTATTCTTTGTTCAGTAGGGGATCAACCTCTTCTGACGAGTGCTGTCGTACATGAGGTCATTAGTGCATTTAGTGAAAACTTTCATTCGAAAACTATCGTTGTCCCACATTATGGGACGAACTATCAATCGGGAAATCCCGTTCTCTTTGGTTCACATTGGTTTGATTTTTTACAACAGATTCAAGGGGATCAAGGCGGTAAGACCATCATTCGTGGTGATGGCAAGGATTATGTCTTGAAATTATGGATTCGTGACGATATTGGTGACGATATCGACACACCCGATGATTTTGAGCGTTTAAAATATCGTGAAAGTGAGGCATTATGAAACCATTAGTGCTCATGCGTGGAGGCGGAGATATCGCTTCCGGCGCTGTATATAGATTGAAACGGGCGGGCTATCCCGTGGTTATTAGTGAAATTGCGATTCCTACTATGATTCGCCGCGAAGTATGTTACGGCAATGCTGTTCATCGTGGTGAAATGGTTTTGGAACGTTTTGTAGCCCGTCATGTTGCTCTTAGTGAAGTGAAAGATACTTTGGCACAAGGGATAATTCCCGTTGTGACTAGTTCATACGAAGAGTTATTAGATACACTGAAACCAGCTATTGTAGTAGATGGTATTTTAAGTAAGAAGAATCTAGGTACAAAACGTGATGATGCAGAGCTTGTCATAGGTGTTGGGCCTGGATTTACCGCAGGGGATGATGTAGATGTAGTCATCGAAACGATGCGTGGTCATTCCTTGGGGCGCTGTATCTATGATGGTTCTGCTAAACCGAATACCGGCATTCCTGGTAATGTAGGTGGCTATACTCATGAACGTGTAATACACTCACCAAAGGCTGGTCTATTTACGGCAAAGCGTCATATTGGTGATTCTGTTCAAGCCAATGAGGTCATTGGTTATGTCGATGAAGAGCCGGTACGGGCAAAAATTACAGGTATTCTTAGAGGCATTCTAAAGAGTGGGCTCATTGTATCGGACCATTTTAAATTGGCCGATGTAGATGCTCGTTGTGAAGAGTCTCATTGTTATAGTATTTCAGATAAGTCCCTTGCTGTTGGTGGCGGCGTATTAGAGGCTGTTACAGCATGGGATTATGAAAGGAATCTAGATGGAAACAATCTATGATGTGATGAAAGACCGTCTACAGGTTACTGAAACTACCTTGATGGTCACTGTTTTATCTGGTCCTCGTCAAGGGGATAAGACTGTGTATGCCGAAGATGGTAGCGTGCTATATGGTACAGCTATTGAAGGCTTTACAGTAGATAAGGCAAAACTTAATTCTCTATGTATGGTAGGCGAAATAGAATGTTTCGTACAACCTGTAGAAAATGATCCGTCCGTTCTCGTATTGGGTGCTGGTCATGTGAGTCGAGCGATTACAGATTTACTCTTATTCATTGGCTGTCGTGTCACTGTTGTAGATGACCGTCCAGAATATGTAGTCCCTGAATTCTTTGATGAACGTGTTACACGTAAATGCTTGCCTTTAGAAAACTTCAAGAATGATTTACCTCTTGATGAGTATAATGGTTTTATCATCGTAACGCGTGCTCATGAGTACGATAATGTATGCTTAGAACAACTGCGCGATTATTTGCCAACCTATATGGGTGTTATGGGCAGTCAAAAGCGCATTCATTATGCATTTGAAGTATTGCGTGAACAAGGTTGGACGCAAGAGGAGTTAGATATGGTATATGCACCAATCGGTCTAGATTTAGGTGCTCAAACTCCAGAGGAGATTGCATTATCTATTGTTAGTGAATATTTGGCAGTGGTGCGTGGTAAACAAGGCGGCTCATTGCGGAAAGGTAGAGTGAGCCATGAATCGTGAGTTTATTGAATATCTTAGTGAACGTAAAAACGAAACCTTAGCTGTTGCTACTATTTTGTATACTCGTGGATCTACACCTCGTAAAGCTGGTACATCTATGGTGGTATTCCCAGATGGTTCCATCTTTGGTACTATCGGTGGTGGCCGTGCAGAAAATGAAATTCGTCTAAGTGCAGTTGATTCTTTGAATAAAAAAGAAGCGCACCGTCGTATCGACGTTTTACTCGATGATGATGTAGCTGTAAAAGAAGGTATGGTTTGCGGCGGTCAAATGGATGTGTGGATTGAAACACAAAACATTTAAGGGTTCAAACGGATTACTTTAAAATGCATATATATAAAATATCTATTTTATAGATTGATATATTTATATGGAAAAAATCTCATGGAGTATCTGTTTCTAAATTTACAGTACTCTCAAAATGAGTTAAAATATAAGGTACAGTCATAGAATTGACTGTACCTTATTATTTTGTATAAGGAGCTATTTTTATGCATATTGACGCACTTATACATACCTTTAGGCCTCTAGATATCATTGATATTCTAGTCGTTGCTGTTGGTATCTATTATTTATATAAGATGCTTAAAGATACACGAGCCGTTGCTCTTTTAAAAGGTATCGTGTTCTTAGCAATAATAAATTTGATCAGTCATCTCTTTAATCTATATGTTATTAACTGGATTTTGCAACAAAGTATGACTGTACTTCTCTTTGCGTTACCAGTCGTTTTCCAACCTGAATTGCGCCGTGCTCTTGAGCAACTTGGTCGTGGTCGTATTTTCAGTAAGGCTCAAAATGTAAACGAAGAGGAAATGGATATGGCCATCAATGAAGTGATGGCAGCGGCACGCGTTATGTCCCGTGAACATACGGGGGCACTCATCGTATTTGAACGTGAAGTAGGTCTTAATGACTTCATAGATACAGGGATTCTGATGGACGCCGTATTGAGTCGTGAGTTAATTAAAAATATATTCGTACCGAGCACACCGCTTCATGATGGGGCTCTTATCATTCGCGATGGTCGCATTCGTGCAGCTGGATGCTTGTTACCGCTTACTGAAGACCGTACGCTGAGCACTGAGCTAGGTACGCGTCATCGTGCAGCTATCGGTTTGTCTGAACAAACTGATGCGGTAGTTGTCGTTGTTAGTGAGGAAACAGGTACGATTTCTTATACCTATGGCGGTCATATTTATCGCCATTTACCAGAGGATCAAATTAAGGAGGCTTTACGAACCTTTATGGAACGCCCTCGTCAAACCATTACTAGTATGTGGAAATGGAGGGCAAACAAATGATGATTCATCTGAAACGAAACTGGCCTGCTAAGCTATTATCCTTACTAGCGGCTATCGTCATGTGGTTCTTTATCATGCGAGATCAGAACCCTGTGATGGAGGTAACCTATACTGTGCCTGTACAGGTGCAAAACCTCAACTCTGGCTATATCGTAGAGGATGCACCAGATACAGTACGTATTGTATTGACTGGCCCTCGTGATACGATTATTTCTATGAAGTCAGATAATCTTCGCGCTTATATTGATGCGTCTGGTGTAAAACCAGGTCAAAACAATGTAACTATTGGCTTTACACCTCCTGCAGGGATGAGTCTTGTGGAAATAAAACCAGATAGTATCATTATTAATGTTGATGAGTATGCGGAAAGGAAGGTTTCTGTTGAAACAGTTCCAATCGGCAAATTCTCTGATGAGATCGCTTTAAAATCAGTAACAATTGTACCGAAAGAGGTAACTGTTTCTGGACGTAAACAATTAGTTAACGCAGTGAGCAAGGTTGTGATGAAAGTCAATGTTGCAGGACAAACTAAGAACTTTAGTGCTGTAAGTAATTTAGAGGCTTGGGATACAGCTGGCAATGTACTAGATGTACATATCAGTCCAAATCAAGGTCAAGTACAATATGAGCTTAATTTGTTACGTAAGGACAAAGCTATTTCTATTGCGGTTCCTACAGTGGGGACAGTAGCGGACGGTTATGAAATCAAATCTATTTCTACTACACCTGTACAGGTAACTGTTACGGGCCGAGAGGAAATGATAGACTCTGTGTCTGAAATTCAAACGGAACCGATTGATGTGTCTGGTGCTACTGCAAGTATTCAGGGATCTTACAATTTAGTATTACCTAGTGGTATCAATAGTAAATCTTCTACGGTACAAGTTAAGATAGAAATTCAAAAGAAAGCTACTTAATGTGAGATTTAAAAGAATGCTATTTAATGCATCGCTAAATGTTGTAGAAGAAGAACTTTCACAATCATTACAATCAGAAGCTAAAGGTCCTAATGGAGTATTATTCACATACTCTGTTAGGACCTTTTTTATTAATCCTATATTAGCATTTATAGTAGTGTTGTATAATAAAGATGTATAACCATTTTCTTGTAGGTCAGTTGTTAGAAATTTAGGTCAAATGATAAAGATTTTAGCTAACCCTAAATGGGAGCTTACATAGGAAAGATATGATTAGAATAATAAATCTACGCGTGGCTGTTACGGTCAAGTCGGATATAAAGGATATTGTAGAAAAGAAATATCCACAATTGCGAGGCGCTATTGAAACGATTCACGTTGTACGACGTGCTGTAGACGCTCGTAAAAA
>ERZ773001.984-NODE-984-length-10065-cov-27.3054_pt1 | contig 10065 bp, 8 predicted proteins | sample MGYA00511673_ERZ773001 | MGnify/ENA primary metagenome ERZ773001 (study PRJEB29015, sample SAMEA2738091) | human oral metagenome | biome: human oral; feature: human-associated habitat; material: saliva | place: China | collected 2162 ... | reverse complement strand
AGAATTGGCTGAAATGACAGAGAAGTCTGAAGTTTCCAGCACGAATGCGAAGGAGTTATTCAATGAGCTTCTGGCTGGCGCAAAAAATCCACGTAAGCTTGCTGAGGAGAAGAATTTGTTACAGGTTTCTGATGAATCGGCAATTGCCGCAATCGTTGACGAAGTTATGAATGATCCAGCTTCGGCGGCTTCAATTGCCGACATTAAGGCCGGAAAAGATAAAGCTATTGGCTATTTGGTTGGGCAAGTCATGAAGAAGTCTAAGGGTCAAGCCAACCCAAGCCTTGCTCAAAAACTGATTCGCGAAAGACTTTAGAATTGCTGAAAAATAGGGAATAGGAGCTGAAATATGAGAAAACCAACTAAAGCTATCATTGCTGCTGCCGGTTTTGGTACACGATTTTTGCCACAAACTAAAGCCATGCCAAAGGAGATGTTGCCGCTGATTGACAAGCCAATTATTCAATACGTCGTCGAGGAATTAGTTGAGGCTGGTATTAAAGATATCATTATTATCGGTAGTGCAAATAAGCGAGCAATCGAGGATCATTTTGACGAGCCGAATGAGGAACTTTTGGCGAATTTGCGTGCTGGTGGTCCTAAAAAACAACCGTTCATTGACGCGGTGCAGAATTTGGCTGAGATGGCAAACTTTATTTATATTCGCCAGAAAGGTCCGTACGGCAACGCAACGCCTCTGGCTTGCGCTTCACATTTGATTCATCATGATGAGCCTGTGATTTACACATTTGCGGATGACTTTATTGCGGCTAGTCCAAGCCGTTTCAAGCAGATGATCGAGGCATCAGAAAATCTAGATGGAGCGGTTCTGTCATGTAAGAAGATAACTGATGATGCGGAATTTGATCGTTATGGAGTTATCAACGGTCAAGGAGTGAAAGACGGCGTTATAAAAATGACGAATATCGTTGAAAAGCCGGGCAAGGAGAACGCGCCGTCAGATTTGGCGAGCGTTAGTAGTTATCTGCTTCCAGGTGAGATTTTCGGCTATCTAGACAAAGCTAAGGAAGAATTTGACGGTAACGGCGAGTTTACGATTCAGCCAATTATGCAACAAATGATTGACGATGGATTTGATTTCTATGGCGTAGAAATTACGAATGGCACTTATTACGACACTGGCGACAAATTGGAATATCTAAAAACGGTGATCGACTTTGGATTGCGTGATCCTAACTTTGGCGATAAATTGCGCGCTCATCTGACGGAACGTCTAAAATAATGTATAATAAATAGCATGAACGGATTGCTTATTATATTAGTGATTTTGATGGTGATTTTTGTCATCATGATGATCGTTATGACAATTTCCATCATCAAATTAACGCGTCAAATTCGCCAAACTCAGCAAAACGTGGAGGCGATAAGCCAGCGAATTGCTAACTTAAACGGAATTGTAAGTACGGTTTCAATTGGCGTGGAACTAGCCAAAAGCTTCGCTTCAAAGAGCGGATTTTTCTCAAAATTTTTCTCAAAGAAGAAGGTAAAAAAGAGTGAAAAAGTTAGCCAAAGAACAGCCAAATAAGTTGGCAAAAAAAGTCGTTCGCGATAACGAAAATGGTGCCCGCAAGGCGATTTTGGAGGATTTGTTCTTTGATTTTCATAAATCTCGCCACCAAGTTTACTGGGTGAATTTTGTTCGCGGAATTTTCTTTGGTCTTGGAAGTGCTTTGGGTGCAACGTTATTGATTGCGATATTGATTTGGATTTTGGGGCAATTTGCCGACATTTTCCCGCCGTTGGCTGATTTTATCAACCACTTAATTGAGACAATGCAACGTCGTCAATAGCGTGCTATAATTGTTATTAATGACTGAGGGGATAAGCGAACAATCATCGTCGGCGGCTTTGAAGCCGTCGGATTTCGTGCATCTTCATAATCACACTTTTCATTCGGTGCTGGACGGATTGACTAAGATTCATGACTTGGTCGATAAGGTTAAGGAGCTTGGGATGGAGGCTGCCGCCGTAACTGATCACGGCACGATGAGTGGTATTTTGGACTATTACAAGACTGCCAAAAAAGCGGGAATTAAGCCGATTATCGGAATTGAAACTTACGTGGCGACTCGTTCTCGATTTGACCGCGATCCAGGTAAAGATAAGCAGCGTTTTCACTTGACTGTGCTGGCGATGAATAATACGGGTTTTCACAACCTGATGAAGTTGTCGACGCGCGCCAATCTGGAGGGAATGTATTATAAGCCGCGAATTGACCATGATTTGCTGGAGGAGCTGAATGAAGGGCTTATCGTTCTGAGCGGTTGCGCGAGTGGTGAAATTGGTGTTGCTCTGAAAGAGGACGATTATGATCGTGCTCGTGATATTGCCAAATGGTATAAGTCGATTTTGGGGGATCGTTATTATTTGGAGCTACAGGACCACGGTCATCCGAAGTCGAATACGCACTGGGATGTGCAGGCGAAGATCAACGAGGGCTTAATTAAGCTTTCAAAAGAGCTTGATATTGAAATGGTGGTGACTTGTGATGGTCACTATTTGACGCACGAATATCAAGACGCGCATGAAATTTTACTTTGTGTCGGAACTGGTTCGTATCTCAGCGATGAAAAGCGAATGAGTCTGAAAGATTTTGAGCTACATTTGACGGATCCGCGCGATATTATTGATCACTGGGGCGAGGAATTTCCTGAAGTTATTCGCAACACGAAAAAAATAGCTGATCGCTGCGACGTTGAGATTGAGCTTGGGCGAATTCTTATTCCAAAATATCCATTGCCAGACGGCGAGAATGAACATTCGTATCTGCTTAGATTGACGTATCAAGGTTTGTTGCAGCGTTACAATGGAGCTTCGAAGGAGGAGGCTGAAAAGTTGGACCCTGACGAGATTATTCCGAGGTTGTCTGATGAGGTTCGTGAGCGCGCTGAGATGGAGCTTGGTGTGATGGGAAATATGGGCTATGAAGGTTATTTCTTGATCGTCCAGGATTTTATCAACTGGGGAAAATCTCAAGGAATTGTTTTTGGTCCGGGGCGTGGTAGTGCGGCTGGCTCGATTATTGCGTATGCACTGAATATTACAGATCTTGATCCGCTGAAATATGGACTACTGTTTGAGCGATTCCTTAATCCTGATCGTATTTCTATGCCCGACATCGACGTTGATATTCAGGATACGCGTCGCGATGAAGTGATTGAATATTGTGCGAAAAAATATGGCGAGGATCACGTCAGTAATATTGCGACGTTTGGTAAGATGTTTGGTCGTATGGCAGTGCGTGACGTGGCCAGGGTTTTGGAAGTTCCGTACGCTGAGAGCGACCGCTTGGCGAAGTTAGTTCCGCCACCAAGCCAGGGGCGGCATATTCCGTTGTCCGTGAGTATTAAAGAAGACGCAGATCTTCGGAATGAATATGAAAATAATCCGACTGCGAAGGAAGTTCTGGACTATGCAATTCAGTTGGAGGGGACGATTCGTAGCCACGGCGTTCATGCTTGTGGCGTGGTGATTGCGCCAGATACGCTGGTTAATTATATTCCGCTTGAAATGGCGCAAAAGGGTGTGGTGGCGACTCAGTTCCCGATGGGCGAAGTTGAAGAGCTTGGGCTTCTTAAGATGGACTTTTTGGGGCTTTCGAACCTTACGATTATTAATAACGCCATGAGGATTATCCGAAAAGCTTACAAGAAAGAGATTAATCTTTCAGAGTTGCCGCTTGATGATAAAAAGACTTACGAGCTGTTTCAGCGCGGCGACACGACTGGTGTGTTCCAGTTGGAATCGGCGGGAATGAAACGGTATTTGCGTGGACTGAAGCCGACTACGTTTGAAGATATTATTGCTATGGTGGCTCTTTATCGTCCGGGTCCGATGCAGTTTATTGACAGTTTTATTAGGCGTAAACACGGCGAAGAAGAGATAACTTATTTGCATTCCGGAATGAAAAACTCGCTGAAAAATACTTACGGAATTTTGGTCTATCAGGAACAGTTTATGCAGATTTCTAAGGAATGGTGTGGATTTACTGGTGGTCAGGCTGACACGTTGCGTAAGGCTGTTGGTAAGAAGAAAATTGACTTGATGAAAAAGGTCAAGCCTGAATTTGTCGAGGGTGCGGTTAAAGTTGGTGGCGCAACTAAGGAAATTGCGGAAACTTTCTGGACTCAGCTGGAAGAATTCGCCAACTATTGTTTCAATAAGTCGCACGCCGCTTGTTATGGTTTGATTGCCTATTGGACGGCTTATTTGAAGGCGCATTATCCCGACGCGTTTATGGCGGCGCTTATGACTAGCGACCATGACGACACTGATCGTCTGGCAATTGAAATTACTGAATGTAAACACATGGGGATTAGTGTGCTTAGCCCTGATGTAAACGAGTCGTTCGTTGAGTTTGCCGTGGTGCCGAATGAGAATAAGATTCGCTTCGGAATGTCGGCGGTGAAGGGCGTTGGTGTTGGCGCGGTTGAGGAAGTCCTGCGGGCGCGCGAAGATGGACCGTTTACGTCGGTTGAGGATTTTGCTAGGCGCGTTTCAACCAGCAAGTTCAATAGAAAAGCCTGGGAGTCACTTATTAAATCTGGTGCGTTTGATGATATGGGCGATCGATCTGATTTGCTGTTCAACCTGGATTCTATTACATCATTTGCGTCCAAACTTCAAAAAGAAGCCGCCAGCGGGCAGACCAATTTGTTTGGAATGCTGGGCGGCGATGATGCGGCGAGTGTCCAATCGACTCTTCATCTCCAGAAGGCTCCTGTGAAACACGACGATAAAGAGCGCTTGATGTGGGAGCGGGAACTGCTGGGGTTGTATATCTCGGCGCATCCGCTTGATAGATATGAAACGTATTTGAGCGAGCAAACTCAACCGTTGACGCAATTAGTTCCTGAGTACGATAGTCGAATGATGACAGTCGGGGGGATTATTAGCACCGTTCGTACAATTGTCACAAAAAGCGGTTCGAAGATGGCGTTCGTGGGAATTGAGGATAAATTCGGCGAGGGTGAAATAATTGTTTTTCCAAATCTGTATGAGAAAGTTGGCGCTAAGTTGGTTCAGGACGCAGTGATTCGAGTTTCTGGTAAAAATTCAGCTCGAGATCGTGACGGAAATTTGGGCAATGAAAGTAAACTAATTGCCGATGATATTATTGTGATTACGGATAACGATATCAATGGCTATGAGTCGACTGGTCGTAAAATGGATGCGCCAAAAATTAGCTCTGCCGTTAAAAAAGAGCGCCGTGAAGCTTATCGTAATCAGAAAAATGGAGCTTCTCCGAAGTCTGCCGTAAAGAATGACGCCGCCAAACCGCAGCCAAAAACTCATTCGGCACCTGTTAATGCTGCGCCAGAAATTCCCGCTTCAAAGTTATTTGTGTATATCAAAGACCCGAATGACCATTCGCGGTTAGTAAAAATGAAGTCTGTTTGCGGCGAAAATGCTGGCACGACTGACGTGGTTTTGGTGCTGGGCGAGAAAGAGAAATCAGCCATGCGCCTACCGTTTAAGGTGGATGCTAATGATAACCTATTAAGCCAATTAAAAAACACTCTGGGTGAAGAGTGTGTAATTCTAAAGTGATAGTTAGCCCGCTGACAGAGGCCTCAGCCGGAGCTGGTTGCTCTGGCGGGCTAACTATCTGTCAGCGGGACTTGTCCCGCAGTTCATTCCTCACTTCTGTCTTACCCCTCTCTTGTAGGGTAGTGTAAGTGGCCGCCGTCGTGCAGTAGAACAAAGCCACCAGCACCGTGTGGTACATCGGCCGGTGTGGCGATTCTGCTACCATGAAGTAGATGAAAAAGACTGTCATCCACACGCCAGCCGCGGCGGCTAGCGCGTGCCATATGTGGCTAACCCCCGAAGGGGCCCTGTAGGCGTACCATGCAACATACATGGTTGCTAGAATTGTGAGAATAAAGAAAATGTCAAACATTTCCTCGAACCTTTCATGTAGGGGACTACTTTCTCTGGGGGATTCCAAAGAAAGCTCATATAAATATAACACATATGTTTAATAAAGTCAATAATCAGATTTCAGAAGTTTATTTATGCGTTGTTGAGATTATTTCATTCTCGGGAAAATCAGTCCAAATAGTGCAATTCCTGTTGCGACCGACACGTTGAATGATTCTTTTTGGCCAAACATCGGTATTTCTACAGTGAAATCGCAGTTGTCTAAAAGTTCCGGCGTAATTCCGTGAACTTCCTCACCTAGCAGCAGTGCAAATTTTTCAGGCGGCTGAAATTCTGATAGCATCACGCTATCTTTCGATTGCTCCAGCGCGATAATTGGCAAGTTTTCTGTTTGCTGATTCTCTTTAATCCAATCGTTGATATCCTCGTAAAACTCAAACGGCACCAAACTTTCCGCACCCAAAGCAGTTTTATGAATTTGGCTGGTGATTTTTTCGCGAATATGCGGCAGGCGAGGATCTTCAGATCGAATTTCTCCATCGACAAGCGCACAGGCAGGCGCTTTGCTACATAAACTCAATTCTGGATACGGCGTGTAACCACTAAGAATAATCTTTTTTACGCCAAATCCTTCGGCTGTGCGAAAAATTGCCCCAACATTATGTGTCGAGCGAATATTGTGAACTAACAGAGTAATTTCTGGATTCATATTACTATTATATCACTCGTAAAACCGTAAGCTTTTTGGTATAATTTTCATATGGACGAAGATAAAATTCAGGCGCGACGCCGTGAGCAAGATGAGGAAGCGACTCGTCGTCGAGCGTCAATTTTAGGACTTCAATATCTTGATGGGCGTGAATTTGAGAACACTTTACCTTTACTTAAAGATGTTTTGACTATAGAGGAGATGTATAAGGGTCGGCTGGTTCCACTGGCTTTTAACGAGGAGGATCAGTCTTATCGATTTGGTGTTACGTCGCAAACTTCTGAATCGTTGATGAAGCGGATGCGAGATCAGTATGTTGAAAACGGCAAGCGAATCTTCTTCTTCTTAATTTCTGGTTCGGCGTTTCGGTCAATTATGCTCAGGTTTGATCCGCCAAAAAAAGTAATTTACGATAACATCGAAATTGCTAAGGAGGGCGATAGCGATACTCTGGCGCAGGTTACTCAGACTTTGGCTTCTGTGGGTACGAATGACGTGTTTAATTATTTGATTGACCAAGCGGATTTGTTGGGCGCGTCGGATATTCACATCGAAAATCAGCGTGAATCGATTCGAATTCGTATGCGTGTTGACGGAGCCCTATATACGGTGGCGGAACTTAGCAGAGATAGATACCGAGTGATTATGGCGACTTTGGCGTCGCGCGCGAATATTTCTACCGCTTCCAGAGAGCCTCAATCTGGGCATATGCAGCAGGAAATTCATAGAGATGGCGCATCGCATGTGCTGAATTTGCGTGTGGAAGCCGTGATGACGGTGTATGGCTTGGACTTGGTACTTCGATTGTTTAACTTTGATGAATCAATGTTGAACTTGGATCTATTGAGCATTTCAAAGAAAGAGCGCGAGCAAATCGATGAAGTCATTTCTCATCCGCGCGGGATGTTGTTGATGGTTGGTCCAACTGGTTCAGGAAAGTCTACGACGTTATATAGCATTCTTAATGCTCTTAATACACCAGATCGAAAGATTATCACGCTGGAAGATCCTGTAGAAAATACGATTCCTGGGATTGCTCAGATTCCAATTGATACGACAAATGGACAGAGGTTTGCTGATGGTTTGCGTAGTGTTTTGCGTCTTGACCCAGATGTGGTGATGGTTGGTGAGATTCGCGACAATGAAACTGCGAAGACTGCGATTCAGGCGTCAATTACGGGACACTTGGTATTGTCCAGCTTTCACGCCAATTCGACTGCGGCGGCGTTTAGTCGTATGATCGATATGATTGGGCAAAACCCGATTTTTAGCTCGGCGGTTCGGCTGGTGATTGCTCAGCGGCTGGTGAGGCGATTGTGGGATGATAGCAAGGAAGAATATGAGCCAGATGAGGCGACTCGCAAGTGGGTGAAAGAAGTCTTGAAGGATCTGCCAGAGAATGTTGATTGTCCAGATTTGGATACGTTTAAGCTTTGGCGTGCGGTGCCGACGGATGACGTTCCGTTTGGCTACAAGGGGCGAATTCCAGTAATGGAGCAACTGGTCGTGAGTGAAAATATTCAGAAATTCTTGCGCGGCGATGTTGAGGATGTTCATACGGAAGCGATTGAAAAGGCTGCAAAAGAAGATGGCATGGTGACGTTACTCCAGGCTGGCGTGTTGGCGGCTCTTCGTGGCGAAACAACGCTAGAAGAAGTTAATAGAGTAATATAATTGACTTTATAGCCATAAACTGATAAAATATTAGTTTATGAGCGAAATTCCGGAACACTCTTGTTACGATAGCGAATCTTCAGAGTCTGAGAAAGACTCTGTCTGTGAAATTTTTGATACTGTTATCAATTTCCTTGAATATATATATGAAGATGTGTCCAAAGATTCATCTATGTTTAAGGACTTGGTTGAGAAATATAAGCCTGTAATTGATAGTCTTAAGCAGGCTAAGGATGCATACGACCAGTTTCCTGAATATTTGGAGATCCGCTATGATTTTGACGAAGTAAGCTCTCGATTGAAAGAGGAATTTAATAAGGAATATAAAACATCGCTCGATGCTTTTATATCGTCGTTAGATAAAATTTTTCCTGCTAATATAGCGGAAGTTAATGTTCCGAAATACTGCAATCTTGAGGGGTGTAAAATTCCTAAAGTAAAGAAATTTCAGAGGAATAATAATCTTAACCCAGATGTTGCCGACTCTGAATATATGCAACTTACACTAGAAACTAAGAGGTCTGTGATTGATGGGATTTATAGAAAAGACAGCACTTTTCCTCCTATAGAATTTGGAGTAAGTCGACCTGAATACGATCCGGTTCGCGAAAAGACACATCACTTGGTCGAGCTATTGACAAATTTTTCAATGCTTAAAGCCGATGAGCTTGAGGCGATGTCTGGGAATGAAAGTGATGCGCGTATGGAGCGCATTGAAGCCTTCTTTAATTATGAAAGAGACTTGGAGTGGGCGAAAGTCATACTTGGCTGCGCAGACGGGATGAAAGATCTGGACGAGGAATTGTTAGCTCGTGAATATACGGAAATTGTATTTGAGGAAAATTGTCCGAACGCACAAACTCTTGCCAAATCTGTGGTGGAAGAAAAAATGAAGTCAATTCTAGAAGGCGAGCTAAAGGTTCTTTCTGAAAAATTCAGAACTTACGAAGCGGCGGCTGAAATTGCGAGTAGGTCTTTGAAAAAAGTTGCTAAGAGAAAAAGATCAAACAAATCGAAGCTGACAATCGAAGAAGGCAGCTCTCAGCCGGTAGAAATTGGACTAAAGGCGGGAGATGCTGTGATACTTGATAGTGAGACGTTTCCGTGGCTTAAAGAAGATTCTATTGTGAATGTACTGCATGTTGAGCGTGGTGGTGACGGTACTGTGGTCGCAGTAATTGACGCGCGCACTGAAGAGGCTAAAAAGGTCGAGCATAAAATGACTGGATACGAAAACGACGAGAAGAAGCGGGACATTCTGCCTATTATTAAGGACAAATTAACTATGGCCGCCAAATGTGTAGCAACTTCAGAAGATAAGTCTGTTGGTTTGCCAATTGGCTTAAATAATAGATTAAAGGAGCTTTATCCGTTTATAATTTACGCCTGGAAAGAACAAACGCATAACGCCAAGAGGGTTTATGTGTCAAAATTCAGCGTTGAGGATATGCCTGATGAAAGTGAGACTAAAAAATCTCTTCAGGAAGCTGGAGTGGCTGAAGTAGTTTTATTCTTAGGAGCTTGTGACAAACAAAACCAGGAGTCGTTAGTGGCTCTGTTCATAGATGGAGATTCTCGTGATGCGGCTAAGTACGGTGCTGGTGCTTAGGCTTATCTAATGACATTCGCAACAGCTTCAACAACACCCTCATCAAATGCAGTTGGAACGACTTTATCGATGGTTGGATTTTCGACCAGGTTAGCTAGCGCTTCAGCAGCCGCCAATTTGTGCTGATCGGTGATTTTCTTAACTCCGTGATCTAATGCGCCGCGGAAAA
>ERZ773001.983-NODE-983-length-10067-cov-29.9756_pt1 | contig 10067 bp, 11 predicted proteins | sample MGYA00511673_ERZ773001 | MGnify/ENA primary metagenome ERZ773001 (study PRJEB29015, sample SAMEA2738091) | human oral metagenome | biome: human oral; feature: human-associated habitat; material: saliva | place: China | collected 2162 ... | reverse complement strand
CGTAGTAATTCTTTGCCTCGTACATCATAGCGATTCACCTTGTATAGTAACAAACTATCTTGTAACCCTTGTAAATATCGTTCTACCGTTTTATTATCAATCTTTCGGCCAGCACTAACGAGAGATTTAGCTATTTTATTTGGTGAAAGTAAGCTACCTACATTAGCCATAATATACCGTACAATATCTTGTAACATTGTAACATCATTAATCTTTAATCGAGCCACAACATCATGTAATAACAAGGTATTATATAAACCGCGAAGATATTCTTGAATATCAAAATCTTCTCCCCCTAATTGCTGAGTATAGGGGAAGGAACTTTCACGAAGATACGTCTCGTAGGCAGGAATCAAAGAATACTGCTGCTCTTCATATTTGCTATAGTAAAATTCAGCAAAGGACAATGGTAACATCTGAATTTCTACATATCGACCAGTCAATAGTGTAGCAATATCAGAAGACATAAAATATGCATTTGAACCGGTAATATAAATATCCGTATTCTCTTTTACAAATAAGCTATCTACAACACGATGAAATTGATCTACATGTTGAATCTCATCAAGAAAAATATAGTTCATTTGATTTGGCTGCATTTGATTTAATATATATTGATATAGCCTATGATATTCTCGTAAAGGTTCGTATTCTAACTCCTCAAAATTTATAGAAATAATCTGTTCTGGTTTTACTCCCTCTGCTAGTAGCTCATCCTTAAAGAGACGAAACAATGTCGATTTACCACAACGACGTATGCCAGAAACGACTTTAATAATAGACCGTTCACGATTGCGTCGCAAAAACTCTATATACCCATGGCGCTGAATCAACTTCATAAGGGCCTCCTCATCTATGTACGTGCTCATAGATGGAACCCAATTACGGTTATTATCAGTCATCATATCGACCACCTTATAAACTTGGATTCCATTCCAACTTTATATTAATATTACCATAAAGTTGGATTTCATTCCAAAGTTTTATTATATAGATATATAATTTGGATTTCATTCCTATAATTTATCTAATAAATTGTAATATCTCACCTCTATTCGTTCTTATACCAAGGAAGATATATAGCTTTCATTGAAATCTAATCCTATAAAACGATACAATAGTACATAAATACACTACTAATCGAAATATTAGCTTTTAATCCCAAACACCCATTTAGGAGGAATCATGGCGAATACAGAAACAACGATCGACGCAGTTATGCATCCGCAGCGTAACATGCAAATCATGGAAGTCATAATTATCAATGAATCTTTAGGCTTCTAATAGCTTGTGGGCCATTGAGAAAGTCTTGAACACTTAACTGCCCTAGTCCATTGACGACTCTATAAATCGTAGACCATCTAGGGTCGATGGCACCACTTTCAAGATCACTTATATAAGATTGAGCTAGACCTGATTTATCTGCCAATTGATACTGTGTCATACCCAATTGTCTGCGCCAAAGCAAAATCAACACACCGAGTTTGTGAACTTCTTGTCGAATTTGTAAATCTCGACAACAAACGATAGGATTCATAGCAACCTCTATCTACTTTCACACTCAACACATGCTTATACCCTTACTATACGGCTAGGCGCCATCCCTGCCTAGTAGCAGTTGAAAAGCGATAACGTAAAAGCCTTAATAAAAACTAACATCCACATTAGTTCTATTAAGGCTTTTTTCTACGTCTATTAAGTTATATCCGATTTCATCAATTCGTGGAATATTAGCATATATAGAAAAAATAAAGATTAAAAATACAAGCATTATGCTCAACAAACTCAAGTTTTATAAGTGTTTATCGTCATCTCTATACAGCATCCATACAGAAAATATAAATTTGAATTCTAATATCATCCTCTATTAGCCTACATCGTAATAGATACATATAAATTTCCCATCCACTTTGACCTTACACTAAAACCAATACTAAAACACTACTAAAGGACTAGTAAAACACTAGTAAAACACTAGTAAAACACTAGTAAAACACTAGTAAAACAATACTAAAACAATACTAAAACAATATAATAATCAAATGCTTATAGTAAAAAGAGGACTATACTTAGTATAATCCCCTTTAATCATCTCTATAAGATTATTGATTAATGCTATCTTGTGCTTTTTTGATTTCCATGTATTTAACCATGCCATCAACAGCTTTTTTAGCTTCCCGCATAGCAAGTACTACAGTAGCAGGTTTATGTACAACGTCGCCGCCAGCGAATACGCCTTTACGGTTAGTCATGCCATATGGATCTTCAGAAGTAATGATGTAGCCTTTTTCGTCTACTTTCAAGTTATTACCTTCGCCGATAAGACGAGCATTTGGTTTATGACCTGCAGCGATGATAATTTTATCTACAGGCATAACTTGGTAGTTACCTGTGCCGTGGATACCTGCGCCATCTTCGTTAAGCGCCATGACTTCGTATTTGAAGCCTTCTACTTTATCTTTGCCTTCTACAGCTACTGGAGAAGCAAACCATTGGAATTGAACACCTTCAGCACGCGCTTCTTCGTATTCAGACAATAATGCTGGCATTTGTTCTTGGCTACGACGATATGCTACAGTTACGGATTCGCAGCCTAAACGTACGCATGTACGAGCCGCATCCATCGCTACGTTACCACCACCGATAATAACGACACGATCACCTTTTCTCACAGGAATGAGAGATTCATCAAGATCGCCATTTTCTACTAATTGTACATTAGTCAACAAGTACATCGCTTGGAATACGCCGTGTACTTCATCGTTTTCCATGCGTACTTCTTGAGGAATATGAGTACCAGTACCGATAAAGATGGAATCAAAGCCTTCCGCAAAAAGATCATCCAATGTTTTATCTTGACCGATAAAGATATTACATACGAATTTAACCCCTAAGCCTTCAAGACGAGCGATTTCACGACGTACAACAGATTTAGACAAACGGAATTCTGGAATACCGAATAAGAGTACGCCACCTGGTTCAGATTGGCCTTCAAATACAGTTACATTATAACCAAGCTTAGCCATGTCGCCTGCTACGGACAAGCCTGCAGGACCAGAACCTACTACAGCTACATTACCAAGATTTTGTTGGATTTTCTTAGGCTTACGAAGTTCATTGATACTTTCAAAGTCAGCAGCAAAGCGTTCCAATTTACCGATATTGATAGGCGGTTTTTTCGCCTTGTTCATAATACAATTGCCTTCACATTGATTTTCGCGTGGACATACGCGGCCACAAATGGCTGGCAAGTTTGTACGTTCCGCCAAAATATCATTGGCTAAACCAAAGTTACCGTGTGCGATGGCTTGGATGAAACGAGGAATTTCGTTTTCAATAGGACAACCCATTTGGCACAATGGTCTTGGACAGTTGAGACAACGTTTCGCCTCGGCGAGCGCTTCCTCCATCGTATAATCCGCATCAAAATGTAGTGGTTTTAATTCATTACTCATGGCACATGCCTCCTAGCAAGGATCCAGTACTATACTTATACAGCGTTGCATGCACCTAAGCATTCCGATGAGCCCTCTCACATAGGTATGCCGCCGCATGCTGCTAATATTTATCTTTTGTAACCATTCGATAGACGTGTGGTCACTGGTCAGACACACACTATTCTATAGTATATTCTAAATTGTGAAAGTCCCAACAGTCAAGCAAATCTCACAGGTTGTGTATACGGATATAGGCCCTATTCATGCAAGGATTGCATAGAAAAAGAGGCACCCATAAGTACCTCTTTCCATATTCTCGATAATATGTATACTAATAAGAGATATATAATGAATTAAACATTCATGATGCGAGGTCAACTATGAATCCAGAGGAATTTACATCAACTTATTATATCGATCGCCGAGGGACGCACTCCCGCAAATGGGACGGTCAGCATTTAAAATTTAGTCGCACCGACTTATTGCCTCTATGGGTAGCAGATATGGATTTTATGCCGCCACGGTGCATACAAGAGGCCATTTGTAATTATGTCAAAGCCAATCCATTAGGTTATACCATGACAAATCCGAATTATATAGAGGCCGTTATCAGTTGGTATAAACGTCGTCATAACTGCACAATTATTAGCGACTGGCTTACCAGTGCTCCAAATGTCATTACAGGCATTATGTGGTGTATCGCAGCTTTCACAAAAACAAATGATGCCATCGCGGTTCTCACGCCCGTATACGGAGCATTTGATGCGAGTGCCAGCGATGCTAAGCGCCCTATTATTGCAGTCCCTATGAATCGCAACGAAGATAACCGCTATTCTGTTGATTACTCGGCCTTTGAAGCGGCTATTGTCAAACACGGTGTTAAATTATTCATTCACTGTAATCCGCATAATCCGGTGGGCCATGTATGGAATGAAGACGAGATGGATCAGCTATTTAGCATTTGTAAGCGTCATGGGGTACTCATCATTAGCGATGAAATTCATCAAGACCTCGTTACGGGCCCTCTTCCTTTCACCTCGGCCTTAACCGTATCTAACGGAGCCTACGCAAACAACATCATCGCCATGTCGTCCCTATCAAAATCATTTAATATGGCCAGTTTGCACCATGCAGAGGTCATTATCCCTAACGAGGAACTACGACGCCAGTACAACGCATGTAAAAGCCTTGTATACCATACAGATTCGGACGTTATTGCCGAAGCAGCTATTACAGCGGCCTACACACATGCAGAAGCAGAAATGTGGCTAATGGATTTGCTGGCTGTGGTGAAAGAAAACTATGAGTATATGTGTAGTCATCTCCTTCAAGCGCTGCCTGAACTCCGCATCAGCCCTATGGACGGTACATACTTAGTGTGGATTGATTTTGGCGCCTATGTGAAAGCCGAAGACATGCATGATGTATTTGAAAATCAATGTGGTATCGCCCCTGGCTTTGGGGAGTGGTTCGGTGGGGAAAGCTACGCTACCTTTGTGCGGCTCAATTTAGCAACGAGCCTAGTAAATATTAAAATTGCCACAAATCGTATAATTCAATACGTACATCAGAGCCACAAATAGTATAAATCAACACGTACATCAGAGCCACAAATAGTATGATTCAACATATTAGTATGATTCAATATATAACATCCATAGGATGTATATGACCCAAAAAAGAGGCTGTTCTAGCATCATTCAATGTTAGAGCAGCCTCTTTGTGTTATGAGTTTATACTACATGTGGATATTACAGTTCACACATGTTTGTATTCTAAGTCCACCGTATTGCACGATTGGCATTGCATAGGATTTTATTGAATTCTTTCAAAGTGTTCCTTAGCAAATTGCATATCTTGTACTAGTTCTAATGTGCCAAGGTAGTTATTGTTTTGATCGCGTACCGCCATGTAGTTTACATAGAACGGACGGCCTACCTTTTCAAGCCAAACTGCCACGTTATCACGTTCACCATTGCGGAAGGACTCGATGATGCCTCGTACAATTGGCTCTACCTTTGGAGGATGGCAAGAGAACACATCTCTACCGATAGCTGTTGTAGGGCGTTTGAATACCTTTTCACCATCATTGAAATAACGGTTAATATCTACATGGTCAACGAAAGTGATTTCCATTGGCATTGTGTTAAGCATAGCGTCTAATTGCTCTAGGGTTAAGCTACCACCGATCAAAGCGATGGTATTGCTATCACCACTTGTCGGTGCTGCTTTAGCCGCTAATGCAGATTCAGCCTCTGCCCAAGCAACCCGTTCTACGCCAAAGATTTCTTCGTATTGTTCAGTATCTTTGTAAATTTGGTACCATTCTTCAGCACTAAAGTTCTCTGCACAGATTGGGAACAAAATATTTTGCTCTTTGTAGATCATCTCTTGAGCACGTGTAAGAAGACCGTCAAACTCTTCGTACCAAGCATCATCAATAGACTTAGCACGAGCTAGACGACCAAAGCCATCGCGAATATCCCCATCAACAGTCCACATAACCATGGATGGACCAGAAATATCGTAAGCTATTTTCAAATGAGGATATAAAAGGTCACCCTTCTTAGCGTAGTGAATGGATACTTGGCGTATTTCGTTTACATCATCTACAGTGGCAGTCTTATTAGCAACTTTAACCTTAAAAGCTTCGATCAAAGCATCAAGCGCCTTATTCTCTTCTGTTAATCGGTTAAGCGGATGACCTACTGTTTCGACTAACGTTACTACGCTTTGGCTTTTTTCTTGTGCTTCTAGTACAGCCTCAACCTTAGCGTGTTCCGCATCCATTTGTTCATGGATAGTAGAGCCGTGGAACAAGGCAGAGTGAAGGTCACATAATTGTTGAACCTCAGCCAACGGCGTACCTTCACGCATGAGACCTTGCTCAGCTTTCATGATTTCACTAGCCTCTACATGAGCAAATTGACTAACAAAATCTTCGCGAACCGCACCAAGCTCTTCACCTGTGCCTAAACGTTTCAAGAAGCCTTTTAATTGCTCTACGCGTTCACTATCTTGCACTGTATCTTGAACTGAATCGTCAGCTTTAGTTTCGGAGTTGTCCTTAGCCTTAGATTCTACAGCATTAGCAGATGTTTCTACAGAACTAGGCTTCACAGCTGTAGCAGGTGCAGTAGATGCAGTAGATGCAGTAGATTCAGAAGTTACAGCAGCTGCTCCGCTTGGAGGCACGGCCGCACCGTTAGCGTCATCGCCAGATAAGTTTGGCATTTCACCTTCCAAGGTAAAACCAGCTTTCATGAAAGCACCTACGATATCTACCATAGATACGCCTTTCATCTTAGCCCCTTTCGGGATGGTCATGATTTTACCAACAGAGTTTAGCATCACTTTATTAGTGATTTCACTGAACCCTAAGCTTTTCATAATCTCAGTTACTTCAGGATATTCTGTTACCAAATCATATACGGATTTGGATAAATCTAATTTCTTTTCCATTTTGATCCCCTCGTGTCAAAAATTTCTATCATATACTAATTTATATGCCTATACGATGTGTATATAGGGCTCTTCTAATATCATTTAAAGGTCTATATTTATAACCTATGACTCTATGATAAACGATATCGATTATTAAATCTGTATCCATGGCTATACTTTTGAAAGCAATTACTAAAATTTCTATAAAACACATAAGGAAATCTCAAAATGCATAAGGGTATCTAAAGATGCATAAGGATATCTCAAAATGCATAAGGTAATCTCAAGATGATGGATGTTGTTCCATAAAGTAACTAAGTGATTTTACATAAAAATAACGGATAGATGATACATCGTCCTCAATATGAGGAGATTAACCAACTATCCGTTATATATAAATTAGTTTTCGTTTTCTGTTTCTGTTTCTGTTTCTGTTTCTGTTTCTGTTTCTGTTTCTGTTTCTGTTTCTAACAAGTATATCACTTAGTCATGATGAGGTTTCAATGCTTTTTCGTAGTTTTCAGAAACTTTGTCCCAGTTAATGACACGGAAGAATTCCTTGATATAGTCTGGGCGACGGTTTTGGTAGTGCAAGTAATATGCATGTTCCCAAACGTCTAAGCAAAGAATTGCTTTTTTGCCTTCCAATAAAGGATTGTCTTGGTTTGCAGAGGATGTGACTTCAAGATTGCCTTCTTTGTTTACTACAAGCCAAGCCCAACCAGAGCCAAAGCGCGTTGCTGCCGCAGCAGAGAAGCTTTCAACAAAAGCATCATAACCGCCAAGTTCAGCGTCGATAGCTTCTTTCAAAGGACCTCGCAATTTAGAAGTATCTGGTTTTGTCATAATTTCCCAGAACATCGTGTGGTTTTTGTGACCGCCACCATTGTTGATAACAGCTTGGCGGATGTCCTCTGGTACATTAGCGATATCTCCGAGGATGCAGTCTATACAACCATATGCAAGATCAGGGTATTTAGCGATAGCCGCGTTTAAATTATTAACATATGCCTGATGGTGCTTGTCATGATGCAATTTCATTGTTTCTGCGTCGATAACAGGCTCAAGATAATCGTAAGCATATGGTAATGGTGCGAGTTCGAAAGGTTTCATAGTAGTCCTCCTTAAATTTAGGGCATAGAACGATATTGGTTATTGCCTATTATCGTTCTTGTGAAAGCGTTTCGATGCACCTGCATCTGTTATTCGTTATTGATATGAATTATCATTCTTTATTCATTGTACACTCTATATAGAAAATCGTCAATGTAAACGGCCATAGAAAAAGGCTATAGGTTATCCTATAGCCTTTACATAATTTAATCAATATATAATTCGAATGCATCCATATTAAAGGTTCATTATATACTCTTGTACTTCCAACTAATACAGCTACTACAAGTACTTCAAACTAATACAGCTACTACAAGATTGATCAGTCAATGATGCATTGACACATTTTCATCGTTGTTAACGCAGCTTGGTGAGTCTCTTCTGTAACGCCTGCACAGCAGTTAGAATCAACGTGAATAGGAACCTCTGGCAAGGCTGCTTTCAGCATAATCGCATTAGAAACAACGCAAATATCTGTGCAGAGACCGACGAGTGTAATAGACTCGATAGGATTTACCGCATTCATACCTTCTAAGCGCGTTACAAGCTCAAAGGATGCAAAGTTTGGCTTATCTACGAAGGATACAGGGCTCATAATAGGGCGACCTTCTGCAGCTTCGATCAAGCCTTTCACAATATGCCAGCCTTCCGTGTTTTTCACACAGTGCGGCACCGGTAACATTTTCCCCTCTTGGCTTTCAAGATAATCTATACCATGCGTGTCGCGGGTGAAAATAATAGGCCCATCAAAGCTTTCAATTTTTTTGCGCACATTATCTACAATCAACTGCGCTTGCGTTGAACCAAGGGCACCATCTACAAAATCATTTTGCATATCGATAACAACTAGAACCTTTTGCATAGTTCCTCCCGTATATAGTCTACAAAAAATACATTAATTATTCACTACACTACTAGTTATACTCTTAATTCTTAATAACATCAATAGCAGTTATTTATTCTTTTTCCTCAGCCAACGCATGGCGCACTCGATCTGGTGTATTATGGGCTAATTTACCTGCTGCTGCAGCCGCCACGGCACCTACGAGATCATCGAGGAATGTATTGCAGCGACCACCTTCTTCGCTATCTAGCTTTTTGATAATACCCGGCTTTACCTTATCTAAATAGCCATAGTTTGTAAAGCCAATAGAACCGTACAGATTAACGATGGAAAAGGCCAAGATTTCATCGATACCATAGAGGCTTTCATCATTAGCCACAATGCGTTGTAACGGCTGAGACAATTTATTCTGTTCCGTCAACTTATCTAGCTCGATGCCCGTAATAATCGCATTGTGCACCTCTCGTTTTGAAAGCACGGATGCCACATGTTCTCGGCACTCTTCAATCTTTAAATTCGGCATATACGGTTTTTGAACGTATAAAACGAGCTCTGCAATATCCTCTAACGTAACGCCACGCTCCGCCAGTAAGTCGTATGTATATTTCTCTAAATCTTTTGTAGATTCCATAAGCGCTCCTTTATTTTTTCTTAGGCTTATCACCGGATAGCATAACAATACTAACTGGAATGGTGATCACCAACTCTTCCTCTGTATCCACATGCTTTGTATTCCAAGCCGCCTCTTTTGCAGCCTCTTCAAAGATGGGGTAAGCCTCTCGATCTAATTTCCAATTATTAGGACCCGCCTCAACAGCCACAATATTGCCCTTATCATCGGTCTTAATCTCCACTGGAACAATCAAAGTACCATCAGCACTCGTTTTGAAAGCTTCACTAGGGATGATGACATTATAAGAGATTTGTTGCTGCAATTCATAGGTACGCTTATCTGTAGGCTTTAAATCAGCCGCCAAAGAGCTAATAGTTCCTATTGTAGACGCCAATAAGGCTAGTAACACAACACGTTTTAACATAGTTTCCTCTCGCCTAAATACTCTAACACTACACGCAGTATACGTTGATTATACCACGAAAAAAATCCCTACCAAACGCATCGGTAGGGATTCCTTAGATTAGATTTTCTTAACCATTTCAGATTTCAATGCCATCGCACCAAAACCATCGATTTTACAATCGATATCGTGGCCATCGCTAGCGCCAGTAAT
>ERZ773001.978-NODE-978-length-10089-cov-56.4485_pt1 | contig 10089 bp, 9 predicted proteins | sample MGYA00511673_ERZ773001 | MGnify/ENA primary metagenome ERZ773001 (study PRJEB29015, sample SAMEA2738091) | human oral metagenome | biome: human oral; feature: human-associated habitat; material: saliva | place: China | collected 2162 ... | reverse complement strand
ACGATGAAGCTCAAGCCGATAACAGGGATGATGAAACCTGCGAAGAAGTGCATCACGCCGGTTTGTCTGCCGATAGCCAAGATGTTTTCAGCACTCAAGTTCAACGGTGCGAAACCGAACCAAGTCGGGGTACCAACTGCACCGAAGGAAACAGGTACGGAGTTCATGACCAAAGTGAAGATGGCTACTTTTAATGGGTTGAAGCCCAAGCTCATCAGGATTGGCGCGGCAATGGCGGCAGGCGTACCGAAACCGGATGCGCCTTCAATCATAAAGGCGAAAGACCAGCCGATGATCATCAACTGGGCAATCGGATTCGGGCTGATGGTAGCCAGCCATTTGCGGATGACGTCGATACAGCCGGTGGTTTCCATCATGCGGTTAAACATAATGGCACCGAAAATTACGGTAATCGGGGTCAGGGTAGAGACGAGGCCGGATGCGGCTGTTGCATTGAGCAACATGGCGTTGTCGCCGAAATAAAACAGTTTGATGGCATAAATCAGCGCGGCGGTAATCGGCAGTGCGACGTAGGACGGCATACTGTTTTTCTTAACCATCAGCCAGATCAGCAGCACGATGGGAAAAATACTGAGAAAGAGAGCCATGGGATTATCCTCGGGGCAACAAGCATCATAACCGTTAATCAATGGCGGTTTGATGCGATGTGTTGAGTAATAGATGTTTTTCGAATAAGGATTGCCACCTTTTAGATGCAACCAGTTATCAGGTAAATTGGTTTTACCAATTTATGAAAACTGTTGCACACTTTACGTAATCTTATGTAATCGGTCAAGAGTTTTGTAACAAAAAAGGCCGTCTGAAATTGGGTTTTTAGACGGCCTGAGAGCATTGCCAGTAGTGCATTTGGTCGAATATCGAATGGTATTTACATTCAATATTTTGTAAAGGTTTTGTTTTTAATTGATTTCAAACGAATTATTCTATTCCTGCCCATTTATGCGTTTGTACGCTCAGTTGCCAATGGACGGGGGCGTTGGGTCGGCTATTTAAAACACCGATTTGGCGGATGGTGTCGTAGATATTCATCACACCGTCTTGTTCGCAAGGCGAGAGGTAGTAATGCTGGGCGTGGATTTTGCGTTCCATCTCTTGGCAAAACGCAATGACATCGCCGTCGGCAACAATGCGCACTTCGTCGGCTTTCTCGATGCAACTAGATTCATATTTGGCGGCATAGCAGGCTTTAGGACTGGTGGCAACGTAGTCGATTTGCGGCGGCGCGGGGTTGAGGCCGTTGGTTTCGATACACAGAAAATAGCCTTCGGCTTTGAGTGCATTGAGCAGGGTATCCAAATGCGGTTGGATGGTGGGTTCGCCGCCGGTAATGATGATGTTGCGCGCCGTGTAGGTTTTCAGACGGCCTAAAATATCGGACAGGCTCATCATGCCGAATTTAAGGTAGTCGGTATCGCACCAGCTGCACGCGAGATTGCATTTGCCCAAACGGATGAAAACGGCGGGCATGCCTGTGTTCCAGCCTTCGCCTTGCAGGCTTTCAAAGATTTCGACAATGCGGTATTGGGGATTGTTTGGTGTGATTTGAATGGTCATGAATATTGGGTGTGCGGGTTTTAATTGTTGTGGTGAAGCGTTTTGAAAAATCGGTTGAGGCAGCCATTCTTTCTGTTAGTTCGAGGGGAAAGAATGGCTGGTGTGTTTAAGCGTAAATGACGGCTGCGGCGGCCAAAAATGCCGGCAAGCCTTGTTTGAGCAAAATGCCTTTGTTGCCGGATGAAAACGCGCCCCATGCGGCGGCGATGAGGACGAAGCCGAGGAACAGGATGGTCGCGCCGTAAACGGCGTTGTCGGGTGCGGCAAAGCGCGCCCATACCAAGCCGATGGCGAGGAAGCCGTTGTACAGGCCTTGGTTGGAAAACAGGGTTTGCACGTGTTTTTGTTCCATAAATTCGTAAGGCATGTTGAACAGTTCTGATGCTTTTTCGCTTGGGATTTGCGTCATTTCGAGCCAGGCAATGTAGAAGTGTTCGACAGCGACGAAGAGAACGAGGAGGGTGGAGATGATTTTCATGAAGATTCCTTTTGATGTTTAGCGTATGAGGTATTTTGGGAGTAGGCCGTCTGAAAAATACAAAATGTCGGTTTATTCCCCTTCATATTCTGCACACGAAGTCGGCGTTTCCCATAATTTCACGCTGCACACTTTGACACCGGCGTTTTTCAGACGGCCATACATTTCTACGCTCATGTTTTCGGCGGTGGTGCGGCAGGGCAGGCGCAGGGTTTTCATGTTCCAGCCTTCCAAAAGCGCGGCGATTTGGCTTTCGCGTTCGTTGTTGCCGTGATAGATGAAGGCATGGTCGAACGGGTCGGTAATGTGTTGTTTGACGATGGCTTTCAGGTCGGTAAAGTCCATCACCATGCCGTCTTTTGCGCCGCCTTGGATAACGGGTGCGGAGACGGTGATTTCGAGTTTGTAGGTGTGGCCGTGCAGGTTTTGGCACTTGCCGTCATGCCCGTCGAGCATGTGCGAGGAATCGAAGGTAAAGATTTTGGTGATTTTCATGAGATGAAGGAAGCCGATGAGGCCGTCTGAACGGTGTAAAACCTGTTTCAGACGGCCTTGGGATTATTGTTCGGAAGAGAGTTTGAGGAAATGCTCGCGATAATGGCGCATTTCTTCGATGCTTTCGAGGATGTCGTCCAATGCCTTGTGCGAACCGCGTTTGACCACGCTTTTGGCGACGGCCGGATTCCAGCGTTTGGCCAATTCTTTCAGCGTGGATACGTCTAAGTTGCGGTAGTGGAAATAGGCTTCCAAACGCGGCATGTATTTGACCATGAAGCGGCGGTCTTGATGGATGGAGTTGCCGCACATGGGCGTGGATTTCTCGGGTATCCATGCGGACATGAAGTCCAACAGGTTTTGCTCGACTTCGGCTTCGGTCAGTTTGGATTCGCGTACGCGTTGGGTCAGGCCGGTGCGGCCGTGGGTGGCGGTGTTCCACTCGTCCATGCCGTTGAGTAACTCGTCGCTTTGATGGATGACGTAGACGTCCGATTGCGCCAGTACGTTCAAATCGGAATCGGTAATGATCATGGCGACTTCGATAATGCGGTCGTGTTCCGGGTTGAGGCCGGTCATTTCCATATCGAGCCAGCAGAGATTGTTTGCGTTTTGGGTCATTTCAGACGGCCTTGTGTTTTCAGTTGGCAGTATTATAAAGGATAAAGGTTCGGGCCGTCTGAAAGCATTTGTAACAAGTTGTGCAATCTCTTGATATAATCGTCCGTTACACAAAAAATCACCGCCAAAAATCATGAACCCAAGCCCTTTGCTCGACATTATCGATACGCCTCAGGATTTGCGCCGTCTGGAGAAAAAACAGCTGCCGCAAGTCGCCGCCGAATTGCGCGAATTTCTGTTGGATTCCGTCGGTAAGACGGGCGGCCATTTCGCCAGTAACTTGGGCGCGGTCGAGCTGACGATAGCACTTCATTATGTGTACGACACGCCCGAAGACCATTTGGTTTGGGATGTCGGTCATCAAAGCTATCCGCACAAAATCCTCACCGGCCGCAAAAATCAAATGCACACTATGCGCCAATACGGCGGTTTGGCCGGTTTTCCGAAACGCAGCGAGTCGGAATACGACGCCTTCGGCGTGGGGCATTCTTCCACATCCATCGGCGCGGCATTGGGCATGGCCGTTGCGGACAAACAGTTGGGCAACAACCGCCGCAGCGTCGCCATCATCGGCGACGGAGCCATGACGGCAGGTCAGGCATTTGAAGCCCTGAACTGCGCAGGCGATATGGATGTCGATTTGCTGGTTATCCTTAACGACAACGAAATGTCGATTTCCCCCAATGTCGGTGCGTTGCCGAAATACCTTGCCAGCAACGTCGTGCGCGATATGCACGGCCTGTTGAGCACCATCAAAGCCCAATCGAGCAAAGTGTTGGACAAATTACCCGGCGCGATGGAGCTTGCCCAAAAAGTCGAAAACAAAATCAAAACCTTGGCAGGCGAAGCGGAGCACGCCAAGCAGTCGCTGTCTTTGTTTGAAAACTTTGGTTTCCGTTATACCGGCCCGGTGGACGGCCACAACGTTGAAAATCTGGTGGACGTATTAAAAGACTTGCGCGGCCGAAAAGGCCCTCAGTTGTTGCACGTCATCACTAAAAAAGGCAACGGCTACAAATTCGCCGAAAACGACCCTGTCAAATACCACGCCGTCGCCAAGTTGCCGAGCGAAGTGCCTGCGCCGGAAGTCAAACCTGCCGCGGCCAAACCGACTTATACGCAAGTGTTCGGCCAATGGCTGTGCGACCAAGCGGCGGCGGACGAGCGTTTGGTTGCCATCACGCCTGCCATGCGCGAGGGCAGCGGCTTGGTTGAGTTTGAACAGCAATTCCCCGACCGCTATTTTGACGTCGGCATCGCCGAGCAACACGCCGTTACCTTTGCAGGCGGTTTGGCATGCGAAGGCATTAAGCCCGTCGTGGCGATTTACTCCACTTTCCTGCAACGCGCTTACGACCAGTTGGTACACGACGTTGCCTTGCAAAACCTGCCTGTTTTGTTCGCCATCGACCGCGCAGGTATTGTCGGTGCAGACGGCCCGACCCATGCCGGTTTATACGACTTGAGCTTTTTGCGTTGCGTGCCGAACATGATTATTGCCGCACCGAGCGACGAAAACGAATGCCGTCTGCTGCTCTCAACCTGCTATCAGGCAAATTCGCCGTCCGCCGTCCGTTATCCGCGTGGTACAGGCACGGGCGCAACCATTTCAGACGGCCTGGAAACCGTTGAAATCGGCAAAGGCATCATCCGTCGCGAAGGCGAGAAAATTGTCGTTATCGCCTTTGGCAGCATGGTTGCCCCATCATTGGTTGCTGCCGACAAGCTGAACGCGACCGTTGCCGATATGCGCTTTGTCAAACCGATAGATGAAGAGCTGATCGTCCGTCTTGCCCGAAGCCATGATTACATCGTTACTGCTGAAGAAAATGCCGAACAAGGCGGCGCAGGCAGCGCGGTGTTGGAAGTGTTGGCGAAACACGGCATCTGCAAACCGGTATTGCTGCTGGGTGTAGAAGACAAAGTTACCGAACACGGCGACCCGAAAAAACTGTTGGACGACTTGGGTTTGAGTGCCGAAGCGATTGAAAAGCGCATTGCCGGCTGGATCAAGGCCGTCTGAAAAATGATTAAAACCTATCAATACATTGCATAATTTATGGGAAAAAAACTAATCAGCATCAGTATGGTGCGCAACGAAAATGACGTTATCGAATCGTTTGTCCGTCATAATCTCGAGCTGATGGATGAAATGCACATCATCGATCATGGCAGCAGCGATGGCACAAGGGAAATCCTGATTCAATTGAAAGAAGAAGGTTTACCAGTATTTGTCTATCAATATCAAGCGCTTAAGTTCAATCAAGACCAATTGGTAAACCTGCTTATGAAGCAGCTTGTAGCAAAAGATGAAGCGATAGATTTCGTTTTTCCGCTGGATGCGGACGAATTTATTTCATGTCCTAGCCGTGCCATGCTGGAACAACTCTTGGATGTCATCGGTGAAAACAGGATCGGCATGTACCTTTGGCGCGGCTATTTGCCGACATCGTTGCAATACAACCCCGATTTCACCACACAATTTACCGAGCAACGCCTCGAAACGCTCTTTACCCCCAAAGTCATTATTCCCAGATGGGCTGCCGAATCTTGCAGCGTGATTATCGGCTGCCATTACATGTTGGATAAAGATGGCAACAAGGTTAAATCAACCCTGTTTCATTCGCCGGATTATCGAGGCTTACATTCTTGGTTTATAGAGCAGTTTTCCGCCCAATTTGCAGAGACCGATTTGTTGTGGCTGGGGCATTTCCCAATCCGCTCCTTGAATCAGCACATCAAAAAAATCCTTGAAAAGTCCATCCTGATTGCCATTAAAGACGGAAGTACCGATATTGCCTGGGAAAACCAGTTGCGCGAATTGTTGGACAACGGCATGAAGATGGACTTGAACGATTTACGGCTGTTGGCGTACAAATACCGTGCCGGTTCTGCAAGTTTAGAGGCTTCGCAGTGTGAAGTCAGCCATTACGAACCCTTGCGTAAAAAACCGCTGACGCTGAAATACACCTCGCCGGAAGCAGGCGATCCTTTGATGGTTGTCGGACATTTGGTACTTGCATTGGCAAGCGGCGGACATCTTCCTCTTTAGGCCTTAAGGCCGTCTGAAAAACAGCCAGCCCGCACACACAATGATAGGAAAACCCCATGATCAGTATCTTTGATATTTTCAAAATCGGCATCGGCCCGTCCAGCTCGCACACCGTCGGCCCGATGAAGGCCGCGGCCGCTTTTGCCGATTTGCTGAATGCCGAAAACTTGGATACACAAGTGGCGCGCATTGTCATTGAAGTGTATGGCTCGCTTGCTTTGACCGGCATCGGACACGGCACATTCGACGCATTATTGCTCGGTTTGGAAGGCAGCCTGCCGCACGATATCCCGCTTGCGGACATCCCCCAACGCTTGGAACGCATCCGCACGCAGCACGTTTTAAAACTCAACGGCCGCGAAATGGCCTTCAATCCCGAAAAAGATTTGGATATCCGCGGCGACAAAGTGTTGCCCAAACATCCGAACGGTTTGAACTTTATCGCCTACAATTCAGACGGCCTGAAGCTGAAAGAGCAGATTTATTATTCGGTCGGCGGCGGTTTTATCGTAACAGACGAAGGGTTTGCACAAGAGGCGCATGAAAATTCGGACGTGCCATATCCTTACAAAAACTGCGACGAGCTGCTGGCACAATGCCGTCAGAACCAGTTGAATATTTCCGAAGTTGTGTTGGCCAATGAAGCGGCGTTGGCAGGTTGCGATGAGGCGGAAGTGCGCCGCCGTGTGGCCGCTGTGGCCGATGTGATGGAAAACTGCATCAAGCGCGGCTTGGGTGCGGAAGGGCAGCTTCCAGGCGGCTTGAACGTCCGCCGCCGCGCGCCGCAGTTGGCGGCCAAACTCAAAGTCCTGCGCGAGAGCGAAATCGTCAATACCCAACTTTGGCCGATGGTGTACGCCATGGCGGTCAACGAAGAAAATGCCGCCGGCGGCCGTGTCGTAACCGCACCGACCAACGGCGCGGCAGGCATTATTCCTGCCGTCTTGCACTATTTCCGCAAATTTAATCCACACGCCAACCAATCGCGCGTCGAAGATTTCCTGCTGACTGCCGGTGCCATCGGTATTTTGTACAAAACCAACGCGTCGATTTCCGGCGCAGACGTCGGTTGCCAAGGCGAAGTCGGCGTGGCATGTTCCATGGCGGCAGGCGCATACGCCGAAGTTATCGGAGGTACACCGAAACAAGTGGAAAACGCCGCCGAAATGGCCATGGAACACCACTTGGGCCTGACTTGTGACCCTGTCGGCGGTTTGGTGCAAATCCCCTGTATCGAGCGCAACGGCATCGCCGCCGAAAAAGCCCTCAAGCTCGCCACCCTCGCGCTTTTGGAAGACGGCACAGATAAAAAAGTCTCACTTGATGAAGTGATTCAAACCATGCTACAAACCGGCCGCGATATGAAGGCAACCTACAAAGAAACCTCGCTCGCAGGCCTGGCCATCACCTTGCAGAAAAAAGCTGTGCCGGTATCCGTGCGCGTGGTGGAATGTTAGCAATAGGGTAGGGGATCTGCCCGATAAAAAAGGCCGTCTGAAAAACTTTCAGACGGCCTTTTTTGTATGGATCGAATCACTAACCGTTTTTTTGATAAGGGTTTTCCAGTCCGGCCATTAAGTCGCGGAAGTATTCGCGCAACTGTTTTTCGGAGCAACCCATCAGCAGCGCGTCTTCAAATGCGTCCTGCGCTATTTGGTACAGTTCGTTTAAGTTTTCGGTCATGACTTTGACTTTTTCGGTACAGGAAACAATCTGACCGTCGTCGTCATACCATTTGGGCATTTGCGGCATCGCCATCATGTACCTCAATTCAAGAAACGGGATGGATCGTTTTTCTTCACGCGGCGGCCGAAGGCGTATTTCGCGTTCCAATATTTGTGGCCGAGGCTGGTAATTTCGATACGTTTGCCCGTTCTCGGCGCATGAATGAAATTGTTGTTGCCGATGTAAAGGCCGACGTGGGAAATACGGCCGCGCCCCATGGTGCGGAAAAAGACCATGTCGCCCGGCTGCAATTCCGAACGGCTCACGGCAACGCCCATTTGCGCCTGTTCGGCAGAGGTGCGCGGCAGGTTCACGCCCATGGCGCGTTTAAAGATGTGTTGCATGAAGCCGCTACAGTCAAAGCCGGTAGAGGCCGATGTGCCGCCGTAGCGGTAGGCTACGCCGAGCAAGCCCATGGCGCTGCCGATCAATTCGTCTGCATTGCCTGAGGATGCGCGCGTATTGTTGCTTGAAGCGGGGTGTGTATTGACGGGGTGGACAGGGGTTGCCTGACGCGTATTGCCGTAAACGTTGGCGTTGTCGTTGAATTGGTTTAAAACACGCTGACGGGTGGTAATCAGGTTTTCCAAATCATCGGCGTAAGAAAAATTGACGCTCGCGAGCATGGCGACCGAAGTCCAAACTGCTGCGAGCCGGAGTAAAAAATTCATTATAAAAACTTCCGTTTCAGAAGGCATTCCCTGCCGATTGCAGGCACATTGCCGGTTTCTGAGATGTTATCCCGTATCATTCTCTTGTTATCTGCTTGATTGTATTCAAAAACCGTCTTTTTGGCAAAAAAACTGCTGTTATTTTGCGTTAAACCCTTGTTTCCAAACAAACTAGAAAAACATTAAATGCGGTTTCGCTTGATTTATCCGCCGCTGCAACCATATAAGCGGCATTCATTGATTTATTTTCAGAGACTGACATGACACAAAATCACAGCGATATCCGTACACGCTTTATTTTCGACGATATGCCTATCCGCGGCATGCACATCCGCCTCGAAAAGGTTTGGCACCACATCGTCAACCAAAAACATTATCCTGTCGCCATTCGTCGCGCATTGGGCGAATTGTTGGCCGCCGGTTCTTTATTGTCTGCCAACCTTAAAAACGAAGGCACGCTGATTGTTCAGGTTCAAGGTCAGGGCCGTCTGAAAATGTTGGTGGTGGAAGCGACTTCTGAAAATACTGTCCGTGCTACCGCGCGTTGGGATGAAACCGCTGAAATCCATGATGACGAAAGCCTGACTGCGCTGTTGGGCGAGAACAGCGTGTTCGTTTTGACCCATCAGCCTAAAGATGCCGACCCATGGCAAGGTGTTGTCCCGCTGGAAGGCGACAGCATTGCGCAAATGTTGGTCAACTATATGAAACGTTCCGAGCAGCTCGATACCTATATTACGCTTGCCGCCGACGACCAAGCCGCAGGTGCATTATTGCTGCAACGCCTGCCGGAAGAAGAATTGGATGATGCCGCGTGGGAGCATGTGACCACGCTTGCGCAAACGCTTACTCCGCAAGAATTGACCGGTTTGGACGCTCATCACGCCCTTTACCGTCTTTATCATGAAACCCCGCCCCGCGTTTTTGAACCGGAGGCTATTGAATTTGCCTGCACCTGCTCCCGTGGCAAAGTCAGCGATATGCTGTTGATGCTTGGCGGTCAGGAAGTCGGCGGTGTGGTGGCAGAACAAGGCAGCATTCAAATCGATTGCGATTTCTGCCATAGCAAGTATGTGTTTGATGAAACCGATGTCAACGCTTTGTTTGGCGTGGATGTGGTGAATGCCGTCCGTCAAGAGAATGAGCGTTTGCAGTAAGCAGGGGATAAAAGTTTCTTAAGGAAATTGGCTCAATAGAAGGGCAGGTGTAATACCTGCCTTTTCTTTTTTGGGAAATTGAATGCTACCAATAGAAAATGCCGTCTGAAAAAAGCGTGGCTGATTTCAGACGGCATGATTGTTTTAAACGATGCGTTTAATGTTTAAAGATTATTTCCAAACCAACAAAGCGTGGTTGCGTTTGCCGCGGCGGACGATGGTGTATTTGCCGAAACGTTTGTGTTCGTCGGTCAGCATGTAGGCATCGTCAGGTTTTTCAGCGGCATGGTTCGGATTGTTGGCTTCAGCAGGTTT
>ERZ773001.966-NODE-966-length-10161-cov-31.354_pt1 | contig 10161 bp, 6 predicted proteins | sample MGYA00511673_ERZ773001 | MGnify/ENA primary metagenome ERZ773001 (study PRJEB29015, sample SAMEA2738091) | human oral metagenome | biome: human oral; feature: human-associated habitat; material: saliva | place: China | collected 2162 ... | reverse complement strand
AGTCCGGGGAGCGCGCTCCCTGGGACACGTGGCGCGGCCTGGACGCTGCCCAACAGCCTTCCTACGCGGATGCGGAGCACCTCAGTGCTGTGACGGCGCAGCTGCGCCGTCAGCCGCCGCTCGTGTTCGCCGGGGAGGTTGACGATCTGCGCACGTGGATGGGCGCGGCTGCCCGCGGCGAGGCCTTCGTCCTGATGGGCGGTGACTGCGCCGAGACCTTCGCCGAGGCGACGGCTGATCACGTGCGCCTGAAGATCCAGACGCTGCTGCAGATGGCGGTCGTGCTCACCTACGGCGCGTCCCTGCCGGTTATCAAGGTTGGCCGTATCGCCGGCCAGTACGCCAAGCCGCGTTCGGCGGACATGGAAACGCGTGACGGCGTCACGCTGCCCAGCTACCGCGGCGACGCTGTGAATTCCTTCGAGTTCACTCCCGAGGCCCGCGAGCCCGACCCGCAGCGCCTACTGTCGCTGTACAACCACGCGGCCTCGACGTTGAACCTGATCCGCGCCTTCACGAAGGGCGGTTACGCGGACCTGCGTCAGGTACACCGCTGGAATCAGGGTTTCATGTCGAACCCTGCCTATGCGCGCTACGAGTCGCTGGCAGAAGACATCCACCGGGCGATTAAGTTCATGGGTGCCGCTGGCGTCGACTTTGAGACGCTGCGAGACGTCGACCTGTATTCGTCCCACGAGGCGCTGCTGCTCGAGTACGAGTCAGCCATGACGCGCATCGATTCGCGGACGGGCGAGCCCTACAACACGTCCGCTCACTTCCTGTGGGCGGGGGAGAGGACGCGCGACGAGGAGGGCGCTCACATCGAGCTGCTGTCGCGTGTTCGCAACCCGATTGGGGTCAAGCTCGGCCCGTCGACCACGCCGGATCAGATGCTCATCCTCATTGATCGCCTCAACCCGGATGGTGAGGAGGGGCGTCTGTCGTTCATCACGCGCATGGGCGCAGGGCGCATCCGCGAGGCGCTTCCGCCACTGCTGGAAGCCGCGCGCGAGGATGGTCGTCCGGTTACGTGGATGACGGATCCGATGCACGGCAACACGATTACCTCGTCGACCGGCTACAAGACGCGTCGCTTCGAGACGGTCATGGACGAGGTCCGTGGCTTCTTCGAAGCACACGAGGCCTCGGGCACGGTCCCGGGTGGCCTGCACATCGAGCTCACCGGCGACGACGTGACCGAGGTGATTGGCGGCAGTGAGCATATCGACGACGAGTCGTTGCGCGACCGCTACGAGACGCTCGTTGATCCGCGTCTGAATCACCAGCAGAGCCTGGAGATGGCCTTCCAAGTCGCCCAGTACCTGGCGAAGGGTTCTTCCTCCGAGGAGAACTGATCGACTGCGAAATCCCCGGCCTCGTCTGTCATGGACGAGGCCGGGGATCTGTCTATGCGCTCTGCTGTGCCGGGCGGCGCGGTGCGTCAGACGATCGTGATCGTGATGACGCTACCCTTCTTGACCATCGTGCCTCCGGCGGGGTCGGTGGCGCGCACCGTACCGAAGAAACCACCGAGAATCGCTTCTTCCTTCACGCTGAATCCGGCGTTTTCGAGGATGGTTCGAGCTTCCTGGCGCTGGCGCCCCACGACGTCGGGAACCGCGACCTTCTCGGGTCCCTTGGACACCGTGTAAGCGACGGTGTCGCCGCGGTGCAGGATCGTTCCCTCGTTGGTCTGCTGGGAGATAACCTGGCCTTCCGCGACCGTATCGGAGAACGCCTCGGTGGGAGTAGCGACGAGGCCAAGGCCTTCGATGGCGCTCTTCGCGGCGTCGGCGCTCATCCCGCCCAGCGAGGGGACCGTCAGAGGCTCTCGGCCCTTGGACAATACGACGTCGACAGCCGTGTCATGCGGCACCGAGGTGCCGGACGGCACGGACTGGGAGATGACCTGGCCCTGCGGCACGTCCTCAGAGTAGGCGTCGGTGATGGCTCCGAGAGCCAGGCCAGCCTGCGTGAGCACCTTTTTCGCATCATCCTGACTCTTGCCGGACACGTCGGGCACGTTCTTCATGTCCACACCCTTGGACACGTAGAGCTGCACCTCGGCACGCTTGTGCACGGGCTCGCCGCCTGACGGATCAGAATGGGTGATAGAGCCGGATGCGACGTCGTCCGAAAACTCCTCCTCGACGGTGGAGGCGAGGCCCATTGCGTTCAGCTCGGCCTGGACCTCTGCCAGGGGACGACCGTCGGTCGTGGGCATGGTCAGGTAGGAGCCCGGGCCGTACTCGGTCCACCACCAGCTGCCGCCGATACCCGCTGCGGCAAGCAGGAGGACGACGAGGCTCACCCACAGGGCAGCGCGCTTATAGGTCGTGGTCGACGCGTTCTCCGAAACCTTGGGGATTGGGGCCGAGGTGTGGACCGTGGCGAGCGTCGAGGGTGTGGGTAGCGGCAGCGGACGCGTGAACTGGGCGGAGATGACCTCCGTGTTCAGTGCGCTGGTTTCCGAAGAGTCAGCGCGGTCGGAGGGTGCGACTTCGGCACGTCGGCTAGCGAGCTCCGAAGGGATGGTTGCAGCCGCCCGCGTGACTAGGTCGATCGCATCCGATGCGTCGGCGGGTCGAGAGGCGGGGTCACGGGCCGTGAGGGCGGCGACGAGGTCGTCGATCTCTCGAGGAATCCACGGCTGGGCCTCGGACGGGCTGGGCACGTCGTCGGAGACGTGGTGGGTTGCGATCTGCAGCGGCGACTCGCCCGCCCAAGGAACGGAGCCCGTGAGCATCTCGTAGAGCATGATGCCCACGGAATAGATGTCTGAACGTGCGTCCGCCACGCCTGTTGTGGCGATCTCGGGTGCGATGTATGCGACTGTTCCGAGCATGTTGCCCGTCGAGGACATCGAGACCTCGGAGGCCGCTCGCGCCAAGCCGAAGTCGGTGACTTTGGCGGGGCCATCGGTGGGAACGAGGATGTTCTCGGGCTTGATGTCACGGTGGATAACGCCGACGCGGTGAGCGGCGCGCAGGGCCTCGAGAATGTCGGTCGTGTAGCGCAGCGCCTGCGGAATTGTGAAGGCACCCTGCGCGCGCAGGAGCTGGCGGAGGTTGGTTCCGTCGATGAGCTCCATCACAAGGAATCCCTGTCCGGTGATCACGCCCTGATCGAAGACGGAAACGACGCCCGGGTGAACAATGCGGGCTGCGGAGCGTGCCTCACGGCGGAAGCGTGCGACGAAATCCTGGGAGTCCGCCAGGTGTGGGTGCATGACCTTGAGAGCGACGGGGCGGTCCAGGCGCTCGTCTTGGGCGATGTACACGGTTGCCATGCCGCCGCGCGCCAGACGGCGCGTGACTCGGTATCGTTCGTCGACCAGGAGCCCGATCAACGGGTCGGTCTGGTCGAATGTCTGTTCGTCGCTCACCTGGTCGATTCTATGAGAGTTTTCGTGAAAATATGGGAAGTGTGAGTGTCGGAGCGCCGTACAAATGGGGTAATCTTGCGCTCATGACCAGTGCTGATATCACCGTGTTGCCCACCGACGAGGTCTGCCGACTGCTCGGCATCGAGGAGCGTCGCCTGAAGCAGTTGATCCGTGACCGCGTCCTGATCGAGGCACGCGGAGACGACGGTGTGCGCGGGGTTCCTCAGGACGTCCTCGTCAAGGGCGCGAACGGTTGGGAACCGCTGCCGTTCCTCCGGGGCACGCTGACGCTTCTGGCCGATGACGGTTTTACCGCAGAGGAATCGCTCGCCTGGCTGTACGCCGAACAGGACGAACTGGGTGAGCGTCCCATCGACGCGCTCACGTCGGGCCGTCACCATCGCGTCAACCGCATCGCCTCGACGCTGGCCTTTTGAGCCGCCCGCCTCAGTAGCCAGGCGTCAGGCGCGCCTGGCGGTGAGGATAGAGCACAGATCGCGCGCCATGGCGCGGGCGTCCTCATCGAAACCGGAGGCATCGAGCGCGGCGTGACCGTCGGCGACGAGGCGCGCAATCTCCGCTTCGTGCGCGGCGCGCCCGTTGCGCTCGACGATCTCGGTGGCTGTCGCGATCTGCTGTGCCGAGGCCTCGGCGACACCAAGAACGTCGGTCAGCGCGCGGCGCTCGGCGGGGGAGGAAGCCTCCCAGGTGAGCGCGAGGAGGGCGGTGCGCTTTCCTTCGCGCAGGTCATCCCCGGCGGGCTTGCCGGTGACGGCAGGGTCGCCGAAGACGCCCAGGTCATCGTCGCGCAGCTGGAACGCCAGGCCCCACGGGGTGAGGATCGTTTCGAGGATGTCCAACAGCTCGGCGACATCAGCAATTGAGGGCGCTCCGCAGATCGCGCCAAGAATGGCGGGGTGAACGACCGAGTAGTGTGCCGACTTGTGTAGTGCAACCTCGAGGGAATCGCTCGTGCTGAGCGCGTCCGTGCGCTCCGGATCCAGCGGGGTCTGTTCGGCGGTGATGTCCAGATACTGGCCGAGTGCCACTTCCGCGTGCATGTCCGCGAAGCGCGTCGTGAAGGCACGCGCGCAGTCCTCCCGCAGGGTGAGCGCCTGTTCATCTGCCGCGGCGGTCGCCGCTGAGAAGAGGAAATCGCCGACCAAGATGGCGGCGTGACGGCCGAAGTCTGTCGATGACCCAATCCACGATGAGGATGCGTGATGATCCGCGAGCGTCCTATGCGGGGTGGGTATCCCGCGCCGCTCGTCTGCCTTGTCGATGATGTCGTCGTGGACGAGGGCGCTGGCCTGATACAGTTCGAGCGCGGCACTGAGGTGGGGGAGTGACACCCGGTCGAGTGCGATCCCGGAGCTGAGCGCGTAGCCGACGTGTGCCATGAGTGCACGGAAGCGCTTGCCTCCGGATACGGACGCAAGAACCGCACGCGAAAACTCTTCGGATCTGCCCGAAGCGCCGGTGCGAGCGAGGAGTGTGGCGAGGCTCGTGGCCGTCGCCTCGTCGATACGGGGACGCAGCGTTGCGAAACTGTCGCTCAGAGTCATGAGGCCACTCTAACCGAGGAGCCGGGGGATGCGTGGTCTTAAGGTGGGGCATCCTCACACCTACCGCCAGGAAAACTACGTGGTAAGGCACTAGACTGGCGATGGTATGCCGATTTGCAATCGGCTCTGTTGTGCATGCCCATCAATGAAAGGGACCCGTGTGAGTGCATCTCGCGCTTCGGCAAAGGACTCCGCGACGACTGAGGAAACCACGGAGGTGACGACCCCCGCAAAGAAGACGACGCGCGCCAAGAAGGCCACGGCGGACGCGGCGAGCGCCCCCGCCAAGGAAAAGAAGTCTGCAGCGAAGAAGACGCCGGCGAAGAAGGCTCCCGCGAAGAAGACGACAAAGAAGGCCGCTGACGCCGAGGTTGTCGAGGAGAAGGCTCCCGCGAAGAAGACCGCTGCTAAGAAGACAGCGAAGAAGGCTGACGCTGGGGAGAAGGCCGCCAAGAAGCCCGCGGCCAAGAAGCCTCGCGGACGCAAGAAGAAGGACGAAGAGGTCGTCGAATCGATTGTTCCCGAGATCGGGGACACTGAGGATGTGGACTTCGAGCCCACGGGTGAGGACCTCGAGGATCCGGAGCTTGAGGCTGGCACCGACGACGAGGAAGTGGCTGACGCCGAGGAAGAAATCGAGGAAGAGGACGCTAAGGTCTCCGAGGGTGCGGCTCTGCGTGAGCGCACCAACGACGGTATTCACGTGAAGGGTGGATTCGTCGTCTCGGACTCTGACGAGACCGACGAGCCTATTCAGCAGGTGACGGTCGCCGGTGCGACCGCTGACCCGGTCAAGGACTATCTCAAGCAGATCGGCAAGGTCTCGCTGCTGAATGCTGAGCAGGAAGTTGACCTGGCTCGCCGTATCGAGGCTGGTCTGTACGCCGAGTACAAGCTCAAGAACCAGGCTGACGAGATGACCAGCCGCGAGCGTCGTGAACTGCACTTCCTCGCGCAGGACGGCCAGCAGGCGAAGAATCACCTGCTCGAGGCGAACCTTCGTCTGGTCGTCTCGCTCGCGAAGCGCTACACCGGGCGCGGCATGCAGTTCCTGGACCTCATCCAGGAAGGTAACCTGGGCCTCATTCGCGCCGTCGAAAAGTTCGACTACACGAAGGGCTACAAGTTCTCGACCTACGCCACCTGGTGGATCCGCCAGGCGATCACCCGTGCCATGGCCGACCAGGCGCGCACGATCCGCATTCCGGTTCACATGGTTGAGGTCATCAATAAGCTGGCCCGCGTCCAGCGTCAGATGCTGCAGGATCTGGGCCGCGAACCCACGCCCGAGGAGCTCGCGAAGGAACTCGACATGACCGCAGAGAAGGTCGTCGAGGTCCAGAAGTACGGTCGTGAGCCGATTTCGCTGCACACGCCCCTCGGCGAGGACGGCGACTCCGAGTTCGGTGACCTCATCGAGGACTCCGAGGCCATCGTGCCTGCGGATGCCGTGTCGTTCACCCTGCTGCAGGAGCAGCTCCACCACGTCCTGGACACGCTGTCTGAGCGTGAAGCTGGTGTCGTGTCGATGCGCTTCGGTCTGGGTGACGGTCAGCCGAAGACTCTCGACGAGATCGGCAAGGTCTACGGTGTGACGCGCGAGCGCATTCGTCAGATTGAGTCCAAGACCATGTCGAAGCTGCGTCACCCGTCGCGTTCGCAGGTGCTGCGCGACTACCTCGACTGACGCGCCATTGATATTCATGGGGGCCAGGAACGATCGTTCCTGGCCCCCATGACAACATCGTCACAATGCGTGCGTGTTCGGGTGGCACCATCGCGTAGTGAGGCCTCGGTGAGGCAGGATGATCTCATGCTTGAGGGTGCACTGATTCTTGTTTTGACCGTCGTTCTGGTTCTCGTTGTCGCCGCTGGCGTCGTAGCGGTGCTGGCGCTGTCGCGCCGTAGCGCGGACGAGTGGAAGGGCGTCATCAAGCGCGAGAGTGAAGAAATCGCGGTTGAGGTCAAGACCAACCACTCGCTCCCCAAGCGTGCGGCCACGTCGCCGGAAGGGCCCGTCGTTCCGCGTACTGCGTCCCTGCAGTCGATGCTCCAGGGCGCCGAGTCGAAGAGCGCCTACTTCAACGCTGACCGTCTCCCCGGCATCGATCGTCTCGAAACTGTCACCGACCGCGTCAGCGAGCGCCTTGACCGTGGACGTCGTCATGCTGATGGTGGCGCACAGCCGAGTCAGGAGTCGACGCGGGCCTAACTTCGTGATGCCGCACTCAGGTTTTCTGTGAAGAGCGTCCATAGGGGATAATGACCCTATGGACGCTTTTATTTCCTACCTTCAGTCGCCGTGGGCGGTTGTCATCGCCCTGGCTGTCGCCGTGCTCATCGGTGTGCTTATTCGCGTCGCCGTGACTTCGCGGAGGCGCTCTTCCGATGACGTAACACTTCAGCCGCAGGTTCAGGCCCCGGCTGATGCTCCGTCTGCGGCTCCCACTCAGGCGCCGAGCATTGACACTGACCAGCCGCGCGCGGGTCCGGTCGATATCTCTGAGTCCACCCCCGATATCTCTGAGTCCACCCCCGATGAAACCGCCCCGGTTGTCGAGGCGCCCACCCCGTCGGTCGAACGTCCCGAGCCGGTGCGCGGCCGCATGGAGCGCCTGCGTGAACGTCTGGCTTCCTCCGGTTCGCTGGGCCGCGCGATTCTCGGGGTGCTGAGCCGCGGACAGCTCGGCGCTGCCGACTGGGAGGAGATTGAGGAATCCCTCCTCATCGCCGACCTTGGCCTCGAGGCCACGGACACGCTGATGGAGGCGCTCAAGCGCCGCGTCGCCGTCGAGTCCGTGACCGATGAATCTCGTATTCGAGAGATCCTTCGCGAGGAGCTCCTCGCTCTCGTTGGCCCGGACATGGATCGCTCTCTCAATCTTGAGCGCCCCGAGGTCGATGGTGCCACCAAGCCTGCCGTCGTCCTCATGGTCGGCGTCAACGGCACCGGAAAGACGACAACTGTCGGCAAGCTCGCGCGTATCCTCGTCGCGGAAGACAAGTCCGTGATTCTGGGTGCTGCCGATACCTTCCGTGCCGCCGCAGCCGACCAGCTGGCCACGTGGGGTGAGCGCGTGGGCGTAGACGTTGTGCGCAGTGACCGCGAGGGTGCCGATCCGGCTTCCGTCGCTTTCGAGGCCGTGCGAGAGGGCGTCGATCGTGACGTCGACGTGGTCCTCGTCGATACCGCGGGCCGCCTCCAGAACAAGTCGACGCTGATGGACGAGCTCGGCAAGATCAAGCGCGTTATGACCAAGCAGGCGCCGGTCTCCGAGGTGCTTCTGGTGCTCGATGCAACCACGGGGCAGAACGGCATGAAGCAGGCCGAGGTTTTTGCTGAGGCCACCGGCGTGACCGGCATCGTTCTGACTAAGCTCGACGGCTCCGCCAAGGGCGGAATCGTCGTGTCCGTCCAACGTGCGCTGGGTGTACCGGTGAAGTTCGTCGGCCTCGGTGAGGGCGCCGATGATCTGGCACCCTTCGATCCCGCCAGCTTCGTCGACGCGATCGTGGGTTCTGCGCAGGGCTGAACCCTGCCGCCATGACATGTGCCTCGGCCCCGGTGAGACGACTCCCGGGGCCGAGGTGCGCTAACCTGTGCCTAGTACAGCCGCCATCTTGGGAGTAAACACGTGTTTGGAAACCTGTCAGATCGCCTGACCCAGTCCTTCCGCAGCCTGCGTAGCCGCGGCGTCCTGACCGAGTCGGACGTCGATCGCGCGATTTCCGACATTCGTCGCGCCCTCATCGACGCCGACGTTGCGCTCCCCGTCGTTCGCCAGTTCACCTCGCAGGTGCGCGAAAAGGCCTACGGGGCTGCCCGCTCGAAGGCCCTCAACCCCGGCCAGCAGGTCGTCTCCATCGTGCACGAGGAGCTCGTCGAGATCCTTGGCGGTGCGACGCGCGAGCTGACGTTCGCCGAGTCCGGCCCCACCGTCTTCATGCTCGCCGGTCTTCAGGGCGCCGGTAAGACCACCCTGGCCGGAAAGCTGGGCAAGTGGCTACGTGAGGAAGGCAAGACCGTCCTCCTTGTCGCCTCCGACCTCCAGCGTCCCAACGCCGTTCAGCAGCTGCAGGTTGTCGGCGAGCGCGCCGGTGTGAAGGTGTGGGCGCCCGAGCCCGGCAACGGTGTGGGCAATCCCGTCGAGGTCGCGCGCAGCGGCGTCGAGTTCGCACGCCAGAGCGGTATCAACGTGGTCATCGTCGATACGGCCGGTCGCCTCGGCGTCGACCAGGAGATGATGGACCAGGCGATCGCCATCCGTGACGCCGTGAATCCGCACGAGATCATGTTCGTCCTCGACGCCATGGTCGGTCAGGACGCGGTTTCCACGTCCACGGCCTTCCGCGACGGTGTCGGCTTCACGGGCGTCGTCCTGTCTAAGCTCGACGGTGATGCCCGCGGTGGTGCTGCGCTGTCCGTGCGCGGCGTGACCGGCGCTCCGATCCTCTTTGCATCGACGGGCGAGGGCCTTGACGACTTTGAGCGCTTCCACGCCGACCGTATGGCGGGCCGCATCCTCGACATGGGTGACATCCTCACCCTCATCGAGCAGGCCGAAAAGAAGATGGACGCCGAGGAGGCGGAGAAGGTCGCGGCCAAGGCGATGGCCGGCCAGCTCACCCTCGCCGACTTCCTGAGCCAGCTTCAGCAGATCAAGAAGCTCGGCTCAATGAAGAAGATGCTCGGCATGATCCCGGGCGCCGCGCAGATGCGCGAGCAGATTGAGAACTTCGACGAGCGCGAGGTGGATCGTGTCGAAGCGATCGTCCGCTCGATGACCCCCGCCGAACGTGAGGACGTGTCGATCCTGAACGGCTCCCGTCGTGCGCGTATCGCTCGTGGTTCCGGCACGACAGTCACCGAGGTCAACCAGCTTGTGCAGCGCTTTGAGGCCGCGCGAGAGATGATGGCGCAGATGGGCCAGATGGGTGGCGGCGTGCCCGGCATGGGTGCTCTGCCTGGCCGTGGCGGCAAGGCTAAGCAGAAGGCCAACGCGCGTAAGGCGCAGGCCCAGCGTGCTCGCATGAAGAAGAGCGCGCGCTCCGGTAACCCTGCGAAGCGTCGCCAGCAGGAGCTTGAGGCCATGCTGCCGCCGTCCGAGCGCAGCGCGCCTGCGGGCTCATCCTTCGGTGTTACTCAGGAGGCGCCCGCTCCGCGTCCGACGATCGACGATCTGCCGGACGACGTCAAGCGCATGCTCGGCC
>ERZ773001.965-NODE-965-length-10162-cov-24.0981_pt1 | contig 10162 bp, 2 predicted proteins | sample MGYA00511673_ERZ773001 | MGnify/ENA primary metagenome ERZ773001 (study PRJEB29015, sample SAMEA2738091) | human oral metagenome | biome: human oral; feature: human-associated habitat; material: saliva | place: China | collected 2162 ... | reverse complement strand
ATCTGTATCTTCTCTACATATCGAACATTTTAAATTTTAGATTTTATATGAAAAATTATATCCTAAATGATAGTCAAGATTGATTATTAACTAAATTTACAACGTCTTAGACAATCTTATGCTGCCATGCCCCTCTAATAAATCGCAAATAGGAACAGCATAAGCGTAAGGACTGATCAAAGCACAAGGATAACCAAGCACCTAATAATCCTAAACCTAACGTAATACACAATAGATAAGTAATAATAGGTCGAATAATGGCTACACTAACTAGGGAGTATTGCATAATATAATACGTATCCCCAGCTCCTTTTAACACACCAGAATATACTTGCTGTAAGGCTTGTGGGAAAGCAGCAACAGCCATAATCCCCATTAATGAGCCCGATAAAAGTACTACTTCGCTTTCACGAGTATAAAGCTGTACCAAGAAATCACCAGGACCAATAAATATCAAGGCACTTACAAGGCCCACGATCAGTCCGATGCGGGCACCTATTTTACCATAGACAAGAGCAATATCTGGACGTTTATGCCCAAGGTTTTGCCCCGTATGAGATGCTCCTGCGAAACCAAGCCCCATCGCAAAGTAATAGAATATATCCATTAAGTTCATACATACGTAGTGTGCTGCCAATGGCACAGCCCCTAATGAAGCAACAATCATAGTGTATGTATACATACCAAAACGTTCAAAGAACTGCTCCCCTAGAGAGCTGCCCCCAACGTGAAACATCGTATGAAGTACGGGTCTTTCAAAGGTCCATTTAGATGGATGTCTCAATGTTAAGCCTGTAGTCGTATGCTGTGAGATAGTACGCAATAGCAACAAGGCAATAAGAGCACTACTGATCATAGTGGACACACCTGCACCCATAACACCGAGCTCAGGAAAGAAACCAATACCATAAATCAAGAAAAAGTTCATGATGGTATTTAATATGTTCCCTACTACATTCGATTTAAAAATGACTTTTGTATTACCGTATCCGATAAGTGCTGCCCCTACAATTTGGCTAAAGGACTGAAAGATAAGACTAATAACAACGAAACGACCATACCAGACTGCGGTTTCTATATAACCATCTTCGGCGCCAGTAAAACGTAAAATATGCTCTAAATTAAAGAAACATATCACTAATAAAGGTACATAAATCAAGAAATTCAATAATATAGACTGCTTAAGAACTGCATTCATACCGTCCACATCGCCTTCACCATGACGGCGAGCAATGATAGCGGTAACAGCAATAGATAAAGCGCGACAGAAAATGAGCATCACCATTTCAGGCTGCCCCATAATACCGACCGACGCAAGAGCAGACGCACCGAGTGCCCCTACCATTGCCAAATCGATGGCAGTCATAAATTGTAACATCAAGCCTTGTAATGTAGCTGGCCAAGCAATTTTCAAATAATTACCATATAGTTGCTTTGTCGTCCCTACCGGACCTAACCGCTCTGCAGCGGGCAACATAGTATCTACTGAAAGCCATCGTTGTATGCGGTCTAACATAGTAACTCCTATTCATGCAAGATCGTATAAGATTGAGCCATCTTTTAGCCCCAATATCCTCTGTATTATATCACAATAATATATGAAAAGTCATTCATGTATAATGATTTTATTTAATAATCTATATCAAAAATGCAAAAGAACCTCTTATAGCACTCGATTATACCCTACCAGGTATATCAGTATATAAGAGGTTCTTTCCTATTACCAAAATAGAATTATACTAATCCATTTACGAGAATAACTCTCAATCATCAGCCTTTAGATGCTAATAATTGGTTTACTGCTGCACGCAAATCTTCTAAACCTTGTTTAGTTTCAGCTAATTCTTGACGTTGACGCTCATTTTCAGCCTCTAACGTATGTAAACGAGCCGCTTGATCTGCGATTACAGTTTTTTGTTCACTATTTTCTTTCTTGAGACTAGATACTTCATCTTGCATTACATACACAGAGCTAATAGGGCCTGCTTTGTAACGATCTGGAATATTTTTCTTTTCTGGGCTAGAGCCAAATTTGTGAGTTACACCAGCATTTACCATGTTGCGGTTTGCCCCAAGAGATACGCCAACATTAAACATTGTATCTTCGTTCGTATAATGTGCAAGACCGAGGGCAGCTGCTGTTTCACCACGATAGTTACCAACACCAGCCATAACTTGAGTTGGTTCTAATGGATCGTATTGGATTGGTTTCAACGCTGCCATAGCTGCGGCATGAGCACCGACACGTTGTACTTCACCAGCTACTTGTCCAATAGCATCGCCAATTTTAGCATTAGATGCTTTCAATTGACCAACATTTACGGCATCCGTATCAGCCGTACCAGGTGCAATACCTTTCAATTGGTTATTACCATTATTGAGACCATCCTTAGTTAAGGATACAGGGCCTGCCTTAGGGTTGTTAGGATTTGCACTGCCTCGAGTAATTGTCATGCCATTGCCATTCGTTACAGTCGTATTACCATCTGCATCCTTAAATGTAGCAGATTTCATATCTTTAAGCTCAGGATTTACAGCATAACTAATGGATTTACCGTTTTGGCTAACCATCATATTATTACCCGCTTTGAAAGTAAGTGTTTCGTTAGGTTTTACTTTTTCAGCTGTTGCACTTGGTGTGCTATTAACGCCAGAACCTTCTGTTCCTACAGCAGCATCCCACCCTGCATCGGCTACGGCAGATTTAACTTGATCTTCAGTGGCTGCACGGCCAGGAGTAATATTATTTGGATCCCAAGTTTTATTAGCTAAACCACTAATAACGCCATCCTTACCATCGATACCTACAGTACCAATCGTAGCTTTTCCATCTTTACCATCAAGAGCAATCTTATCGCCAGCTTTTACAGAACCATTTTTGCCATCGATGGCTACAGCATTTGTACCATCACCAGCTTTAATAGTACCATCTGTACCATTAATCGCTACAGCATTACCATCTTTACCGGCTTTAATAGTACCATTTGTACCATCTAGAGTTACGGCCTTAGTTGGATCTGTGCCTAATGTAACCTTATCATTTAACTTGTTATCGTAAATGATATGTCCATCAGCAGCAGTTGTCTTAGTCAATACAATATTGCCTGTAGTGCTACCCGCACTTTCACCACCATTAGCAGTCAATTCAGTAGTAGAAGCCTTAGTTTTAGCCTCTAATTGACGTACATTAACAGCATCAGTATCGTTTGTGCCATCTGCAACATTAACAATTTTGTTATTGCCATTGTCTAAACCATTACCAGTCAAGGAAACCTTATCTTTACCTACAGTAGTAATAGTTACACCATCTTTAGTAAGTGCTGTGTTGTTACCATTACCGTCGTCAATTACAGTGCTATCCGCAGTAGATGTATTTGTTTTTGCACCATCAGTAATTGTAGTACCTGCTGCAGTTGTAGCAGTAGATTTAGCACCATCAGCTACTATGTTGCCAGCTGCTGTAGACGTATTTGTTTGAGTACCCGCAGTTTGTGTAATGGAATCACCATTAATAACTGTTGTATTGCCACCAGTACCATTAAAGCTTGCAGAGTTCATATTCACAAGATCTTTATTCAAGGAATATGTAAAGTCTAATTCGTTTTGATTAATTGTGATATTTTCACCAGCAATCATCTTAACTTTTGCATCTTTACCTACTTTTGCATCTTTTTTAGTACCAGTTTGGATACCAGACGTAGCAGCATCTTTATCTGCTGTAATTTGCCATGTTTGGCTTGCTGCAGCATCCGCCACTGCTTTCAATTGATCCTCTGTAGCAGCACGGCCAGAAACGGCATTACCATTCCAAGTTGTATTACCTAGACCAGTTACATGGTTAGTAGCGCCATCTACTGTTACGCCCCCAATATTAGCAGTTTTACCAGTAATCGTACCAGTAGTGCCATCCAATGTTACTGCATTTGCACCAGTACCTAATGTCACCTTATCGTTGAGTTTTACGTCATAAATAGTGTGACCATCAGCTGCTTTGCTAGAGGTTAATACAACATTACCTGTTGTACCATCTGCTGCTTCACCGTCATTTGCAGTGATTTCAGTTTTAGAAGATTTTTTAGCTGCATTGATAGCATCAGCTACGTTCTTAGCAGTTGCTACACCATCAGTAGCAGGACCTGTAATCGTGCCGTCTGCACCAGCAGTAATCGTTTCTATATTAACATCGTATTTAACAACGCCTGCATCATCGATACTAGCAGTAGTCATATTACCATTTTTGAAGTTCAATCCATCTGCTAAGGATACTTGTTTTGCAGTACCATCATTTGCTTTGTAAGACAAGTTTGTCTTAGCCGCCACTTTAGTACCATCAATTGTAACTTTGTAGTCCTTAGTTGTGCCATCTGCACTTGTTGTAGGCGTTACAGTTAATGGATTATCTGCATCTGTTGTATCTGTGCTTACAGTTACAGCACCTACAGCGGATTTCTTAACTTCTTCTTCAGATACTTTAACAGTTAAGTTTTTGCCATCTGCATCTGTAGTTATGTATTTACCGTCACCTTTGATACCAAATGTATCATCTTTAAGGTTCACTACGCCAGCAGATGTATTAGTATCGCCAGAGAATTTCAAGTTAACTGCATCTGTACTTGCTTTTGCAGCCTTATTAATCGCATCTGCTACGTTTTTAGCTGTTGCAAGGCCATCATCACCTGTTACAGATGCTGCACCTGTTGTAGCATTGCTATCGATAGTCGCACGTTTTGTAGAAATCTCTACAGTATTGCCATTCATCTTTGTAGATACAAAGTCGCCTGTAGCACCTTTTACATTGAATGCTACATCGCCATCTTTTAAGGATTGGCTAGATACAGTACCACTGTCTGCGCCAAGAGAAACCTTACGGTTTACAGCGGCTGCAGAATCGTTGATCTTCGCCTTAGTGTCGTCGTTAATATCGAATGTTACTTTACCGTCATTATCTACAGTGGCTTTAGTCATTGTGCCATCCACAAAGTCTAAACCTTTGGATAATTTAACTGTTTTAGCATCTGCATCAGCAGCTGTATTAGCTCGGTATGTTAACGTTTGGCTTGCTACAGTATCTTTCAACTGTTTTACATTTACCGCATCAGTATCAGCTGTACCTTCAGCAACCTCTTGAATCTTGTTGCCACCAGCATTGATTTCATCAAGGGTAAATTGGATTGTTTTACCTGCTTTACTTTGGAATGCCATGCCTTGAGCGCTACCTTGAGCAAGATTCCCATCTTCATCATTAAATATGAGGGTTTTAGAATCAAGAGAGCTGCTATTAGGTCCGGCTTGTAAAGATAAAGTACCAACGTCTAAATAAGTATTTGCTGTATTCGGTTGATTTACATCAATACCATTATTGATTCTAATACCATCACGGTCAATTTGTGTATAATTACCTACAGCTGGATCACCAAACTTACCGCTACCATTAATTGCATCAAACTTGATTGTCTCACCCACACCATTTTCAAGAGAAATAGAGTTTAATTTCTTAAGATCTTTATTTAATGTGGTAGCGATATTTTTGCCAGTTTGGGTAACTGTAATATTGTTATCACCAGTAAAGTCTACAGTATCTCCACCGGCTACAGTTGTCGGTGTATCACCATTAGCAGATAGTTTCCATGCTGCACCGTCTTTAGCTTGGCTAGCCGCTTTGTTAATAGCATCAGCTACGTTCTTAGCAGTTGCTAAGCCATCATCACCAGTAACAGAAGCAGTACCTGCAACATCACTGTTGATAGTGGAACGTTTTGTAGATACTTCTACAGTATCGCCATTCATTTTAGTAGATATAAAGTCACCAGTAGCACCTTTCACATTAAATGCTACATCGCCGTCTTTTAAGGATTGGCTAGAAGGTGTACCACTGTCTGCACCAAGAGAAACCTTACGGTTTACAGCGGCTGCAGAATCGTTGATCTTCGCCTTAGTGTCGTCGTTAATATCGAATGTTACTTTACCGTCATTATCTACAGTGGCTTTAGTCATTGTACCATCCACAAAGTCTAGACCTTTGGATAATTTAACTGTTTTAGCATCTGTATCAGCAGCTGTATTAGCACGGTATGTTAACGTTTGGCTTGCAACAGTATCTTTCAACTGTTTTACGTTTACCGCATCAGTATCAGCTGTACCTTCAGCAACCTCTTGAATCTTATTGCCACCAGCCTTGATTTCATCAAGACTAAAGTGAACCATTTTACCCGCTGCATCCTGGAATGCCATACCTTTAGCACTGCCTTCAGCATTATTGCCATCTTCATCACTAAACATAAGGTATTTAGAATCAAGAGCAGTACTATTAGGACCCGCTTGAATTGATAAGGCACCTAAAGCAAGAGTCGTTGTGGCCTCATTAGCACCAGTTGCACCATTAGTAATTCTTAACTGATCGCTAGTAATAGTTGAACCAGCACCAACATTATCTTTAAACTCTGCTTTATTAGCTTTGATACTACCATCTCTACCATTTAGGAAAATTGTTTCCCCTCTTGGATTAGTAAGAGATATGGTGCTCAAATCTTTAAGATCTTTATTTAATGTGGTAGCGATATTTTTGCCAGTTTGGGTAACTGTAATATTATTATCACCAGTGAAATCTACAGTGTCGCCACCAGATACCTTTGTACCAGTATCACCATTAGTAGACAAGTTCCATGCAGCACCATCTTTAGCTTGACTAGCAGCCTTATTAATAGCATCAGCAACATTTTTAGCTGTTGCCAAGCCGTCATCACCAGTTACAGATGCGGCACCTGTTGTGGCATTGCTATCGATAGCAGCACGTTTTGTAGATACCTCTACAGTATCGCCATTCATCTTTGTAGATACAAAGTCACCTGTAGCACCTTTTACATTGAATGCTACATCACCGTCTTTTAAGGATTGACTAGAAGGTGTACCGCTATCTGCACCAAGAGAAATATTACGATTTACTGCTGTGGAAGCATTGTCTACTTTAGATTTAGTCGCTGCATCAAGACCTACTGTAACAGTTTGGCCATTTACAGTTGCAGTTACACCATTATTACCAGAAACAGTGAGTTTTTGATTTTTAAGGTTAACTGTACCATCTGTAGTACCATCGGAAACAGTAAGATTTTGAGATAAGCCATCTACAGCTTTATTGATAGAATCCGCTACATTTTTAGCAGTCGCTAACCCATCTGTAGGGCTATTTACTTTAGCTTTACCATCAGCATCATTAGTAATGGTTTCAGTAGCAGTAGAAATAGTTACAGTGCCATTTGTACCTACCGTAGCTTTTGTAAAAGTACCATCTGTAAAGTTTAAGCCATTTGCCAAGGATACTTTATTTGCATTGGCACCATTAGCTTTGTATGTTAATTGTGTTTGATTAGCTAGCTTAGTTGTATCAATACCGATAGCATAGTCTTTAGAATTAGTACCTGCTGTTGGTGTTACAGTAATAGGATTATCTGCCGTATTAGCCTTGCTTACAGTTACCGCGCCTACAGCTAAATCTTTTACTTTAGCAGAATCAACAGCTACTTGTACACCTGCAGCAGACGCCTTAGTAGTAACTAAATCGCCATCACCAGCTACTTTAAAGGTTGCGTCACCATCTTTAAGATACTTAAGACCTGTAGATCCTGTATCACCGGTTAAACCAATACCTTTAGTCGTAGCATTTACCGTATTCTTGTCTAAACCAACAACAAGACTACCATTATTCGTACCAACTAAATCAGTTCTAATACCATTAGCAGCAATTACTTTTAGTGGACTTTCACTAAGCTTAACAGTACCAGTTTTAGAATTTGTATCTAGGTTTAATGTAACATCAGCCACAGCATTCTTTACATCTGTAATATTGGCTGCATTAGTACCTACATTACCACCGCTAGAAACATTGGTAATTTGTTGACCACCTGCACTAATACCATCTGTACCAAACTTGACAGTTCTTGTACCATTTTTTGCAGTTAACCCATCACCAGAAATGGTCACATTTTTAGCACTAGAAGGTAACCCCATTTGTAGTGTTGTATTACTCAACACATTATTGCCTGCTTTAAATGAATCGCCAGTAAAGTTTCTACCTGTTACAGCACCATTTGAACCATCTAGAGTAATTTGATTGCCACCAGAAGAAACCGTAACGGAATTATTAGCTTTCACAGTATCTACAGTAATCGCCTTATTCAAAGAAGTAGTAATTTTTTTGCCACTACGAGTTACTGTAATATTATTGTCCCCACCAAAGATTACCGTATCTGATTTATTGATTACTTCAGGAGCTGTAGAAGTATTGTCAGCAGCTAATTTCCAATGATATGCATTAGCAGAAATAGCTTTATTGATAGCATCTGCTACATTCTTAGAATCAGCCATGCCTGTAGCGCTTGCAGAAGCTTGACCATTTGTGACATCAATATTTTGTGTTTTACCGGAAATTGTAAGGTTTTGACCGTTGGCAGATGTTGTAATATATGTATTATCGCCCTTAATACCTAATGTACTATTTGCAATATTCACATTGCCAGTATTTACATTACCGGAGAACGCAAGGTTAACACTCTTTAATTGGGCTACGTTAACTGCATCTGTATCTCTTGTACCCGCTGCGAGGCCTGTAAGTTGACGTGTTACAGTAGTACCATTACCAATAGAAACCGCACCAGTTGTACTAGTAAGTACATTGCCAGTTAAACCAGAATAATTATCTGTACGGTTTGTATTAGGATTATACCCCTTATTAGTAACACCGCCTGCTACATCAGCAACGGAATCACGCCCTAAAGCAACGCCACCATCAACGGTAGCTCTAGAATCAGGACCAATAGCAACAGATTTAACAGCACTTGCATTAGAGCCAGTACCAATAGCAATAGAATGTTGAGATGTAGAATTAACGCGACTACCTATGGCAATTGATTCTAGACCATTAGCTGTCGTTGCGGAACCGATTGCAAGGGCTCGATTGCCTGTAGCTTTCGTTAGAGTAGATCCATAAGAGCCAATGGCAATAGTTCCTTCACTATTTGCCGAAGCACTACCACCTAACGCTACAGAATTATCACCATCAGCCGTTACATTCATCCCCATAGCAACACTATTAAATTTATTAGACTTAGCAGCTTGACCAACTGCAACACCGCCTAACAAAGCCGTAGTTCTATTAGTACCTACAGCAACACCATTTTTACCTATTGCAGATGATAGATGACCTACCGCAAGAGAATTTTCTCCCGTAGCAGTAGTTTGCATACCAACAGCAGTAGCCGATGTAGCATTAGCTGTGGACAAAATACCTAAAACTGTTGAAGACGCACCTGTAGATGTATTCTTTCTACCTACTGCTACCGCACCTTCACCGGTAGCTTGAGATTCAGAACCAACAGCTAGAGAATTAGATGTTTTAGCATTTGTTTTATAACCAATACTTACACCTGCACCCCCATCTGCCTTAGCAGCAGTACCAATAGCTACGCTATATCCACCAGAAGCAACAGCGTAGTCATCAAAGCGATCAGATGATGCACCACCAATTGCAACGTCGCCAGCATTAGTTGCTTGTGCATAAGTACCACCTGCAAAGGCGCCAAAGCCAGTCGCCTGAGTAGCACTACCAATAGCAGTGCCACGAACACCAGAGTTAGCGATAAGACCTAGTGATACACCGCCTCTACCAGTCGCATGAGCACCTGCACCAACAGCTACAGCTGGTTGAGCTGGATTAGCATACTGTGAATTAGCTACTGCTCTATAACCAATAGCAATAGACTGATCACTGTTGGACTGGGATTCATTACCGATAGCAAGACCATTAGTTAAGTTTGAATACAATTTAGTACCGCCCTCAATAGTTCCAGTCGGTCTATCTGCTGCAGTTACATCTGTAACTACACCAACTTGCATCGCCAAGGCAGCCAAAATACTAGCTACTACAATTTTCTTTTTCCCTGTTTTATTTTTTGCCATTTCAGATACTACAACGTAGCACTGTTTAGACTTAGACCAAATGACTTTAAATATCTTATTCATACATTTTCCTTCTTTAAATTACTAACCCTCAACTATATGAATTCTGTTACCCAAACATATGGATAATTCGAAAGGTAATGAAAATACTCAGACTCTCATTACTTGAAAACCTATCTTTAATTTTAACATAATATACACTATTTTCTCA
>ERZ773001.962-NODE-962-length-10211-cov-11.3695_pt1 | contig 10211 bp, 9 predicted proteins | sample MGYA00511673_ERZ773001 | MGnify/ENA primary metagenome ERZ773001 (study PRJEB29015, sample SAMEA2738091) | human oral metagenome | biome: human oral; feature: human-associated habitat; material: saliva | place: China | collected 2162 ... | reverse complement strand
AGAGACAAGGATAAAAGAATCTTGATAAGAATACTCTAGTTTTTCTAGTCCAAATGAAGCTCGAAATCATACTGATACTGTTTTTCTTATGCTATATTTGCATGTCTACAACTAGTTGATATCACTATCTTTGGTATCTAATCAAAAATACATTTTAGTTTTATAATCATTATCATTTTAAAAGAAAGGTAGAGCGTGTGTTCAGATTTGAACACGAGCGGAAAGCTTTTCTGAATAAAAAATATACACAGAAAGGAAGGGTTAACCGTATTCGCTGAACTGAATACGGGTTACTCTCCTCTAAATCATCAAAATTAAGAAAGAAAGGAATTGAACCCACCCTAAAAGCAGTGGGAAAAAGATAGTTGGTCTAGCGAGCATCGCTCACTGCGCCCAACTCCTATTTTCCCTTCGCTTTTTGACGGGTTTGGTATCTTATATTATGTCTATCCATATTGCTGCTAAGCAGGGTGAAATTGCTGATAAAATTCTCCTTCCTGGAGATCCTCTTCGTGCGAAATTTATCGCTGAGAACTTTTTAGAAGACGCTGTTTGTTTCAACGAAGTCCGTAACATGTTTGGTTACACAGGTACTTACAAAGGTCACCGTGTATCTGTTATGGGAACTGGGATGGGAATGCCATCCATCTCTATTTATGCGCGCGAGTTGATTGTCGACTACGGAGTAAAGAAATTGATCCGTGTGGGAACGGCTGGATCTTTGAATGAGGATGTTCACGTCCGTGAATTGGTCTTGGCTCAAGCAGCTGCAACCAACTCAAACATCATCCGCAACGATTGGCCTCAATACGATTTCCCACAAATCGCTAGCTTTGATCTTTTAGATAAGGCTTACCACATTGCCAAAGACCTTGGTATGACTACTCACGTCGGAAATGTCTTGTCATCAGACGTTTTCTATTCAAACTATGGTGAAAAGAACATCGAGCTTGGTAAATGGGGTGTGAAAGCTGTAGAAATGGAAGCGGCGGCTCTTTACTATCTTGCTGCCCAACACCATGTCGATGCGCTGGCTATCATGACGATTTCAGACAGTTTGGTTAATCCAGATGAGGATACAACCGCTGAAGAACGCCAAAATACGTTCACAGACATGATGAAAGTTGGTCTTGAGACCTTGATTGCAGACTAATGACAGAATACCTTCATGATGAGTGGCTCTACGATCTCCAAAATTATCACTACAGCCGAGCTCTGCGCTCTATCAAACAGCAGGAAGAAGTACCGGAATTGTTGGTGAGCTTATTGCAGGTGATGGCAGAGCGTCGAGAGCTCAATATCCAACCCGTCATGAATCAAAAGTTGAGAACCGAGTTGCTAGAAGCGACTGGTTTTCAGCTTTTTTGTCATGAAGATCAAGAAGATGAACAGTTGGCCAACTACCTTTATGATCTCGAAGCGAAGTTGAGAAATGAACAGATTATCGACTTTATTCGTGCCGTTAGCCCAGCCATCTACCGGATCTTTATGCGATTGATTCAGTTGAAAATCCCTGATATTACCAACTATATCCATAACTCCAAAGAATCCAGTTATGACCGTTGGAAATTTGAGAGTCTGCATGCGTCAGACAACCCTATCCTGCAGCAATTCCACAGCGAAAGTGTGGTCAATTCATCCAGTTTAACGGAGTTGATTGTGCAGTTGGACTTGCCAGATAGCGTCAAAGTTGCAGCCCAACAATTGCGGGAGTTAGAAAAATCAGTTCGCAACCCCTTGGCCCATTTGATTAAGCCCTTTGATGAGGAAGAGCTCCATCGGACGACGGGTTTCTCTTCTCAGGATTTTATGGAGAATTTGATTGACCTTGCGAGTTACACAGGCATTCATTATGATCAAGTTACCTTTTATTTTGATCAGGCCAATGCTGTCATGGAAGAGCTACTAAAGGAGAAGTAGATGGATAAAATTGCTCAACTACAGGAGATGATTGATCAGAGTCAACGGATCGTTTTTTTCGGTGGGGCAGGAGTTTCTACGGAGTCAAATATTCCGGATTTTCGAAGCTCAGATGGTGTCTATAGTGTTCAGGTAGGACGGCATTTGACAGCCGAGCAATTGGTCTCACATACCATGTTTGAGCGCTATCCAGAGGACTTTTTCGACTTCTATAAGAAATACCTGCTCTATCCCGATGCCAAGCCCAATGCAGCCCATCGGTATCTGGCTCGACTGGAAGAGACCGGTAAGCTCACGGCAGTCGTGACACAAAATATCGATAGTCTCCATGAAATGGCGGGGTCTAAGAAAGTCTTGAAACTCCATGGTAGTGCTGACCGTAATTACTGTACCGGTTGCCAGCGCTTTTATGATTTAGAGGCTTTTCTAGCTTTGGAAGGGCCTGTTCCACACTGTCTCGATTGTGGTAAGGTGGTCAAACCAGATGTGACTCTTTACGAGGAGCCTCTCGATATGGAGATCTTTAGCCAAGCAGCTCAAGCCATCCAGGCAGCTGATCTTCTCATTATCGGCGGGACCTCCCTTGTGGTCTACCCAGCAGCCAGCCTGATCCAGTATTTCCAAGGGAAGAAGCTGGTTGTCATCAATAAAACCAGTATCCCTCAGGACAAACAGGCAGACCTGGTTATCGAAGGAAAGATTGGGGAATTATTTTCACAATTAAGACAATAAAAGAACACCTGAGATAAGTGGCAATCCACTTGTTTCAGGTGTTTTTATGTCTCCCTTTTGACTAGCGCTATAAGAATGTAGTTGATTATGATATAATGGAATAGATTTTCTTAAGGAGATGAAAAAGTTGGAAATTAAGAAGAAACATATCTATCTGACGTTAATTAGTGTATTCATTGGTTATATTGCTCTTCGTTATTATTTAAAACCTGAGTTATTTGAGCCAGGAGCTATTTATTATGATGTGTACAATTACAAAACCAGTAAGATTAAGCCACAGAAAAAGATTATCAAAGATATCAATTTTGAATTTATTCATGATGACATAGAAAAGAAACCATCTAATGGACAATGGAAAGAATCTATCCGAACAGACATAGATGAATATGGTAGTCATACAATATTACATGTGACCTTCACAGATAAAAGCAAAGCGGACATTCCCTTTGATGTAGGTTCAATTGGTCCTGCATTTAGCGAGAGAATCTTAGATAATGAACTTCTTACGAAACTATCTAACCGTTTTCCAAATCTAAAAAAGGTAGAACACAGGTATATTTATAGAACTGATTTAGTTTTAATGCTCTACCAAGGGGATACCTTGGTTCAAATACCAGAATATCCATATGAGATTAGATTTCAAGTTAGAAATCCAAAAAGTGGGAAACTCCAAACTTACTATCAATATGGTACGGAACCAGAATTTACTTTTTTCCGCCCAGTATTCTTTCGGCAAGCTGTTATGAATACAGCAGAAAGAAATCAAAGGTTTTTTGATGCTTATGATCAGTCAAAATCACACAATTATTGGGATAGACGGTTTGATTATGGTGGAAATAGTTTAAATATTGGTCAAGAAGAATATATTGTTAATTTATTTTATTCTGATCGTTTTACTAATCAACCGGTTGGAATTCGTATGACAGGGAATTCATTTAAAACAACGATAACAGATACTTATATTGTGAAAGACCGTAGCAAGAACGTCAAAGGTCTTAGAGTTTTATCACAATCGAAAACATACACAGATAAAAATGAATACACAACTGAAATACTTAGTAAAAATGTTAACTAATTTCAGAAATTATGGATGTAGGAATGAGTTTGTGGATACAGGTTTTTGACCCATTTGATTTCTACTTATTCAAATGACAAGTAAAAAATCTGAGTGAACATAGATCACTCAGATTTTTTCTTACTTATCAAACTTCACTTCCTCAAGCAAGTACTCGATGAATTTTTCTCCCATTTTTGAGAGAGCTGTTTTCTCATGTTTGATGTAGACCAGCTCGATCGGGTCTTCGATATCAAGAGGAATAGAGACGATGTTATCTCCATTGAGATTGCTATTGAGGATCCCGGTCGCAATGGTGTAACCATCCAGACCAATCAAGAGATTAAAGAGGGTCGCCCGGTCACTGACGACGATGGATTTCTTATGATGCTCTTGAGAGAGAATCTCTTCTGAGAAGTAGAAGGAGTTGTGAGTCCCTTGGTCATAGCTAAGGTATGGGAAATCTTCCAGATCTGACAGGTGGACGATCTCCTTCTTGGCAAGGGGATTGGTCTTGCTGACAAAGATATGGGGCTGCGCTGTAAAGAGGTGGGTAGCAATCAAGTGATTATCATCCAGCATCTTAGAGAGCACATCCCGGTTGTAGCTATTCAAAAAGAGGACGCCAACCTCGCTTCGGAAATTCTTGACGTCATCAATGATCTCCCAAGTCCGCGTCTCCCGTAGGAAAAGCTCGTATTTTTCCATGTCACTTTTCTTGAGGAGTGAAACGAAGGCTTCGACGACGAAGGCGTAGTGCTGGGAAGAGACACTGAAGAGTTCACGAGAGCCCACAGGATTTTTATAGCGCTCGGACAAGAGGTCGATCTGCTCGATTACTTGGCGGGCATAGGAGAGAAACTCCATCCCATCACGAGTCAGAGTGATTCCTTTGGGATTGCGGATAAAGATATCAATTCCCATCTCATTTTCCAAGTCCTTGACGGCATTAGAGAGACTCGGTTGTGTGATAAAGAGTTGTTTTGCGGCCTCATTCATAGAGCCAGTTTCGACGATTTTGATAATGTATTGTAATTGTTGTATTCTCATGCTTTTATTTTAACATAAAAAGGCATGTTTTTCCCGTAAAATGTGGTTTTTCAAGGACTGTATCAGAGAATAAGACAGGCTAAGATAGGTATTAGGCAGTAGGCTAGATTAAATCATTAAAAAAATAGAAGATTTGGACCAAAATCTCCATCTGAGGTCTGATTTTGATGGGAAAATACAGTTTTGCCTTGCTCAAGCTGAGATCCGATTGATAAAATGGTAAAAAATGGTTGAGGAGATCTTATGAAAAAATTAGTTTCCTGGTACAAGAAAAAGGATAAAGAATTAGAGACTCATTTCACAGCCGGACTCTTGCAGATTAATTTTGTGACCAATGCTCTGATTCTATTGGCCTTTTACATATATTTTATCATTAGTGAGTCGCTCTATGCTCTATCGGATCGATTTGTTCAATTTAGTTTTTTTGCCGTATTGGCCTTTACGATGGAGGTAGTGCCCTACGGTATCACCTTAGCCCTCTTTGTCCCCAATATTTTTGTCATCATCTATGGGATCGGTCGGTGGTCCAGCATCCAATTTAAAGAAGCAGAGGAAGAATCTCCCAAAGATCCGGATTTGTTTGAAGATAGAGGACCAGTGAAGGGGGAGGAGCTGGTAGAAGAGGACACCTTCACAATTGAAGCACCGAGTCCTAAGCCTGTCAAAAAGAAAAAGCATCAGCCAACAATCATTCTTTGGTTTGGTCTCTTTGGCTGTTTTCTAGAAGCGATTTTCATTTTTATCGTGAAAGATATGACCTTTTACGATTGGACTGAACGCCTGGTTAATTCGCAGAAGCACGCCTTGATCTGGTCAGGTGCTTATCCAACCTTCTTCACCCTGGCAGCTCTCACCTTGCTAGCCTTGATCATCTATTCCTATCGGGATGCTAATTCCCTATCTCCATTGGCCAATATCTTCTGTATTAGTGGCATTCTGGGAGGAGTGGTTCTCTTATTAGTTTTTGATCAACAGCTGCAGGTAGCAAGTTTTCACACCTTTTTCTTGCTGATTTATTCCTTCCATCTCTTGTGGGTTCGTATCAAGGAGTGGCAAGAAGATCGAACAGAGATAAGCTATGAGAATCGCCTGCTTCAGTTTTTCCATCAGCTCTTAAACAAGTCACGTAACTGGCCTTGGCTGGCAGTTCTACTTTTCCTTCCGACGCTAGCTCTCGTCGTCCTCATTCTTATGCTCTTTGGCCAACAACCGGATTCTATGATCAAGGCATGGACCAATACAGCAGACTGGGCTTTCTCACAAAAGATTCCCCCTCAGAATCTCATCATTGATGAGCACTATCTCTGTACGGTTGCGGCTGGTGGTCATGAAAAAGTGGTCAAGCCCCAGCGGATGGGAGTGCGTCACGGCCATCCAGTCGTTGTCAATCGCCAGCTTTGTATTGCCAATGCCTTTGAACAAGTGTTGGAAGAAAAGACGCCACGTTTCCATCGCTTCTTACGTCGCACTTATGACCGCTATGGTTATCCTTTTGCCAAACATATCAAGAAGAAATGGGCTATGGACCTGATCTACTACCTGATGAAACCCTTGGAATGGATCTTTTTACTGGTTCTCTATCTAGTCGATCGCAAGCCTGAAAACCGAATCGCCATGCAATACATCAAACCGATTCCAGAGGATTTTGATCCCAAGAAAGCTTCTTAAGTCATGATTTCTACTTGACAAGCATCTAGTAGCGCGATATAATGAGACAAATTTAACCTTTAAGGGGTCCAGAGAGGCCTGCAAGGAAAGACAGAAAAAAGATCAGCGGACGGAGTCTAGCTGATCATTTGTAGGACCTTGCTTTTGCGAGGTCTTTTTTGCTGGAAGAAAGAAGAGGAAACCAATGGTCAGTGACAGCTGTAAAAAACGGTTTGGAAAAATCATGATGGAAGACATGGAGTTAATCGCTCAAGAAGAAATTGCGCCACGGATTTTTTCAATGGTCTTGAAGGGGCAAATGGTCGAGCAGATGCTAGCTGGGCAGTTTCTCCATATCCGTGTACCGGATGACTCTAAGCTCCTTCGTCGTCCCATTTCTATCTCAGAGATTGATCCAGACAGCCATACCTGTCGCCTCATCTATCGGGTAGAAGGAGGCGGAACGGCCATCTTTTCTCAGCTGCCTATTGGTAGTTTCCTAAGCGTCATGGGTCCTCAAGGAAATGGCTTTGACTTAAAGGAGCTTGGTCAAGGGGCGCGTGCCTTGATCATCGGTGGCGGGATTGGAGTACCTCCCTTGGTCCAAGTGGCTAAACAGCTGCATGAGCAAGGAGTAGAAGTCCATTCTGTCCTTGGATTTGCTACTAAAGAAGCGGTTATCCTTGAAGAAGAGTTGAAGCAGTATGGGCAAGTCGCTATTACAACTGACGATGGAACTTATGGTATCAAGGGGTATGTTTCAACCATCGTTGATCAGATGGACCAGGAGTTTGATGCCATCTATTCTTGTGGGGCGCCTGGCATGCTCAAATATGTGAATACCAAATTCCATGATCACCCTCGTGCCTATATTTCAATGGAATCCCGCATGGCCTGTGGGATGGGAGCTTGCTATGCCTGTGTGGTGCATCTAGAAAATGCAAGCCAAGCAGCCAATAAGCGCGTGTGTGAAGATGGACCGGTCTTTGAAACCGGTACGATTGTGATGTAGGAGGACCATATGACAGCAAATCGACTAGCCGTATCCTTACCCGGTTTAGACTTGAAAAATCCCATTATTCCTGCATCTGGCTGTTTTGGCTTTGGTCAGGAATACGCTAAATACTATGATTTGGATCTTCTTGGATCCATCATGATCAAGGCAACGACCGCTGAAGCTCGCTTTGGCAATCCCACACCACGTGTCGCTGAGACTCCTGCAGGCATGCTCAATGCCATTGGTCTCCAAAATCCAGGCGTAGACGTGGTCCTAGCAGAGAAACTCCCTTGGTTGGCTCAGAACTACCCAAACTTACCGATTATCGCCAACGTAGCTGGCTTCTCCAATGAAGAGTATGCGACGGTTTCTAGAAAAATCTCCCAGGCACCAAATGTTAAAGCCATCGAGCTCAATATCTCCTGTCCCAATGTGGACCATGGCAACAATGGTCTCTTAATTGGTCAGGTTCCAGAATTGGCATATGATGCGGTAAAAGCTGCGGTAGAAGCTTCCTCCGTTCCTGTCTACGTTAAGTTGACCCCTAGTGTGGCAGACATCACTCAGGTCGCAAAAGCAGCAGAGGATGCGGGAGCGACTGGCTTGACCATGATCAATACTTTGGTCGGGATGCGCTTTGACCTCAAGTCTGGTAAGCCCATCATTGCCAATGGTACAGGAGGGATGTCAGGACCAGCTGTCTTCCCAGTTGCTTTAAAACTTATCCGCCAAGTTGCCCAATCAACTAACCTGCCCATCATTGGAATGGGAGGGGTCGATTCAGCAGAAGCAGCGATGGAGATGATGATTGCGGGTGCCTCTGCGATTGGAGTCGGTACTGCCAATTTCACTGATCCTTATGCTTGTCCAACGATCATCGAAGACCTGCCACAGGTCATGGATCGATATGGTATTGATACGCTTGAGAATTTTCGAAAACATGTACGGGAAAATCTACTGTAAATCCTTGACTTTTCCCAAATATCGTACTACAATAAATAAAAACCTTTAAAGCAGTCCAGAGAGGCTCCTAAGGTCTAGACGGTGAATCATGGTAGTTGTTTCTACCTAATTTTCGTGTAACCTTGCCTCGGCAAGGTTTTTTTGTAGACAAAATGATCAATCTTAAAAAGGAGTAATCCATGCGTGAAGAACGTCCTATTATCGCCCTTGACTTTCCAGCTTTCGAGGATGTCAAACACTTTTTAGAGCATTTTCCAGAAGACGAAAAACTATTTGTAAAAATCGGAATGGAATTTTTCTATGCAGTTGGTCCTGAAATTGTACACTACCTAAAAGGGCTTGGACACAGTATTTTCCTTGATTTAAAATTGCACGATATCCCAAATACAGTCAAATCAGCTATGTCCGTACTGGGAACCTTCGGAGTGGATATGGTGACGGTACATGCAGCCGGTGGTGTAGAGATGATGCGCGAAGCCAAGGCAGCTCTTGGGGAAGGTGCCAAATTGGTAGCCGTGACTCAATTGACTTCTACCAGTGAAGAAGACATGCGGGATTGCCAAAACATCCAAACCACTGTCCAAGAATCTGTAGTCAATTATGCTCGTAAGGCGCAAGAAGCTGGTTTGGACGGAGTTGTTTGTTCAGCCCATGAAGTTGATTTGATCAAGAAGGCTACATCAGAAGAGTTTGTCTGTGTAACCCCAGGTATCCGTCCTGCGGGAGCAGAAATTGGTGACCAAAAACGGGTCATGACCCCACAAGAAGCCCACGCCATCGGTTCAGACTACATTGTCGTTGGACGTCCGATCATCCAAGCAGAAAACCCATGGGATGCTTATCATGAGATTAAGAGACAGTGGAACTCGTAAGAGCTACTAAAAGTGAAACTTTTGTAGCTCTACGGGAAGTCCTATAGGATCTTCCCTAACGAGTTCACTAGATCTCAGAAGAGAAAATAATCGTTTCTCTTCTGAGATCGTCGGAATAATCGGAGCCTGATTGTGCCTTCCCTAAACTATTCACTAGATTAACTAAGAGAAAAAAATCGTTTCTCTTAGTTAATCGTCGGAATCCCTAATCGTTACTAAAAGTGAAACTTTTGTAGCTCTACGGGAAGTCCGGTAGGGCCTTCCCTAACGCATTCATTAACCTGTAATGTTCTTGTTTAAATCTATTTCTGATTTAATTCGTATATGATTAAAATCGTAAAAAGGAGTTATCATGTCATTAGCTAAAGATATTGCCAGCCATCTTTTGAAAATCGAAGCGGTTTATTTGAAACCGGAAGAGCCTTTTACTTGGGCTTCTGGAATCAAGTCCCCTATTTATACAGATAACCGTGTGACCCTCGCTTATCCTGAAACTCGTACCTTAATCGAAAATGGCTTTGTAGAAAAAATCAAGGAAGCCTTCCCTGAAGTAGAAGTGATTGCTGGTACAGCAACTGCGGGGATTCCTCATGGGGCCATTATTGCCGACAAGATGAATCTGCCTTTTGCCTACATCCGTAGCAAACCAAAAGACCATGGTGCTGGAAACCAAATCGAAGGCCGTGTACCACAAGGTCAAAAGATGGTAGTGGTGGAAGATTTGATTTCTACTGGTGGGTCTGTTCTGGATGCTGTCGCAGCTGCGAAACGTGAAGGAGCAGATGTCCTTGGTGTGGTGGCTATCTTCACCTACCAATTGGAGAAGGCAGATAAGAAATTTGCAGAAGCTGGCGTTCAACTCGAAACCTTGTCTAACTACACAGAACTGATTCATTTGGCAGAAGAACAAGGTTATATTACCTCTGAAGGTTTGGAAATGTTGCGCCGTTTCAAGGAAAACCAAGAAACTTGGCAA
>ERZ773001.953-NODE-953-length-10265-cov-32.3647_pt1 | contig 10265 bp, 8 predicted proteins | sample MGYA00511673_ERZ773001 | MGnify/ENA primary metagenome ERZ773001 (study PRJEB29015, sample SAMEA2738091) | human oral metagenome | biome: human oral; feature: human-associated habitat; material: saliva | place: China | collected 2162 ... | reverse complement strand
TTGAAACGATAATATCTAATTGATTTAAATTCATTTGTTATCCTCCAGAAAAAGATCGGATGACTCCGATCTTTTCAAGTTTCTCTCTATGAAAATCAAAGAATAAACAAGGCGGAACCAAGTTTGATGGCAAATCTTTGCTCATCAAACTACGAAAAATCCTTTGGGACTTTTTCTAGGCTCCGCACTAGATTCCATCATTGAAAATTATGATTTCAATGATGGAATCGTCGGCAGTAACCTAATAAAGAAGTCTACAAATTTATCTTTTATTTTCGATGAGAGGAATTATTTAATTGCGCGTGATTGCAAACCTTCTTCTTCCAAGAAGAGACGGAATGGTACGAGTTCTTCTGCTTCGTATTTTTCCTTGAAGGCTTTGATTGCTTCTTCTGAATGAAGTTTTGGATCCAACTCAAGCACCTCTACTGGAAGTGGACGGTGTTGTGTGATGCGAGCATCGATGACAACAGTTTTACCTTCTTTGTTGAGTTTAACAGCTTCAGCAACCACAGCATCGATATCTTCAATACGGTTAACGGTAAATCCAACTGCACCTTGTGCTTCAGCAATTTTCGCATAGTCAGCATTTGTAAAGTCTACACCAAACAAGTGTTTGTTTGTATCTTCGTATTTGTTCTTGATGAAGGCATACTCATCGTTTGTGAAGACAACGTTGATAACTGGAAGGTTGTATTGAACGTTTGTGATCACATCTGGGTAAACCATGTTGAAGGCTCCGTCACCCATGATATTCCATACTTGGCGGTCTGGATTGTCTTTCTTAGCAGCGATACCACCAGGGATCGCAATACCCATTGTTGCAAAGAGTGGAGATGTACGCCACATGTTCTTAGGTGTCATGTGAAGGTGACGAGTAGATGTTTGAGTAGTGTCACCTACGTCGATTGAGTAGATAGCGTCTTGATCAGCATGTTTGTTGATTGCATTGTAAACTTGGTACAATTGCAATTCACCCTCAGTTTTACCTTCGAGTTTGTTCATGTAATCACGCCAGTTTTGGTTGTTCTTCACGTTTGCACGCCACCATGGAGTAGACTCAACTGGGTTTACTTTGTCAAGGATCGCTTTAGCTGCTTGACCTGCATCACCAAGGATAGAAGCGTCAAGGGCATGGCGTTTACCAAGTTTGTAAGGGTCGATATCCACTTGGATGAATTTTTCAGTGTTCTTGAATGCTTGGTAAACTTCAGCAAATGGGAAGTTTGAACCAAGGAAAAGAACTGTGTCTGCTTCAAAGACAACTTCGTTGGCTGGTTTCCAACCAACACGGTAAGCAGATCCTGTCAAACCTTCGTAGTTCCATTCGAAAGCTTCGAAGTTTTTACCAGTTGTGATGATTGGTGCTTTGATTTTACGTGACAATTCAGTAATCACTTCACCAGCTTTAACACCACCGTAACCAGCGTAGATAACTGGACGTTCAGCATTGTTCAAGATTTCAACAGCTTTGTCGATTTCAACTTCGTTCAAAGCAGGAGCGATGAATGAACGCTCGTAAGAACCTGAACCGTAGTATGAGTTTTCGTCGATTTCTTGGAAACCAAAGTTTACTGGAATTTCAACAACGGCTGGACCTTTTTTAGAAACGGCAGCACGGCAAGCTTCGTCAATAACTTTTGGCAATTGCTCTGCGTAAGCGACACGTTTGTTGTAAACAGCGATACCGTTGTACATTGGGTTTTGGTTAAGCTCTTGGAAGGCATCCATGTTCAATTCGTTAACTGGACGTGATCCAAGGATAGCAAGGAATGGAGTGTTATCCATAGCTGCATCGTAAACACCGTTGATCAAGTGAGTTGCACCAGGTCCACCTGAACCAACTGCAACACCGATAGATCCGCCAAATTTAGCTTGCATAACCGCTGCAAGAGCACCTGTTTCTTCGTGGCGAACTTGCAAGAAACGGATATCTTTGTCTTCAGCCAAAGCGTCCATCAATGAGCTGAGTGTTCCTGATGGGATACCGTAGATAGTGTCTACGCCCCATGTTTTCAATACGTTGAGCATTGCTGCAGATGCAGTAATTTTCCCTTGAGTCATAATGATAACTCTCCTTCAATAAAAATAATTGTCAGTCTTTGAACTGAATTCGACAAAGAGTGAAAACGTTTCAAACAACTTTACTATATCAATTTATCACGTTTTATTGCCCTTGTATAAGAATATGCTCACTGAACACCTGGAACTATTACATAACACAACAGGAAAATCTGTTCTGTTTCTGCAAACTATTTTATAACAGAAGGAATAAACCGCATAACAGCAAGGTTTTTAGATCTTATGAAATTAGTACAAAATGGAGCGCTTTACCAAACTGTTCCATAGAAGGTATCAAAAAATCCTAGCGGAAAATAGATTTTCCCTGCTAGGATAGGTTATAGTTCGTTTTGAAGAGCCTTACCCAAGACCCTGTATCCTTCAATTGTTAAATGAAGACCATCTGTTGTATAAGCTGGTTTGAGCTGACCATCTTCACCGAGCAAGCTCTCAAAAACATTGATAAATTCGACATTCATCATTCCTTGAGCCAGCTCATGATAAGCCTGATTCAAGGTCTGAATCTTTTGATTGGTCCGGATATAGACTGTCCCCTTGTAGGTTTCTCCCTCATTCACAGGGAGAACCGAAACAAGTTTGATTTGCGCCAAGGGTAAGAGTCGCACCATCTCCTGGAGGATTATGGACATGTTATCAATGGTTTCTGACAGGGGCATTTCCTTGCCAATGTCATTGGTTCCGATTAGTAGGAAAATCTTATCCACTGCTTGACCAAAAATATGGACATCTAGATTCTCTCTTAAGAGGTCTGTCTTGTAGCCTCTGATTCCCCGATTCACCATATACTGATCCGTCAAAAGCAACTCCTGAATAGGATAGTATTCGATGATAGAGTCTCCTATAAAAAGAATATCGGGTTCCTTCAAAGGATTTTGATTCAGCTCTCGGTAGTTCTGTTGTATTTTTGCCTGTTCTTTCAAGAGCCAGGTCTCCAATAATTGTACAGCCATAAAGACTCCTTTCGATTCGTATGGTAGAAACTATGTGCGGTAGATTACTCGCCTAGTCGAAACTTAGTCTTCCGTCCAAATAGGCTTCAATCATTTCATAAACCCCACCTTCTTGGTGAGATGGCGCTGTATAACGGGCTGCTTGTCGAGCATGGACGTCCGCATTTTCCATCGCATAGGAATAGGTCGCTAACTCCAGCATTTCCACATCGTTTTGGCTATCGCCAAATGCCATTAAATGCCCACCATCAACGCCCCAGTGTTCTTCCAAGAATTGAATGGCTGTAGCCTTATTGACCTCCGGTTGCAGAATATCGATGGCTCCATAACCACTAGCTGCTGGAAGCAGGCGCTCCCCAAACTCTTCGCGCAACTCTTGCACAAAGGCTTCGACTTTTTCAGTGTCAGTGACGACACTTATCTTCAGAACCTGCTCACCATGCTCTTGGACCAGATCATCCACAAAGCGCATCCGTCTGTAAAAAGCTGCAGCTAACTCAGGCGTCATCAATTGGTCTAAAAGAGGAAACTCTGTTCCTTTCTTGGCATAGGCTCCAGATAGGCTACTGACGACCAGATGAAGTTCTTCTTCTCGACCTTCTAGATAACGCAAGACCTCCTGCACCAGCTCTTCAGGCCAGCTACACTCTCGGATGAGCTTTCCCTTCTCTAATATCCGAGCACCATTAGCCAAAACCAAGGTGACGCGATCTTTCAGCTCTCCCAAGACATGAGCCATACGGCTATAGCCATTCCCCGTCGCAATAACAAAGGGAATCCCTTTTTGGTCTAGCCGATCCAAGATGCGGCTCAGACGCTCACGGTCAACCTCTCCTTGCGCATCCATCAGAGTACCGTCCATGTCTGTCGCAATCATTTGTATCATACCAGCCACCTCTTTCTATCTTTTCCCTATTATACACCATTTCCTAGTCATTTTGGGCCTTCTTTGCCACGAACGCTCCCTCCTCCCCATCCTTAAAATTTTAGAAATTCCACTGAATCCTCTTTAATTTTCGGTCCAATTTTATTATAATATAGATAATAGATTTTCCCTGTATGAAGTAACTAGCAGACCCTCTCTCACACCTAGCCAAAGCGTCTGCTACTCCCGAAAAAGATCTAAGAGGTAGGCATGAACACAAAGACCTTATACCGCCAAACATCCTTTACCAATAGCGATTTCCCTTTTTCAATCAAACAGATTCGCACCCAAAATGGCCAACCGGATATTTTATTTCATTGGCACACTGATATTGAGATTATTTATGTCAACGAAGGGACTGCTCAATTCCATATCGACTATGAATATTTTCATAGTCAACCAGGCGATATTATTTTGATCCGCCCTAATGCCCTTCACTCCATTCATCCCATCCAGAGTTCTTCCCATACCATGGATGTCCTCCATTTTAATCTGGACCTGATTGGGATTACTCATAAAAATATTGCCACTCTAAAATATTTACAACCCCTCTACAATGGTGATTTTGAATTTGTCCGACGGATTCAAGTCCAATCACCCGGTTACGAAGAAATCAAACAGAGCCTCTTAGCCTGTATGGCAAATGGAAGAGAACAAGGTCCCTTCTATGAACTCCGACTCAAATCCCAGCTCAATGAACTCCTCTATCTCCTCTTCTCCCACCACTATATTGTCGAGAAGAAGTTTTCAACGGATGCTTATCGAAGAGAAGAAAAAATCCGTTTGGTCCTCGATCATATTTCGAACCATTACCAAGAGGAGCTCATGATTGAGCAATTAGCAGAATTGTGTCATTTTAGCCCGACCCACTTTATGAATTTCTTTAAGAAACAATTAGGGATCTCTTGTATGGAGTACATCATCCAATATCGGCTGAAAAAAGCTGCCCATCTCCTCCAGCATTCCGATCTGGCAATCATTGATATCGCTAGCCAATCTGGCTTCAACAACCTCTCAAACTTTAATCGCCAATTCAAGAAATACTATCAGATCACTCCAAGTCAATACCGAAAAGCTTGTCTTTAATCAATGGATCAAATAATAAAAGCCCCCTGAACACAATTGAAACTTATGTTCCAGGGGCTTTTAGTTTTTTAACAGTAGAAATATCAGATAAAACGAAGCAACTTACATCTTTAGCTCTCAATCATTGTATTTAAAGACCATTTCCCTGTTTCTTCATATTGCCTTATTAATTCTTGAGAAGTTTGGGTGATTTCTGAAGGAAAATGGAGGCTTTTTAATGTATTGACCGCATTCTTCGTTACTGCCGCCCCCTGCTTTATCTGATAATCAAAGACAATTTCCCCGTCAACATAACGACTATCAAAATGATAATTATCATTGACTGCACCAGACGCCGCGACTAACTCAATATCATGACTCGAAATCATATACAAGCAATCGTGTCTAGATAGCCAGCGGACAATCCCCAAGCCAGATCCAATTCGCTCAATGGTATTGGTTCCCTTAAAGAGTTCATCAATAAAGAAATAATGAAAACCAGACTTTTCCAGACTCTCAATCATTCGGAGAATCGTTTTGCTCTCTGTAATAAAATAACTATCTCCAACCTCGATATCATCACTGACATCCATAGAGGTCATGACATGTCCATAAGAAAGCTCCAAACTTTCACCATAGGCGAAGCCCAAGCCCTGAGCTAGAATACAGTTAATGGCTACCATTTTCAGATAAGTAGATTTCCCTGAGGCATTATCCCCACTAATCACCATATTTTTTTCAAAACGAACATCGTTAGCAACCGGATCCGTTAGTAAAGGATGGTAGACTCCCTTACCTTTAATCCCGACTTCTTGTTTAAAGCTGGGATGACAGACCAAATCAACATCACGCTTATGGCGTAGAAGGCTGATGGCTACTTCCAATTCTCCCAAAAGATTGATCGCTTCCTGAGCTTCTTTCTGATGAATCCTCACTTGCTGATAGATATAAACTTGAGCAATCTGCGGAATTAAGAAAAGAAAATTAAGGTAAATCAGAATAATTTCCATATCTGAGCTTCCTGTTGGACTTTGTAAGATTCCGGAAATAACTTTCGTCTTCTTAAATGGTTGGACAGCCTGTTTGAGGGCTTCTTGTTTTGGAATCGCTAAATGGCTAAGCTTTTCCGTTGAGGCAAAGATACGAACCAAGTAACTAACTCGATCCAAGCGCATTTTATTCGACCAATTCCGAATACTCGAAAAAATGATATTGAACGTCGCACTCGCCACCAAGACCATCATCGCTTGAATTTTAAAAAATGGAAGGAAGAAAAGAGAGAAGACCGGCAAACAGGCTAAGAAAATATAGAGAGAAAGATAGATCTTCGAATCCTGTTTCCCTGGATTAGCCACAATACTTCTAGCCATATTGTGGTTCTTTTTTCCTAATTGGTTCATGACAACTTGAACCTTGAGACGAAGATCAGGGTGATGGTCAAAAAAATCCTCTAACTCCTGCAAGGATGCATCTGGTTGAAATTTAATCAAACGCATCTTCTGATACAAGGCCTCAGCCCCTATACTAGACTGTGTATAGTTCAACTGATCAAAGACTCTATAGAGGTCCAAATCATGCCAAGTTTGTCCATCTACTTGGCTATCTGTCGGTTGGAGTGTAGAAGCCAAGAGCATCGTTTCCGCTAAACTTTCTTCACTATCTTTTTTTATGAAAAAAGGTTTACCCTCCCAAGCCTTGGCTAATTTTTTTCTCAGAAGAATCGTTGATAGCTGATTTGTTAGAGTCATAACGATGATCAGTCCAACAAATCCAATTGGTAACCATCCAAGTTTGTCCATTCCTTAATTCGCCCCTTCCTATTGCCAATTCAAATTCACACGTTCTTTCACTTCCTGGTAGGCTGTATCGACACGCGCCTTTGTTTCGTCATCCAATTGATCCCGATACTTGCCTCCCTCAATCCAGTCCTCCAAGATATAGGTCTGGAAATGATAGAGTTCATAGCCTTCAGGAGAATAACTGTCCTTCGGCGTCCGGTTGACCCAAGTAGGATGAGCTGTTGCTGTTTTGATCCGGGTCTTACGCCCTACCTTCTCAATGGTGATATCCATCAGAACACCCCGTTCGGTCCATTGAGCATTTTCTATCCCTTCCATGGTTTCCAGTCGCTGATTCGAAAGAAAATTCCCCATAGAATAAATGATCAATTTCTGTTGTCCATCCTTATCCACAATCTCGGCAGGTTGGACGACATGAGGATGGCCACCCAAGACAATATCAGCTCCCCAAGAAATCATCTTATGATATAGCTCCTTTTGTTCCTCTGTTGGCTCTAATTCATATTCAATCCCCATCTGAGGCATGACAATGGTAATGTCCGCTTCCATCTCAGCTTTTTGGATTTCTTGACGCATCCGCTCCTCATTGAGATCCGATAGACGATTGTCATAGTCCTCTTGTTCCAGATTATACTCCATCCCATTAAAGCCGTAGGAATAAGCTAAAATCGCGATCTTGATTCCATTTACTTCCTTGATCAGGATAGGGGCTTGATCTCGCATCTCATGCGGATAGACACCAACCGTTTGGATCCCTGCATCTTCAAAGGCTTTCGCAGTCGAAAACAGCCCTTCCAAGCCAGAATCGAGGATATGGTTATGCCCCAGGTCCATCACCTGATAGCCTGCATCCTTAATCGAAGCAACGACCGCACCAGGGGCATTGAAAAGTGGATAACCCGAAAGTCCATAATCCGAATTGATGGTTCCTTCAAAATCTCCCAAGACCAGATCCCCTTGCTTCAACCATTCCTGAGCATAGTGATAATTCTCAGAAAAATCATAGCTTCCATCTTCCTTGGCGGCACTCATATAAATCAAGTCATGGTAGAGTTGATCCCCATTTGCCATGATCCGAGCGGTATGCGGTAACTGATCCGGATGGATTTCCTCTTGCTTTTCAACAACTTCTGGCATCTCTAGTGCTGTAATGGGAAAGCCATTCCATTTTTGAACCCATAAGACCAAATTCGCGGCCGCAAATACTGTAATCAGCAAGCCATAGACAAACTGTTCGTTGGTCAAGCGAAATGCTGTCACCTTTCCCAATCCAATATCAAACCAGTCATTAAGCATCGTGAGGATATTTTTCCCGAGCTCACTCCACCTCTTTAGGAGATCTTTCCAATTCTTCATCTTCTTCTCTTTCTATCCATTTCTCTTGCTCTCATCAAAGGCCACTCCGTCATCTGGCAGGCCTTTTTTTCATTGTAACACAATTTTGACAAAAGAAAACAGACTGACCTAAACTTCCATGAATAGATAAACGGAGGGACTAAAGAAATTAAAAAAAGAGGGCTCAGAGCCCCCTTTCTCAATCATTCTTTTAGTGCATTTGCCTGAGTAGGTCCCCGTATCCCTCTGCCTCCATTTCCTCTTTAGGAATAAAGCGTAGAGAGGCCGAATTGATACAATAGCGAAGACCTCCTTGGTCTCTTGGCCCATCGGTAAAGACATGGCCGAGGTGGGCATTGCCTGAGCGGGAACGAACTTCAATTCGCTCCATCCCGTGACTATGATCCTGGTAATAGTGAACGACATCTTTCGCAATAGGACGAGAGAAGCTCGGCCATCCACAGCCAGACGCAAACTTATCCTTGGCAAAGAAGAGAGGTTCCCCAGTCGTAATATCCACATAAATGCCCTCTTCAAAGGTCTGGTCATAGGCATTGTGGAAAGGACGCTCCGTCGCACTTTCTTGGGTGACTTGGTACTGCTCCTCTGTCAATCGTACCTTTAATTCCTCCTGACTGGGCTTTGGATAGGCTGCCGGATCAATCAAGGGTTGGTCAGCATCTGTCACATCAATATGGCAATAGCCTCCAGGATTCTTCTTGAGGTAGTCTTGATGGTAGTCCTCAGCCAAGATATAGTGGCGTAAAGGTTCCAACTCAACTGCGATTTTGCTTCCCAGTTGCTTTTCTTGCTCCGCAAACACTTGGGCGATCACCTCACGATCTACCTCGTCTAGGTAATAGACACCCGTCCGGTACTGGCGCCCTCGATCATTTCCCTGTTTGTTAATGGACAAGGGATCAATCACACGGAAATAATAGAGCAAGATCGCGCGTAGAGTGATCTTATCTGGATCATAAACGACCTGAACGATCTCCGCGTGATCCGTTTCCTTGATCAATTGGTAATTGGTCGTTTCCACCTGGCCATTGGCATAGCCCACAGTCGTCTTTTCTACACCAGGGATTCGTGAGAAATACTCCTCTAAGCCCCAAAAACAGCCCCCTGCTAGATAAATCTCTGCCATCTTTTCCTCACTTTCCGCATTCCCTAAGAGGAACGCTTGACATCTATTAGCTCCATCATAAACCAACGACCTCTCATTTTCAAGGATTCTGCATCAAAAATCCCTTCTACTATACTAGTAAAAGGGATCAGACTATTTTATTTTTCAAGGAAGAAAAATAATGAATAAGAAAGGTTCCATAGGGATAAACTTAACTGATGAAAAAAATCATGCCTGAGAGACATATCACACACCTCCTCTAAAGAAATCAATTAGTTTCTTAAGCAAACACTCAATAGCTTACAAGATCATGCTTGGTCCATATACCTGTAACTGAGACTTCACAGCTTCGTAGTTCCAGTGATCGTAAGCCCGCCAGGCTTGAAAGGACTCTTCATTCAAACCTAGCCCACTCAAACCAATCAAGAAGCTCGCTCTTTGATAGAACTTCTCTAGTTCCATTAAGACACGATTATCCACATGTTCTGCCTTTTTTAAACAGCGAAGGATATCGTTCAGACTTTCCTGAAATCGGACTGCGTCTGGACTGGGGGTGAAGTCCCTAGAAAAGGCTGTTTGGAGAGTTTCGATCTTCGTCCTCGCTTCTTGAATCACATCCCTTTCTCCCATCGAAATCACCTTCCTTTTCACCTCCATTGTACACCTTTTTCTCTCTATAAAAATGGAAAATCTCTAAAACTAGGAACAGAATGTTCTCCATTGACAAGAATCCATGAAAAAATCCCCAAGTTTCCACTTGAGGAAGTTCTTTTCAAAAAATTAGTCAATGTAGTGCAATTTTCCACGGAAATCATCCAGGCTTTGGTAGCCTTTTTCTTCCATGATGGCTTTGAGCTCCGCAGTGATGCGTTCAAAAGCCGCCACTCCTTCTTTATGAAGCGTGGTTCCGATTTGGACCATACTAGCACCACAAAGGATATGCTCAAAGGCATCACGACCAGTCAAGACCCCACCGGTTCCCA
>ERZ773001.951-NODE-951-length-10283-cov-82.7162_pt1 | contig 10283 bp, 9 predicted proteins | sample MGYA00511673_ERZ773001 | MGnify/ENA primary metagenome ERZ773001 (study PRJEB29015, sample SAMEA2738091) | human oral metagenome | biome: human oral; feature: human-associated habitat; material: saliva | place: China | collected 2162 ... | reverse complement strand
TCATGAGGGCCAGGTCGCCCAGGCCCTGGATGGCGTCGAGCTCCTTGGCGGCCAGTTGACGCGAGGCGTGACGATAGCGCGAGGACACCGGCTTGAATGCCTTGCGGAAGCCCAGGACGCAGATCGGCACGAGCGGGATCGCGATAGCGAGGAATCCGCCGGAAGCAGGGTCGAGGGTCAGGGCGACGACAATGACGACGAGGATCGGGGTCGTCAGCGACGCGATCATGGGGGCCAGGAAAATACCCTTGTAGGCGGCGACACGCTCGACGCCGTCGGTCGCGGAGTTGACGACGCGACCCGCCCGCTCGCTGGTGCGCTGCGTCGGACCCAGGGCAAAGACCTGCCGGATCATCGAGTGGCGCAGCCTAGGTTCCAGCTGCTTCATAGCGGTCGCCCCGAGGGCGCTGACGGCCCACGCGAAGAAGCCCGATCCCAGGGCACCTACGAGGGCGATCCACCACGTCGACCAGGCATTGTTTCCCGCAATATCATCGATACCCCAGCCGATCACCAGGTAGGCGAGCGCCAGGCATAGAGCCGCTGCCCACGAGCAGGCAACAACGATCACGCGTTTCATCGTTCTCCTATCAACACGACGCACACGAGCGTCCACAACCAAGGATAGCCTTAGTTAGGTTCTGACACCACTGTCAGGAAGAATCGATGCCGCGCTGCGACCACAAAAAGAAACCACGACCTCGTGGCAATCGACGAGGCCGTGGCTCCCTCACGCGTGAATACTCAGGCCAGGCGGTACGTCCAGCCGTAGGGGTCCTCGGCGCGACCCCACTGAATGTCGGTGAGACGCTTGTGGATCTCGCGGGTCTTGTCCCCCACCGCGATCTCGACGTCGAAGTCGTCGCCAGCCAAGCGCGTGATCGGTGTGACCACAGCGGCCGTGCCACAGGCGAAGACCTCGGCGACGCTGCCCGAGCGGATGCCGTCCACGACCTCGGATAGGGCGATCTTTTCCTCGCGCACGTCCACGCCCTCGTCGCGCAGCATGCGCAGGATCGCGCTACGGGTGCCACCCTCGAGGATGACGCCGGTGAGCTCGGGGGTACGGATGGTACCGTCTGCCATGACGACAAACATGTTCATGCCGCCCAGCTCCTCGAGGTACTTGCCCTCGTAGGTATCCAGGAAGCAGACCTGAGAGAAGCCCTTGGCCTCTGCCTGGATCTGGGGCAGCAGGGAGGCCGCGTAGTTGCCGCCCGCCTTGGCGCTGCCGGTGCCGCCGGGGCCGGCGCGGTGATACTCGCGCTCCACCCAGATGGCCACGCCCGACAGGCCGCCCTTGAAGTAGGGACCCGACGGGGAGCCGATGACGTAGTAGTCGACGACGCCGGCGGGATGGACGCCCACGAACTCCTCGGAGGCGAACATGAAGGGACGCAGGTACAGGGACGAGCCATCAACCTCGGGCACCCACTTCGCATCGGCGCGCACGTAGTCCACGAGGGAGGCCACGAAGTCCTCGCGGCTCAGCTCGGGCAGGGCCAGGCGACGGGCCGAGTGGTTCAGGCGCGCGGCGTTGTAGCCGGGGCGGAAGGTCCACACGGAGCCGTCCTCACGCTTGTAGGCCTTGATGCCCTCGAACACGGACTGGCAGTAGTGGAAGACGGAGGCGCCGGGGTTGAGGTTCAGGGGGCCGTAGGGAACGACCTCGCGATCCTCCCAGCCACCCTCGCGCGTCCAGCGCATGTGGGCCATGTGATCCGTGAACTTCTTGCCGAAGGCCAGGGTCGACATGATCTCGTTGTACTCTTCGGGCGTCGCCGGGTGAGCGTTGGGGGTCAGGGGAAAACGACCGGCCAGCTCGTCGGCGGCGGGAAGTACCAGGTCGCCGGCAGCCTCAAGTTCCGTGGGGGTGTGCTGCGTCGATGCCATGAGGCCTCCTGTCGTGGTTTTTTCACAAAGATGAAGCCAGAATATGCCCGCCGTCCGCATTGCGGTCGGTTGATTTCGGAATGTGACCCACTCCCCCGCCCCCTGTGGAAGTTCTCACCCACATGTCGGCTTACGAAGCCCCTCCCTATTTCGCTACAGTGCCATCTTGCGTTCGCGTGCTGAACACCCCGACGCAGCCGCTGCGGCTCCGTCACCTAGCGATCGTCGGCGCGCCCTAGAAAGGTTTTTCTGCAGTGAGCTCTCCTGCATCTTCCGACCGTATCTCCCCCCAGCTGATCGGCGCGATCACCGCAACGGCAATCCTCGCGTTCCTGGGGCTCTCCCTCGAAACGGTCCTCAACGTGTTGTTCCCTGCCCTCATGTCCGATTTTTCCGTGACGATGGCCGACGTGCAGTGGATGACCTCCGGTTACCTGCTGGTCGTCTCTATCGTCATGCCGATCACGGGCTGGCTCCAGCGCCGTTTCACGCCTCGCTCACTGTTCTTCACGGCCGCCGGCTCGATCTTGACCGGCGCGCTGATTGCGGCCCTCGCGCCCACGTACCCTGTCCTGTTGGCTGGTCGCCTTGTTCAGGGAATGGGCACAGGCATCGTCACTCCCCTGATGTTCACGATCATCCTAACCCGTTCTCCGCGCTCGAAAATCGGTGCGCTGATGGGTGTGGGCGCTCTCGTCCTGGGCACCGCACCTGCCCTCGGCCCGATTCTGGGCGGCATCATCGGGACGGTCGCGTCCTGGCGCGCGGTGTTTTGGATCTGCGCGGCGCTCGTTCTTGTGTCCGTATGCGTCGGCTCGGCCTCCATCACCGGCGGTCAAGTGTCGCGTGTCTCGCTCGATATCGTGCAGGTTGCCCTCATCGCGCTAACGTTCGTCGGCCTCGTCCTCGGTGTTGAACGCGCGGGGACCGCGCTGGCTGAGGGAGCCTCCCTCCTGATGTCCCTCGGTCTCATCGTCCTCGGCGTCACTGGTGCCGTTCTGTTCGTTCTCCGCTCGCATTCGGCTCCTACCCCTGTGATCCGTCTAGCGGTACTGCGCGCGCCTGCCTACCGCTACTCGCTCCTGGCGTTCGCGTTCTTCCAATTCGCAGCGCTCGGCCTCGGCTACCTGCTGCCCAACGCCGCCCAGTTGGCTCTCGGATCATCGGCGATGAGCGCGGGCCTGCTGGTTCTGCCCGGCGCGGTCCTTGGCGCTGTGATGGCACCAATCGGCGGCTCTCTCCTAGACCGCTTCGGCCCGCGCACTCCGATCCTCGTCGGTGCGGTGATAACCCTGGTGTCCTGCATTGCCCTGGCGGCGCGTGGTGCGTCTCTGTCCACCGGCTGGATGGCTACCTTCTACTTCATGTTCATGCTGGGTTTCGGCTTGGCGTACGCAAACACGCAGACCCACGCGATGGCTCACGTGGATGGCCCGCTCACTGCCGATGGCACCGCCCTCATGAACACGGTCCAGCAGTTCTTCGGTGCGATCGCGATGACGGTCCTGGCGACCATCGTGTCGATGACGCAGGCGGGCCTCACCTCGGCGAACCCGGGCTTCGCTCCGGCGACCGCGCGCGGCGTGCTCATCGGTTTCATCGTCGTGGCGGTTATCGTGGCCGCGGCGCTCGGCTTCGAATTGCTCGCAATGCGTCACTCGCGCATCACCTCGGGCACGCAGGCGATAACGGCTGAAGAAATTATCGAGGCCGACGAGATCGAGGCCGCCGTCCTGGCCGAAATGGGTGATAGCGCTCAAGTCTCGGGTCGCTGACACGCAGTGCGTCACTCGTAGTGCGTCCACATGCGCAGGACGCGAACGGTGCGCTCCTCTTCGAAGACCTCATAGACGAGCCTGTGCTGAATGTTAATCCTGCGCGAATACATCCCGGCGAGGTCACCCACGAGGCGCTCGTAGCGGGGAGGCACCGCGAAAGGATCCTCTGTCAGAACCTCAATGAGAGCCTGCGCTTTCGCTTTGAGTCAGCTGGCAGAGAGCTTCTTCGCATCCTTCGCGGCCTGCTTGGAGAAAACGACCCGCCACACGACTACCACTCCACGTCATCGAGGGCATCGTCAAGGTCCTCACGAGTGGCTTCCTTCAGGCTGTCCGTCATTCCCGGAATCCCCTGCAGGTAGAGGGTCTCCTGGATGGCAGACCAATCGGCCTCGCCGATGAGCACGGCATTCCCACGACGGCCGGTGATCGTGATCGGGGTTGACTCCTCATTCACAGTGTCGATAAGCCGGTACAGATCCGAGCGGGCGACAGTGGCACTCACAGCAGTCATGATCTTTCCTTTCCACTCCCATCATATCGTACGCTTTCACGTACGCATAGGCCTGTGCGCACCAATGCGGAGAAAGGATACGATCAACGCATGACGACTCTCCCCAAGTCCCTTGCCTCCGCCCTGCCCTCCCGCGAGCGCCGCTCCCCCAGCCTGGAGCTTCAGGACGGGCGCTGGCTGGCAGCCGCAAAGTCGGGCCTGTACATCTTCGGAGCCCAGGCCTCGTCCGGCGACGAGACGCCCACCCCCGAGTTCTTCCCGTGGTACGACGTGGCGCGGGCGCGCTGGGAGGCGGAGGGCGAACTCTTCTCGCTGGAGTGGGTGGACCCGGCGCGCACTCCCCTGACCGGGCGCACCGCGGGTGACCCGTCGGATTTCATGCGCCAGACGAGCGAGTACGTCAACCACTCAATCGTCATGCACGTCCAGACGGAAACGGACGCGGGGACAACAATCACGGCGTGGGTACGCCGGGGACCAGACGGCTTGTTCTCCATCCTGACGGCCGACGGCCCACTCGACGCGGCCGCTCAGCGCCAGGCCGACGCCCTCGAAGCCAGCGTGCGTGACGCGGTCGGCCTCGACTGATCGACGAGGCCGGGGCGCTCCTGCGCTCGCCTCACCCTCGCGCTGTGATCCCCACACATGAAGACGGGACCCAACCTCACGGCTGGGTCCCGGCCTCATGTAGCGACGATCAGTGAACGATGAAGACGCGCTCGAAGGGGTCGACGGACAGACCCTGCTCGAGGATCATCCGAGCCCACTCGCGCGCGCTGAACAGCGAGTGATCGCGGTAGTTGCCGCAGGAGTACACGTCCGTTCCCGGAACGTCCTCCCAGGTCGCCTCCTCGGCGATGGCGTGCAGCGACGAGGCGATAGCGGCAGTCACCTCCTTGACGCAGGGGGTACCCCACATGATGAGGTGGAAGCCCGTGCGGCAGCCGAACGGCGAGCAGTCGATGACGCCGTCGATGCGGTCACGCAGCAGAGAGGCGAGCAGGTGCTCGATCGTGTGCAGACCAGAGGTCGGGATTTCGCCGCTGTTGGGCTGGAGGAAGCGCACGTCGAAATTCGAGATCTGATCGCCCTTCGGGCCGGCCTCCACGTTGATGAGGCGCACGTAGGGCGCCTTCACGGCTGTGTGGTCCAGAGTGAAGCTCTCCACTTCTGCCATGGTGTGTTAATCCCTTTCGGTGTAGTTTTGCCGGCGTTGTTCCAATCGCATAAGCGATCGGAAGACCTCAGAGTACTGCGGATCCTCCTCATTCATGCGCGACAGGGCCGCACGTGCTTCACCTAACTGCCTCGTCAGGTCCATACGGACCATCGCCGCGACGACGCCGCGGCAGTAGGAACGCACGTCGGCCTCGCCCGCGACGGGCAGAGGAGAAACCGCCAGCTCGGTGACGGCAGGGCCGATAAACTCACCCGCCGCTTCGAGGACGACCTGGACGAAGTGGCGCGACGCCGCCAGCGTCGCGTTGTCGCCGGGGCCGAAGTGGGCCTCGGCCTGGCGCATCATCTGCGTGAAGGCATCCAGGCCACCGGCCGCGCGAATCGCGTCGTGGACGGCGCGATGCGTGGGCACGGTGAAGGACTGGCCGTCGAGCTCCTCGAACCCGGAGCCGACGACGTAGAGCGGGTGCTGCAAGACGGCCTCCAAGGCCTGACGCTCGACACGGGTGACCGGATCCTCGGGCCCGCGCCGCGCCTGAGTGGGGGCCGGGCGCCCGGCACCGGCCATCTCGATCTCGCCGGGGCGCGGCTCGGGGGCGATGACCTCGACGCGGCCCGCCGCCCGGATCGCCTGCTCGACGGTGCGCATGTCCATGCCGAGCCACCCCGCCAGCTGGCGCGTGTACTCGGCGCGCAGCGCCAGGTCCTTGATGTGCGCGACGATGCCCGCCGAGGCACGCAGGCCCTGCACGCGCCCCTCGGCGCTGCGCAGGTCCATCTGGGACAGGACCGACCGGATCGCGAACTCGAAGAGCGGGATCCGCGAGTTCACCAGGTCGACAATCGCCTGATTGCCCTGAGCCAGGCGCAGGTCGCAGGGATCCTGCCCGCCGGGGGCCACGGCCACGAAGGTCTGCGCCGCGAAGTTCTGATCCTCACCGTAGGCGCGCAGCGCGGCCTTTTGCCCGGCGCTGTCGCCGTCAAAAGTGAAGATGACCTCCGAGCCGTGCGCGCGCCCGCTGGAGAGCACGACGCCGGCGGCGGGGTCCGCGTGGTCGCCGAGCAGGCGCCGGATGATGCGCACGTGCTCGGACCCGAAGGCGGTGCCGCACGTGGCCACGGCGTTCGTGACCCCGGCGACGTGGGCGGCCATGACGTCCGTGTAGCCCTCGACGATAACGACCTTGTGCTGCGTCGCGATCGATTTTTTCGCCAGGTCCAAGCCGTACAGGAGCTGAGACTTCTTATAGATCGGGGTCTCGGGCGTATTCAGGTACTTGGGCGATTCCTTATCGTTGTCGTCCAGGCGGCGGGCACCAAAGCCCACTGTCGCCCCCGTGATGTCGCGGATCGGCCACACGAGGCGCCCACGGAAACGGTCGTACACGCCGCGGTTGCCCTTCGACCCCAGGCCCGCGATCTGGATCTCCTGGTCGGTGAAGCCCTTGGAACGCAGGTGGTGGGTCAGCGCGTCCCACGAGGCCGGGGCGTAGCCAACCCCAAAATGCTCGCACATTGCCTGGTTGAACCCGCGTTCCGCCAGGAATTTGCGGCCCTTGTGGGCTTCCTTGCTCCCCAGCTGCTTGCAGTAAAACTCCTCGGCGACGCGGTGGGCGTCCAGGAGTCGCTGGCGTTTGCCCGGCTCCTCCGTGCGCACGCGCGTGCCGCCCTCCTCGTAGTGGAGCGTGATCCCCGCCTTTTGCGCGAGCATTTCCACGGCCTCGGTGAAGGGCAGGTGGTCGATCTTTTGCACGAAGGAGATGACGTCGCCACTCTCGCCGCATCCAAAACAGTGGAACATGCCAAGGTGGGGGCGCACGTTGAAGGAGGGGGTGCGCTCATCGTGGAAGGGACACAGCCCCTTGAGGGAGCCGATGCCCGCGGGTCGCAGCGCTACGTGTTCGCCGACGATCTCGTCGATCTTCACTGCGTTACGTACCGCTTCGATATCGTCCTTGCGAATCAGACCCGCCATGGCTTCAGTCTACCGAGACCCACCCGCGCGCGTGGTCCGATTGTGCTTAGAGCTGCGAGGACAGCATCCCGCACCAGCGCGCGTGCCAAGCCGAGGCCGAGACGTCGGTAAGCGAAGCGACCTGGTCGATGACGGCACGCAGGCGCACGCGATCATCAGAGGCGGCCCGCCACTGCGCGGCGAACACCGGCTCAAGGGAGTCAGCCCCCGCCTCGTACAGGGCGTCGACCAGGTCCGCCAGGAGCGTGCGCTGCTGGTAGTACACCGGCTCGCTCTCGCGAGGACTCATGACGTAGTGGACGGCCATGCCCTTGAGGATCTGGATCTCGGCGCGCACCTGCCGCGGCACCACCAGGTCCGCGCGGTAGCGGCCCAGCGGCTCATCCCCGAAGGTCTCGCGCGTGGCAGCCACGGTCGCCGAACAGAAGCGTCCGATCAGCTCACTCGTCGCGTCCTTGAGGTGCGCGAGCGAGGCGTAGGAGCCGTCGAAGGAACGCAGCCACACGGGCATGGAGACGATGCGTTCAAGCGCCTCCTCCAGGTCCGAGCGCGCCACCGCGGGCCCGTACCAGTCCAGGGTCGAGGCCACGACCGCCGCGCAGTGCGCGTCGTCGAAGAGGTCGGCGGGGTCGAGCTTGCGCGTGGCGACCGCGTCTTCCATGTCGTGTACCGAGTAGGCGATGTCGTCCGACAGGTCCATGATCTGGGCTTCCAGGCAGCGCCGCCCCGCAGGCGCCCCCTGGCGCATCCACGCGAACACGGGCGCGTCGTCGGGGTAAACCGAAAACTTGCGCGTCGACTTGGCCAGGTCCGGCCCGCCAGACTTCACCCAGGGATACTTGCAGATCGCGTCCAGGGTCGCGCGCGTCAGGTTCAGGCCCGCGGGCACCCCGCCCAGGCCGATGACCTTGGGTTCCAGGCGCGTCACAACGCGCAGGGTCTGGGCGTTGCCCTCGAAACCGCCGATCGACGCGGCCGCCGCGTCCAGGGCGCGCTCGCCGTTGTGCCCGAAGGGCGGATGCCCGAGGTCATGGGACAGGCACGCCGCATCCACGACGTCCGGGTCGGCTCCCAGTTCCTTGCCGAGCTCGCGGCCCACCTGGGCGACCTCGAGGGAGTGGGTCAGGCGGGTGCGCACGAAATCGTCCGAAATCGGTCCCAGCACCTGCGTCTTTTCGCCGAGGCGACGCAGCGCCGAGGAGTGCAGGATCCGCGCCCGGTCGCGCTCAAACTCGGTGCGCGCCGAGGACTTGTGGTCCTCGGGCACCCAGCGCTCAGAATCGGCCGGGCTGTACGGGGCCTTCGCGTCACCGCCGTCAACACCGGGAATTGCCAAAGAAAACTCGTTCACGGGCCCATTTTACGCACCCCGCCCACCTGAGTCGGGACGCCGAACCCGCGCCGGCGCCACGGCCTCGTCCGTGATCGGTGCTCGGCAAACCCCGCGTGGCCCGAAGCGTATGAGCGATAGAACCGCACGGACGGTGGCCTCATCACAATGAGACCCCCCTCTTCCTCATCAATCTCTGACACCAAGAATGTCCGGTCAAAGAAAGAGGGGAATGAGAGCATCATGAGAACCCTCTCATGTGCGTTGACATGCACGAACGCCCTGGGCGTGACCCGGAAGAAAAACCCATTCGCCCGAGGCAACCACGGCCTCGTTACTGAAAACGATTGAAAGTTACCGAGATGTTACTGTGAGATACTCCTTCGGAGCTTTCCTCAATTGTTCAAACATGCTAAATCTCAGATGTCGCATTCAGCGTCGAATCTCATCCATGGAAGGAGTCCCCCGTGTCCAACACGGCACAGGAAATCCTCGATGCGGTCGGTGGTCCCGGCAACATCACACACTTCACCCACTGCGCCACGCGCCTCCGCTTTGAGCTGCGCGACGCCTCCGTCGTCGACAAGGACACGGTCGAGAACATCGACGGTGTCCTCGGAGCCGTGCCCCAGTCGGGTGACCGCTACCAGATCGTTATCGGCGGTGCCGTGCAGTCGGTCTTCAACGAGATCAACAACCTGCCGTCGATGAAGTCGGGCGCCGCAGTCTCGAACGACGACGTCAAGGCCGCCGCCCGCGCGAAGGCGCGCGGCAAGAACGCCCTCGTCGACGCCTTCTTCGAGTACCTCTCGGACTCGTTCCGCCCGCTGCTGCCCGTCCTCCTCGGCGCCTCCCTGATCCTGGCGTTCCTGGCGGTCCTCGACGCCCTGCACGTGGTCGACACGCGCGCCGACGTCATCCCCGCGTGGCTGGGCTACGTGAACTCCATGTGGCGCGCGGTCTTCTACTTCCTGCCCGCCATGGTCGCCTACAACGCGTCCAAGAAGCTGGACATCGACCCGTGGGTCGGCACGGCCGTCATCCTGTCGCTGCTCACCCCCAACTTCACGGGCCTGAGCAACGCCGCCTCGTTCGCCGAGACGACCTGCACGACGAATGCCCTGGGCACCGAGCAGTGCGTCACCCAGGTTGGCAGCCTGCCCCTGCAGCTGTCCGACTACGGCGGCCAGGTGTTCGTGCCACTGCTGATGGTGCCGCTCCTGGCTCTGGTCTACAAGGGCCTGAAGAAGATCGTTCCTTCGAACGTTCAGATGGTGTTCGTCCCCTTCATCTCCTTCGTCATCATCATGCCGCTGACGGCCTTCCTGATCGGCCCCCTGTCGATCTGGATCGGTAACGGCCTGGGCAGCGGCCTGGCCTGGCTCAACGGCCACGCCCCCATTGTCTTCGCGATCATCATCCCGATCATCTACCCCTTCCTGGTGCCGCTCGGCCTGCACTGGCCGCTCAACGCCCTGCAGCTGGCCAACATCGCCTCGACCGGCTCCGACTTCATTCAGGGCCCCATGGGCGCGTGGAACTTCGCCTGCTTCGGTGCCACCGCCGGCGTGCTCTTCCTGTCGATCCGCGACCGCGACACCGACATGCGTCAGA
>ERZ773001.936-NODE-936-length-10389-cov-3.01103_pt1 | contig 10389 bp, 7 predicted proteins | sample MGYA00511673_ERZ773001 | MGnify/ENA primary metagenome ERZ773001 (study PRJEB29015, sample SAMEA2738091) | human oral metagenome | biome: human oral; feature: human-associated habitat; material: saliva | place: China | collected 2162 ... | reverse complement strand
CCAATATGACAACGGCTTGGGGGACGGTGTTCATAACTGCTCCTGATGAGAAAAGCCTTATCGATTTTGTGTACTTAAAGATTCTGTCTGAAAAGAACGCAGTCTACACGACCGAATTTGATGAACTACCTGCTTATACAGTGCTGTCTAAAGATACGTTCAGTCGCAGCGCTGTCGAAAAAGCACTTCGTGAGGCGAGTGATTTTACTGAAAGTGACGACGGCGTGTCAGTTGAACTCGCATTTAGTGGAATCGGTAGGTGGACATTCGCTCGAAATGCCGAGTGGTTCTTTGAAATACCACTTACGGAATCAGAATACGAAACCGGGGAGTCAAGGGTGCTAGCTAATGGGTTAAAACAAATGACGTTTAAAGCTGAATTTGACTGTACGGAAGAAGAACCTGGGGTGTGGTACTCTCGCGATGAGTACACGATAGTGTGGGAAAATGGTAAGTCCGTTATGACGGAAAACAATCTGGGATATGGTAATGCACCAAACTATAACGAATAACCTTAGACACTTTGTATACACAAAGTGTCTTTTTTTTACGGGGTAAACCCCGAACCCCATTCATCTTTTGAATAAAATCTGGAGGTAATTGCGATGGGAAGAATAGAAGACATCAACTGGTTAAACGAAACATTAGACGGGTACCATCTAGAAGCGTGTCGAGGGTATCTTGCACTTAAGCGCGGAGAAGATGTTGTTTCCGAACTAAACGCTTCGCATAGACTTGTAAATAACGTACTGTTTAGATTACGTAATTACGGTTACGGATTAAGGGACTTGCTACTACTGGCTGACGAAGCTTGCGGAGAAGTGGTACTTCGAGATTGTGCCATGACTGCCGAGCGTGGTACTGATATATTTAAAGCGTCGTTAGGTCAATACGGATTTGATGTGTATACAAACGTAGACGGTGAAGAATTCCTATGCGGAAGTTGTCCTACGTCGGGCGCTTTAGATATGCTAGAAGCGTTTTTCGCTGTAGCGAGTAATAAGAAGGTGCGCACGAAAAAGATTGTCGGAGTCGGACATATGTACGTGGACGGTTTAGCCGAAATATACTAAAGGTATTGACTTAGACCCTGCGTATACACGCAGGGCCCTTACGGGGTAAACCCCGAACCCCTTCAATCTTTTGAATAAAATGAAAATAAGTGAGGTATGAGCGATGGATTTTGTGGATACAGAACAATTAGTTGAGCTGAAAGATAGTATAAACGATGAATTGCGCAAGGATGTAAAGTACTCATTTTGGTTTGTGGATATGGACGGTGAGAGTGGTTTGGCACTACTCGACACATCTAGCGTGTCGCTAAGTTATACAGCATATAATAAAATGCAGTTTAAGGGTGGTGAGATTAAGTCTGACTATAAGGCGTCTTATGAGAAACTTACACAGTTTAATGAGAATCTTGAATATTATAGAGATTGGTTACGTCTTGCAAGACTAATCAAGTACCGTGAATTCAGATTTGACTTAGACGAATGGTGTATTATGGTTCATCGCGGCACAGAGACAATGAGAATGTACGCAGACGGTGAGACTTACAAAACAGTAGTTACCAAAGTCGGTGTGGAAGAAGTTAACTACGGACTTAACTATGAGCAGGCTCATGATGTGATGACACATTTTCTGACTAAAAGTCAGTATGTATAATTTGAGATTAGGGATATCTGATATCCCTAATTAAGGAGGATGAATAGTTATGAGTAAAGCACTAATAGAACTACTGGGTAGAGTGCGCCCATTGGGCTTTAACCTGGATAACGGAATTATCGTCGATACAAAGGTGAGTAGGTGTGTTGGTCACTTTAGACCGGGTACAAATACCGATTGGTGTGATGTGAACTGGTTTAAACTAGCTAGACGAATGGGTGAGCTAGGATATGAGTATCGATTCGACACAGATAGACGAGTACTCTTTGTTGGGCGTTATGGATTTACACTGTACGTCTCACCGAGTGACATTAGATATAATGTGGCTATTACAGGTCGCGGTATCGATATATTCGTACCGAGGTGTAACTTCAGGGAAACCAGACGCTACATAGACGAGTTTCTATTATAATGGTGCATTACGGTGCACCTTGTTTTTTTTGCGGGTTTTTTTGTCCTATGGTAGTTAGGTGGTAGTCCTATGGTAGTCAGGCGGTAGTCCTATGGTAGTTAGGTGGTAGTCCTATGGTAGTTAGGTGGGAGCTAGATGGTAGCTGGGTGGTAGTTAGGTGGTAGTTAGGTGGTAGCTGGGTGGTAGTTGGGTGGTAGTTAGTGGTAGTCCTATGGTAGTAGGTGGTAGTCAGGTGGTAGTCCTAGAGTAGTTAGGTGGTAGTCCTAGAGTAGTTAGGTGGTAGTCCTAGAGTAGTTAGGTGGTAGTTAGTTGTAGTTAGGTGGTAGTCTCCACGCTATATGTATCATACTCGCTTCTGTAATATTCCACTACCTTGTGCACCAATCATACTAAAACCTCACAGAATGTCTGTTGCAGTATACTCACCTGCTACTCCGCCCTTCTAGTGATGTCCAGTTCTACACACGTCGAGCTAAAGCTAATTGTCCAGTTAGGGAGTGGTTAAGAGCATAAGGTGATAATTATACCGGACTATCGTGTATCCCTTGATATCGCTACGATTTGATGAACCCCAATTCCCGTCTTTTTTGCGGGTTTTTGGACATAGAAAAGAGACGGATTTCTCCGTCTCTCTATTATCCTTCTTGTAGTATGTCTTGAATCATGTTCATTAGTATTTTGTTTTTAACCACAAGTTCAGATAGTTTCTCTGGTTTGATTTCCTGGAAGTCAGATGCGTATGACCCTTCTAGTCGCTTGTACCATCCGATACGTCGACCATTAATTGTGACGATGTATTTGTCCTCGTCTTTCGGGTCTTCACGAGTTTCGAACCCTGGAATGTCCACCACCCTATCAATTGTGTTTTCCACGATATCTTCTAGAGCGTCGCGGTGTACCGTATTCATTATATCGAACAGTAAGTCACCACTGTCGTACTCTTTGTAGCGTACGTCTTTCTCCGCTTCCTTGTACACGTCTCTTATCGACACGTCCAGACTTTCAGTTTTCTTATATCTCTCACGCATTGCTCTTGCGAATGTTGTTACTGCGATATAGTCATACCCGATTGGGTTATCGGCTGGTTTTTCTGAATATTTCTGAGTGAGCTCAGCTAATTCATCATCCATTGCACAACGCACAAGTTGTTCACGTAAGTTTTTGCTCGCTGCAAGTTTTTCTTGTTTAGACTTAGTCTTAGACTTAAGTGTGTGGATATAGTCGAATAACTCTTCAGCAATTTGCCAGTACGGATACGATAAATCTACTTACATTTAGCCTGTTACTAAATCTTATACATTCATCCATTGTTTATGTTTCACAGTTCCCCTGTAACTCACCAATCGCTCAGTGAGACAGGTTGGTATAGAACTCCACATCTAGGAGGTATCCTCTCCCGTTACACTCTACTTGCTATTGTAATACCATTTCAAGTTGAGTGCCGCATTTAAGTCTCGGTTATGAGTCTCACCACAGTGAGTACATCGCCATTTCCTAATATCTAGACCCCAAGTTCTTTTCTGAGCTACTGTGTCAAACCTTTCGTGACAGCTTGAGCATAGCTGTGAGCTTGGAAAACTCGTTGGGGCTAAGACTATTTCAGTACCCTGGCGTTCAGCTTTATATGTTATATAGAGCCTCAGCTTGTACCACGAGGCGTCTTGTATTGCCCGAGATAATCTGCGATTTTTCAAGAGATTTCGAATTTGCAAGTCTTCAAGTACAATTGCTTTTGGTTTGGTTTTCACCAAAGCTCTAGATACTTGATGAAGATGATTATCTCTGATGTTAGTGAGTCTTCGGCAAACTTTAAGGTGTTCGCGTTTAGCTTTAAAGTAATTGTTCGAGTCTTTAACTCGTCGACTCATCTGTCTTTGACATGCTTTTCGTTTCTTCTCTAATTTTCGTACGGTCTTAGTCTTGTTGATGTTCTGATAAACTGAACCATCAGACACGTAAGCTAAGTGTTTAAGTCCAAGGTCTACACCGAGTATTTCCTCGGTCAAATCGATTGGCTCCGGTGTAATCTCCATACCTAATGTTAGGTGCCAGTACAGACCATCGAATACCACTCGAGGGTTCTTATACAGACGTTTCTTCGGAGTCTGATTTACAGAAATCCAACCTATCTTTGGTAGATAGACCTTGCCTTTGAACTTTAATTTCCTAGCGTCAACAGCGAAACCTTGAGTGAGGTCTTTTCGCGATTTATACTTAGTGTGATACCCGTCTTTGTAATTCCTAAATGAATTATCACGAGCTCTACCATAATCACTAATAGCTACATTGCTGACATCTTTACAGATATCCTTAATCCAAGGGATATCGCTGTAATTTCTTCTGAATGCTTTCGCTACTTCATTCGCTGATATACCCTTACCGTTCGCTTTATAATACTCGTCACTATAACTCTTAGCGAAATTATAAGCATATCGATGAGTTCCAGCGTGGCGCTTGAGAAGTCTTTCTTGTTCCCTATTAGGTATTAACCGTACTTTTATCGTCGTGTAAGTATGTCATCGTCTTCTCCTTTCCTTATTGATACTTCTATTGTATCACAAAGTGAAGAATTAGTCAATGACTATTTGGATGAATATATTTAGTTGTAAGTAGATTTATCTCCTTCACATTAAAACGCAACTTCTAATGCAGTCTTACTGTTACCAGCAGACCTCCCTTCCTTTCGGTAAGGGCCGAGACTATTTGTCAATCTTTTACCTCTTGGAGGCAGTCAGACCAAGCATTTTTCTTCCCGCATAAGCTTCGGGTTTTACTCTCCCATCAGGAGATAGTCGTTGAAGGTCCCTCTTAGACTATAGTCCTTAGAGTGTTCCCTGCTAAATTACCCATTATTTTTACCCTTAGGACACACGTTTCTACCAGTTCACTATTTCATTCAGGTAGCACTGATGTGCTTTTATTTCACCATAGGTCATCCTTATTATTTTTTCTACTTTCGCTACTTTACCATCTGTCCTTTCGAACTCTGTTTCAGTTAATAAGGCTCTTAGGGTCCTCTTAGCAATTAACGCTTGTTATGATACTCACCTATTTCTAGATAAGCACCGTGTACTACGGTTTTGTATCAGCTAGCTCTACTCGAGCTGTCCCAGATTCTTTTTCGTATAACTCGTATACTACATTCATCATTGCAACAGCTAGGTCACCGTTTCTTTCACTAATCGGGAAGTTATACTTTTCTGATATAGCATTAAACTCTTGTTTCACTTTTCGTGCGATATGAGCCTGAGCTACACGAGCACGAACCAGACCTTCTCCATCAATAATATTTTCGATGAAGTTGACTCCGTCATTTCTATTTGTTGTCGGAAGTGTTGAGTCTGAATATCCTCCCGATTTTGGTTGAGGAAGTCGTGTGTGAAGTCCTGCAGCCATTGGAGTTATCGTATCAAGTTTGTTCAAGATTGGCATTTCACCACTTGTGAAAGTGATTGAGTTACCCGGGTTTTCTCCAGCTAAGAACAACAGGTCGTTACTTGTTAGTGTTGTTGTTTCTTGTTCTTGTCTATTGTAGTTTAGAACCGGTTCTGCAACTGTGATAATGTCACCAGGTTTTCGTGACACAGATAGTCCTGAAGTTCTAACTTCGTGTCTTGTTCCTGATAAACGCACTAAGTCATTGATTAACTCTTCGTCGTTTGATTTCAGGAAGATTGTATTCGCCGCATTCGCTCTAATTGTTTTCTCAACTTCTTCACCGTATACAGCACGAAGTTGTTGGAAACTTTGCAGTACAAATGTGATTTGTAAGTCTTGCCCTAAGGCGATAGATGTTACTGTATCAATGTTCGGGATACCTTTTTCACCCGAACGGATGTTGTAGACTAAGAATCAGGCGCCTGTCAACTTTCATTGATGGTTTCCCAACTCTCGACTCAGAACCGTACGTGCACCTCTCGATGCATACGGCTCGCCACTTGAGCCATTACTCAGCTTTCTTGACTTTGAATTTTGGTTTGTATAGGGTTGCTCCGTCTATTCGGAACTTACCATTCTTGCTATATTTCGATTTGAGCTTCGCAATAGATGTTTTATACTTAAGACTTAGCGTCATATATGTGCTATACTCAATTACATACCATGCTGACTGTAGTATAGAGACGTTTGTGCAACGTTGGTACTTTTGGTACAGCTCGTGTATTTGTCTATTGGCGCGGTATATGAGAGCTTTTGCATCCACATGTGATAGTGAACCTATACACTTAGGTGTAAACCCGTTATATCCGAGTCGAACAAGCTCAGTACGTAACATGTGTTCTGTTAGGTAGAATCTCACACTTCCGTGAGTATATCTACCGCGTCTACCGTCCTTCATGACTTTTGTTGATTGCGAAGATGGTGTTGTGCACTGAGTCCCTAACCATTCGACGAAATCGTTATGGTGTATTGGTTTGCCGAACTCACTCGCGTCTTGTTTGGACCCTATCACCCCGTAGATAACCTGGTTACCTACTCGTACCATGTTCACTCTTTTGAAATCACCATCCATCATATCTCGTGATGTGAGCTTGCTCAGCCTTGACTCGAGTTGTTTGATTTCTCGCAACAGTTCCCTGTTAGGAGTCTTTCTGTACCGCTTACGCCTTCTAGCAAGTGCAGATGTGAGTCTTCTATATTCCTCATTCGGTCGCCTTTCATCTCCTGTGTTGAATCTTTTGAGCTTAGCTCGCGCGTTTAGTTCCCAATCGCAGTAGCGAATCCAGTCGCAAAACTCTGGAGCCATACCGGATTTGTCTAATTTCCTTAGTAAATCCACTAGTGATTGGTCATTAATACGCGAAGGTGTTATGAGTTCCTCTTCAAGTCCCTCTCTCACAAACCATTTCGTTCCTTTGAAGTGTCGCCTAATAAGTACGAATGAATGGTCTCTTGTGACCTGTGGTGTGTCTTTATAGATTTGTTCACAGAGTTTCGCGAGTATTGTGATAACTAGTTTACTCTGTTTGTTGTCTCCAAATTGGAACTGTCTTGATTTGAGACTTGTCACAAGTCTTTTAATTCCAATTTCGGTGAGGTCGATATTTTCCTCTGTATTTATGTTATTTAATTTTTCAAAGTCAGTTATTTCGGTACACTCTTGCGACCGTTTTGTTTTGTAATGTTGAAAACATATTTCGTCCTTTCGCGGTAATCCGCTGATTTATTTTTGTTTTCGCTCAAGCTGTCACCCTTTGCCATGTGGTGGGCTCTCCCCACCTCGGACTACTACGGTGACTCCGTATCCATATACTCTTTTCGTAGACTACTCTACATAGCTTAACGCGCGAGTACTTAGGATATCCCCTACTCCCATTTATGTTAGACCTTGAATTGTCGGACAGACCTTTCGAGCTTTTATCTTGATAGAAATACCACCTGTTCATTACCTTCACCTAGACTTTGGTGTTACCTAGATGATAAACAGGTCCGTGGGCTATAGTGTGATACCACGTGCGGAAGATAGCGCGGTTCGCTCTAGTCTTCAGGCAGTTTAGCTTTTGTCCTCATATTCATTTATCTCGACACTCAGTCGCGGAATACACACTTCCGACTCGTGCCTTTCCTGTCATGCTACACTCCCCGGATTGTTTCCTACCGGATAAGACAGGTGATAGCGCTTCGTTGGTAAAGAAGCGAATGGTTGGTTAGACCATAATTAAGCAAAAATAGTGTTAGGGCGCACTCCGAATTCTTCCAACATTAATCTTGTGCCGACGATTGGCTTACGGTTATTTTTCTTAACGTAAGAGTCAGCATAGATTTCGTCGATGATTTGTTTGATTATTATCAGAATATGCTTCTGATAGTTCTGTAAGTGTGGCGGAGTTACTGCGAATACGAATTTTGGTCGTTCGCTGTAGTAACTTTGCGTTGACGTGATTATTGGAACAGTTAATTCTGTTACACGTTTTTCGTAATAATCAATCTTGTTGATATTGAACTCGGACATCTTAGGCTCAAATTTGCCAGTGATTTTGTCCTTAACAAGTTCGACTAGTACCCCACCTTGTACAACTTTCTTTTGTGTAATAGGGTCAATTACATAGCTGATTCCTCCACCAGCTGTCTTGTACCCTTTGATAAATTTGAAGTAGAAAGTCTTAGCGACTATATCGTCCTTCATTATATCTAGTTTGAGGAATGCTTCATCTTTCGGGAATTTCCCTTTGAAGTAAGCAAATATCCAGTTACTGTCTGGAATTCTCTCCTCATGTTCATAATCTGAGCCCTCGAAACGTTCTGTAAAGTTAATGTCTTTATAACAAGACCACTTCGCAAGCTCTTTTGTTACCCTGTATTTCTTCACATAATCTGAGTCAAGTCTGATACCAAATCGCCTTGGGAATGCGAGTCCTCCAACATCAAACGAGTCTGATATCGAACCACTCATCAGAGCAATTGTTGTCGGGTCAGCATATACCGAAAGCCCTGTAAGTAGCGTCGCATATATACCAGCGATAGTTTGCGGTGCTGTTGCGATTTGTTTGATACTGTTATCAGCTGTAATTGCTAGATTACGTAATTTATTCGTTGGAAGTTGAGCCATTGCATCAAACGCTAACGTCAGTAGGTCTTTTTGGTTAACCGGAGGTGCGTCAGGGTCTATGTTTATAAATTTCGGGTCTTTCGAAATCTTCGCAGCCAACTCCCCGATAAACACATACACATTGTATAGTGTCATCTTACTATAGAGTTTGTCTATCGAATCTTCTATCACCTCGGGTGCAACGTTATTTTTGTATCCAAGATACCTGATAAACTGTTCTTGCTCGATGAAGTAATCAAAGAGTAAGTACACAGCACGTCTTAGCATATTACCCGCTGCTGGATTCCAGATATCTCCGTTGTCAGGGAAAAGTGTCTCTATCAGGTTATCTATTAACGCGACCCCTTTATCACTCTCATCACGTCTAAACTTCTGAAGAGCGTTAATTAGTGGGTTGAATACGTTTGTTAAGTTCGGGTTCATCAGATTAAACTGAATAACATCGAACCCACGCACTGTTGCTGAGTAATAGAATTTGGCGAGCAACTCTCCTTTCGGGTCTGTAGAAAACAGATTCCAAGGGTCTTCTTCCCTAGACCAACAGTCAATTGCTGGCTCTATGTATGTTTGCCCTTTACCACCTCGAGTAATTGCGATTAATATCGTATTTACTGGTCGTGGGTCAAAGAAATATACCCCCGCAGGTCTTGCTGTATCCGTATCTGATTCGTAGAAACCTTTATTTATGGCGTCTGCCAAAGTATCATAAGGTTCCCTGTTGAATGACGTTTCGCGCCGAGAGTTTGGATTACTCTCTTCTTTTGCGAGTTTATCTTTAAGTCTACCAAACTTACCTGATAGGTCTTCTTTAACTTTCGGGTTGTATAAGTAATCCGTTGCGTCATAGAACTTACGAAACTCTTTTGGTACGTTACTCATATCGAATAGTTTATTCGCAAGCTTTTCATCAAACATCGGTTTAGTCTCATAGACTACCTCACCATTCTCATCTCGCTTGATGAATCCGTCCACATTTGGGTCATAGACTGGTATTCGCACTTTCCTTATCCCTTTGTTTGACACCATTATGTGACCCATAAGTGTCGATGCGTGACCTTTATATCTAAGACCTACGTCTGGCGCAACTTTAAGTTGTCTTGCCATATGGTCTACAGTTCTGATATAGGCGTCATTGGCACGCTCTTCAATCACTTCGTCACTGAGTAAGTGGATGTTGTTATTGTACCACGTAGCCCAGAACTTACGTTTTGCTACCCACCAACCGATTGGTGCGGCAATAATTGCGAATGGAATGTAGTAAGTCATCCATCCGTAACCATAGAAAAATCCAGTCCGCTGGTCATGTGGAATTTTCATGTTGTTTAAGGTCATAGCCATATACTGAAGTAGTAGGCCGAGCACGATTGCTGTTCCGAAGGAGACGATTATCGCCGCTGGTTTGTACCACTCTGGGTCGACCTTTGTCTTTTTCTTCGCACCGGGTTTGTGATTTTTCGCATTACTCTTAACTACATTTTGATTCGCCCGAGTATGCTTGTAGAAATCCTTCTCCACGTTACGTTGATTTTTGTTCTTTCCAAACATTCATTATCCGTGTGTGGTGATTTACACATTATCTTTGGGATTAACAATGTGGTGGCTAGGCGCCTCACCACAGTCCTTTCTAATTATATTATATCATAGTCAGTGTCCTATCGCAAGGTTTCGCCGAAGATTTGTCTACAAAAATAGACGCGGTTAACCGCGTCTAATCATCTATTCGTTCGAAATTCTCAGCTTTGAATCTCGTACTTGTTTTGCCCAT
>ERZ773001.934-NODE-934-length-10420-cov-7.74665_pt1 | contig 10420 bp, 5 predicted proteins | sample MGYA00511673_ERZ773001 | MGnify/ENA primary metagenome ERZ773001 (study PRJEB29015, sample SAMEA2738091) | human oral metagenome | biome: human oral; feature: human-associated habitat; material: saliva | place: China | collected 2162 ... | reverse complement strand
ACCACCTATTGTATAGTGCCATTATATCAGGAGCTTCATTTCTATCGGGTAACATCATTCCCCTTTTGAGAGTCATTAAAAAGACTGTAGCTTAGGATGTAGGGAGAGTGAAACTATCGTGGTAAGGCTAAAGCAATAGCCATTCGTCCTCAGAGCAGTAGTTATCCCGTATGCGAACAACTATTCGTTCGCAGGTAGAACGAGTAGTAGATTAAACCCAAAACCAATAGTCGTGTGCGCATGGACCAGTAGCTGTTTTGAAATTGACTTAGCTAATCTCATCTTCGAATCACTATCAAATGAGAGTAGCAAGTGAGAAGCAACAAGGCACTTCAAGGATAGAGAGATTCCTGAGCAAAGAGTTAGCTTCGTGTTAATAGTTGCCGACTCAATATGATCCTGAGATCTTGAGAAAAAGAGCACGGCAAAGCACTGGCAGTATGATTCCAATTACCTTTTATTAGCTTTGCTCACAAGGAGTCGGTCCCGAAACCACTCCAATAGTCTTTATTTACTATCTCTAAACTGTAAAGCGAATATGAAGAAGTTCATCCTCGCCGCAGCGTGCCTCTTCGCGCTCGGCACAAATATCTCGGCTCAGAACCCTGAAAAGAAGGAACCCGTAAAAAAGGAATGTTCCAAGAACGATGCTAAGTCCTGCGATAAGAAGGACGCCAAGACTTGCGATAAGAAAGATGGCAAGGCTTGCGACCAGAAGGCTGACAAGTCCGCTCAGGAAGCAGGCAAGAAGGACTGCTGTAAGAAGGACGACGCCAAGGATAAGGACAGTGCAAAGAAGGACTGCTGCAAGAAGGACGCCAAGGATAAGCAGCAGGATTGCTGCAAGAAGCAGAAGAAGTAATCCCTCCTCTAACCTATAGCAAAGGCCCCGCTACTCAATGATTGAGCAGCGGGGCCTTTGCTTTTTATACAGCCGTATTACTAACGGCATCTATAGGCGTGATCATTCATCGACGACGAGATTATCGATGATAAAGTTCTGACGCTCGGGAGTATTCTTACCCATGTAGAACATGAGGAGGTTGCTTAGATTGTCCTCCTTGCGGATACGGATAGGATCCAGCTTGATATTCTCCTCGCTGATCCAGTCCTTGAACTGCTCTGGAGAGATCTCCCCAAGCCCCTTGAATCGCGTGACCAGTGCTCGCTTGCCCAACTTCTTCAGTGCAGCCTGCTTCTGAGCCTCATTGTAGCAGTAGATGTTAGTCACAAGTTCTTCGGCAGGCGTTTCCTCTGCAGTCTTTTTGGTACGCCCCTTCTTCTTAGCAGGGGCACTCGTCATGAAGTTATCCGACTTCTTGTGCTCCTTGGGTAAGAAGACGCGGAAGAGCGGGGTCTCAAGGATGAAGACATGCCCACGACGTACCAGCTCGGGGAAGAACTGCAGGAAGAAGGTAATCAACAGTAGACGGATATGCATCCCGTCGTCATCAGCATCGGTCGCGATGATGATACGATTGTAGCGTAGACCGTCGAGACCATCCTCGATATTGAGAGCAGCCTGAAGGAGGTTGAACTCTTCATTCTCATATACCACCTTCTTACTCTGGCCATAGCAGTTGAGGGGCTTACCTCGGAGACTGAAGACGGCCTGATATTTAGGGTCACGACATGTGGTGATGGAGCCACTTGCAGAGTTACCCTCCGTGATGAAGAGGCTGGTACGCTCGGGCTCCTTGGCCTTAGGGTCATTGAAGTGAATGGTACAGTCGCGAAGCTTCTTGTTGTGCAGGCTGGCCTTCTTGGCTCGCTCACGCGCAAGCTTTGCTACACCACTGAGAGACTTACGCTCACGCTCACTCTCCTGGATCTTCTGCAGCATGATGGCAGCATCCTCGGGATGGATATGGAGATAGTTATCCAGCTCCTTACCGAGGAAGTCATTGAGGAACTTCTGGATACTTCGCCCATCAGGCTCCATATCCTTTGACCCAAGCTTCGTCTTAGTCTGGCTCTCGAAGACGGGCTCCTCGATCTTAATGCTGATGGCAGCTGCCATCCCATAGCGGATGTCGCGGTAGTCGAAGTTCTTCCCAAAGAAGTCCTTGATGACACGAGCTACGGCTTCCTTGAAGGCCGAGAGGTGCGTACCTCCCTGTGTAGTATTCTGTCCGTTGACAAAGCTATAGAAGTCCTCCCCTACCTGCGAGGTATGGGTCACGACGATCTCGACGTCGTCCTCCTTGAGGTGGATGATGGGGTACAGGGGCTCCTCGGTGATGTTCTCCTCGAGGAGGTCTGCTAAGCCACGCTTCGAGAGATAGCGCTTGCCATTATAGATGAGAGCAAGACCAGCATTGAGGAAGGAGTAGTTCTTCACCATCGTCTCGACGAACTCATCCTTGTACTCGTAGTCGCGGAAGAGATCAGCATCGGGACGGAAGACGACTCGCGTGCCCGACGGTTCATCGGAGGGAACGGCCTCGGTCTCCTCTAAAAGCTTGGCATGGGAATAGCGAACAGTCTTCGTCAGACCTTCACGCCAGACGGTGATCTCACAGTGAATGGAGAGAGCATTAACAGCCTTGATACCGACACCATTAAGCCCGACAGACTTCTTGAAGGCCTTAGAATCAATCTTCCCCCCAGTGTTCATCTTGCTCGTAGCATCGATGAGCTTACCGAGAGGGATACCACGCCCGTAGTCACGCACAGTCACCTGACCGTCACGGATAGTGATCTCGACCTTCTTACCAGCCCCCATGACATACTCGTCGATCGAGTTGTCAAGGACTTCCTTCAACAGGACATAGATACCGTCATCGGAATGGGAGCCATCTCCAAGCTTCCCGATATACATCCCTGGACGGCGACGAATATGCTCGTCCCACTCCAGGGTCTTGATGTCACTGTCGTTGTAGTCTACTGTCGTCTGTTCTAAAAGAGTCATGTGGTTGTAACGTCCGTCGTTGTTTTGCAGGTCAAAGATAGCAAAAAGCCCGCAGGAAACCGCCTGCGAGCTTATATAATACCCTCTAATATAGCCCTATGTCAACATACTCTCCACGACCTTCCCCATAAGCCTGCCCACTCAGGGGAACTGCGCTACGTATAGCCCTGGAAGGCTGGTGCAGCTTTACTGTCCTATCGCATGCTCTATCTGATCTCCGCTAACGGCATCCAGGTGCTCCCCAACTACCTCGCCCCACACGGGCGATTCCGATAGAAGGCTTGCCTTTGAGATCATAGAGGGCAAACTACTTTATATCACGCCTTTGCATGCCGATGTGTGGTTGCCTATGGAAGGGAGTGGTATGAACCTATATTGGTCATCGGGCTGACCTATATAGGTTGCTCTTCCGACCAATATAGGTCACGACGCGAACCTATATAGGTTGACTCAGTGACCAATATAGGTCGGTAGCACCTCCCCTTTCTCGTATATGCCATACAGGGTAAGACTGCCCTCTCTTAGTGAAGCGGGATCCAAACGACTACTGGTCTGTATGCGAAACAACTATTCGCTTGGGGGTCAAACTACTATTGGTTCACTATCCAAACTACTATTGGTTCGAGCGCGGAGCACTACTGATTTGAGTGCGAACAACTATTGCTCTATGCTTGACATCTCTATTGCTTCGCTCCTTGGTCTTGAAAAAGTATGGCTTGCGCCTTGGTGTGGGAGCGCTACACACCCACGGCATAGATATTGGATGTATCACCGATATTGCTTACCTTTGCAACGCTTTAGAGTGCCTCCTGCAATATGGACACGCTAAAAGCTTAGGTAGAATCAGTAGCTCAGTCGGTAGAGCACATCCCTTTTAAGGATGGGGTCCTGGGTTCGAACCCCAGCTGATTCACGGTGGGGATGTCGCGAGGCATCCCCACACTCTTTTATAAAGCATATGTCCCACAAGACCTCAGTAGAGGTCTTGTGGGACATATGCTTCATCGGGGAGGGGGTATCAGTCTCCGGCATGTGAAGCCCCTGTCTGTGGGACGTACTTACGCTTGCCACTATACTCCGTAATGTCAATACGAATGATCTCCGTCCGATGGAAGGACTTCTCCACATATACCTTTCCCAGCTCCATATCATTAGGCGAAAGCTTCTCCAAGAGAAGATGAAGCGCATGCCGGCGCTCCTCTTCGCTGAGACCAATATGTGCAGTCCCTCGGAGGATGACACTCTCATACTCGGTAGTAAACTTACTCGGAAGGAGATTCACGCGCCCGACGATACAGAGGGAGACCTCAGCATGACCAGCACGTATAGCACGGAGCTTCTTTCCCTCGGGGGCACAGTGGACATAGATGCAGTCTCCACCATCCCAGATATGATTGATGGGGAAGCCGTAGGGCTTACCCTCTTCATCGATCATCGAGAGGACACAGTACTCGCTCTCACGGAGTAGCTCCAGAGCACGCTCTTCATTAAGCAGGCGATCACGACGCCGTACATCAGCATTATTATACTTCATCATCAGATATATCACTGGGCACAGATTGTAAAGACGACTGGAGAGTGGAGGTACCCTACTCTACCCTCTACGATTCGCTAAAAACTATATCGACAGTATCAGCTTTCCTTCATTCTCCAAGAGCAAACCACTCTGCTGTAATTGCTCAAGAGCGTAGGAGAAGGCAGCATCAACATTAGCTCCACGGCGAGAGAATCCCATGCGCTTTGCAGCAATAAGGGTCGCTGCATCAGGGGCGATCGACACATTCTGCTTCACCACTTCAAGGAGGACCTCCATCAGTTCGACCGAAGGGATCTCTTCTATTGAGCGCCTTGTCACCACGGTATTGGGGCGGTACCCCTTCCACTGCTCACCGTCTTTCTGTGTAAGCCAAAGAGTCCGACTATCACGGTCAGAGACAGTGAAGAACATAGGCAGTAGGGCATCCACGATCCCCGTAATCGTCGAGCTAACTCGCGCAAAAGACTTGAAGGCCGCCACACGCTTCGAGAGGAGCGAATAGGTAATAGGCTGCTCTCGGGCTACGACCTCACGGACGAAGTCCTCCAGAGAAGTGCTGGTATAGCTATCGGTAGCGGGGTACTCCAGCGCCTCAGAAGAGCTTATCGGCTCAGCGATCAGATCTGCCTCAGTGATAGCGAAGGGAGAAGATACTGCTGTAGACTGCTGCTTCAGAGGGCGCTCTGGGAGCGACTTCAGTCGGGCAAGGATGCGCTCTATGACGAGGTCAGGCTGGCGGAACCAGTCCGGACTCCATACACGCATCACCTCCCAGTCGAGGCTCCCGAGTACGCTCGGCTGCACGACCTCACGATCTCGAGTCGTCTGAGTACGTCGGTAGGCTTCTCCATCGATCAAGATCCCTAAGCGATAGTAATCTGGTGCACTGGGCAAGGCTACAGCAAGGTTGACCTTGAAGTTCGAGCGTCCCAGCTGAGTCATCGCAGGATAGCCAGCCTTCTGTAAGCGATTAGCTATCTGCTCGGCGATGATGCGGTCGGCAGAGTCCATATCGGGCTGAGGGCGACGTACGAGCGTCTGTCGCTCAGCATACTCGAGGAAGTGCTTCAAGCCCTCTACGCCCTTAGCCTTCGTGCGGCGCAGATCGATCTGATCACTGGTCATCGTCGAGAAGACCAGCATTTCACAGCGAGCGCGACTGACGGCTACATTGAGGCGACGCTCACCCCCTGCCTTATTCAACGGGCCAAAGTTCATGCTGACCTGCCCCGTAGCATCTGCACCATAGCCGATAGAGAAGAGGATGACATCACGCTCATCACCCTGCACATTCTCAAGGTTCTTGATGAAGATAGGCTCATAGAGCTGGTCGGCCAACTCTTGTAGCGAGGTATCACGAGCCATACGCTCGGTCAGCGTATCTTCAATAAGATTCTGCTGTGCGGCACTGAAAGCCACTATACCCATGCTCTCCCCTCTCAAGCTATCATCACGCAGACGACGGCATACCTCATGGACGATCGCCTCAGCTTCGGCCTTATTCTGTCGGGTCTTCCCCTTGTCATAGGTCCCCTTGATGTGAATGAATCGCACCTTCGTCGCTTGGTCATCCACTGAGGGGAAGGTAATGAGCTCCCCATCATAGTACTCATGGTTACTGAAGGCGATAAGGCTCTCATGGCGGGAGCGGTAGTGCCAATTCAGCTGTAGCGAAGGTAGACTGAGAGCCTGGCAGTCCTGCAGGATGCTCTCCAAGTCATCGAGACTCTCCTCTTCTTCCTCGACGGAGTTCGTACTGAAGAAGCTCGTTGGAGGCATCTGCTTGGGGTCTCCTACCACGATGAGGGCATTCCCTCGAGCTATAGCTCCTACAGCTTCACTGGTCGGCATCTGAGAGGCTTCGTCGAAGACCACTAAGTCGTACTTCTCCGCCCCTAAGTCTATGTACTGTGCCACCGACATAGGGCTCATCAGCATACAAGGGCAGAGGCGCGGTAGAAGGTTAGGGATATCATCCAGCAGCTGGCGAATTGAAGTACCTCGCCCTCCATTGGCTATATTACGATTGAGGCGCCCGATCTCCGAGCTATTATCTATGTCCTCGTAGACATGGGGAAGCTGATTGGACAGGCGAGCATAGAGCATCTTCTTTGACAGCTCTTGGAACTCTGCAGTCAACTCCTTGTAGCGCTGCACCTGCTGGTCAAAAAGCTCACCCTCAAACGTGCAGAGGAGCTCACTCCGAGCTATCTTCTGCTCGGCTAAGGCACGATAAAGTCCCTTAAAGAAGGCTTGCATAAGCTGCGCTGCATCTACTCGCTTCGACTCCACCTCGCGAATCACGATGTCAAGGCCCTGCGAAGAAAGTTCGCCTCGCAACTGTATCCAGCTATACCACTTCCCGACTAGCCCCTGATGAGTCTGCCAGCGAGAGAAGCACGAAGAGAGCGCCACAGAGAAGGACCTATCGGAAGGGAACTGATACGATACCCAGGGCTCTGCCTCCTTTATATACTGCGACCACTCACCGGGGAGAGCATTGAGCCCTCGGAGCTGATGCTTTAGCTCTTCAGTGAAAGCAGGCTTAATAGACTCTCGGATAGCGGAGACTGAGAGCTGTAGCCCTTCAGCAAAAGCCTCTACAGCCTTCACCAAACGAGGGAGGTAATCCAAGAGGCTTCCCAGCTCCGTAGTAGAGAGGCTACGTCCCAAAAGCTGGTGTATCCCTCCGCTCTCTCCCGCACAGTGCTTAACCTCCTTCTGATACTCAAGCACACGCTCCAGATACTCTGCTACTGTCTGAGCTTGCAGCTTCTCACTGTAGAAGCGTATCTTCTTGAGGTAGCTACGAGAGGCAAAGAAGCGAGGTAAGAACCAAGAGTCTTCAATAGCCTTCCACTCCTGTAGGAGGCTCAGTGCATCTATCTCTAAGAACTCCTCACGGCAGTCAGCCGTGAGCATAGCACGGAGTTCATCACGATGCTTCAGATGCTCCCAGCTCGAGCGCAGCTGGGCTATCTGATGCTCATCAAATGCAATAGCGGCGACAGATGAGTGCATCAGTGGAGAGGCTGAGATCTCTGAGAGGAGGTCTATACCAAGACGTAGACTTCGCTCACTATCCTCCAGATCTGCGCCAAAGATCTCCGTAAGGAGAATATGCGCACGCTGTATGCGTCCTGCGAGAGTCACACCTTCATCAAGGAGACGTGCTAAGGTCTGCGGCTCTTGGATGCAGGCAAGTGTGGGCCATAGTCCGACCAGCGGATGCTCCGAGGGCTGCCCTGCAACATTGAGTACTGCGGGGAGCTTGCTACCAAGCAGCTCTTCGCAGTGCGTGATAAATTCCCCATCAAGATGTGCCAGCTGCTCGTTCAATGCGACCTCAAGAGGCTCTACCTCATACGACTCATAGCGCGATATACATTCGTAGAGGGAGAGCTTGGCTCCCTCGCGATCCTTATGAAGACTCTCCATATACTGGATCAGCAGCGTACGACGCTCGTAGAGCTTCTGAGCTATGGTGTCATATTCCTCTGGCTCTCGGATCTTAGCAGCATGCAGAGCTTTGCTCAGCTGCTCCAAGACATGCTTCTTCGTCACCTTGTTGGAGTGAAGCTCAAGGCAGAAGGGATCAAGGCCAATCTTCTCAAGTCGGCTCTGCACCACGCTGAGAGCAGCCATCTTCTCGGCTACGAAGAGCACTCGCCGCCCCTGGTAAAGCGCGTTGGCGATGAGGTTCGTGATCGTCTGTGACTTCCCCGTACCCGGAGGACCATAGAGTATGAAGGAGGAGCCACGCCCTGCCTCCAAGACCGCAGATAGCTGTGACGAGTCTACGGGGACAGGTAGAGCAATGCTCCCTGGAGTCAGATGCTTATCCTCCTCTGCCAAGTTCGTCTGCAGAGACTGAGGTTGCCACTGGAGCGAACCACTGACGAGGCTGGCGACGACAGGATGCGAGAGAAGCTCCTCACGGTGATTATGAATATCGTGCCACATCAGGTACTTATTGAAAGAGAACGTCCCAAGGACACACTCCTCCTCGACATCCCACTTACTCTGCTCTCGGAGAGCGTCTCGGACTTGCGCAAAGATGAGGGATACATCCACACCATGCTCATCACGGGGAAGGGGATCAATCCCCTTGATGCGTATGCCGTAGGTCTGGCGGATATATTCGATGAGGGTGATATTGAGTGAGATCTCCTCATCTCGCTTGCGGATATAGTAGCGCCCACGCTTATAGACAAGATCCACGGGTAGGAGAAGAAGCGGAGCATAGCGTGCTCGAGGGCTATTCTTCTTCTCATACCAGCGAAGGAGACCAATCGCCAGATAGAGCGGATTAGCCCCCGTCTCTTCCCTCGTCGTACGAGCATGACGATAGATATTCTTGAGGATCAACTGTGTCTCATCCTCAGCGTAGTAGGTATGTAAGAGCTTCTGCCTCGTGATATCATTTAGAATCAGCGGCTCCAGAGAGCTAATCATACTGGAGCGAAGTAAGCGCTCTTCTCTATCTACTCGTACGACTCCCTCAGGAATAGGATGGATGCAGTACTCCGTATTCTCCTGCAAGTAGTCCTCTATGGAAGCGACATCGAAGGAGATGAACTGTATGGCACGGCTACGGACAGAGAGATTGAGGAAATTGTTGCGCAGGGAGAAGTCCAAGAGCTTTCGCTCCCAGATATCAAGCTTATTGACCTCCGTCTTATCGTCATAGGCACGATCCAAATCATATCGAGTGCGATGGGTAGCCTCAATGGCACAGGCCGTATGCTTAGGAGCTTCCTCGGGAGCTAGCTTCCACGTACCGCCCTCACTGAGGCGAGTTGGTAGCGAGATAATACCCTCCAAGCGACAGCGAGCTAGGTCAATGAACATCTGAAACTCATTATCCCTCTTGAGATGCTGCCGAGCGATCTCCTGTGCATGCTCAAAGGAAGCATAGTCCTTAGTAAGATCCGTACACTCAAGTACAAGCATCTCGGAGATCCCCTCAGAGCAGACCTTCTCTAAGAAAGAAGCATCATCACAGATGCTCTGACGGTAGCACACTTCACTGAGCCACACACCGAGGAAGGCATGCCCACGCATAATCACTACCCCACTATTGATCCCAACCGCCTCCAGCACAGAGGCCATCAAGAGGGTCAGCTCAATACAGTTCCCCTGATGACTCTCAAGGACTTGATCAGAGAGCGTGATGCGCTGCCCGATAGCCTCATAGCTGGCAGGCACTGCGCGGTAGATAATCCCTTCTTGATGGAGCGCAGCAAAGATGGCGCTAACTTGCTCAACGACCGTATTGGGGTCTCCATCTTGATACTCAACAAAGGCACTCTCCCCTGTCATCTGCTTGAGGAGAGCTGATGCCTTAACGACCATCCGCCCTACAGCTGGCTGATTAGGTACGACAAAAGAGGCCAGACACTGTGGAAGGATCTGCGTCCCCAGCCATTGATCAAATGCCATCAACTCCAGGTCATACTCCCGCGAAAGCAAGACTTCTTCCCCGCTATAGATCTGTACAGTGAAGGAGGAGATGACACGCTCTGAGAGCTCAAGCAAAGCATCAGCCTTGGGGAGAACAGCGACATCAGAGATACGTACCGTGCTCCCACGATCAATACGACTATATATAGCAGAGCGCTGCTCTTGGACAAAGCGCCCCCCAATAGAGACACTGATATCCAGCAGGTCTTCCTCACCGACATTCGCGAGCTCTATACTGCTGCAGACTGGGATATGGTTGTGTAGGAGTGCGTAATTGACATTCTTGATATAGTCAATATGTAGCTCTATCATCATTGTAGGGGTCGTTAGTGATATGGGAAGGCAAAAGATAATGCCTCTCACCGCTATAACACTCAAAGGTAGCTATATTTCAGAAGGTAGCTACATAGAGAGATCTCCGTCTTCCCTCCAAGAAGAAGCCTTCCCTCAGAAGTGCAATAGCTGAGAGAAATACCTCAGCAGAAAGCACTACTATGAAGTCGGGAAAG
>ERZ773001.932-NODE-932-length-10429-cov-49.8422_pt1 | contig 10429 bp, 11 predicted proteins | sample MGYA00511673_ERZ773001 | MGnify/ENA primary metagenome ERZ773001 (study PRJEB29015, sample SAMEA2738091) | human oral metagenome | biome: human oral; feature: human-associated habitat; material: saliva | place: China | collected 2162 ... | reverse complement strand
GCCAGCGTTTCCAAGCGTATGCCGTATTGCGGCACGATACGCTCTTCCATCGAATCCTGACTGCCCAGCCAAATCACATGATGGCCGCGCTTCTGCAGCGACTCGGCAACCGCCAATGCAGGGAAAATATGACCGCCCGTACCGCCGGCCATCAGCATAAAAGTTTTACCGCTCATGGTTTTACTCCACCGAATAACCGCGCATTTTTTGGCGGTTTTCATAATCAATGCGCAATAACAAAGTAACGCACACCAGCATGATAAAGACAGCCGAACCGCCGTAAGACATAAACGGCAAAGTCAGGCCTTTAGTGGGCAGGATACCGATGTTTACACCGATATTGAAGAAACTTTGAATACCAATCCAAATACCGATACCGTTGGCAATGTACGCGCTGAACATCAAGCCCGAATCACGCGCCTGCTTGCCGATGGAAAACGCACGCCACACCAGCCAGCCGTAGCAGAACACCAAAACCAGCATCCCGACAAAGCCAAACTCCTCGCCGATAACGGCAAAAATAAAGTCCGTATGCGCTTCAGGAAGATAGAAACGTTTTTCCAAACTTGCACCCAAGCCCTCGCCAAACCAGCCGCCGCGCGCAATCGCCATTAAAGAATGCGTCAGCTGATAGCCTTTACCCAAAGGGTCGCTCCAAGGGTCCAAAAACGCCGCCACACGCGCCATACGGTAAGGCGCGGCCAAAATCAACAAGCCCATACCGCTCACAACGGTCGCCACCAATACGGCAAAATACTTCCATGGGAAGCCTGCCAAAAACAGCATACCCATGGTAATCACGACAATCACGACAAACGAGCCAAAGTCCGGCTGACCCATAATCAAAACCAAACCGACCGCCACCAACATAATCGGCAGAATCAAAGTCTTAAACTTGCGGAAACGTTCCTTTACCCTTACCCGAGCTTCACTTTTGAAGGGACTGCACACCAAATCGCCAATACCGGTAAACAAAGACGACCAACCCAAAGAATCCAAATCGCGCAACATTTCTTCACGGCGCGTAAACAGGCTGGACAAATACAAGACCGTCGCCAATTTGAAAAATTCAGTCGGTTGCAGGTTGAGCGGTCCGATATGAATCCAGCGCGTCGCGCCGTTAATCTCGCGGCCGACAAACAACACCAGCAACAACAGCAAACCCGAAACAGCAAAATAAAACGGAATAATCCGCCGCCAGAAGCTCATCTTCAGCAGGAAAAGCGGCAAGCATATGGCCACCGTAAACAAGATAAACATTGCCTGCTTAGACACAAAAGAAAACTGGCTGCCCCCTTCCGATGCCGCATACGCAATCGAAGCCGAATAAATCATAATCAGGCTGAAGACCGTCATTAAGACGACCATCCACAAGAGAGAAACATCAAACTTCCGACCATCGCGCGCAATCGGCCGGTCAAGCATTTTGGAAAGACTAATCATGAAAACATCCGTAACGGCTTGAATAAAATATTCAGACGGCCTGCTAATGGGCAAGAGGCCGTCTGAAAAAATGAATTAACGTTATTTTAAAGGTTTATTTCCAAACCAACAATTCAGATTCTTTAAAGATATCGGATTCTGGCGTTCTTTGCGCCCTCCCCTACCTATCACAAACACAAAACAAAGTCGTCTGAAAACGTTTTGATGTTTTCAGACGACCTTTTATGAATCTTTTCTTCGATCAAACAGACCGCTTTTTATCAAATGCAAACCCTAAGCCAACTGCGGTATTTCCGCCCATGGCTGTATCTGTTCCAACTGCGCGGCGAGGCTAAGCAGCGTGTCTTCGCGTCCGTGTGCGGCAGCGAACTGGGTGCCGACGGGCAGTCCGTTATGCCGGTAAAGCGGCACGCTCATGGCGGGGTTGCCGCTCATGTTCAGCGGCGACGTATAACCGACGTATTGCAGCGCGGCGGCGGCTTCTTTTTCTAAAAACGGGTTGTTTTTCAACAGGAAACCCAAGCGCAGCGTACCAAACAGCAGGCGCATGGCTTTTTGTGCGGCGGGCGGCGGCATCATCTCGCCGATTTTCGGCGTGGTGCGCGGGCAGACGGGCGTCATCAACACGTCGTAGCGCGTAAAAAATGCTTTGGCGGCACGTTCCTGCGCCAGCATCACGTCGCGTGCCCAAGCCATTTCGCCCGCGCTGATTTGCCGCCCCTGCACAATCATTGCCCACGTTGTCGGCTCAAGCAGGCGGTGCGGCAGTTTTTGTCCGGTTTCGTATTGATATTGGTAGAACAGTTTTGCCGTTTCGCCCATGACGATGATGCGGGCGGCTCGGTTTAATTGTTCGGGCGGCGCAAAATCGGGCGTGGCTTCTTCCAATTCGTGTCCCGCGTTTTGCATCAGTTTCAAACTATGGGCGAACGCGGCTTCCGTGCCTTCGTCGTTGCCGCCGCCAAACCATGTCTGCTTCCAAAAAGCGATTTTCAGACGACCTGTTTCTTGTTTCAGGCTGTCTGCAAAACCGTTTTCGGGCGGCGGCGGGCAGGCATACAGGGCGCGGGCTTGGGTTTGGGCGGCGATGTCCAGAAAAACCGCGCTGTCACGCACACTGCGGGTCAAGACATGGTCGCATACCAATCCTTGCCATGCCTCCGATGCGTTCGGCGCGTAACTGCTGCGGCCGCGCGTGGGTTTCAGCCCGAACACGCCGCAGTTGTGCGCGGGTAAGCGGATGGAGCCGCCGCCGTCGCTGCCGTGCGCTGCGGGGACGACGCCCGAAGCCACTGCCGCCGCCGCGCCTCCGCTGCTGCCGCCTGCGGTGTAATCCAAATGCCACGGATTGCGCGTGATGCCGTAAATTTCGGTTTCGGTAACGGGATACGCGCCCCATTCGGGCGTGGTGGTTTTGCCGAACACGCGCAGCCCCGCATCGAGATAGGCTTGGGTCAAATCGCTGTTTTGCTTGGCAATGTAATGCTGCATCATGCGCGAACCCGACCATGTCGGCGCGCCTTCCCAATCCGCCAGCAGGTCTTTGAGCAAAAACGGCACGCCCGCCAGCGGCGTATCGGCATTTTCAGACGACCCCTGCCACGCCGCCGCGCGTTCGCGCAAATCGTGCGCCAACAGATTGAGCTTGGGATTGACTTCGTCCAAGCGGTTTAAAGCAGCCTGCAACACTTCATCGGCGGAGACTTCTTTTTTACGGATCAGCTCTGCCAAACCGACGGCATCGTAACGGATGTAGTCTTGAAAATTCATGGGTTTTCCTTTCGGATTGATAAACACACGTTTTGTCGGTCAGGCATAGCTGCCCGCCGCCTCGCCGTTTGCCCGCATAGGCAAATTTTAAGAAACAGTAACACCGGATAAAGGAAAAGAACAAGTTTGCCGTTGCTGCAAAAAGGTCGTCTGAAACCGCTTTTATGTTTTCAGACGACCTTTGAGGCAATGGCGCACAATGTTTACGGCAGAATTTCAATTTCCGCATTATGTTTCACGCTGCGGTAGAGTTCGTCGACTTCTTCGTCCGTTACCGCGATGCAGCCATTGGTCCAGTCTTTTTGCAGGTGTTTTTTGCCGATAAAACCCCAGCCGTTTTTCATGCCGTGGATTTTAATCAGCCCGCCCGGACTTTTGCCTTGTGCCGCCGCGTAGGCTTTGTCGGCTTCGTTGGGGTAGGAAACGCCGAGGTTTTTATGATAGCCGCTGTTGGGATTACGTTCATTGATGCGGTACTTCCCTTCGGGCGTTTTGCCGTCGCCTTCAAACTGTTTATGCCCGACCGGTTGCTTGCCCAACGAAATGGGATAGGTTTTCAGCAGCCTGCCTTGCGAGTACGCCGACATGGTGCGCTTGCTTTTATGCACCACCAATCTATCGATAACGGCATCTTCAGGCAACGGCGTTTCGGTCGGCGTGGCAATAGTGGTCGTGGAACGAATCGGCGCAGCAAACCAAAACACCGAGACAGCGGCAGCCATAAGCAAGACTGCCGCCAAGCCTATTTTCAAACCAACTTTCATCTTTCAGACGGCCTTACAAAGCTTTGAACGCTTCGATAAATACTTCCGAACGGTGCGCATAGCCTTTGAACATATCAAAGCTCGCGCAGGCGGGGCTGAGCAGCACGATATCGCCTGCTTCGGCTTGGGCGTATGCCGTCTGAACCGCTTCTTCCAAAGTGGCGCAGTCGGTCATATTCAAGCCGCAGCCGTCCAAATCGCAGCGGATTTGCGGCGCATCGACGCCAATCAGGAACACACCTTTTGCCTTGCCGGAAAGCGCGTCGCGCAGGGGCGTGAAGTCCTGCCCTTTGCCCATACCGCCCAAAATCACGAATAGCGGATTTTGCAAACCGGCAATCGCAGCGGCGGTTGCACCAACATTCGTGCCTTTGCTGTCGTCGATGAACACCACGCCGTTTTTCTCGCCGATTTTTTCCACGCGGTGCGGCAGGCCTTGGAAGGTTTTAACGTGTTCGAGCAACTCATTTCGCGGCAAACCGACGGCCTCGCACAAGGCGACGGCAGCCATAACATTGGCGGCATTGTGCAAGCCTTGCAGCGGGATGTCTTGCGTGGCAATCAAATCTTCATTGCCTTGTTTCAGGCGGCCTGTCTCACGTTCCAACCAAAAATCGGCTTCGTGTTCCAAAGAAAACCATTTCACCTCGCGCCCTGCCCGTTTCATCGCACGGCAGAACGCATCGTCCGCATTCAAAACCTGCACGCCATCGCCACGGAAAATCTTATCCTTGGTATGCGCATAATCAAGCAAGTCATCGTAGCGGTCGAGATGGTCTTCGGAAATGTTCAATACCGTCGCCGCAGTCGGGCGCAGACTTTCGGTGTTTTCCAGTTGGAAGCTGGAAAGCTCCAACACCCACACGTCAGCCTTTTTGCCTTCGCGCTGCAATTCCGCCTCCAAAACCGGCGTGCCGATATTGCCCGCGATGACGGTATCCAGCCCGCACTTGATGCAGAGATAGCCGACCAAGCTCGTTACCGTGGTTTTGCCGTTGCTGCCGGTAATCGCAATCACCTTGTCGCCGCGGCGGTTCACAATGTCCGCCAGCAATTCGATGTCGCCCAACACGCGCCCGCCGTTTTGCTTGAACGCCTCGATATCCGGCTGACGCTCGCTGATGCCGGGACTGAGCGCCAGAATATCGAAACCGTTGTCCAATGCATCTTTCAGACGACCCGTATAAAACACCAGCCCGTCAAACATCTTACCGATTTGCGCCACGCGCTCGGCTTTCAGCTCCGCATCATAAGCAGCAACCTCTGCACCGTTTTTGCGCAGGTAGGCAATCATGGAAATACCCGTGCCGCCAAGTCCGGCGACGAGGATTTTTTTATTTTGAAAAGTCATTTTGGTTTTGTCCTAAAACAAATCATATTGAGCAGGGGGGATGTCCGCTCCTGCTCAAGCCACTTTCAGACGGCATCGCGAGCTGTTCAATAACCCAGCTTCAAACGGAGGTAATTGTTGCAGCCAATTTGGTCTCCGTTGTCGCAAGCCTTACCGTACCATTCTTGGGCAAGGGCGAGGTCTTGGCGCACGCCACGTCCAGACTCATAGGCTATACCCAACAAGACTTGGGCTTGGGCATCCCCTTGTTCTGCAGTCTGCCGATACCACTGCACTGCCTGTGCATCGTCTTGACGGACTCCTTGCCCGTTGGCATACATCAGACCCAAATTAACTTGGGCATCGGCATTCCCTTGTTCTGCAGCCCTACGATACCACTGCACCGCCTGTGCATAGTCTTGACGGACGCCTTGCCCTTGTTCATACATCAGGCCCAAATTAACTTGGGCACCAGCATACCCTTGTTCTGCCGCCTTGCGATACCACTGCACCGCCTGTGCATAGTCTTGACGGACGCCTTGCCCTTGTTCATACATCAGGCCCAAATTAACTTGGGCACCAGCATACCCTTGTTCTGCCGCCTTGCGATACCACTGCACCGCCTGTGCATAGTCTTGACGGACGCCTTGCCCTTGTGCATACCCATTGCCCAAATTACTTTGGGCTTGGGCTAACCCTTGTTCTGCCGCCTTGAGATACCACTGCACCGCCTGTGCATCGTCTTGACGGACGCCTTGCCCGTTGGCATACATCACGCCCAAATTATATTGGGCATCGACATTCCCTTGTTCTGCAGCCTTGCGAAACCACTGCACCGCCTTTGTATAGTCTTGACGAACTCCTTGTCCACCTTCATACATCACACCCAAATAAAATTGGGCTTTAGCATACCCTTGCCCTGCAGCTTGAAGCGTTTTCTTAAAATCCGGTACATTATTAGCCCAAACTGCCTGCACCAAGCCCAAAGATAAAAGGGCTACCATCATTTTTTTTAATAATTTATTCATTTTAAAATCTATTACTTTCAAATTATTGTTTCTGTTTTATCCTGGTTTTTTCAGACGGCATTTCATAAACCGCTCAATAACCCGATTCTAAACGACGGTAACCGTCACATCCTAGCTGATTACCGTTATTACATGCCATACCGAGCCACGCTTTGGCAACTCTTAGATTTTGGCGGACACCTTGTCCATTAGCATACATCGCACCCACATTGTATTGGGCTTTGACATGACCTTGCATTGCTGCCTTTTCAATCCACTTCACTGCCTGCACATAGTTTTGACGGACTCCTTGTCCATTGGCATACATCACACCTAAATTATATTGGGCTTTGACATCACCCTGCTTTGTAGCTTTACGATACCATTTAACCGCTTCGACATAGTCTTGGCGTACACCTTGTCCGTCGGTATACATCACACCTAAATTATATTGGGCTTGAGCATCACCCTGTTCTGCCGCTTTTCTATACCATTTTGCCGCTTCAACATAGTCTTGGATCATACCTTGCCCATTAGCATACATCACACCTAAATTAAGTTGGGCTTCAGCACTTCCTTGTTCCGCTGCTTTATGGAACCATTTTGCCGCTTCAGCATAGTCTTGATGTACGCCTTGTCCGTTGACATACATTACACCCAAATTGAATTGGGCAGCGGCATTCCCCTGTCTCGTCGATTGCAAGGTTTTCTGCAAATCAGGAACATCATCTGCCCAAACTGCTTGATTCAACAAATCAATCAGGGCGGCAGCAAGCCATTTTTGCAGTTGTTTCATGGTTTCTCTCCTGTTTGGTTTCACAGATCGGCTTCTCGAATCCGACATTAAATTTACCGCGGCAAATAGAAACAGCGGCAATATCGGATGTTTTATCGGATACAAGTACCCTATTTACATCGAAACATGGTTTTCAGACGACCTCAAACGTTGTCTGAAAAGCAAATTCTATCCCTATTACCGCAAGACGGCTATTTCATTCCCCCCTCGGAATCCGCTCCCCACTGACGTACCAGTTCGCAAAACTCCTGCGCGTATCCTGCGTCGTGTTTTTGTTTGGCACGGATAAAGTTTTGGATGCGGGCGTAGTCGTGCAGGAAGGCGTGGCGGCGGACAAGGCGGTAGGCGTTTTCTTCGAGGAGTCCGTGCAACAGGGCTTCGGCGGCGGTGTTGCGCGCTTCGACGAGGGTTGTGAGGCTGTGACTGCCTTGCAGGTAGCCGTGCAGCAGGTTTTGTGCAGCGGGATTTTGGGAAACGGTATAGCTTTCTATGCCGCCGTCGGCGCGACTGCGGATGCTGAGGTTACCTGAAAGTCCGTGTTTTTTGAAATATGCGGCAATGTCAGCATAATCGGCCAAATCGGTATCGGACTGCATTGCCGCCTGCCCGAGCCACTGTCGTGCGTTGTACAGGTGCGGGTCGGCGTTTTCGGTTTCGATAAAGCGCAGGGTGAAGTTGTCGAAAGTCTGACGGGCGGAATGTTTGGTGTTGCGGTAGCCGGTTATGGCGACGATGGCGGCGATGGTGATGGAAATGACGGCGGTCAAATCAGCAAGGGCTAGAGTTTCGGTAATCTGCATGGCAGTGTCCTGGGATATATAGGTTGGAATAAGGAAGCCGTTTTTCAGACGGCCTTATGCTTCAAAATAACCGTCCACGCCGTATTGCTTTAAGACGTTTTTCAGTTCGGGGATGCGGATGGTGGGATCGACCGCCATCGGCGGCATGGGCGGTTCTACGCCTTCTTCGTTTTGGTTGCGCATCCAGTCCGCCATCACAAAAATACGGATGAGGACTGGCTCGGCGAGGTCTTTGCTGATTTCCAGTTCGTTCATGGCTTGGGCGAAGCAGGCGACCCATTCGTCGCGTACCTGCATATTCACGGCAAAGGGCATGTGGCGCGCCCGCAGCATGGGATGGCCGTATTTCTGCTCGAACAAGGGCGGGCCGCCGAGCCAGCCGCTAAAAAATTCGTAGAGTTTTTCGCGTATCAGGGTCATGTCTTCGCCGTGCATTTGGCGCAAGGCTTGGTATTGTGGCTCGAGTTCCATCAAGTCGTAGAAACGGTCGGTCAGGGTGCGGATGCCGGTTGCGCCGCCAAAAGATTGGTACATGTTTGAGGACTTTCTGTGTGGATTATTGCGGGATTTATTTTGAGACGTAGGATTCAGGCAAGCATGCTTACCTTACATAATGGCCGTCTGAAATTTTCAGACGGCCTTTGGAGATTTAGCGGATTTTGAGGGTACTTAAACCAATCAGCACCAAGACGATGGTGATAATCCAGAAACGGACGACGACTTGGGTTTCTTTCCAGCCTTTTTGTTCGTAATGGTGATGAATCGGCGCCATCAGGAAGATTCGTTTTTTGGTGCGTTTGTACCAACCGACCTGCAACATAACGGAAATGGCTTCAACAACAAACAGGCCGCCCATGATGACGAGGACAAATTCTTGGCGGATGATGACGGCAACGGTACCGAGTGCCGCGCCAAGCGCGAGTGCGCCGACGTCACCCATAAAGACTTGTGCCGGATAGGCGTTAAACCACAAAAAGCCGAGACACGCGCCACACATGGCGGTACAGAAAATCACCACTTCGTTTGCGCCGGCAACGTAAGGCAATTGCAGGTATTGGGCAAATTGGGAGTGGCCGCTGGCATAAGCAAAGATGGCAAGGCCGGCGGCGACAAGTACAACGGGGAATGCGGCCAAGCCGTCCAAACCGTCGGTCAGGTTAACGGCATTGGATGTGCCGACGATGGTCAGGTAGGACAATACCAAGAAGCCGACTACGCCAAGCGGCAAGGCAACTTGTTTGAAGAAGGGAACAATCAGGATATTATTGGCGGAATTTGTCGCAAGGTAGAACAATGCCAAACCGGCAATGATGGCAACGCTGGACTGCCACACCATTTTGAATTTGGCAGACACGCCGTTAGGGTCTTTATAAACCACTTTGCGCCAGTCGTCGTAAAAACCGAGTGCGCCGGTAGCAAGCAAGACTCCTAAGAGAATCCAGATATAAGGATTTGCCCAGTTGCCCCACAAGATTGTGGACACAGTAATGGCGGTCAAAATCAGCGAGCCGCCCATGGTTGGCGTACCGTTTTTGATCAGGTGGGTTTGAGGGCCGTCGGTACGGACGGCTTGACCGACTTTAAGCGCAGTCAGCTTGCGGATGGTCCACGGACCCAACAATAATGAAAATACCAGCGCAGTCAGCGCAGCCATCACGGCACGGAATGTGGTGTATTGAAAAATATTCAGACCGGTTAACCAGTTACTGAAATGTGCGAGCCATAAAAACATAGGGCTTCCTTTTTTGTTTTTGTTGTTACAGCGGGCTTATTGCCCAATTAAAAATAAATCGGTATGCCGTCTGAAATTGCAGACGGCCTTGTTGAGTAAGATTATTTCTCTACCACGCAAATCGGATAGTTTCCAGGATTCTTTCCGCCGCCCAAATCCAAGCAGGCATCTTCATAAATAAATGCCTGTACTTTCATTCCGGCATAAAACGTGGCAATCAGCAAACCAGCCAATAGTAAAATCTTTTTCATATTTCAGACGGCCTTCTCAAGTTTTATTCTCTTGAGTCTGAAAATAATCTTTGGGATGTAAGCAAAACAGGCTATAACAAATTGCAGCGCGAATAATGACATCCAACAATGGAAACCCGATCCTAGGGGAAACCAAATAACCGACCATATTGTAGACAATATACAGTATACAGCCATACAGCCATAACCTACGCGCCCAATCCTTACCTCTCCATAGTCCAACAGCACTAACCAGCATCAATATCACTTGCACAAGCAAATGAAAATTTCCTAACCAAAATTCAAACCACCCCCAACGTCCTCTTGTGCCCTCGTATGCTTCTCTTATTGTCTCAAATCCTACATTTTCGATGTAAAGCCACACTACTGCAGGCCATAAAACTGCTGCTACTATTATCATTAAAACGATAAACTGCAACAGTATAGGTCGTTTTCTTTTCTGCCCCATTTTCAGACAACCTCTTTATCCGTCAGCGCTTCGACCACTTCTTCCATCTTCATAAAGCGCGAGCCTTTGACCAATACAGTAGCGCGTT
>ERZ773001.928-NODE-928-length-10472-cov-33.7624_pt1 | contig 10472 bp, 11 predicted proteins | sample MGYA00511673_ERZ773001 | MGnify/ENA primary metagenome ERZ773001 (study PRJEB29015, sample SAMEA2738091) | human oral metagenome | biome: human oral; feature: human-associated habitat; material: saliva | place: China | collected 2162 ... | reverse complement strand
TTACCTCGCCGCTCGCCGACTTATGAAAATAAACACCGGGCGTTCGCGGCAAAGTCTTCAGCTTGGCTTGCAATACTTGATTCATTAAATATATTACAATCTAAACACGACAATTATGCAAGCATTCTTCTAACGATTAGCTAATTTTCCAACCACTTTTTGAGAACTACCGCCTGATTATGTTCCGTATCTTTAGCGCCATATAGAAGTGTAACTGCAGATTGTTTGTTCCAATTATTCTTCGCCTCGGCTACCGCAGGATTATTATCTAGCTCCTTCATATAACGGCGAGAAAATTCCGGGAATTTTTCTGGATCGTGATTAAACCATTTGCGTAATTCATCGGTCGGGGCAATCTCTTTATTCCACTCGTCCAATGCAGCTCGTTCTTTGCTAATTCCGCGCGGCCACAATCGATCGACCAGCACACGATAACTATCGTCTGACGCGGTCGACTCATAAATCCGTTCAATTTTATACTTTGTCATAATTTCATATAACTACAAATTATTGATCAGATCAATAAAAAGCGAAATCTAACCATTCTTCAATACCTATTCGACGCTACGTAAATATTCCTCCAAAAACTCACTCCACTCGGGCGCATTCTTCTCGCGGAAATAGGCGCGAAGAAAATCAACCATAATTTGATGACGATTTTCTGCTTCTGCTCGTCCTGGTTCGGTTAACATCAAACCTTTCAATTTCAGCAGTTTCTCAAAGAAGTGATTGATAAATCCGTCAGTATCATGCGTATTGCCATCAGCGTTATATTCGTGCGCCGCCAGATTGGCATTCGGCCAAACTTTAGGATCAAAAATCCGACCGCCATGATGACAAGCATAAGTCAACGCCCGCTCAATGCCGACCGCACCAATAGCATCACACATATCAGCGTCAGACGCCAATTTCCCCGCCAGCCGCTGCGGCTGCTTGCCGTTCAGCCGTTTGCTATAACCAATCGCCGCAATATTTTCCAGCACAACCCGACTTAAATCATCCGCTATCTCTGCCTGCGCCATAATATCTACTGCGTTCGTCAATTTTTCCGCCTGCGTTTTACCGACTAATTTATAATCATCAACATCATGCAGCCAAGCCGTCAATAGCACTTCTTGCAGGTTCACCGATTCGCTGCATTCGTTAGCGAAACGCTCTGCCAACAACGCTACTCGCTCGACATGATCGTCAGCATGCCCCGAAGTGTCGCCGCCCAGTAACTGCCGAACTTTAGTCTTTACTATTTCAAGCTGAGAAATTTGTCGATCGTTCATACTCATATTATACATAAAGCAGAGTCGCCTACTGACGCTTATTAGCATACAAAGCGTAATATTCTTCAGGAAGATAATTCATATTAAACCACCGGGCTTCCATTATCTCAAAGTTACATTTTATGTCATAATCAGACGCGTGCGCCGCAAAAACTCGAACTGAAAATTTGGCATATGATTCATGAGAATTAGCTTTTCCGAGATATCGCAGATTATGTATCTTTAATCCAATTTCCTCCAAGACTTCTCTAACGGCAGCCTGTTCATAACTCTCATTACGATTCACCCCGCCTCCCGGTAGAGCCCACTTTTGGCGGCTAAAACGATTTTTGACCAGCAAAATATCACCATCATCACGATAAACAATCACTCGTACGCGATCTTTTTTTGATCCAAGCTTAAACACCAGCGACATTACGCGGGCAATTCCACGAAAAACTGCCCGCCCGAATATACCAGACGCTTTACCAATAACTGATTCTTTAAGAGTCATAAAATCCACCAATTTGGTAGCACATTTTATTTTAAAAATAACTTATTCGGTAGTTACGCCGTCAAAATCTTCTTCGTTAGCCTCCGCTTCTTCGCGAGTCGCCCGAACAATGCCATCTTTATGATGTGCTGGACTATATATCGTATAGAGCTTAAGCGGCTCTTCGCCAGTATTTATCACATTATGCTCAGCTCCCGCCGGCACAATAATCGCGCTGCCATCAGAAACAGCATACTCATTGCCATCAATCAAAACCTTACCTTCGCCAGACTCAAATCTGAAAAACTGATCATTTTCCTCGTGAATCTCCGAACCAATTTCCCCGCCAACGGGCAGGCTCATCAACACTAATTGACAATGCCTGGCAGTATATAGAACTTGACGAAAATTATTATTTGCCAACGTAAGCTCTTCAATATTTCCACTAAAACCCTTCATAAATCCCCCCTTCTATTTTTTATTTCGCAGCTTTTTCCAAAGCGTCAATCAACGTCTGCTTTGGCTTCATGCCGATCATTTCAGCAACTTCCTCGCCGCCAACAAAAATCTTCATGTTTGGAATTCCCTGCACGCGATATTCCATAGCCAATTGTGCATTTTCCTGACTCGCTTCAGTGTCAACCTTAACAACATCAAACTCTGTTTCTTCAGCAATTTGATGCAAAAGCGGAGCCATTGCGCGACATGGCGGACACCACGGCGCCCAAAAATCAACTAGTACAGGGCCGTCGCTTTTTAGCACCTTATCTTCGAATTCTTGCTTTGTTGTAATTTCATATAAAGCCATTATTTCCTCCTTTTCTGGCATTTTTTACAAACTCCCGTCACAACTAACGGGCCGTCAATATAACAATCGCTAATTTCATGCGCAATCTGTTTTCTCATCTCATTGGCAATTTTAACATCCATCAAGCCATCGCAGCCGCTACACACAAAATGATCGTGATCATCCTTACGAATATCATATCGCAAGCAACCCTTTTTGGTCGATGGCGCCAAACCAATCATCCCGTCGCCACACAAGCGTTGAGTTATTCTATGCACCGTCGTGTCGCTGACTTCAGGATGAACGTTCCGCAATTCCTGAGCAATTTCCGCATTCGTCGCGTGATGCTTACTCTTTAAAATCGCCATCACATCATTCGTGTATTTTGTTGATCGCCTAACAATTTGCGTCATGTTTCTATTGTAAAGTATTTACAATAAATAAACAAGGCCTTTGCTCCATAAATTGACTTATATCTATATATTCCCTATAATAATCAAAGTCTATGAACTCCGTCGGCGAGTTCCTCTAATATACATTTTTGAATAATTAAGAACGCTCAGTTTTCTGTGCAGCTTATAAATATTAATTTATTATCGAAAGGAATTGATTTGAAAAACAAACCGAACAGCAAAGAAATATTTCGTTTATTCTGGAAAACGTCAGTGCAGTACAAACACCGCCGAAACTTGGCAATATTTTTTGTGATGTTAACTCTTGTGGTTACTATTTTTGTCGGCCCACTCATAATTGCTCAGCTTCTTAGTATCATCCAACACAATCAACTGCACAACGCAAAAAACCTATGGACACTAATTGCTTTATACGGCGTCAGTGAATTATGGTCGAGTGTCATAGGCTGGCGATTAGTCTTATATCTCGCCTGGACATTCGAAACCGCCATGCAGCGAGATTTGTACGCTCGATGCTTTAGCAAACTGACCAACCAAACATTATTCTTCCATTCAAATAAATTCGGCGGGTCGCTCGTTAGCCAAACAAATAAATTAGTCGGCGCGGTAGAAAGTTTTTGGGACACGATAATTTGGTCAATTTTGCCACTAGTTGTTTCACTGGTCGGTTCGATAATTGTCTTGTCAACTCTCCTCTGGCAATACGCGTTATTCTTACTCATCTTCTCAATTGTTTTCAGCATCGTCGTTTATTACGGATCCAAGCCAATGGCGAAATTGACAAAAAAAGAAGCCAAAGCCAGCAATAAATTGAACGGACAATTAGCCGACGTAATCTCAAACGTTCTAGCGGTCAAGTCGTCTGGTGCCGAATCTACAGAGCAGAAATTTTTCGCAAAAACCGTCAGTTCTTGGCGAAATTCGAGCCTCGACGTAATGCGCGGATTCTTAAAAGTCAGCACTATATATTCGTCAATCAACATGGTTATTAAAATTGGAGCAATCGCCTTCGCAGTGTACGCAGCCCAGAATAATTTGGTGTCAGTGGCGTCTGTTTATCTTATTATCACCTATACTGGAAGTGTCGCACATGAATTGTGGAACATGAACGGAATTATGCGCAATTACAACCGAATTATCGGCAACGCAAATGATATGGTAGAAATCTTACAAACGCCAACAACATTGATTGATAAAAGCAATTCAAAGCTAAAAGTTACAAACGGCGAAATTTCTATGGATAAAGTAACTTTCACGCACGACGAGGGTCAAGGTGACACTCTATTCCACGACTTCTCCCTGGATATTAAACCAGGCGAAAAAATAGGTTTGGTCGGAGCGAGCGGTTCTGGAAAAACGACGCTCACTAAATTGCTATTACGCTTCGCTGATATTGACTCAGGAAAAATTACCATCGACGGACAAGATATTTCCGAAGTCACCCAAGAAAGCCTGCGCGCCAAAATCGCTTACGTGCCGCAAGAGCCATTACTATTCCACCGCTCTGTGCGCGAAAACATCGCTTACGGTCGACCCGATGCAACGGACGCAGAAATTGAAGAAGCCGCCAAAAAAGCTGGCGCTTACGATTTTATTGTTGGACTTAAAGACGGTTTTGACACAATGGTTGGCGAGCGCGGAATTAAATTATCTGGCGGACAGCGACAACGAGTTGCAATTGCTAGGGCAATCCTGAAAGATGCGCCAATTCTAGTCCTCGACGAGGCAACTTCAGCGCTAGATTCTGAGTCAGAAGCGTTGATCCAAAAATCTCTGGAAACGTTGATGGAGAATCGAACCTCAATTGTCATTGCCCATCGCTTATCTACAATTTCTAAGCTGGACCGTATAATTGTTTTGAAAAATGGGAAAATTGTCGAAGACGGATCGCACGACGAGCTCATCAATAAAAAACGCGGTGTTTACGCAAAATTATGGGCGCGACAATCTGGCGGATTTATTGAAGAATAGCCCAATCTGCATACGCCAATCATGCTATAATTAAGGCATGGAATCTTTTATTCACTTGATAACTAGCTTCGGCGTATTCGCAATTTTATTGGTAGTTTTCGCAGAATCTGGCCTATTAATCGGGTTTGTTCTACCCGGCGACAGTCTACTTTTCACTGCTGGATATATGGTTCAGCAAAACATTCTACATATTGACATTCACATTTTTGCACTTTTGGTTTTTGCAGCGGCAGTGCTGGGCGACAGTGTTGGCTATAGTTTTGGCCACAAAGTTGGACGCAAGCTGTTTGAAAAAGAAAATTCCCGATTCTTCAAGAAAAAATATTTGGAGCAAACAGAAAAGTTTTACGACAAGCACGGCTCAGCGACAATCGTCCTGGCTCGATTTGTACCAATTGTAAGAACCTTCGCCCCAATCGTTGCCGGCGCCAGTAAAATGCACTATAAAACATTCTTAACTTTCAATCTTATCGGTGGATTTCTTTGGTCGTCAGCATTCGTTTATCTAGGCTTCTACGCTGGCGAGTTTTTAACCAAAGCAGGCGTAAATATTGAAGTTGCGGCCATACTCATCATCTTCCTGTCTGTCTCACCAATGGTTATTCATGCTTTGAAACAACCAAATACTCGCGCTTTATTAAGAAAACAATTGTCGGTTCTCCTCTCAAAAACCAATCGTAAAAAATAATCTTAAAGCATCTTTTTAAGATATTTGCCAGTGAACGAATTTGACACCTTGGTGATATCTTCAGGCGTACCACAAGCCACAACAGTACCGCCACCAATTCCACCCTCTGGACCCATATCAATTATCCAGTCAGCCGACTTTATGACGTCCAAATTATGCTCAATGATAATCATACTATTACCACCCTCAACCAATTTCTGTAAAATCCCCAACAGTCGCTTTACGTCAGCAGAATGAAGCCCAGTGGTCGGCTCGTCCAGAATATACATAGTTTTTCCAGTGGAACGCTTGGAGAGCTCCGTTGCCAATTTAATTCGCTGTGCCTCACCGCCTGAAAAAGTAGTTGCTGGCTGACCAAGTTTAATATAGCCAAGCCCAACCTCGACCAATGTCTGAAGTTTTCGCGCAATATTCGGCACACTGTTAAAAAATTCCGCCGCTTGATCGATTGTCATATCTAGAACATCAGCAATCGTCTTGTCTTTATACTTAATTTCCAGCGCCTCGCGATTATAACGCTTGCCGTGACATTCGTCACATTGAACGTAAACGTCCGGCAAAAAGTGCATTTCAATTTTTATCACACCATCACCCTGACAATTTTCACAGCGACCGCCTTTGACATTAAAACTAAATCGCCCAGATTTATAGCCTCGAACGTTGGCCTCGGGTGTGCTGGCAAAAAGCTCGCGAATCGGCGTAAAGATTCCAGTGTAAGTCGCTGGATTGGAGCGCGGCGTTCGACCAATTGGCGACTGATCAATGACAATCGCCTTATCAAGCAAATTCACACCTTCTATAGCGTCGTGCAACCCTGGCGCTGTCGTTGCGCGATTAAGCTCTGCCGCCAATTCCCGCGCCACAATATCATTCACAAGCGTCGACTTTCCGCTACCAGAAACACCAGACACTACAGTCATCAACCCCAAAGGAAACTCTACATCAATGTTCTTAAGATTATTTTCGCGAGCGCCACGAACAATCAACTTTTTATCTTTCACAACTTTGCGACGCTTTTTCGGAACGGCAATTTTTTCCGCCCCAGATAAATAGCGACCCGTTATACTATTCTCATTTTTCGCAACAATTTCAGGCGTCCCCATTGCCACTACTTGACCGCCATTCACACCAGCTCCTGGTCCCATATCAACCAGAAAATCACTCTGACGAATCGTGTCCTCGTCATGCTCAACCACCAGCACAGAATTGCCCAAATCTCGAAGGCGCTTCAACATATCAATCAACTTGTCGTTGTCACGTTGATGAAGCCCAATCGACGGCTCGTCTAGCACATAAAGCACACCCTGAAGTCCAGCGCCAATTTGCGTCGCCAAGCGAATTCGCTGCGCCTCGCCACCGCTAAGCGTGTTAGCCGCTCGACTTAGTTCCAAATAGTTCAGCCCAACATTGCTCATAAACGCCAAACGAGATTTAATTTCCTTCACAATCAAGCGAGCAATTGTCATTTCTTGCTCAGTCAATTGAAGCTTATTGTCAAATAAATCCAACGCGTCATCAACACTCAAATCGCACACATCAACGATATTCAATTCATGAACCGTCACCGCCAAAACCACAGGTTTCAGGCGCGCACCTTTACAGGCATAACAATCCCTCTCGCGCATAAATCGCTCAATATCTCGTCGCATAAAATCGCTGTCAGTTTCTTTCCAGCGTCGCTCCAGATTAGGGATAACACCTTCATAAGTCGTATCGTAATGTCGACCGCCACCCAAATCAACGCGATATTTTTGGTCACCAGTTCCATATAATATTTTATGTTTAACATCATCAGAAAGCTTGCCTACGGGAACTTTCAGGCTAAATCCGTGAGCTTCAGCAACAGACGCCAATCGCTTCATATTCCAAGCATCAGAATTCATTCGATTATAAGGTCGAATCGCGCCTTCGGAAATTGTCAAATTGTTATTAAAGACCAATTCTGGATCAACTTCCAACCTCGACCCCAAACCCGTACACACAGGACAAGCCCCTTGCGGCGCGTTAAAACTAAATAGTCGCGGCTCCAGCTCTGGAATATCGACATCGGGATGATCAACACAAGCGTATCTCTGCGAAAATGTCTTCACTTCGTCGCTATCCGCATCCAAAACCTCGATAACTCCCTGACCCAGATCCAGCGCTTGCTCAACGCTCTGACTTAGTCGAGATCTCATTTCCGCCGTCAACGCCAACCTATCAACCACCAGCTCTATGTTATGCTTGTAACTTTTTTGCAGCTCCGGAAATTCATCCAGCGCGTACACCACGCCATCCACACGAACCCTGGCATAACCAAGTCGCTGATATTGCTCCGGAATGTGCGCAAACTCACCTTTTTTATTCTTAACAATTGGCGCCAATAGCAGAATTCGCTTATCGACAAATTGTCGTAGAATCTCGTCAATAATCACCTCGGTCGTGCGACGCGTCACTTCATTGCCACAAATCGGACAATGCGGCACGCCAATTCGCGCAAACAAAAGCCTCAGATAATCATAAATTTCTGTTACTGTAGCCACGGTAGATCGCGGGTTGCGGCTGGTCGACTTCTGGTCAATTGAAATCGCTGGGCTGAGCCCTTCAATCGAATCGACATCAGGCTTATCCATCGTCCCCAAAAACTGACGCGCATAAGAATTAAGACTCTCCATATAGCGGCGCTGACCTTCGGCGTAAATCGTGTCAAATGCCAGGCTGGATTTCCCAGAGCCACTAAGCCCAGTAATCACCACCAGCTGATCTCGCGGAATCTCAATATCTACATTTTTCAGATTGTGCTCACGAGCACCCTTAACATGAATTACCTCTGTCATAACCGCTATATTATACAGGTTTTTGACAATTTTTTCCAGTCCAAATATCGACGCAAATCAGAGTTAAAACACATTACGCTTATGATTGCAAGTCAATATCTTATTTGCTACAGTTAGATCTATGAGAAAGCTGGGCATTTACTTAGTTATAACACTCGGAGCGATACTAATCGCGCCTTTTGTGATCGACCAGCTATTTTTCTTCTTTTTCCTAGGAAAAGTCCCATTCACAAATATTCATTTGCCAGCAATTTTAATGGTTGTTTTTTGGGCAGTTATCATACCATTGAGCATCATCCTCAGAAAATCACTTTCTGCCATATTTTGGAAGTCCATTAATATCGCTAGCGAACTAGCTCAACGACGAATCAATAGAAAAATCCGCTATTTTACACCGAATCAAAAAAGCGAACTCATCTTATTATCAATTTATATTCTTTCCAACATGAAAAAGAGCGAGCCTGATCATGAGATTGAATCTCAAAAGCTCGCTCCGTCTATGACTTAGTTTTCTACAACCGTTTTCTTAGGGCTAATCCGCCAGCTACAACGGCGATAACAGCTAATCCACTAACTAGCCAAATAGAGTTTCCTGTTTCGGCAAGAATTCTTGACGTTTTTTCTGGTTTCTTATTGGAAGTGGATGACGATGCCGCAGTAGTTGAAGCGCCTGAGGATGAAGATCCTGCGGATGGGGTGACAGCTCCGCTCGTACCTGATCCGGTACCGCCAGGAGCTACAGGTGGAGGTGTCAATAGAGTTGCTAGGCGAGTAGTAACATCAGGAGGATCGCCCGATAGTGTAAATATCCTGGAACCATCAGCCGACATGTCGGCAATACCTATAAAACCCTCATCTCCCCATTTCTGCCAAGTTTTACCTCCATCCGAAGATACCATCATTGGAGATTTTGAATCGCTAGGGCTAGCAGGAATAAACGTAACAAACATTCTTTTTCCGTCATTGCTAATACCCTTTGCGTAAATGTTATTATTAGAGGATCGAGGTGGTACTTCAGGCGTAGGATTCCAATTAACGCCTCCATCTAAAGAGACATTTTCACCGTCAAAAGCGCTTTGTCCATCATAACTAAAGACAGCCCGTCTACTTCGGTCGGTATTAATAGTTGACCAGGTCAAACCATAGTCGCTAGATCTCCTTATTGAATTATCGTTATTTATACGTATCATCTTCCCATCGTTCAATACATAATCTGGACATTCACTACCCTTTTGAAGCCAAGTAGCTCCATTGTCCATTGAGACGTACAACACTTTAACTTGTAGATACGTATTGCATGCAGTCAAAATTGAGCCATCTGGACTTATCCTAGGAAATGTATTTACAATACCCGCAAAAGACGGCGTCTTAGTCCAAGAGGATCCACTATTAGTTGATAAATATAGAAAATCCTGATTAAACCACGAAACCACAAGCTTAGTACCGCTTCTATCCATAGCCATTGCAGACGTACTTATGGGAGGTGAATACACGCTCCAAGTAGCACCATTATCCACAGAAGTTAGCAATTTTTCGCCGCCAGCAGCATGTTGATTCACAAAAAGCCTTAGTCCATCAGGGCTAATTCGCGGACTATGTATATCACCTCCAGGTATTCCGACTATATCCTTCCACGTATACTTAGGAGACTCCTCTGCTCTAACCAAAGGCGACAGGATCGCCGACACTGATAGCACAAATGCGAATATTAAGGATAACATCCCTCTATGCATTATGTATTTTTTACTTTTAGTTAACATTACCCCTCCAATTTGCTGTTTTTTTAGCATACACAATTATTACCACAACTTTAGCATAACCATATACCAAAAGTCAACGAAGTATAGAGGCTCGCGAGACTGACAATAACATCTACAGCCGTTTTCTCAGCACCAACGCACCAGCTGCGACAGCTATAACAGCTACTCCACCAACTGCCCAAACAGAGACTCCTGTTTCAGCAAGGTTTGATGATGATTTTTCTGGTTTCTTACTAGAAGTGGATGATGATGCAGTGACTGAAGCACCCGAAGACGCAGAGCCTGCGGATG
>ERZ773001.926-NODE-926-length-10483-cov-23.4976_pt1 | contig 10483 bp, 10 predicted proteins | sample MGYA00511673_ERZ773001 | MGnify/ENA primary metagenome ERZ773001 (study PRJEB29015, sample SAMEA2738091) | human oral metagenome | biome: human oral; feature: human-associated habitat; material: saliva | place: China | collected 2162 ... | reverse complement strand
AATAGATGACTGAATCATTCTAACGAATAAATTTCTTTCATTTTTATAGAATTTACTAGATTTGTAAAGAAAAACAGTTTTCTCACACTCTCAATCTTACTAATTGTGGATTTTCTTTACATTCTTCTTAGTCTTTCCACCCGTTCTGCAATCGGTGGGTGGGTATAAAAGAGCTTTTGAAAGCCTGATTCTTTTTTTGGATCATTGATAAAAAGGGCACTACTTGCCTCATCAACATGTCGCTGCATGGGCTCACTATGATCCAGTTTCAAAAGAGCATTGATCATCCCTTGAGGATTCCGTGTCAATTCGACACTGGAAGCATCCGCTAGAAACTCTCGTTGGCGAGAAATGGCTAATTGCACCAAAGTCGCTGCTAATGGAGCTAATACGATGGCAATCAAGGAAAGGATCAGGATAATAATTTCTAAACCACTGCCCCCTTCTCGATCATCATCCCGTCTACGGCCACCGCCCCACCACATCATCCGGCCACCAATACTTGAGAGCATCGTGATGGCGCTGGCTAAGGCCACTGCAATGGTAGAGATGCGGATATCGTAATTGCGAATATGGCTAACTTCGTGTCCAATGACTGCTTCTAATTCCTCCCGATTCATCACAGCTAAAAGACCTGTCGTGGCTGCAACAGCCGCATTTTGAGGATTGGATCCTGTCGCAAATGCATTCATGGAAGGATCCTCTACAATATAGACCCGAGGCATGGGGATCTGAGCGACCATGGCCATGTCTTGGACAATATGGTAGAGCTGAGGAGCCTGATCTTCTGTTACCTCACGCGCCCCATTCATCCGCATGACGACCTCTGTCGATTGAAAAATCATACTAATCGCGTAGATGCCACCAATAATCAAAGCAAGGATGACGCCACCAAGTGAGGAGCCTAACCAGAGATAGCCAACGGCTGCTCCGATGAGGGCCAAGAGTATGAAAAAAGCAATAAGGAGAATCCAGGTTCTCCTTTTATTGCTTGCAATTTGGTCAAACAGCATATTAGTCTCCTAATCCGCTAAAATCCACCTTTGGTACAGCTTTTTCTTCTTCAGGCACTTGAAGGAATTCGGCTTGTTTGAAGCCAAACATTCCAGCAATCACGTTTGTTGGGAAAGTTTCCAACTTGACATTGTAGTTGCTTGTGACACTGTTGTACAATTGACGAGCATAAGAAATTTTGTTTTCTGTGTTAGTCAATTCTTCTTGCAATTGCATGAAGTTGGTGTTAGCTTTCAAGTCTGGGTAGTTTTCAGCAACTGCAAAGATGCCTGCTACTTGACGTGAAAGAGCATCACTGGCTGCCATTGCTTCTGCAGGTGAAGATGCTTGAGCGACTTGTTGGCGAAGTTGAGTGACCTTAGCAAGAGTATCGCCTTCGTACTTAGCATAGCCTTTTACCGTTTCGATCAAGTTTGGAAGCAAATCATTCCGACGTTTCAATTGCACGTCGATTTGACTCCAGGCTTCGCGAGTTTGCATCCGACTTTTGACCAAACCGTTGTAAACTCCAATTACCAATAACACAAGGACCACTAGGACCCCAAGAATAATCCAAATCATTTTATTGAATTCCTTTCATTTCTTTCTACCAGTATATCAAATTTCCCTTATTTTGTGGTAAAATTATCTTATGAAACCAGAAGAATTTTATGACCGTTTAGCCGACCTCGGCTTCCCACTAACTGATCGACAAAAAGAGCAATACGAACGCTATTTCGAGCTCCTCGTGGAATGGAATGAGAAAATTAATCTCACCGCTATCACCGATAAAGATGAAGTCTATCTCAAGCATTTTTATGACTCTATTGCACCTATTTTGCAAGGTTTGATTAAAAATCAGCCTATCCGTCTTTTGGATATCGGAGCTGGTGCTGGCTTTCCCAGCCTACCCATGAAAATCCTTTTCCCTGAGCTAGATGTGACCATCATTGATTCCCTCAATAAGCGGATCAATTTTCTCCACCTGTTGGCTGAAGAGTTAGGGTTGGACGGAGTTCATTTCTACCATGGACGTGCTGAAGACTTCGCGCAAGACAAGGCCTTTCGTGCTCAATTTGACCTTGTCACTGCTCGTGCTGTTGCCCGCATGCAGGTACTTTCTGAGTTGACCATTCCCTATCTAAAAGTCGGAGGACGACTGCTAGCACTTAAAGCTAGCAATGCTCCAGAAGAGTTGGAAGAAGCAAAAACTGCCCTCAACTTGCTCTTTAGTAAGGTTGAAGACAATCTACAGTATGCATTACCAAACGGAGATCCTCGCTACATCACTGTAGTGGAGAAGAAAAAAGAAACCCCCAATAAATATCCAAGAAAAGCTGGCATGCCCAATAAGCGTCCTTTATAAGCCAAAAAAGGGAGCAGAACGATCGTGATTCCTTCACGAATTGTTTTACTCCCTTTTTATGTTTATTGCAGGTCTTTTTGCAATGCTTTGAATTGTTCTTTTGTCAGATGAACTCCCTTACTTGCAACAATGTGACTAGAGACTTTGTTGGCAAAGCTCAAAGCTTTGGTTATGTCTAATCCTTCTAAACGAGCTGCAATAAAAGCGCCTACGTGGCTATCTCCAGCGCCTACTGTATCGACGACTTCTGTCGGAAATCCGGCGGCCTCATACCAATTGCCATCGTAAGCAATGGCTCCTTTTTCTCCCAAGGTAATAACGACTAACTGCCCCGTTCTCTGATAAAGTGCCTTAGCAGCTTCAGAAATCTCATCAAAGGCTGAAAAAGCCTTAGCTTCGGCCTCATTGACGTGAAGAATTGGAAGAAGATCATAAATCGCTTCCAGTCGGTCCTTAGGAATCAAGAGGCCTCGTGGTCCTGGTGCAAAGATCACCTGACCCTCTAGTTGCGAAACAGACTGAACCAATTCCTGCCCTGTTGGCTCCTCTACTTCCAAACCACACAAGTATATGTAATCAAACTTTTCCTTTGTGATCTCTTGGAGCCATTCTGCTTGAAAATGGTACTCCACACCATGGTCCGATAAAAAGGTCCTCTCCCCATCAGACTCTACAAAGCAGTAACAGCAACCATTAGCCCCCTCTAACGATAGCGAAGAGGGAATTCCTAATTGGTTTAGTTCTCGTCTAATAAAATCACCGTAAATCCCAGAACCTATGGGCGAGATGAAATGATAGGGTTGCGATAAAAAATGGAGGATGTTGACAACATTAAAGGCGCATCCCCCAACAGACCATTGTTGGTGATCAATGTGAGCATCTCCTTCTCGACTTGGCAAACGATCCAAATAGATCATCACATCACAAACGGTTGAACCAATAATTAACGCAGCTGCCATCTTCTTCTCCTTACTTTGCTTCCTATTATACCAAAAGCCTGGAGATTTAGAAAAGAGAGAGTGGGACAGAAATCGGCAATTCGTTAGAATTCGATTTCGTCGTCCCACCTCCGCACAGTTGAGTAGGGCTGTAAAAGCTGATGAAATCAGCCTAGTAGAGTCCACTCAACCACTGCGTCTTGCTCGACAATCCAAAAGGCCAGGACTTTTGTCCTAGCCTCTTCTCTTTTTAATCACGGTAAACCGGTTGCGGTCCAAAACTTTGGGAAACTGGCATGATCTCAATGCGGTTGATATTGACATGCTTAGGTTGTTGGAGCAACCAAACGACAGTGTTAGCAATGTCTTCTGGCTGAATAGCATGAGCATCTTTATAAAGGGCTTCTACCCGTTTTTCGTCGCCTTTGAAGCGAACAGAAGAGAACTCCGTTCCTTCGCAGAGTCCAGGTTCGATGTTGCTGACACGGATCTTCTTCCCTGCTAAATCGGCTCGAAGATTGAGGGAGAATTGCTTAACAAAAGCTTTTGACGCCCCATAGATATTGGCACCTGGATAAGGTACTGTTCCTGCTGTAGATCCTAAATTGATAATATAACCATCATTTCGCTGGACCATCTGGGGTAAGATTTTCCTTGTCAGATAGGTCAAGCCAACAATATTGGTCTGGATCATAGTCAGCCAGTCTGATACTTCTGCTTCATAAGCAGGAGCAAGGCCTAGGGCTAAGCCAGCATTATTGACCAAGACATCAATTCTCTCCCAAGAAGCTGGCAAACTAGTAAGTGCATGATCCACCTGAGGGAGATCTGTTACATCCATTTGAAGGGGGTAAAACCCATCTCCTAGCTCTTCTTGAAGGACCTGTAATTTTTCAATACGTCTAGCCGATCCGATCACGCGGTATCCATCTGCTACTAAGCGACGACAGATCGCTTGACCAAAGCCAGCTGAAGCTCCTGTTACTAAAATCGTTTCTGACATGTGATTACCTCCATGGATTGTAAAAACGCCCTTGATTGAGAAAAATTAACAGAACGCTTAAGATGAGAACAGCCAAAGCAGTTAGAATCATTCCATAATCTTTCCCTTCCATGGCTTGGTATGAATACCAGGTCCGCTTTTTATTTTTACCGAAGCGACGTAATTCCATGGCCGTAGAAATACTGTCAATCCGCTCAAGTGAGCTAAAGATTAAGGGCGAAATGATTTGCAAATTGCCTTTGATTCGCTGAACGAGCTTGGCCTTTTTGGATAACTCCAATCCTCTGGCTTCCTGTGACAATCTGATCGTCTGGTATTCTTCCTGCACGTCTGGAATATAGCGCAGGGTCAAGCTCACTGAATAAGCAATCTTGTAGGACACCCCAATCTGATTAAGACTAGAAGCAAATTGACTAGGATGGGTGGTCATTAGGAAAATAAGAGCCAGAGGAATGGTACACACATACTTCAAAGCTAGGTTGAAAAGATAAAACAACTCTTGAGCTGTGATGCTATATGCCCCTAAACCATCTAGAAGAACTGTTTTTGCTCCATAGATTTCTACCCCATATTGAGGGGCAAAAAGATAGACCATCAAGACATTGAGAAGAGCAAAGACCAGGGCAAAACTAAGAATAAAAGAGATGTCTTTCAAACGAATGCCTGAGGTCGCAAATAAGGCGAGGGCACCTAGACCAATGACCAATAACAGGCGGGTATCGTAACTCAACATGGCCGCTAATGATACCAACAATAAAAATAGGAGTTTGCTAGCGCCTGAGAGGCGATGCAGAAAGCTGGTTCCAGCATGGTAGCCGACTAAGCGATTATTCATGACCTACCCCCTTCTGATTCATATAAAACTGGGTCAAGGCAAGAGGATCGACACCAAGTCGATTTGCCAAGGCGAAAATAGACGTCTCTTTCAAATTAGCCCGTCTCAAAATTTCTGGTCGGGTCAAGAGCTCCGCCGGCGTCAAATCTGCCAAAATTTGCCCATCCGTCACCACGATTGCTCGATCAGAATAATCTAACATCAGTTGCATATCATGGGTAATCATGATAATGGTATGCCCCTTTTGCTGGAGTTCATCAAGAAAATCCATAATTTCTGTATAATTTCGTTGATCCTGGCCTGCCGTCGGTTCATCCAGTACCAAAACCTCAGGCCCCAGTACTAAAATCGAAGCAATGGTTACCCGCTTTTTCTGACCATAAGACAAGGCAGAAATCGGCCACTTACGAAACTCATAGAGACCACAGGTTTTCAAGGCTTGATGGACACGACTTTCAATCTGGTCCTCTGGGACATTTCTCAAGTGAAGACCGAGGGCCACCTCATCAAAAACCATGGTCGATGAAATCATCTGATTGGGATTTTGCAAGACATAACCTACTCGCTCTGCCCGCTCCTTGACACTATCACCCTTGATATCCTCTCCCTTTGAGAAATAGGTTCCTTCCGTCTGGATGAAGCCACAAATCGCCTTAGCAAGGGTTGATTTTCCAGCCCCATTTTTACCAACAATGGCCAACCGTTGGCCTTTTGGAATGGTTAGAGAAAGGTCTTTTAGAATGGGCTGGCCTTCTCGATAGGCAAAGTTCAAATGACCAAGTTCTAGGATTGTCTCTGCCTCTGCTCCTTTTTCAAAATGAGGACTTGGGATATCCACTGATAAATCCCAAAGTGGTAGTTTTTCTACCTTGTCCAAATGCGCTAGCTCGCTGATATCCTGCCCTAACTGACGAAGAGTCGTTAAATAGAGGGGGTCACGAATCCCATTTTCAGCCAGCAGTGTCGTCCTCAACAACTCATCTGGGCTCCCATTAAAGAGGACTTGCCCTTGATTGATCAAGATGACCCGATCAATGGGACGATAGAGCACATCCTCCAAACGGTGTTCGATGATAATGGTTGTTGTCCCTTGCTCTTCATGAATTTGATCGATTAGATCAATGATATCCTGACCCGACTTGGGATCTAGATTAGCTAGTGGCTCATCAAAGAGCAGGATCGGACTTTCGTCGATCAGGACACCCGCCAAGCTCACCCGCTGTTTTTGCCCACCGGATAAATCTTGAGGCCGATGGTCCAAGAGCTTGCTCAAATCTAAGCGCTCCGCCCAGGTATGGACCCGGGATTTCATACTTTCCAGCTCCACCATATCGTTTTCAAGGGCAAATGCTAAGTCTTCTGCAACACTGAGACCAATAAACTGACCATCTGTATCCTGCAAGACCGTACTGACCAAATGAGACTTCTCATAAATACTGAGATCAAAGGCATCTTTTCCCCGAATGAGGAATTGCCCACTACTAGTTCCTTTATAGATATTGGGAATAATCCCATTCAAGCACTGGCCTATCGTTGACTTGCCAGAGCCAGATGGTCCCACTATCAGGACCTTTTCTCCCTCATAAATGGTCAGGTTAATCCCTTTTAAGGTTGGCTCAGACTGGGCCTTATACTGGAAGGAAAAATCCTTCAATTCAATGATTGCTTCTTTCATTTAGTTTGCCTTTTCCCATAAGAGCGCAAATTGCATTGCCAACTCCGCGATTCGATCCTTGCTATCTAAGTCCGCATGACTAGATAAGGTTCGGATATCCCATTTTTCTTCCGAGAGGTGATCCGCCGCATAGAAGAAATGGCAGAGAGCAAAGTCTCGAAAAGTTGCTAAGGCCGCCACTGCAGAACACTCCATATCGACACAGATGGCTCCTGCTTCCTTTCGACGATTCATCTTGTCGATGGTTTCTCGATAGGGAGCATCTGTCGTCCACACTTTTCCCAACTGATAAGATACCTTGTGATGATCCAGAAAGGATTGGAAGAGAGGAAGGGTTTCCTTGTTCACTTCCACTTCATCACTAGCCGGAAGATAGTGGTAACTGGTTCCCTCGTCTCGAAGGGCAGCTGTCGGAATGATGATGGAGGTCGCCTCAATATCTTGGTCCAAAACCCCACAAGTTCCAAAGAGAACGAGTTTTTCCATCCCAAATTGAATCAGATCCTCTATAATTCCCACACAGGAAGCAGCCCCAACTGGCGCATTGAAGACCGCAATCTGTTGGTCTCCAATCGTAATCCCATAGACAATGACTTCAAAGTTAGCCATAGAGGTTCTTGTGATCTCCTCATGATCATAATTCTCAAGCAGGCGCGCAAAAGTTACTCTTGAAAAGCAAGAGATGGCTACTTTGGGAAATCCTTCAATTGGTTTGTGTAGATCTTGTGGATTGATAATCGCCTGTCGGTTGGCATCAAATTCTTCTAACAGCATCTCTTGCTCCTCTTTCATTTTTTCTACTTCTAGTCCTCTATTATACCACAAAAGTGGCTTCTTTCCTTCTAGCAAAGGGGAAGTAGCCCCACTTGTTCGCCTTTCATGGTAGAAAATGATACCGATTTTCTCCAAAAGTAAATAAGCATTGATTGCTCAACCACTGCGTCTATCAGCTGCCTCTTTCCTGATGCAAATAGGTCACTCTTACTACTAACTCCTAGCTCGCTCTCTTATTTCTAGGCTCGGGAAAAATTCGTTTACAAGAGGTAAGACACAAGCAAGTTCTAGTGATAAAGTTGTCTGATTTGTGTTATAGTGAATGTGCATGGGATAGCCTTTCTAAATGGTTTATTGTGCAATTCTATTTTACCAAGTCTATCGCAGCCATACAAAAAGCAACGGCAAATCCGTTGCTTTTTTGGAGAAAAGAGACTATTGTCCCAGACTCCTTTTATTAGAGTTGGGCCAATTGAAACAAGCGTTCCTTGGACAATTTTTTGATTTCAATTTGATGGGCATCTAGTAACTGGTATTCATCCGGCTCTAAAGCTTCTATGAGTGCCTTCAAAGGAACAGAAGCAATTGGATGATAATTCTCTTGCTTGTCAGGATCTCCATCGATCGCTACCAAAAGAACCCGCCAATCACTAACACCCGCCAAACCCACAATTTCTACATATTCTGCAGGAACATGGGGTCGGCGTGGCAAGACCGTATCCGTATCTTCTGTCAAGCTATAGCTAGCTAAGAAGTCTCTTGTCTCCTCCTGTTGGTAAAAACGGACTTGACTAAAATAAGCGACACTGTATTGAATCCTTTTGATAAAGGCAGAGTAGGCTTCTAGTGGATGAACATGGTTCAAGACTTCCTGAACTGTCTCCCGATCTAAATAGACTGGATGGGCAAAGCCTTGTACTTCAAGTCCTTCTAAATCTTTTTCCTTAGTCAAATTCCCAAGTGTTTCCAGGATGATGACTTCGTAATCAAAATGGAAAATAGAATCTGGACTATAGCTTCCACCTTCACTAGATGTGATCTCCGTTCCTAATAGCTCAGCTAGGCGACTCGTCCATCGAAGAGCTAGCTGCCAATCTTCCTCAATAGCGAAAGATGGAACTAGGATTTGATAAGCGTTTTCCGCATCAACATAGCGTAATTGCAAGGGAAGACCACTCTTACCAAATAGGATACAATTCAGGCTTTCGAAGTCATTCAAGGAACGATGCAAGCTACTAGGATCATAGTTGTAACTGATCAAACCTTCCACTAATTTAAGGACTTCATTAGCTGCGAGTACTTTCTGATAGCCAAACAAGCTCTTTTTATTCTTGATTGAAAACACAATAGTCATTTGTTTTCTCCTTTGTGAAATCGCTTACCTAAAGTATAGCATAATTTTCAATCAATTTCCATATAAAAACAGCCTGAGCTTTCAGACTGTTTGTTTCTCTTAAGCAGGTTCTCCATCAAGCGTCTCACCGATAACAGCCAAACGCTCAGCAACCTCTGCCTGTGACATCTTGTGTTCTTCTACATAACGATTGCGAGGGTGAACACGACATTCATGTGAGCATCCGCGAAGGTACTTGTCTTCATTTTCTTCTGAGGTCAAGATCCGACGGTTACAGAAGGGATTTCCACAGTTGACATAGCGTTCGCAAGGTGTACCATCGAACCAATCTTTTCCGACCACACTTGGATCAACATGGTTGATATCAACCGCAATCCGCTCATCAAAGACGTACATCTTCCCATCCCACAGTTCTCCTTGAACTTCTGGATCTTTTCCGTAAGTCGCGATACCACCGTGTAATTGACCAACATCTTTGTAGCCTTCACGGACCATCCAGCCTGAGAATTTCTCACAGCGGACACCACCCGTACAGTATACTACAACCCGTTTGTCCATGAATTTTTCTTTGTTATCACGAACCCATTGTGGCAACTCGCGGAAGTTGCGAATGTCTGGACGGATAGCCCCACGGAAGTGTCCAAGGTCGTACTCGTAGTCGTTACGAGTATCAAGGACAACGGTATCTTCGTCTAGAAGAGCTTCTTTAAACTCTTTTGGAGACAAGTAAGCACCTGTTGTTTCAAGTGGATTAATATCTTCATCGAAGTTTTCATCCTCTAACCCAAGATGAACTATTTCCTTTTTGTAGCGAACAAACATCTTCTTGAAAGCTTGCTCTTCTTCCTCATCCATCTTGAACCAGAGGTCTTCCATGCCTGGAAGGCTGTGAACGTAGTCCATGTACTTCTGAGTCGTTTCGTAATCACCAGAAACAGTTCCGTTGATCCCTTCGTCAGCCACTAGGATACGCCCTTTGAGGCCAATCGACTTACAGAAGGCCAAGTGGTCAGCCGCAAACTGTTCTGCATTTTCAATTGGGGTATAGAGGTAATAGAGTAATACGCGAATAGGTTTTGCCATGTCATTCTCTTTTCTAAGATTAAATTATCAGAATTTTTCATTCAACTATTCTAGTATACTCTGCCTCCATACGGGATGCAATTAATTTGACTGAAAAATGAACGGAGAGCATTCCTTCGACCATTGAAAAAGCTAAAAGTATCCCCAATGTTTCCTCTATCTATTCGTCCTTTTCCAACTGGTCCAGATAGGCTTCATAACGTTTCTTCTCCACTTTTGCAAGCAGCATCACAAGGGAATTCATTCCCCATACAATCGGAAGATTTAGGAGTAAGGTGATGGGAAGCACTAGCAAGAATTTTGAATGAAAAGGATTATTGTGATAGACAGTTTGGTTTAATTGAAAATTCTGTGCCCAGATGAATAAGGAAAGAATACAGGTCACGACTACAACACCTGTTAGATTGAGGTAGCTATAGCTGATAAACCGTACGCCCAATCGTTGACAACGAACAGCATAAT
>ERZ773001.922-NODE-922-length-10514-cov-28.3073_pt1 | contig 10514 bp, 8 predicted proteins | sample MGYA00511673_ERZ773001 | MGnify/ENA primary metagenome ERZ773001 (study PRJEB29015, sample SAMEA2738091) | human oral metagenome | biome: human oral; feature: human-associated habitat; material: saliva | place: China | collected 2162 ... | reverse complement strand
GGTGCGGCTACGGGCTTGTGACCTGGTTCGTGCTTCTTCCGGGCTTTCTGGGTGGGGGCTTCGCTTCATGCTCCGCGGCCCAATGCGCGGGGCTCTGCTTCTCACGTTCTGGCATGCCGGGGAGGGCGTAATTCTGCGGGCGTAGAATGAAAGCAGCTTCGCCCGCGGCAGTTTGTGCCGAGCATGCAGCTTTCAAACCACACAGCACGCAACACACAACCCCCCCTTTTTTCTATGTCTTCTCATACTGGTTCTTCCTCGAATAGCCCGCAGAATTCTGCGGGTTTCCGTTCTTTTTCGTTTCGCCTCCTGCTGGGGCTGACCCTTGCCGCGCTGGTCACGGGCGTGTTCAGCGGCTTGGGCGCGATTGCTCTGCATTATGTTCTGGACTTTATGCAGGAGCTAACTTTCGGTCAGGCTGAGGGGCATCACCCGATGGTGACTGACGGCGCCGATCCGGCGCGTCGTGCCCTGGTTTTGGCGGCGCTGGGCCCGTTTGTGGCGCTGGTGTGGTACTACCTGCAGTCCGGTGGGCGGCGTGTGGTCGGCGTAAAGTCGCAGATTGCCGGTGCTACCGAGGAGGACCGCACCCCGTCGCTGTGGCGGCAGATTTCGCATTCGCTGATTCAGATTGTTGCGGTGGGTGCGGGCTCTCCTGTGGGTAAGGAGGTCGCTCCTCGTGAGCTGGGTGCTTTGGCGGCTGGCCGTACCTCGAATCTGCTGGAGCGTCTTGGTTTTGTGGGCACTGACGGTGCCGCGCTGTTGGGTGTTCGTGAGCGTAGTCTGCTGGTGGCGGCGGGTGCGGCGTCTGGTTTGGCGGCGGTGTATCAGGTGCCGATTGGTGGCGTGGTGTACCTTGTGGAGGCGATGGCTGTTGGTTTGAGCCTGCGGTCGCTGTATGTGGGTGCGGTGACGGTGTGGACGGCGACGGTCACGGCGAATCTGGTGATTGTCGATGAGCCAACGTACCCGGTGCCGCAGCTTCCGTTGGATGCGACGACGCTGACGGTAGCGGCGCTGACGGGTGTGGTGTTGACTCCGTTGGCGTTGGGTTTTAGGGCGCTGTCGCAGCGTGCGGAGAAGTTGAAGGCGAAGGATCGTTCTCTTCTGTGGCGTATTCCGGTGGCGTTTGCGCTGGTCGCGGTGGTTTCGCTGTGGCTTCCGGAGATTCTGGGTAATGGTCGTCTGCTGACTCAGCACACGTTTAATGTGTCGTTGGATGCGGCGGCGGACGGCTTGACTGCGGCGGCGGCTGTGTACGTGTTGGCGTTGTGTGTGGCGAAGGCTGCCGTGGTGCTGTTGAGCCTGCGTTCGGGTTCGTATGGCGGTACGTTGACGCCGGGTTTGGCGTTGGGTGCGGCGGCCGCGTTTTGTGTGGCGGCGATGATACTGTGGGCGTTCCCGGCTTTGGACGGGGTGCCTGGTGGTGCGTCGATGGTGTTGTATGCGGGGGCGTTGACGGGTACGGCGGCGTTTTTGGGTGTGTCGATGAATGCGCCGTTGTCTGCGTTGACGTTGTTGATTGGTTTTACGGGTCAGGGTGCGAGTGCGTGGCTGCCGATGGCGGTTGCGGTGGGTACGGCGGTGCTGACCCGCTGGGCGTGGACGCGTGTGTTTAGCACCAAGAAGTAGATTTCAGAATAGGGGGCGGCCCCGGATGCGTGTGCGTCCGGGGCCGCCCGCTTTTTAGACCGAGGTTTTCGATAGGTTAGTGTCTTCACCGTGGGTCTTTAACCCGCGGTGAAGACACTAACCTATCGACGAAAACACTAAGTCATTACCGGTTCCCGCCTACCTGGCGCAGCCGGAGATTCGGTCATGGGTTACGGATTTGTGCCATGGTTTAGCGTCTTTGGTCGTAGTTAAAAACCATGGCAGAAGACGCTAAACCATGGCACAAATTCTGTGGAGATGGCACCTCCGCGGGTGCAGATTTATTTGATGCATAAAACATTGAGGTGTTCGTATGGTGACGTTTAGTCGCTGTTGTACCCAAAAGAATGCAAACGACGGCAAACATGCGGTAGGGTGGTAACTGTAGTGTTCCACAGCGCATTGATGCGCTTGATGGGCGCGCTACGGGGCTGTTTTCTTCCGGCAGTCAATGAGGCCCGTGAATAACGGCCCGACATGCACATATATCACACCATCACCGACGATAGGAGCGTACCTTCTATGGATTCGACCATCTTTAATCGCCGTACCCTGCTGGGCAGCGGCGCGCTTGTGGGCCTTGGTGCCCTGCTTGCGGCGTGTGGCCAGCAGGCTAATAACGAGGCGGCAGCCACCGCCTCCGCGGCGCCGAACGAGACTGCTTCAGCATCTGCGGCGGCATCCGATGCCGCTTCTGCATCAGCTACTCCGAGCCCGGTTATTACCCGCGGCTACTCTGGCGGTTCGAAGGCACCCGACGGCGAGTACCGTAAGGCCGACGGCAAAGGCCCTGCGCAGAATGTTCCCAAGCCCCGTAGTGAGCCTGCTCAGTACCCCGAGACCGAAGAAGGGCTCGCCCTCATGATGGATGATTGGGTCATTGCTCATAACTACGGCATCCAAACTGGTAACTGTTCATTCGCATATAAATACGTCACAAAAAATGCTGAAGAGTACAAATTCTACGAGTATTTAGAAGAACTTTATTATCGCGGCGGCTGGGTTGCCGATGGGTTGGATTCTTACCAGTCAGAAAGTTCTTTAATTTACGACAAAGAGAAAAATAATTATCGAATGAAGTACCGCATCGTATGGTCCACCTCTATGTTTGTAGAGCCTAATGGCCATATTGAATTGGAAAGCAATACGGATACTAGCGATGATGTTTTCTACTTCGTTTTTACTTACTCAAATGGATACTGGAAGATTGATGGCACTATAACTGATGACAAATCAAAGGATCAATAATGCAATATTTCAAAAAAGTATCTACCTTGCTGATTATACCTTTGACCCTGACCATTTCCACCCTATCTACCCCAGATTCACAAGCAAATGAGTGCACCTCGAGAAATGCAAGCGGTCATTGTATTAGCTTTACAAAGAATAAACCAGCCGAAAGAACACAACGTGTTGGAAAATCTTCATCTACCAACCAAGCCAAAAACGTAGATATAGATTCAACATCTACAGTTTCTGCCGAGGAAATTCTACAAAAGTGGCATGAAGAACATCCGCCACAACTCGATGGAGCAAAGCAACCATATCATGCAAGTAGCGCCAAAGCCCGAAAAGCTGGAGATGCAGAATGTTACACGGAAGGAGACCGACGTCCTGGCCATTACGTTATAGGGTCTCTACCTCAGGGAGATAACGCCAACAAAATCCCCAACCACGTTGGAGGCCGCTACTGCGTACCCGACGACACCAAAACCTTCACCTCTAATGACCCGGCACAGCCCAAGGGTCCCACTATTGAAGAAATGCTCCAAGAAGTTGAGGACCAATTCGCCAACACCAACATCCAGGCCCCTGTTTTGAAGCAGTCCTATAACCTTGGCACCGGTCTGAGCGAAGACAACCCCAACGTCTACAAGAACCAAGCCGTCAACTTCTACGTCGACGCACCCGCCGCACGATGGGAAGGCGACCTCATGATCGGCCATGTGGAGATGGAGTCCTACCCCACTCAGATGACCATCCAGTATGGCAACGGTGACGAGGGCAGCTTCTACACCATGGGCAAGCCGGTCAGCAGGGCACGTGGCGAAGAGTCACGCAAGACCGCGACCAGTTATACCTACAAACGTTCAGGTAATTTCCATGCGTACGCGACCGTTTCTTATTCTGGCCGTTTCCGTGTTGACGGTGGCGATTGGCAGGCTCTGGATGTCGTTTTGACGAAGGAAACTGTCGATCCGCTGCTGATTCGTGTCTGGTGGGTTGATGTGGGTCGTGTCGGCGGCACCTGCGCCGAAGATGATACTCGTTGGGGCTGTAAGAACGATCCGACGATGGGTAAGAAGGATAACCCGAACCCGCGCCTGCGTAAGGCCGATATCCGTACCGGTCAGCGTTGGCACCTCAACGATAACGGTGACGGGGACACAGAGTATTCGCTGCACCGCGACTGGCCCGATATGTAAACCAGTTCTAACCCAACATGTATATCACCGCAGCAGGCGGCCCCGGATGCGTGTATGCGTCCGGGGCTGCCTGCTTTTTAGACCGAGGTTTTCGATAGGTTAGTGTCTTTGGTCGTAGTTAAAAGCCATGGCAGAAGACACTAACCTATGGTCCAATTTCTGCAGGGGTACAGCTCCTTCATAGCGAAACACATGTGGCTTCTCAACATTTACCCTTGCGAAAGCTGAAGTTGTCTAGAGCGGGTAAGCTTTTGCTTTCAGCTTTAGTCTCCGTAGATTCCTTATCTTCCTTATCTGAAGCAGCTTTACCCTGAGCCGACAATTCTTTGCCTTCAAGGTTCTTAGCATCAATTTCAAATGCCCCCTCTAAATAAGAACCGTAGGGCTTTCCACTCTTATTAAACTTTTCAAGAAGAGCATATGGGACTGCAGCCATTAGAATCTTTACAGGAGGAATATACCACTTATTCCTTCTCCATATTTTAGGCACATTAACTAAAGCAGCATATTCACTATCAAACATGGCATACCCTAGGCGCACCACAGCTTTAGCAGGTGAGTTAATTAATGCATCTAAATTTTCACAAATATTTTTCGGAGCATATTTCTGCAAAATTTTAATATATTCATACCTAGCAATCTCACCGCTACTAATAGCATTTCCCAATGGCTTAATGACAACATACAAGGTGCGAACTGAAAAAATTGACATAAAGGTCAAAAATAAGGTAAGCGCAGGGGTTAATACCACCATATATTGCCTTTCGCCATCAAGAATTTCAGGCTTCACAATAACTTGAAAAGATAAGATGGCTAATTTAATGCATTCGATACCATACCTTATCGACATTGCAATCATAAAAATATACAGAATTACTTGAAGGAATACAGAGAGAATAGTATTAAAACTCGGAAATATTTTTATATCCCCCATCCATTGCCCCACAATATAAGATTCAGGAATTTTTAACAACCTCTTCCGGGCCTGAATATCACGACACTCAGAGAGTACCTTGTGTTCCCAAGCTAACCGCTCTAAAGCAATTTTGCGACACCCTTCAATCTCTCTATACTCTGGTGAGACAATTGCCAGCGCGTCTACGTTTTCAAAGTTGACAAGCTCCTTATACTCCTTAGAAATTTCAAGAAGCTCCTTATACCGAGCTAATTCGGGCGGTTTAGAACGCTTAGAGAAGTCCATCTGTCTGTCAGCTTTACGACCATTCCACCAGGCAACAAGTAACGAGCCGATTAGAGTAATCAAAGCACCAGTCAATACAGGCAAAAAGTTACTTACTGCAATCATATTTTCGGCCCCCTCAGCTAGCCTCTGCGCTAACAGTAGTTGGTTCTTCATCGGTGATTGTTCCTTTCCTAGCAGGCGGCCCGGGATACGGAAGTGTTCGGGGTCGCTTTTAGCACATCGATAAACTACGCCTTATATTTGCTTTGATGGCTTTGAAAGGAATAGCAGATAGATTCCGAAGATGAGCTTAATTGCCGCGTCAATATATGCAATGACCTCTAACGGAATGTTGGTAAAAATATATCCCGCAAAAACATTAATGACACAGGCTAGACCCAGGTATATCATTGACTTTCCATGCACAAAATAGTACGGGAAGAAATGTAGCGCGGTTGCCATCAGTGCCCCCAGCCAAATCAATCTCCAATTTTCAGTTGCGAAGAATGGGCCTCCCAGCAAAAACATCAAAACAAATAATAGAATAACGGCACGTGAAGATACTTTATTTTGAAATTCACTCGAAGGGCCATCGGATAGCCTATTCAGTACCTTTTTATTCATGTTGATTGAGAAAAAGCTGACGACGTATCCAATGCTGAATACTTGCATGTTTATTATTTGTTTCCCTCCGGCCATGGTGGCTATTGCTATAACTGCCGCCACCACGATTAGCCACAACCCGCAGGCCCTCTTATAGTTAAATTCTAACTTTTCGTCTTTGTTGTAGCCCAGAAAAGCCATCGATGCCTCCAATAGTCTCTCGTAAAATTATTTCTCTTATCGCGCCACTAAATTTTATTGTAAAAAATCTGCCATGTATTAGTATACTCCACCCGTTCTTTCTGCTAATTATGTCCTCTGCAATTAGATCAAAATGGCAATAAAATCCCCTAAGAAACGAGGGGTCATCCCCGGATGAGTGCGCGTCCGGGGCCGTTCTTGTTTTACCGTGCTGCACTGAAAGTTGTGCCATAGGTTAGCGTCTTTGGTCGTAGTTAAAAACCATGACAGAAGACGCTAAACTATGGCACAAATTCTGGAGGGATTATAGCCCTGCATAGCAAAGAATCACATAGGAAGAGAACCTGACCAAAATTCGTTAACTACGGTTCAGAGATTCCCACTTTTCAGAAATCCACAGAGCTATCCGCCTAATCATGGAAGCTTTTTTACCTTTCAGATTTTTATCTTGTTTAGTTTGTTCTCCCTCCGATACTTTCTCTGAAATTCCAAAAGTTTCTGGCTTATACTCACCATAGTCATATCCGCGTTTTTCACTCCCCCAATTTATAACCCAATAGGGAAGACCAAGAATAAACGGTTCTATAACAGAAAAATATTTGAACCCTATCCATTTAGGGCAATAGACAAAATTTCGATAATTCTCATCCCAAAGCGCAAAGAAGAATCTCTGCGAATTGTTCATTTTATTCAAAGAAGATTTAAATACATCCTTAAACTTATCATTCGGCAGGTTTTCCTGAAGGATGCGGAGATAACCATACTCAGCAAACCGTTCTCCTGATAGGCTCATCCGTGTAGACTCAGCCAAGTTAATCCCATAAATTAAGGCATACAAACAGGCCAAGACAACAAAAATAAAAGATATGGTTGTCTCGATTATATCCCCAGCACCTGATAGGAGGCTAATAGCAAATGATCCAACAACCAAAACCATGGTAATTAACATCCCTATAAATACAGACACAACAATCAGAGCCTCAATCCAGAGATATATACCGTATCTAAAATTCGGCAAAGTGCTAATTCTTTTATCACCATGCACAACCAGATTTGCTGGAACATTCAGGAGCCGCTTCTGCCCACGTACATTAGGGCAGACAGAAATAACTTTCCTCTCCCAAACCGCACGTGTGAGAGCTTCCTTTCGCGAAGATTCAATTTCCCGGTACTCTTCCGAAGTTTCTGTGAGATTACATACATCCGGGACTCCTACAAGTTCCTTATACCGTTCAGAAACTTCGAGCCATTCTTTGTACCGGGTTAGTTCAGGAGGTGTCCCCTGCTTAGAAAGTTCCATCTGCTTAGTCTCCCTGCGAGCAGTCAGTATAAGACTTAAAGCAGCAATGATTGCCGTTGTAATCGGTGGGATTGCAGAAATCAGCACTTTACCAAGATCCTGGTCATGAGTCCAGTGCCAGAAATAGTCCCAGTCAAATCCGGCAGCTGGCACCTGTGCCAACAGTAGTTGATTCATCCTCGGTGCTTGTTCCTTTCCTGTATCTTCATCAGATAATTACCGCGCAAAAAACTATTTTTTACATCAGTCTAAAAATTTCAAAATAAAAGAAGTCTTATACATTCCAACAAGTCGACTACAGTATAAATTTTCAAAATACATGCAGATTTTCAATGCTTACTTTTACGAAATTTCATTATTCACTGATATTACCCTGTTCCCCACGATAGACTTCTTATCACCACTCTCAGACTTATAGTCAGAATAAATTTTCTCAATATCTGACATTAAGTAATAAAAATAAGGAATGAATAAATAGTTCGGCTCTTCAAGAAAATCACCTTCACCCTCATCGACATATTCAGAAAATTCCAACTTTACACATTCTTTAATTTCATTTTCATTAGACAGCTGAAGAATTCTTTTAATCTTAATAAAGAGAGAATATATTAAAATTGTGGAAATAATATCGAGAGAAGCAATTACAAGAAACTCTGTCTTCAAAGGAACCCAATCAGTCTTTGAAGTAAACACAGGGTAGACAAGGAAGAAGGAAACCACACCCACAGGAATTACAAAAAGGAACCTCATAACCCACACGACGGGAATCCTTATATCATAGTAATCAATAAATTCTTTCACCCTCTCCCGCCGACTCAAAGATTTTCCCAAAGATAAATATATACCCCTGTAAAGATAATTAATATCCACCACAAGAAGAGTAACCTCTCCAAAAACTATGAAGCCCATAAGGTAAAAGTTCTTCCCAGCCATATAGCTGTGATAGGCAAGAAACGCACATACGAGGTCTGTGAAAAATATTAGAAACAGCACCACATAGACAAGTCTAATAATAGATGTATCCACGAAAAACTTACTCACATCCATCTTGAACTTAAAGCCTGGATATGAATATCTCGGCGGCACTACTGATGACATTCGCATTGAGTTTCCAATAAATCTATCCCTAAGATTCCTTTGAAACCGATCATTATCTATAGAATTAAAAGATTTCTTAGCCAAATAGTATGAATACATAATAGACTCATCCCTCATATTCGAAGCCCGATTAAACTTACGAATCTTCGAAACCTTTCGAACTAAAATTTCTTCCTCACTATAGGTCAACATTAACGCAGAAGAAATAGTAAACCAAGCAAAGAATACAAGAACCCACAAAGGCATTTCGCCATATCTCGATAAATTCATATCAGCTGGCACTATTAGCCTACCCCAATCAGGGCACTCTCTGGGTAGAAAAAACAATTTTGGAGCAAATGAATCCCCTTTAAAATACCCAGCAAGAAGACCATGCCAAAAACTAGTAACAAATACTAGAAAGATAATATATCCTACAGATTTTGCAAATTTTCGATATGCGGCACGGCGCGCTGACGCAAATATGCCTTCAGAACTATCAGCATATTTTCCAACACTTACATACAAGCTCAAAAGAACACTGGCGATAGAAACAATAATACCAATGCGTAAATCAAATAAATAGTAAGGGATGTTAAAAATATTTGATACAAGCCCCCAAGGAATGTCCACCATCCTATCCGGTGAGAACAATAGGCTTGACACTACAAATATAATTAACGGCGATAGATAGACTATTGAGACGATAATAATTAATGAAACAGGCGTCAACAAAGTATTATCGATAAGTATCTTTTTTCGTTTTTCTTCGTGCTCTTCGCCCCAGGTGTTGTTGACCTCGTCAATAACTTTTTGGATTTTCATCGGTGATTGTTCCTTTCCTACATATTTGTCGGCGGGTTATATACAAAAGAAATGCGGTGACCCCGCAGGCTGTGCCCATTACACACCAGCCTGCGGGGGTCATCATCATGTTCTACTCACCCAGGAGGGTCTTCGGGTTGACCGGAGTACCCGTACCCTCCGCCAGGTGCTCAATACGCTTCAGGATCAGGCCCTCACGCAGCGCCCACGGGCACACGCGCATCGTCTCAACCCCGAACGCCTCCATCGCCGCCTCCGCAGCGATAGCGCCCGCCAGCATCTGCTCCGCACGCGCCTTCGAAACACCCGGCAGGTCAGCACGCTCAGACACCGTCATCGCCTCCATGCGACGAGTCCACAAACGCAAATCCTGCAAATGCATCTCACGCTTCACATGCGGGCCCGCCGAATACGGCGCCGCACCACAAATACGCGCCAACGAACGGAACGTCTTCGACGTACCCACCGTCATATCCGGCGTGCCATACTGCAACAGGTTATCCGCGACCGGGGCAATCTGCTCACGCACATACTTACGCAGACGCTTCACCTGCTTCGGCTTCGGCGGCTGCTCATCAAAAAACTCACGCGTCAAACGGCCCGCACCCAACGGCACGCTCATCGCCGCATCCGGCAACGCATTCGTGCCCGTCGAAAACTCGAAAGAGCCGCCACCAATATCAAAATCAAGGATGCGGCCCGCACCCCAACCCTGCCAGCGGCGCACCGCAAAGTACGTAATCGCCGCCTCCTGATCGCCCGAAATACCGTTCAGGCTCACGCCGGTCTGCTCACGCACCTGATGCAGCACCGCCGCACCATTACCCGCCTCACGGATAGCGCTCGTTGAGAACGCCAGCAGGTCCTCCGCCTCATTCTCGATAGCGAAGTCGCGGGCGCTGGTCACGAAGCGGGTCAGCGCGTCCGCGCCCTCCTGTGAGATATTGCCCTCGGTGTCGAGGTACTGCACGAGCTGCAACGGAATCTTGTGGGACGCGTACGGTTCGGGGCGCGCTCCAGGGCTAGCATCAATCAGCAGCAGGTGAACCGTATTCGACCCGACATCCAGAACTCCCAGGCGCATAATGCGCTCCCCTCCCCCGCCGCGCGGCGGGATATTGTCTGTGTGCGGTACCGCAGGTGCGGCGCCTCTTCCAGTCTGTCAGAGGCGCGGCTCACTCCGCAAACAATCCGGGCGGATGCCCAGCATCAGCACAGCGCAAGCCAAAAAAGCGCGCACCGGTTT
>ERZ773001.919-NODE-919-length-10532-cov-138.633_pt1 | contig 10532 bp, 12 predicted proteins | sample MGYA00511673_ERZ773001 | MGnify/ENA primary metagenome ERZ773001 (study PRJEB29015, sample SAMEA2738091) | human oral metagenome | biome: human oral; feature: human-associated habitat; material: saliva | place: China | collected 2162 ... | reverse complement strand
GCAGCCCGATTTAAGCGTAAATGGGTCACCTATACCGTCATTTTTCTCATCGCGTTGGTTCCCTTGCTCTTCGTCATCATGATCGGAAACTCCTTTGAGTTCGGCGAGGAAAAACTGGCTTGGATCCTTATCACGAGCGCCGTCGAGTTCCTGTTCGCACTCGGATTCTTCCCCTTTTCGGCGGCGGTGCGCCGAGGGATCCGGCAGGTGACCGCGCAGGGCAGGCTCGAGGAGGCGGAGAAACGACGCACGGGCCTGTACCTCTCTGCGTTCATCGCGGTCGTGGTCGGCGGCTACGCGCTCTACAACGGGGTCCCCGCCGCCATGGACGTCGCGGACGGCCAGCAGAGCGTGACCGTCACGTCGTGCAGTTACGAGCAGCATAAAACAGAGAAGAGGCGCCGCAGCCATTCGTACACCACCGTGTACGACAACGTCTTCACGTTCACGCTCGATGACGGCACCACCCACCACACGACGCTCGAGCGATACCGCGCGGAAGACATCACGCATGAGGGCGGCCTGCCCGGCATCCTGTATGAGGCCTGCTCCCGCCGTTCGGGATCGGCGTCGTTGAGTATGATGGTCTATCGCAACACTTGGATTATTGTCGAGGCCCGGATCAAATAGGACGGCATGTATTCTCCCCGCGACGTCTTCCTCTCACGCACTGCCACCGGGGTGTGCGTGGGAAGTCTTGCGGCCGTCTCCTGCGCCGTGATCATTCGAATCGCATGGATCTCGAGGACCGGTATCCCCCGTGCGCTTACAGCCAGCGCTGTGATTGTCCTCGTCTCGCTCATCGGATGCGCCCTCTCTTATTCGATCCGCTTCGCGATCCGCGACAAGCGCAGGCGTCACGAGAGACGAGGCCGACACGGGAAGGACGCTCGACGTCGCATCATTCCGAGGACTGCCACGCGACACCCCGCAGACATGAACCGACGGCAGCCACCACGACGGTCCCCCCTCGTGAGCACGCCCTTGCCTGACGCCATCCCGCCTGCAACCGACACTGAGGACAGGGATTTCAGCCACAAGATACTCGTCGTATTCACTCTTGTTGCAGTCGCGATTGTGTTGTTCAGGGAGGGCGATAACCCGGTTCACGGGCCGGACAAGATCAGTTGGCTCGTGATCGTCTACGCCGTTGCGTTCCTCATCATGCTCGCGTGCATAGGTGCCATCACCTGGGCGTTTGATCGCTTCGCGAGAGCTGAGCGCGCCGGAAAGGTCATGGGCTTTCATGCACGACTGGCGTACCTGGCGCTGCCCGTCATCATTCTGATTCCCAGTACCTTCAACACGTTGGCCTACGGAACGCCCGTCGCCCTCGACCTGGCCACCGGCCCGCAGACCGTCACCGTCGCCTCGTGCACCCACAAGGAACGCACGGAGTCACGTTCACGAGGCCGCTACGCCGGCAGCTACACCGTGATCATCCATCGTTTCACGATGACCCTAACTGACGGCACGACGCATCAGACAAACGTGCGCGACGAATACTTCCGGGATCACAGCACCATTAACAGGGTCCTCGACGACGCCTGTATCAAGAACCCGGGAACGACTTCCGTCACCATGAGCGTCTACTACTACTCCTGGGTGATCAATGACGCTCACTTGAATTGAGCCTCACCGCAGCGTCCCCCCGTCTCTTCCACGGCCTCGTCCCTCCCACCGACGAGGCCGTGGAACGTTCGTGAAACACGCGGCCTCAGCGGCTCCTGAGAATGCCCGTCACGAAGCGAGCGCTGCGGTCCAGGGCGGCCACGGCCTCGGGAATGAAGGGGACGGACAGGACGTAGACGTGGAAGCCCCCCGGCTCCACGCGCAGGCGCACGTCCACGCCGGCGCGAGCTGCCTTGCGCGCAAACTCAATCGTGTCGGGCCCCAGGATGTCGGCGTCGCCCTGGAAGATGAGCATTGGCGGCAGCGCGGAAAGATCGTCGTACAGGGGGCTGATGCGCGGATCTGCGGGGTCCAGGTCCCCCGCCCACGCGCGTCCCGCCCACGCCGCGCCGGGGACGCGCAGGTATACAAAACGCGCCCGGACCAACCGGTCCGGGCGCGCTACGAATTCGGCTCAGGCGTTAGGACGCTTGCCGTGGTTCGCGCCGTTCTTACGACGATCGCGACGCTTACGACCCCGCTTCGACATGTCATTCTCCTTGGGTTTGTTGTCTAGACTGAAGCATTTTTGCACACATTGATCCAAACCACCAAGGCACAACGCCACGCCGGCGACGAAGGTCACCGAAAAGCGGTAGCCCGCCACGGCCTCGTCGACGGCGCCCAACCAGCGCGGAGGCGATCAGCGCCAGGCGACCGACACGCTGGTGATCGAGGCGACGACGCGGGCGCGCAGCGCGGGCGAGGCCTGTTCGGACTCGTAGCAGCCGCGCATGAGGGCTCGCACGTGGCGCTCCGCGTCCAGGGCGTCGGCGCAGTGAGGGCATGTGGCGACGTGCCGAATCATGAGGGCGCGGGCGCGCGCGTCGGGTCCGGGCACGTCCCCGGCGTCAATGAGGCCGGAGCGGCGGTCGCATTCCTCACAGTCGATGAGTTCGTACAGGGCGTCCAGGACATCCTGGCACGTGATGTGGGTGGTCACTTCGCTCCTCCGATCCCGTATTCCGCGGCGACGTCAGCCAGCGCGGAGCGCAGATTCTTGCGCGCGCGGTTCAGGCGGCTCATGACGGTCCCCATGGGTACTCCTAGTTCTTCGGCGATTTCCTTGTAGCTCATTCCCTCAACGTCAGCCATGAGGACAACCATCCGATGTTCCTCGGAGAGCGAATCGAGGGCGTCGCGCAGCTGCGTGGAGGGCAGCGCCTCGAGTGCTTCTACTTCGGCGGATTTGAGGCCCGTCTCCGAGTGGGAGGCGGCGTCGGCCAGCTGCCAGTCTTCGACGGTGTCGCTCGAGGCGCGCTTGGGTGAGCGCTGGGCCTTGCGGTAGCCGGTGATGTAGGTGTTGGTGAGGATCCGGTACAGCCAGGCCTTGATGTTGGTACCGGGCTTGTACTGGTGGAACTTCTGGTAGGCCTTGAGGTAGGTCTCTTGGACTAGGTCTTCCGCGTCGGCTCGGTTGCGGGTCATGCCTAAGGCCGCGCCGAAGAGTTGGTTCATGAGGGGCATCGCTTCGTCCATGAAGCGCGCTTCGAGCACCGCGCCGTCCGGGGCGGACGAGGCCGGGGTGGACGAGGCCGGGGCGGGTTCGGGTGACTGCGGCGTCGGTTGGGGGGTTGTCGTATCCATCGCTTCCCAGGGTAGTCGCGCGGGCGTGGGGCGCGAATAGGAGTCGTCGATGGTCGGTCATACTGAGGGCAACGCCTCACGGAATCGTTTATTCCCCAACTATCGCGAGTGTGCGTTCTGCCACTTTCGCCCCGCTGTTTGGAGGCGGCCGGGCCATTCGGCTTCCCCCCGGGACCAAGGTGTCGAACAATAGAGGGTATGAATCTGCTGCGCGTTGTTGCCCGTCCCCTGCTTGCCGCCCCCTTCATCGCCGATGGGGTTGATGCCGTGAGGCATCCCTATGAACACGTGGAGCACGCGGCGAGCGTGCGTCCCCTCATCGATAAGGCGACCGGCGCGGTCGGCTTGGAGCCGCTGACGGATGAGCAGCTGGCCCTCGCCACCCGCGTGACCGGCGCAGTCACGGTGCTCGCTGGCCTGCGTTTTGCGACCGGTCGTCACCCTCGTAGCGCCGCGCTGTGCCTGGCTGCGATTGGCGCTCCGATGGCGCTCGTACACATGCCGACCCCCGGTGCCATGCGCAAGCTGCCGAAGGATCACGCCAAGTTCCTGCGCGCCCGCGCGTTGGGCAAGCTGGGCCTCGTGGGCGGCGTCCTCATTGCGTCGACGGACCGCGTCGGTCAGCCCTCGGCCCTCGTCGCCCACGCGATGCGCCGCGACCAGCGCCGCGCGATCGCCGCAGCCGAGGCCGCCGTCGTGGAGCGTCTGACCGGCACCGCTTCGTGAGCGCGCCCTGGCCCGCCCCCCTGGCCACCTCCCCCGTGGACGCCACGGTCGAGGTGCCGGGCTCAAAGTCGATCACGGCGCGCGCCCTCTACCTGGCTGCCGTCGCCGATTCTCCCTCCGTCATTCGCGGTGCCCTGGATGCGCGCGACGCGCGCCTGTTCGCGGCCGCCCTGGAAGTGATGGGCGCGCACGTGGAGGATGAGGGCGCGGGCGTCCTGCGCGTCACCCCGATGGAGCTTCCGCCACGCGGCGGGCGCATCGAGTGCGGCCTGGCCGGAACCGTCATGCGTTTCCTGCCTCCGCTGGCGGCGCTGTCCCCCGAGGAAACACTCTTTGATGGGGACGAGCAGGCCTACGCGCGCCCGCTCGGCCCGCTCCTGGACGCCCTAGTGCGCATGGGCGCGACCGTCACGTATCACGGGGAGCGCGGGCACCTGCCCTTCACGATCCAGGGACCGATCCACACGCCGCTCGGCGCGCAGGCCTGGGTGGACTCCTCGTCCTCCTCGCAGTTCCTCTCCGCCCTGCTGCTCGTCTCTCCCCTGGTCGGCGATCCCCTCTTCGTGTCGGCTCCGGGCGTCGTCCCGTCGATGCCGCACGTGGAGATGACGCTGGCGTCCCTGGCGGGCGCGGGCATCGACCTGGAGGTCGTGGACGAGGGACGCGCGAACCTGTCCACCTGGCACATCTTCCCGTCGCGTCCCCGCGGCGGTGACATCACCGTCGAGCCCGACCTGTCCAACGCGGGCCCCTTCCTGGCGGCCGCGATGGTGACGGGTGGGCGCGTGCGCATCCCGGCGTGGCCGGGGGCGACGACGCAGGCGGGCGACGCCTGGCGCGCGCTGCTGGGCCACATGGGCGCGACCATCACGCTCGACGAGGAGGGCCTGACCCTCTCCGGTCCGGGCGCCGGCAACTACCCGGGCATCAAGGCGACCATGGCCGAGGTCGGCGAGCTCACCCCCACCCTGGCCGCCATCTGCGCCTACGCCTCGAGCCCATCACACCTGAGCGGCATCGCGCACCTGCGCGGACACGAGACCGACCGGCTGGCGGCTCTGGTCGCCGAGATCAACCGCGCGGGCGGGCAGGCCGACGAGACCGAGGACGGCCTGATCATCACGCCGCGCCCGCTCCACGCCGCGCAGATTCGTTCCTACGCGGATCACCGCATGGCGACCTTCGGCGCGATCCTAGGCCTGGTTACGCCCGGCATCACGGTCGACGACATCGCCTGCACCTCCAAGACGCTACCGACTTTCGAGGCCATGTGGGCCTCGCTCGTGGGCGATGACGGCCAGGGAAGCGTTGGCGCTGGGGGAAGCTCCGAGGGCCAGGCACACGCCGATGGTCACAGGACCGTGCAGGCCGCCCCGGCCTCGTCGATCGAGGAGGAGCAGTGATGGTCCGCCGCGACACCGGAACCGATGACCCGCGCGTGCGCGTGCGCGCCGGCAAGGGCTCGCGCCCGCGCACGAAGGACCGCCCCGACTGGTCCTCCAAGCCGCTGGGCCGCGTCATCGGCATTGACCGCGGCCGCTACCAGGTGAGCCTAGAGGCGGACGGCACCCGCGTGGTCGCCGTGCGCGCCCGCGAGCTGGGCCGCGGCTCCGTCATCATGGGCGACCGCGTGCGCCTGACCGGCGACCTGTCCGGGCGCCCCGACACGCTCGCGCGCATCGTCGCCGTCGAGGAGCGATCTTCGGTGCTGCGCCGCTCCCTCGAGGACGCACCGGATCAGCGCGGCGAGAAGGCGATCGTCGCGAACGCGGACATGATGTGCATCGTCGTGGCGCTGGCGGATCCGCCGCCGCGCACCGGAATGATCGACCGCTGCCTGGTCGCTGCCTTCGAGGCGAGCCTGGACCCCGTCCTCGTGCTGACGAAGGCTGACCTGGCCAGCGCCGACGAGCTGATCGCCGCCTACGAGGACTTCGACGTGCGCGTCGTGCTCACGCGCGCCGAGGCCGGGGAGGCCGACCCGGGCGTCGCCGAGCTGCGGGCCCTGCTGGCCGGCCACTGGTCGGTGCTGGTGGGGCATTCGGGGGTCGGAAAGTCCACGCTCATCAACCTGCTGGTGCCGGGCGCGGGCCGCGCGACGGGCCACGTGAACGAGGTGACGGGGCGCGGGCGCCACACGTCCACGTCCTCGGAGGCCTTCGAGCTGGACGAGGGCGGCTGGATCGTGGATACGCCCGGCGTGCGTTCTTTCGGGCTGGGGCACGTGAGCGTCGCGGACGTGCTCGGCGTCTTCCCGGACGTCGCGGAGGCGGCCGCCTGGTGCCTGCCGCTGTGCTCGCACGGCGAGGAGGAGCCCTCGTGCGCGCTTGACAGTTACGCGCGCGCCACCGGCCCCTTCACGATCGACGAGGCCGGGGTCGAGAATACGGACCAGCTGCGGCAGGGGCGCGCATCCCGCGTGACATCAGCGCGCAGACTCCTTGAAGCAGTGGCGACGGCGGAGGCGGCCAGCAGGGCGGCTCGGTAACGAAAAGTGGGCGCCGAGAGTACTTGACAGCGCCCCCCCTGCGTGGATAATGAGGGTATAGCGATGGTCGCTATCTCTGATTCACAAGGTCGTGATCGCTATGTCCACCATTGAGCAAAACCTCATCGGCAACACCGCAGGGCTTTCCCGGGTCGACAAGGCACTCCAATGGGTTTTCCTCCTGCCCTTGATCGGATTGACTGCCTATTCAATCGGCGGCAGCTTTTTCGGGACGGGCGTTCCGCCGAGGAACGACGGGCTCGCCATGACGGTGGCACTGCTCGCTTGTCTGGCTCCAGGATATTCGCGCACGATTCCCGGTGTTCATCGTTTCCTTCGGGCCTGTGAGTGGGCGGTAATGGGTTGCTCCCTCGTATGCACCGCCGCGTTCATCGTCGGTGATGTCACGGACGGGGGCGTCACCCCCGAACCCTACAACACGCCATCGGTCATCTCGAGGGCTGCCGCGTTCGCTGCCCTCTGTTTCTTCGTGGTGCTCCTCATCGCAAAGGAGCGCGCCCGCAGGCGCGGACCGATCCACCCGGCTGGATAGCCCGGCCTCCTCACGTCATCGCCGACAGCGGCCACCGCTCGCTCCCGACCGAGGGATGGCCGCGTCGCAGCGCGCCCGGCACTGCTGTTTGTCGTCACGACCTGCCCGGTGGTACTGCGCCTCAAGCAACAGCAGAGCTAGCACACGGATGATGCGCACACAAATCACACCCATGTAATATGATTAATCAGCCAGTGCCTCTACTTGACAGTTACGTCACATCACCAACAATGAGAATGTAGCAACGGCCGCTACACCCCCTCCCACAAGGATGTGATCGCCGTGTCAAACGCCCGTCATCTCTCGCCACCCCCCGGCCCGTCCGAACCGACGCGCGGTGACATGACGTTGCGCTACACGTTCCTTGGTGCCCTCGTCCTCCTCGCCGTCGTCTCGATCGGAAGCTCCTTCATCAGCGCCGACGTGAGGATGAGCGACTACATCATCGCGATCGCCGCAGCGCTGGGCGGATTCTAGGGATGGTTACTTCGCGCCAGCTCGCGCTTCCTTCGTCGTTGAGCGCATCGGCCTCGTGTGTGTGAGCGTGCTCGCCATCACGGCGATGGCGAGCCCCTTCGCTCCGCTCACGCCTGCGATGACAGCCTTCCGTCACTCGACGATGACGACCTGTATCCTGGCCTCCGACACCGTAGCAGTTTTGTTCTACCTGCACCGCAAGGCCCGCTAACGGCACCACGCATACTCGGACACTGGGTCCACAGTCTCCCCGTTACTACACTGAGCTGGTCGGATATATCCCAGTCCGCCCCATCATCACAAGCGGCGCACAAAACTATCCGACACAAAACATGGTCAGATAGCCCAGCAAATCTTTGACGGTTGACAGGCCTCAGATCAGATCGAGAAGCAGGTACACACAGAGGACGAACCTCACATAATACCGATCACTTTAAACCACTACAGGTGCAGAGCCCGAAGGAAAGCTGGTAACCGAGGGTATAACATCTACAAAGTAACTTGACATGTTGATAGAGACAATGATAACATGAGGTTGCGGTAGTTATATGCCGCAGAACATCACAAGGGAGTGAATTCCATGAAAACTTTTGTTCGGTCTATCGCTGCTTGTGCCTGCACCGCACTTATACCATTGATTGCGATGGCACCCACACACGCATCACCTACACGTACGCTCTCAACAGTGAGCGATACGTCGCTCACATCTGTTGAAGGAAGCGAATCAGCTGAGGGTAAGCAAATAAACATCATCCCGATACTTGCTCTTGGCTACAGAGTAGCTTTCGACGACGGCGTGTCACGTGCAAAGTCGGGCGAAGTGACCTGGAGCATGTGGAACGGTTCGTTCGGTCGCACGCTCCAGGCAGCCGCCAACGCATCACCAGCCCTCGCCATCGGATACCTCGGATGGAGCAATGGCTTCAAGGGCGAATGCCGTCAGCACTCCTACTGCTACAACAAGTGAGGACACAATGAGCTCCGCCATTCCTTCCGCGCCGAGACGCGCACCCACAAACTACACCGACTTTGCTCGCGTCGCGTCTTCGACACTCAAGATGATCGCCTATGCTTTGCTGGTCTTTTCTGTCGTGTATTCGCTGATAACAGGCAACGCGCCGGTAAAATGGTGCTTCTACGGCGGCATGGCATTGATTCTCATTCATCGTGTTCCGACAATGCTCGCTCGAGCATTCTGTCGCCATGGGAAACAAAAACCAACATCAGAGATGATGTAGCCCATCCACGGTGGTGGCCGCCAACTCGACGTCATGGGTGCCGAGTTGGCGGCCAACTTCCCGCTCATACGTTCCATCGCTAAGGAACGGTCGCACCGACGCGGGCTGGTTCCCCCGGCCCGCTAGACACGCAGACAGGCACCCATCGCGAGAGTCTGCGGTGAGACCACCGCTCGCTCCCGACCGAGGGATGGCCGCGTCGCAGCGCGCCCGGCACTGCTGTTTGTCGTCACGACCTGCCCGGTGGTACTGCGCCTCAAGCAACAGCAGAGCTAGCACACGGATGATGCGCACACAAATCACACCCATGTAATATGATTAATCAGCCAGTGCCTCTACTTGACAGTTACGTCACATCACCAACAATGAGAATGTAGCAACGGCCGCTACACCCCCTCCCACAAGGATGTGATCGCCGTGTCAAACGCCCGTCATCTCTCGCCACCCCCCGGCCCGTCCGAACCGACGCGCGGTGACATGACGCTGCGCTACACGTTCCTTGGTGCCCTCATCCTTCTGGCCGCGGTCTCGATCGGCAGCTCCTTCATCAGCGCCGACGTGAGGATGAGAGACTACATCATCGCGATCGCTGCAGCGCTGTTGGCCAACCAGATGCCGGGATCCACGCGCGCGCTTCCTCCCACGAGCATGCGCCCCTCGCCGCGCACCTACGAACGGATCGGCCTCGTGTGCGCAACCATCTCCATCCTCGCCATTCTCGTGGGGTCGATCACCACGAAAGCAGCCGACGCCTCGCCGTTTACGATCCCGTGGCTGATCGCCGCAGCCGCGCTCCTCGCGACCATCTGTATCAGCATCGCGATCATGATCACGAAGGACCGGCAGCGCCGAGGCCTGGGCACGCCTCCTGCCCAGTAGGCGCGCGGGCACCCAGCAGCAGGCAGACCAATGCCCGTAGCGGTCGAACTGTCGCCCAATCCTCAGACTTCAATTCCGATGCCCAACAAACGGCAGGCAGTTCACAAGGGACGAGACCGGGGATGAGGATGCGGATCGGGTGCGCTCCGAGCGCGCTTCCCGCGTGACATCAGCGCGCAGGCTCCTGGAAGCGGTGGCGACGGCGGAGGCCGCCAGCAAGGCTGCCCGGTAAAGAAAAGTGCGCGCCGAAAGCCCTTGACAGCGCCCCCCCCTGCGTGGATAATGAGGGTATAGTGATGGTCGCTATCTCTGGTTCACAAGGTCGTGATCGCTATGTCCACCATTGAGCAGAACCTCATCGGCAACACCGCAGGGCTTTCGCGGGTCAACAAGGTCCTTCGCTACTTCTTCTTCGCGCTGTTGATCGGCACCGTCGTCTATTCGATTGGCGGCACCTTCTTCGGGATAGACAACCGCCTGACTGATTACACGGTCGCCGAGAGCGCGTTGCTCCTCGCTTCCCTGGCCCCTGGCTATTCGCGTCCGATTCCGGGCGCGCACTGGGCGCTTCGGGCGTGCGAGTGGGTGGTGATGGGTGCCGCGCTCGTGTCCACCGCGGCGGTCATCTTCGGTGACATCACGGACCACGGAGTCCGCCACACCCCCTACAACATGCCGTGGAACGTTGCCGCGGGCGCTACGCTTGCCACCGTCTGCTTCTTTACGATTCTCCTGGTCTCCAAGGAGCGGGCACGCCGACGCGGGCTGATTCCCCCGGCCCGGTAGACCCGCACACAGTCATCGTCATCCACTGCGAGAGCCCGCTGTTAAACCACCCCCCCACTCCGCTATCTAGCGGGCAGATTCTAGGGGTGGTTGCAACACATGCTATGCCCTGAGCAGCAGTTCGAGG
>ERZ773001.917-NODE-917-length-10538-cov-16.6879_pt1 | contig 10538 bp, 8 predicted proteins | sample MGYA00511673_ERZ773001 | MGnify/ENA primary metagenome ERZ773001 (study PRJEB29015, sample SAMEA2738091) | human oral metagenome | biome: human oral; feature: human-associated habitat; material: saliva | place: China | collected 2162 ... | reverse complement strand
GTCTTCTTTGTTCAGTTTTCAAAGGTCAATCGTTGTTTTGCAACAACTTCTATATCCTATCATAGGACATTTTTACTGTCAACAGATTTCATGTAACTTTTTCAAAGTTTTTTTGAAACTGTTTTATAAGCGAACGTTCGCTCACAGTGATATTAATTTATCATAACTGATAACCAATTTCAACTGAAATGACTAAGATCTTTCTAGATATTTTTTTCTTCTATAAAAATTCAAAAAAGAGCCTAGGTTACGAGAACCTAGACTCTATTATTTTCCTTATTGTACGACTCCTGTATCGATTGCTACACCATCTCTTTTAATGATGTATTTACCACTTGGAACTTGATTGTTAAACGTAAAATCAATCGTTACACTTGTGTTCTCAGAAATCTTAAACGTACGATAGGCAGTATTAATATTGTTGTTTGCATCTTGGATAAAGATTTCAACTGTATTTTGTTTTGCTTCTTGGGTGTTTGACCCTGAGTTCGCATTATTATTGTTTGTCTTCTTCGCTTCATAAGGAATCGTGAATTGACGAGACACTACTCGTTCCCCTTTTCCTTTCGAAATGACAACTGTTAAAGTATCTCCTTTTTTAAGAGCTGTACCTTCAGCTGGAGATTGTTTAATAACAGTATCTGCTGTTTCATTACTATTTTCTTCTGAAATTTGTAACTTCAACCCATGCTCTTTCGCGTACTCTTCAACGCCCGAACGTGAATAACCTTTTAAGTTAATTAGCGTTACTGGCTCTTTTCCTTTAGAAACAGTTAAAACCATCTTCGTATCTTTGGCAACTACTTTTTCACCTTTAGCAACACTTTGTTCCATTACCTTGCCCGATTCTACAGTATCTGAATAACTTTCTTTCTTCTCTACTGCAATTCCTAATTTTTGCAAGGCTGCTTTAGCTTCATCGAAAGTCTTGCCTTTATAATCTCCGACTTCAACGGTATCTTTTCCAGCACTTACTTTTAATACAACTTTAGATTTTTCTTTTACAGAACTTCCTGCTTTAGGATTCGTCTCAACGACTTTTCCTTCTTCAACCGTATCCGACTTCACCTTTTGGACATCCGACACTTCAAGATTAGCATCTGCTAGTTTTACTTTTGCATCTGCTTCAGTAAGATTTGTTACGTCTGGAACTTTCACATCTTTTGGAGAAGATTGAATAAATGCATAAATTCCTACACCACTAATCAGTAAGAATAGTAATAATAAAATCCATGGCCATTTTCTTTTTTTCTTCTTTGGCTTCTCTTCAACGACTTTCTTTTCTTCGTCAAATTGAATTTCAGGAACTTCTTTACTTGTTGCTGGCACCTTACGTGGAACTGGTCCTGTTGCAATTGGTTGTAACACTCTTGTTTCCTGACTTAATGCAGTCGGTTTAAACATCGGTTCGTGTAAGCGTTCTGGATTCAAACATGTCTGTAAATCTTCCAACATCTCTTCACAATTGCTATAGCGATCAAGTGGTTCTTTTGCTGTCGCTTTTAGAACTACATTCTCTAAGCTTTGCGGAACGGTTGGTAACATGAGTGAAATTCGAGGAAGTGGTTCTTGGAAATGTTTCAACGCAATTGAAACAGCAGATTCCCCTTCAAACGGAACTTCTCCAACGAGCAACTCGTACAACACAATTCCTAATGCGTAAATATCTGTGCGAATGGTTGCCATTCCACCTCTTGCTTGTTCAGGAGATAAATAATGAACCGAACCAAGTAATGTATTCGTTTGTGTCAATGACGTTTCAGAAAGTGCAATCGCAATTCCAAAGTCCGTAATCTTCACATTTCCATTTTTATCAATAAGAATATTTTGAGGTTTGATGTCTCTATGGATGATTCGGTTTTGATGAGCCGCTGCAATCGCAGAAATCACTTGCGTCATAATACGAACAGCTTCGCGTGGAGGAAGTGGCCCTCTTTCACGAATGTACTCTTTCAAATCCGTTCCTTCGACATATTCCATTACAATATAATTGGTACCATTCTCTTCTCCAACATCATATACACTCACAATGTTTGGATGAATCAATTGAGTTGCAGATTGTGCTTCTCTTTGAAAACGTCTCATGGCTGCATCATTTGTACGGAAGTCTAAACGTAATACTTTCACTGCCACGGGTCTTTCTAGAATTAAATCTTGCGCTAAGTATACAGTGGCCATCCCACCAGTCCCTACATGAGACTTGATTTTATAACGTCCACCGACTGTTTTCCCTGGTTCAATCATTGTTCTACCTCCTCCCTAGCAGTGTATTTTGCAATCGCAACGGTTATATTGTCACGACCACCAGCTTCATTTGCAGCCTCTACAGCTTTATTCGCCTGAGTTTCTACATCTGAATAATTCCCTAAAATCTCTTTAATATATTGATCTTCAATCATATTTGACAGACCATCTGTACAAAGGAAAATCGTATCTTCGTTCTTCAGGCTCACTCTTACAAAATCAATTTGAACATTGAGTGTAATTCCTAAAGACTGCGTTACAATATTTCTTTGCGGATGACTCTTAGCTTCTTCCTCTGTAATTTCCCCTGATTTAAGAAGCTCTTGTACGAGTGTATGATCTTCAGTTAATTGTTTAATTTGAAAATTGCGATACAAATAAGCACGGCTATCACCAACGTTAGCAATTAACAATTCAGAACCAATGATGACTGCTACAACAAGAGTAGTTCCCATACCATCTAACTCACGATATTGATTCGCTTTTTGAAAAATACGATCATTTTCGGCCTGAATATTTTTAACGAGCCATTGATAAGCGGCTTCTGTATCCGTAATACTTTCTTCTTCCCAACGTTTTCCCAAATGCGATAATGCCATAGCACTTGCTACATCCCCAGCATTATGCCCACCAATTCCATCACATACGACGATCATCGGTACGTTTTGAGTATTCAAAAAATATCCGGCAGCATCTTCATTTACGGTACGTCTCTGGCCGACGTCACTCTTGATGGCTATCTTCATATTTTTCCTCCTGTTGCGAATTATTTTCTTACCATCCTTGCGATGAAAAATCCATCCGTATGATATTCATGCGGTAGAATCGTAAGCATCGGACTCTCCATTGTACAGCCAAATTCTTCGATTGGTTGCACCTCAAATTCCGGATGTCCTTCTAAAAAGCTGTGGACTACTTCTTCGTTTTCTCCCTTGTTAATTGTACAAGTAGAATAAATCAGTTTTCCACCTTTCTTTACCATTGTAGCAATTGAAGACAAAATTTCCAACTGTATTTTTGTTAAATTTGTTAAATCTTCACTATTTTTTGTGTATTTTATATCTGGCTTACGTCGCATCAGACCTAAACCTGAGCACGGAGCATCCACAAATACCGCATCAAAACTTTCTTCTTTAAATAACTCTTTTGCTTTTCTAGCATCAAGAGCATGTGTATGAATACGATCTTCTACTCCTAAGCGTTTAGCATTTTGATGGATTTTACGTAATTTATTTTCATGTAAATCTAATGCCTCAACTAGTCCACCCTCTTCGGCTATTAAATAGCTCGCAAAATGAGTGGTTTTCCCTCCTGGAGCAGCACAAGTATCAAGCACTTTATCTCCAGGTTGCAACTCACCTACTTGAGCCACCAGTGAGGAAGACTCATCTTGAACCGTTACAATTCCCTCTTTGAACGCTTTGGATTGTAGTAAATCTCCTTCTTCGACAATAACTGCACGAGGAGATAACTGACTTGGTCGAACCGTTACACCTTCTTCTTTTAGAAGAGTTTGTGCTTCTGTAATTGACATGTTCGGATTTTGAACACGCGCGCTTAAATGTGGCGCAATATTTAAACTTGGGAAAATTTCTCTAGCTTCTTCCCCATATTGTTCAAACAATAAATCCACGATCCATCTTGGCATACTATATTCGACACTCAAACGTTCACGTTCATCTTTAATAGAAGAAATTCCATCGAATCCAGTACGTTGAACATTTCGAAGTACGCCATTAACGAACTTTGCAATTCCTTGATGGCCACGTTTCTTAGCAATCTGTACTGCTTCATAAATGGCTGCGCGATCTGGGACACGGTCAAGATACGCCATTTGGTATACCGTCATTCGTAGTAAACTGAGTACCCATAGTTCCATTTTCTTTTGCTTTTCGATAAATGGTTTTAAATAAAAGTCTAATGTCAATTTACGTTGAATGGTTCCGTAGAACAATTCCGTTAATAACCCTCTATCTCTTGCATCCAATTGATGTTTTTGTAACACATTTTGAAAGGCGACAGTCGAGTATGCTTGATTCTTTTCTACATTCGTTAATAATTCTACGCAAATGTCACGTACATTACTCATGGTTTAACCCCTCAAAAACGGCATCGTTCTTCAACCATTCTGAAAATCCGTTCATAAACGCCTTCGCATCCATTTGAGCTTTTCCTGCTGGTTGAAGACGTGTAATCTCAAGGACCGTTCCGCCTCCACAAGCCACATATAGGCGCCCACCTTCTACAAATAAGCTTCCTGGTGCTTTAGTAGTTTGTTTATCCGTTAGAGCAACACCCCACATCTTCACACGATTCCCATTTAAAATCGTAAAAGACGTTGGCCAAGGACGTAACCCACGAACGAAGCAATCTACTTCACTCGCCGTTTTATTCCAATCAATTTGCTCTTGTTCTCTTGAAATATTTGGTGAAAATGATACTAATGCTTCGTCTTGTTCTACTTCAGTAATCGTTCCAGCAAATAACGCTGGTAAGGTTTCAATCAGTAAGTCTGCTCCAACGACGCTTAATTTTTCAAACATACTAGCGACGTCATCTTCACCAGTAATTGGAATGGCGCGTTGTGAAATAATCGCACCCGCATCCATCTTCGCAACCATTCGCATAATGGTTACGCCAGTTTCTTTGTCCCCATTCATAATCGCGTAATGAATTGGCGCTCCTCCACGATATTTTGGAAGTAATGACGCGTGAACGTTCACCGCACCAAAACGTGGGAAATTTAAAAACTTCGTTGGCAAGAATTGACCATAAGCTGCTGTTACAATTAAATCTGCATCTAGTTGCATCAACTCTTCCAATTCCTGCGACCCGCTTAATTTTTCTGGTTGATAGACAGGAATATCATGCTCCAATGCAACTACCTTTACTGGAGTTGGTGTAATCACCTTCTTACGTCCAACTGCACGGTCTGGTTGTGTCACAACAGCAATCACTTCAACTGTTTCCTCATCAATTAATCGTTTCAAAACACCTGTTGAAAACTCAGGCGTTCCCATAAAAATAACTTTCTTCATTTTTCACCTCTATAAGAAATGTTGTGGTTCCATATCAATCGTCATGAGTAATTTCTTTGTACCCACTTCTTGCGTTTCCATCATCAGTTGTTCAAGAAACTCTTGTAGTTGCGGTTCGTTTTTGTATTTCACAATAATTTGGAAATAATAACGATTATTCATTCTCGCAATCGACTTAGCAGTCGGTCCTAGCACAACTGCATTCGGCGACACATTCGCTTTTAACGCCTTATGCACTTCGACAGCTTTCTTCAACGCCACTCCTTCATCTTCACTTGAGAAAGTAATCATCGTTGTAAAGAAGTACGGTGGGTAATTTGCCATATGACGCATCCGCATCTCTGTTTCAAAGAATCGTTCATACTGATGTCCTTGCGCTAATTGAATCGCGTAGTGCGTTGGGTTATAAGTTTGGATAAATACCTCACCTGGTTTATCCCCACGCCCTGCACGTCCTGAAACTTGAGTCAGTAGTTGGAATGTTTTTTCCGAACTTCTAAAGTCAGGAATATTCAGCGCTGTATCCGCATTAATCACACCTACAAGCGTTACGTTTGGATAATCAAGACCTTTCGCAATCATCTGAGTTCCAATTAAAATATCCGCTTCTTGATTCTCAAACTGTTTCAGAATCGCTTCATGCTGCCCTTTACGTCTTGTCGTATCCACGTCCATCCGCACAATGCGCGCATCTGGGAACACTTCTTGCAATTCTTCTTGCACCTTTTGCGTTCCTGTTCCAAAATAACGAATCTGTCTACTTTGACATTTTGGACAGAAATTAGGGATATGTTCTTCATGTCCACAATAGTGACATTTCATACTTCTTGTATCCATATGAAGCGTTAATGAAATATCACAATTTGGGCATTCCAAAACCGTTCCGCAGTCACGGCAAAGTACAAACGAAGAATATCCGCGTCGGTTTAAGAGTAAGACACTTTGTTCCCCTCGTTCTAATCGTTTTTCGACTGCATCTAGCAATGTCTTTGAAAATGATCCTTTTTGATGAACGAATTCCGTTCTCATATCAATCAAATGAACTTCTGGTAAACGTTGCTCCTTTGCACGTTTTGTTAATCGCAAAAGCGTATAGACGCCCTTTTGTGCACGCGCACGAGACTCAAGACTTGGTGTCGCACTTCCTAACACCACTGGACAGTGATGATATTCCCCACGCCAAATCGCTACATCGCGAGCGTGGTATCTTGGAGACTCATCTTGTTTATACGTTGCTTCGTGTTCTTCATCTAAAATGATAATTCCGATGTTGTCTAATGGAGCAAAGACCGAAGAACGAGCACCAACAACAATGTCTGCTTCCTTATTCTTAATCTTACGCCATTCATCGTATTTTTCTCCGACACTTAACCCACTATGAAGTACCGCCACTCGGTCTCCAAAGCGCGATTTGAATCGGTCGACCATTTGAGGAGTCAATGCGATTTCTGGAACGAGCATCATCGCACTCTTTCCTTTCTCAATCACTTCCCCAATCCATTGTAAGTACACTTCTGTTTTCCCAGAACCTGTTACCCCTTCTAACAAGTACACTTTCGATGTTTCTGTATCGATTGCTTCTTCTTTCACTCGGTCAAACGCGACTTGTTGTTCAGGATTCAACTGGAATGGAGCACTCTTTTTAAAGACTCTTCCTTTATAAGGATCCCGATTTACTTCCTTTTGAACAATCGTAATCCAATTACGTTCTACTGCGAATTTTAAATCGGCTGTTGTAAAGTCTGTATCCTCTAAGAAACGTCTCTTTTCGATTTCCATCACTTCCATCGAAGCGAGTGTCTTTAAGAGCGCTACTTTCTTCTTCGCACGCGCAGAAATCGTAGGGATAAACTCCTCGTATTCTTGCATCATGTAATTCAAACGAATCCAGTCTTCTGTTTTTACCTTGGCACGGTCTTTGACAAGTGTCTCGATGACCACTGCGCCTTCTTTTTTCAACTTCATCAATTGTTTTAAATGTTCTTCAGGAAGGTCATCCGTATATAACAAGGTTTTCTCGTAATGGAAAATTTCTCTAAATACATCTTCATTTTCTTGTGGATTTACTAATACAAATTGTTTTTCGTAATTCGACTTCAACATTGCTGGAAGCATTGTTTGGTAGCATTGAATCAAGAACGCATGAACCTTCTTTGATAAATGTGCTCCTAGTCGAATCATTTCTGGTGATAAGACTGGATCTAAATCCATTAAATGCAAAATATCTTTAGCTTCTCCCTCAAAAGTGGATTCATCACTGAGTTTTAACACAAAACCAGATACGCTTCTTCCACCAAACGGTACCGCAACACGCATCCCCACCTCAATACTCTCTTGTAATTTTTCAGGGACATGATAATCAAACGGTCGATTCACTTGAATGACTGGAACATCAACAATGACTTTTGCATACATCTTCTTCACCTCCAAAATAGTTTTACTACTCATTATAACATAATGCACCCTTTTTTGTTGTCGCTTGCTCTACACTTTTAAACTACGAAAACAAAAAAGCCAAGGGATTTCCCCTTGACTTCTATTACCATTATACGTGTTCTGGTTTGCTGTCTTCACGAATATCTAATTCACCAGCAACTACTTCTTCCAACGCACGACCAACATTTTTATGAGATAGGTAGCTCTCTAATTTTTGTGGTTCATGGTGGTGTAATTCATGTGCACGTTTGCTTGATAAAATAACTAATGAATATTTTGAATCGATTTTTTTCAATAATTTATCGATTGATGGATATAACATCATAATGGTCTTCCCTCTTTCTACTCTTCTTCTAAAATTTCTTCTAATTCATCTTCGAACTCTTCAATACTTTCCAAGTTTCTTTGGATACGTAAATGTTCTGTTTGAATAATTGCTTCGATTTGTTTTACCGCATTTTCTACTTTGTCATTAACAACAGAGTAATCATAATACTTCATCAAACTAAGCTCTTCTTTCGCCACTTTCATACGGTTCTTAATCACTTCGTCAGAATCAGTTCCACGGTTAACGATGCGAGATTCTAGTTCACGTAAATCAGGTGGTGTTAAGAAGATAAACACACCGTCTGGCATTGCTTCACGTACTTGAAGCGCACCTTGAACTTCAATTTCTAAGAATACATCTTTTCCTTTATCTAATGTTTCTTGTACATAATCTAAAGGTGTTCCATAGTAGTTTCCTACATACTCCGCGTATTCTAATAATTTTTTATTTGCAATCATCTCTTCAAATTCTTCTCTTGATTTGAAGAAATAATCTTTTCCATCCACTTCACCTGGTCTTGGCTTACGAGTCGTTGCAGATACAGAGTACACAAATTCTTGATTTTGTTTTTCAAAAATTGCTGCACGCACTGTTCCTTTACCGACACCTGAAGGTCCAGATAAAACGATTAATAAACCTTTTCTTGCCATAATCGTTTGAAAACTCCAATCTCTTTACATCTTTTTACTATAGTATCACAAACTCTATTCTCGCAACAACCAAAAGTATTGTAAATTCAATAAAAAATCATTATCCATCTGTTTTCTTAGAAATTTCAAAATTTTCAATTAGCCAAATTACTTTTCCATTCTCATTCATCTAAGATAAAAAAGTCTGAGATACGCTAGCGTTTTCATTATGCAATTCGAATATTTTTCCATCGCCCACTTCTAAATCGAAGGAGAATAATCATGTCTCGAATAAATTGGTCGATAAAGACCGCGTACCATGCACCGGCGAGTCCCCATCCAAAGAAATTTACAAATACATATCCTACACTTAATCGAATGACGCATGATCCGATAAAGATGGCTATCAATGGCCATACCGTATCTCCTGCCCCGCGTAATGCCCCTGAAGTAATCAGTTGATGGCTTTGGAACGGCTGAACAAACGCAACAATGGATAAAGCGATGATTGTATTCTGAATGATTTCTACATTATCAGTATATAACCCCGCCAATAAAGAAGCTCCAAAGTAAATGGATGCTGACATCATAATGGCTAATGTTAATCCCATTCGCTGACACAGTTTCGTATATCGCTCTGCTAATTTCTCATCTTTAGCGCCAAGGGATTGTCCCATCAATGAAGAAGCCGTAATTCCAAACGCTTGCGCTGGCGAATACGATAGCGACAGCACATTTAAAGCAATTTGGTGAGCAGCATACACATTGTTTCCTAACCCTGAAACAATCTTCAAGAACATAATGACTCCAAAACGAAGTGCCAACTGTTCTAACGCCGTTGGAATTCCGATTCGAACTAAATCTCTCATCACATCAACACTAAACTCAAATTTTTCCTTAAAGTCTAGTTTTAACACACTCTTTCCAGATAAGATGTAACGAACATTCAATACCATCGCAATGAAATTCGATAAAGCTGTAGCAATGGCTGCCCCTGTTACCCCTAACGCTGGAAAACCAAACATACCATAAATCAAAATGGCATTTCCTACAACGTTACAACTATTGGCAATAATATTATTCTTCATAGGAATTTTTGTTTCCCCAATTCCACGAAGGGCCGCTGTTACAGTAAACGATAATGATTGAAAAACAAAGCCAATTGTGACAATTCTAAAATAATCCACACCAACATTAATTACCGTTGCGTCTCCACCTAGTAACGATAAGATTTCTGGAGCGAAAAGTAGCATTAAAATAGCCGCTGGTGTTACACAGAAAATCATTGCAAGAATCATGACATGTTTTAAGATATTTCCCATGCGATTGAATTTCTTCGCACCAAAATATCTGGCAATAATCGCTGTCCCACCAACATTTAAAGCTTGAATCAAACTAAGGGCTAGAAACATTGGTTGATTCGTCATGCCAACAGCAGAAACGGCCGCAGCAGTGTCACCTGGAATCTTACCGACCATCATCATATCAACCATTCCAAACAGCGCTCCAAGAAGCACCTCCACGAATACTGGCCAAACGATTACAAATATATTTTTTCTTAATTCTTTATTGGTTTGTTGTTGCTTTTCTTCCACGCAACCAATCCTTTCACTTTTATAAAAGTACTTTCTATTCTACACCTATTCCCGGCTCAAAACAAATAAGCGACAAAACTTTTTGTCGCTTACGTCTTTTATCGTTTACCTTCCCACTCAGCATAGAATTGCTCTAAGTACAATTCTAAAAACTCATGTCGGCCTTTTGCTAATTTCTTACCATAGTCTGTATTCATTAATTCTTTTAACTTCAGTAATTTTTCATAGAAATGCATAATCGCAGTGGATTCCCCATTACGGTATTCTT
>ERZ773001.916-NODE-916-length-10540-cov-3.10272_pt1 | contig 10540 bp, 7 predicted proteins | sample MGYA00511673_ERZ773001 | MGnify/ENA primary metagenome ERZ773001 (study PRJEB29015, sample SAMEA2738091) | human oral metagenome | biome: human oral; feature: human-associated habitat; material: saliva | place: China | collected 2162 ... | reverse complement strand
TCCTTCGTGGCAGTATGACAACTTGATGGACAGTTGCCTTGACGGCATGCTTGAACAGCTTATGGGTCGCGGCTGGCGTATTGTGGTCCGCCCGCACCCTGAGTATTTGAAGCGCTATCCTGCTCGTATGGAGGAGATTCTTGCTCGCTACGCTGACGCGGATCCGGAGGAGCTCTCTTTTGAGACCGACTTTAGCTCCAACACTTCGGTTCTCTCGGCTGACCTGCTCTTTACTGACTGGTCAAGTGTTGCCGAAGAGTTCTCGTTTACTACGCTCAAACCGTCGGTCTTCATTGACACTGCAATGAAGGAGAATAATCCCGACTGGAGCAAGATTCACACAGATCCCTGTGACATTACGCTTAGAAACGAGATTGGCCGCAGCTTTGATCCTAAGGACCTCTCGGGCCTGGGCGACGCGGTTGCGCAGATGCTTGAGGAGACCGATAGCTGGTCGCACAAGATTGAAGAGATTCGTAACAACATGATCTTTAACCTTGGCCATGGTGGAGAAGCCGCAGGTAAGTTCATCCTCGAGCGCGTTTTAGTGCACCAGGAGGAGGCTGCTGAGCAGGGTGATGCCGCCGCTGCTACCACGACTGCCAAGAAGAGTGATGCTGTCGACGCTGACGCTACCGACAAGGGTAACGTTGCCGCCATCGACGAAGCCATAAAGACAACTGATGAGGACGGTGTTTCTCGTGACTAAAACCATAACCTCTACCATGAGAAACTCTTGTAGCGCAGCTGCTCAAAGCCGCGCGACATTTCTCCACGCCGCACTTTACGTTACAGCACTGACGTTTGTATGGTGGGCACTTCTGCCTGCAACGGCTCAGGCTTACGTTGACCCATCTGTCATGACCTACACCATCCAGGCGCTGGCAGCCGTAGTGGTTGCGCTGTCAGCCGTACTTGGTGTGGCATTTAGGCGCTCGCGCAAGGTACTCTTCCGCATTCTCAAGATTGACGAGAACGCAGACAAAATCGTCGAAGGCGCCGTTCACAAGGTGGACGCAAAGGGTGCACAGGCTGCAGACGCTCAGATGCGAGAAACTCTTGCAGCTGAGGCTATTCGCATCAAGGAGCGCAAAGAGGGCACGCTTAAACCTAAGGGCCGCATTGGTGTTGCGTTTATTGTTTCGTTCTTCACCGTTTTCACCATCCTGGTGGTAGCTCCTCTTGAGCTGGTAGCCAATAGTGCGCGTGACCTCTCGTTCAACCTTAATGATGTTGCAGGTCCCGTCATTATTGCCGGTCTTGTGCTTACGCTCATTTTGACGGTATTTCTTTCACTGCTGCGTAAGCGCTTCTTTAACGTGGCAGTGGCACTTGTGGGTGCTGTCGGTTTTGCTGCATATATCCAGGTAGTGTTTATGAATGGCGGAATGCCTCTTGCTGACGGTCACGAGGTCATCTGGTCAAACTTCACCAAAAAGATGGTTATCTCGGGCTTTGTCTGGCTGGTAATCATTGCTGGTAGTGCGGTTTTCTCGATCATTCGTGCTCGTCAATTCCGCACCGGTCTTTTGGTAACGTCCGTAGCGCTTGTCATTGTCCAGACAGTAGGTGTTGCCAGCCTTTGGGGACCATCCATTGCTGCATCGATTGACGCAAATCCAGAGAATTACCAGGTAGTTGCAACTCGTGAGGGTTTGCATAGCGTCTCCTCTAAGAAAAACGTGGTGGTGTTTGTTCTTGATACCACCGACACCGCTTTTGTCCAGAGGCTCTACGATGAGCATCCAGAGACATTTGCTGGTTTAACTGGCTTTACGTGGTACAGAAACTCTGCGGGCTCTATGATTCCAACCCGATATGGCGTGCCTTCGCTGCTCTTTGGTACACGTCCTCAGCCTGGCGAGAATTTCAACGAGTTTGTTTATAACTGGGCACAAAGCGATCAGTATCTGAGAGACATTCAGAATGCTGGATTTGAAGCTGGACTGTACACTGATCAGCTCAATTACAACCGTTATAGAGGTACAGCTCAGAAGTATTCCGTGAACTACCATCCACCGGTTGGTAGGGGACTTGATAACCAGCTGGATGTTTTTGGGGCGCTGCGCATTCTCTATAAGACGGCTCTGTGTAGGGACATGCCTTGGGTGTTTAAGCCTCGTTTCTGGTATTACACCGAGGACCTCAATGTGCGCATGCGCCGCCAGGTAAATATGGACGAGGTTGACCTATCCTCACAGCCATACACCGAGGACGACCTCAAGTATTACCAGGAGCTGCAGCACTACGGACTTTCGATTGACGATACGGGTCAGAACGGTTCGTTCCGCTTCATTCACCTGCTTGGCTCGCATCCACCTTACATTCTTGATCGCAACGTTGAGCGCACTGATGATCCAAGCAAGCAAAACGTTGACGAGCAAACTATTGCATCTTATCGAATTGTTGAAGCATATATTGCTGAGCTCAAGCGTCTGGGCGTATATGAGAACACGTCCTTCATCATTACTGCTGACCACGGTGATTGGTATTTGACGGACAGTGATATTCAGACGCCTTCAAATCCAGTTATTATGTACAAGCCTGCAGGCCAGACTCCTGAAGAAGCTGCTCAGCCTATGCAGATTTCTGACGCACCTGTCTGGCACTATGACATTTTGGCCCAAACCCTGAAGGACATGGGTGTTGACCAGCAGACACTATCCAACTACACCACACCTCTCGATGAGGTCCACGAGGGAGATGTTCGTCCTCGCTACTACATCGAGACGCTCTCCAATGGTAAGCGCGACATTTTTGTCAGGGAGTTTGTCATCAACGGCAATGCTAATGACATGAATGACTGGAGTCTTACGGGCAACGAGTGGCCTGTTGAACCATGGCATGACTAAGCATATAAGCCACTAGTTGAGGCTGCGTGATGACTATGAACAAGAAACATAAATGGCTGCCTCTAAAGATTATCTCTATAGTTCTGTTTCTTATGGCCACTGTCTTCCTCTTGTGGAATGCATTTGCTACGCCCTACCCATGGGCAATTGACTCACTTCAGCAAAAAGCGGTAGAGCGGGCCACACAAGAAGCTATCAATACCGCCAGGCAAGAAGGAGACGGCGGAAAGCCTTACCTCAAAGACATCGACTATATGAAGCTCACGCTTGGCAGTTGCTATATAGGAGTAAAACCAGAAACCCGGAACAACCTTATTTGGGAGATTCGATATAGAGATAAACCTGTGGGATATGTCATGCAAGAGCTCGGAACTTTAAGGTTCTCCGCTCTTGCCGGCAATTACGAGTCCTTCAAACTCGTGGATTTGGAGGAAATTTCTCTTGACGACTACAAGGAAGTAAGAGACGGCTCTGTAGAACTTGGACCTTTTGAATGGAAACTTCCCTTCGGTTGGGTAACGGTTGATGGACACAAAGCGTACCGACAAATCAACGGCTACCTTTTTTCACATGGGCTAGCAATAGTTGATGACTACTATTATGAGTTCGATGAGAATGGATATCTCATAAAAGCGATAGGTCCGGCACTGGATTCAGAAACCGAAAATTAAGTGATCCCGCAACAGTTCTATATGTTGTTTACGATCATTCCGGAAATGTAACTGAACTCGCCGAAAAAAGAAGGAGGCCATCAATACTGCCCGTCAGGAAGGAGATGCGGGAAAGCCATACCTGAAAGACATCGACTATACAGAACTTACCCTTGGTGGTTGTTATGTAGGGACGAATTTTAATACATAAATTCCGTATGGAAAAATAATGCCAATTGCCAGTCAAGCTTGCGTGTTTGATGACAGCGGATATCTTGTAAGAGAAGGGCCGTTGGAGGATTCTCCATCAGTTTCGGATACGTAACGTAGGATCCGGATACCTGCGGGTATCTGTGTGGGTTGCGTCAATTGAGTTACATAAACGCAATAGTATGCGGACTCATATAAAGCGAGCAAGAAGAAATCTGTAGTGCAGGAAGCTCAGGTAAACCTGCAAGGTTGCATCCTGACCCCACATACGCAACAAGAATCAATACAAGGCCAATTGCGATAAAAATACCACCGAACAGCGAGAGCAGTCTTTTCGAATGTCCTTCTGACCATGACGTTGTATTTGTTCGCTCCGTGGAGGCTGTGGTCTTCTCGGCAGGAACTTGTGCAAAGAAATGAGCAATCCACTTTGCATAGTCTTGTGCGCCTTGCACGAGAGAATGCATTATGCGAGCTACTATCGGTATTACCAGTATGGAAACACCTCCTATGAGCAGAAACACACCGGCAGAAAGCGCGCCGGAAAGGAACATGTCGTGCAGAAATCCCACTACAAGTGCCGGGATGCTCATTACTCCGCAGAAAAGACCACAGGCAACTGCAAAGCATAATGAAATAACAAGTGCCCAAATTACAAAATAAATGCTCAATGCCGTAAGTGCGAGGGCAAACGTAAGGGGTATCCAGACAATAGCGCCTATGACGAGAAGTACGATAGTTATGGACATAAGTACCGAATCAGAGCGGATACGCTGAGTTGCGCGTAGAAACGCAGGCATACTCTCCAGTGCTGATTGAACTGCATCATCAATGCTTCCCATGGCTGCTACGGCTTTTTCCTCGGACATACCGTCTTCCATACGGTCGTGTATTGCCTCGTCGTAATAGGCAAGAGCATCATCAATGCTGTTTTTGGGAACATGCTTTTTCTTAAGGTTTGCGCGAAGTTCGGCAAGAAACTCATCCTTTTTCATGACGATGCTCCTTCTTTAATGTAGGAGAGAATGTCTGTAATGGAGGCCTCATCAGCGATAAATCGTGAGAGCTCTAAGTGTCCCGCGTCAGTAATCAAATAATATTTGCGGAGACGACCGTTGTGCTCACGTGTGTATTCGGAAAGGAAATGTTGCTTAGCAAGACGTTTCAAAATGGGATAGAGCGTTGACTCGGAGAGCTCAAGCGATGCAGGGGCATCCCGGATGATTTGATACCCGTAGGAATCTTTGCGGGCTATGGCTGCGAGGACGCAGATATCAAGAAATCCACGCTTCAGCTGTGCATCCACAATACGTCTCCTTCAATATACTATGTGATACATAGTATATATTACTCAGGCATACTATGCAATACACAGTATGAAAAAATACAGTATGAACTTGCCATCTTTGTAGGTGTTGTAATATTTCTATAGCGCTATGTGTGTGAAAATAGTATGTATGAAAGACGGTCCGGTGGCGGACAAAGGAGACATGAGTTGAACTTCCGTGAAGACGATGCCGATACACAGAACAACACCGACGTGCAAAAAAGCAATGGACTCGCTTGATCACGATTTGCTGACAGGCGAGACGCTGGACGTTGGAGATAAAGTTACGCGTCGGCTCTCACAGGAGCAAGCCACCCTGCCTCATCCCGCTGCAAAATCGTCAGGCCCCATACAGAGCAAGCAAGAAATCGCAGCAGAAGCGGTTAAGAAAATGAACTGCGTCCCATTTCTTGGACATAAGAAATGGGAGGCAGTTCACACATGCGGGTGGTTTTTTTGGTGACTAGTTATAGGAGCGGCTCTGTGAAGAGAGCTTGCCTGCGACCTGGGATTACTGTGGCAAAATCCAGCTAGGAAGGCCGTCAGAGAAGATGCGTGCAAGTGGATACGCCTCTTCAACAGTTAGCGTTGCAACAACGTTATAAGGGCCTTCTGCTGATGCATCAAATACCAGTGCAAGGGGTTTCTCGCCATCAGAGGTAGGAAGCGAAAGGTAGACGCAGTGCCTGGATGGATTGTAGAGCTCAACGGCCATGCGCCATCCATGTTTTGCTGCTCGCAGGGCGTTTTGCACCAGAGGTGAGTCGTCATCAAATCCGCACTCGGGATCAAAGAGCAGAGGCGCGGCACCTGGAACGGGAAGCGAGAAGTCAGCGTCAGTGTGCATGAGCTGCTGCTCGTTCTTCCTGTAGACGTACGCTGCAGAAAGGCAAGCCTGTGCTGCTTGTAACGAAGGCGCGTCGCTCAGATAGGTGGTGGAAAGTGCGCTCCAGTCGGAAACAGGAGCCTCGCTCATAACCACGTCAACTGGGTTGACGGGCAGTTGCTTTGCCGCTGCAGGGAGCTTTTCCCACGAAGCAATGGCAGACTTTGGCAGTCCACGGAGCACGTCAACTGTCTGATCATGCAATTCATCTGCGGAAACGCTGAGCTCCAAAAGCGTCCAGGGACGCAGAGCTCCGCGCTTAGATTTGCGAATGGTAGCGGTAATAACCTCGTCTGTCTGCGGTTTCTTGTAACGCGTGTTAAACGTGAACGTGCCGTCCTTGGAAATGAGCGCGCGAGAAGACACTGCAAGTTTGAAGTCTTCCTCCAGCTGCTTGAGGACGTTGGCGTCAACGGGAGCCATCTGATACAAAATGCCGAGAAGCTCGTTGTTGACGTGGAGTTCTTCTTCAAAATCGGCAGGGTATGTTGGGGTAGGAGCAGGAGTCTCATTCTGATTGATTGCCGGCGTAGAAGTTTGGGATCCAGAAACTGTAGTGCTAGGGGTAGAACTTGTTGTACTCAGCGCCTGTTGCAACACAGAAGGAGCTGCCTCGAGTGTTTTTTCTTCGTCAGAGCCGTCGTAGGGGTTGTAGGTAACCGTGAGCGAGATGGTAGGCTCGGGCACTACAGGCTCGGGCGCTGTTAGCTCGGCAGCTTTAGGCTCTGGAGCTGGTGTTTCGGTCTCGTCAGGTTCCGGAGCAGTGTTATCGGCAGTCTCCTGCTGGAAGTCTTCCTCAGGTACGTCTGCACAAGGGACTGTTACAACAGGCGTCTCAGCAGCAGACTCCTCTGCGATTAGTTCTGTTTCTGCAACAGACAGTTCCTCTGAGCTCTCCGCGACAGGCAGCGCCTCTGGCTCCGTCGGCTCTTCTTGGGTAGGAAGTTCTTCCGCTTCAGGCCCTGTCTCAGCTACCAGGTGCTTAGGCTTGAGAGGGCGAATGGACTTGGCCTCGCGACGACGCTTCCATGGTTTGCCATTGTTTTGCGACTCGACGTTTTTCTCGCCAGCTACAAGGGCAGTCTCAAAGGCATCAAAGGTCAGAAGCGTCGCGTAGACGTAGCCTTTTTTGAACGCAGTGATTTTGATGAAATCGGGGCACGCCTCCATGAGAGCGCGGATGTCGTCAAAGCCAAAATCCTGCGGTGCAAGGTCGTCTTCAATGAGCACGCCCTCAACGGTAGAGAGGGGAGTCTGCTTAGAGACGCCAATGGTTGCTTTGAGTAGTTTATACAGGTAGAGAGCGTGTTCTTGTTTTATAACAGCCATGATGCTCCTGAGATAGTAGTTAGTGGACTACATACTACTCGATTTTGAACAGACAAAGATACTGATTACGCACAGAAAGTCGCAATACGTAGCGAAAAAGCGAGAACTGGACTGATAGAATAAAGCTAGATTGAAGGGAGCTTACATGATTGGTCGTTTTATTAAGAGAGCTGCAGTTAGAGCTGCAGGTTTAGCAATTACTCAGTATGCCGCAAAGGCAGCACTTCAATCCGAGGCTGGAAGAAAGCTGCTTGCTACAACGGCTTCTAAAGCTGCCAACTTAGCAGGTAATATCGCAAAAGAGCAGATTACCGCTGGGTTTAATGCTCATATTAGGCCAGCACTGCCAAGCGGCGATGCTATTCAGTCATCAGTCGCTCGCGCTCAGTCTGCGCTTCGTTCGGCTCAGACTTCAGTTTTGGCTGCTCAGGCACAGCTTCAGTCTAATCTAGAGAATCGTTTTTCTCGCCCAAAGAACAAGCTTTCAAAGCAACTTACAAGCACTGTAGAGTCGCTTGAAGAGATGGGGGAGACCCTGGCCGAGCACCAGGATGCTGCCGCAGATATCGCAGTTGCAGATGTTGCTGAGGAAATTGCCGCTCAAAGCGGACAGGATTCTGACGCTCTGTTAGCCTCTACCAAGAAGCGTAAGTCGTTCAGAAATGCGGCAATTGCTGGTGGCGTTGTGGCTGGTGCTGCTCTTGGTTTAGCTGCATACGGTGCTTATTCTATTGCTCCACGCAAGCAAAATGATCGCCTGCTTCTGGAGCGTTGGCACGAGATTGCTCGTCATCGCTATGCTCACCGTGGCCTCTACAACAACGAGGCAGGCATTCCAGAGAACTCCCTGCTTGCTTTCCGTGCAGCTGTCGAGAAGGGCTTTGGCTCCGAGGTTGATGTTCACCTGACCGCAGACAACAAGCTGGTTGTTGTTCACGATTCAGCACTTGATCGCCTTTGTGGCGTACAGAAGATTGTTGAGGAGTCCACACTGGAGGAGCTTCGTGGTTTGAGGCTTCTTGCTACTGACGAGCAGATTCCAACGTTTGAGGAAGTCCTTGAGGTTTATGCATGGAGTGGTTCCGGTGAGCTACCTGCACCTTTGATCATTGAGGCTAAGACACGCAACAATAACGCTGAGCAGCTGACAGAAAAGATTATGCAGGCTCTTGATCTTCGTCCCGTTCGTGCATGCATCGAGAGCTTTGATCCTCGCGTTTTGCAGTGGTTGCGTCAGAACCGTCCTGAGATGCTTCGTGGCCAGCTCTCAGAGAATTTCCTGGTTGATCGTCAGACCAAGCACATGAACATTGCTACACGAGCTGGTGCTACAGCTCTCTTTGGTAATTCTGTTGGTCGTCCAGACTTCATTTCTTACAAGTTTGAAGATCGCAAGAACCCCTTTGTTAAGCTGGCTTGCAATACCATGGGCGCACACCTGATTACCTGGACCGTTAGGAACGAGGAGGACATGATTGCCTCCGAGCTTGAGGGAGCTCCTGTCATTTTTGAGGGATTTATTCCAACCCCTGCATCGCTGATCAACTAGTTTTTCACTTGGCGAGAAGAACGTTTGGCTTAAACTACGGCCAAAATTTATAGGTTTATCTGGGACTCCACGGGTTTCTCGCCCGTGGAGTTTTTGTGAAAAGATCCTTAAGATTGTTGTATGAATATATGTACATATATCAATTTAAGGAGTAGACTAGGCATAACAACAACCCAAGGAGGAGCTATGAGCTCAAAGACAAAGGTGAAAATTGCTCGTATTGTCTGTTCTGCTGTTTTGCTAGGTATTGCTTACGCGGTTGAACACGCATTTGACCTGCAGCTCTGGCAGGCACTGTTGCTTTACCTGTTGCCTTACGCTGTTGCGGGATACGATGTTGTTCTAGAAGCATGGGAGAGCATCACTGAGGGCGAGTGCTTTAACGAAGACTTGCTCATGACCATTGCTACTGTTGGTGCCTTGCTCATTGGCTTTGTGCCTAACGGTTCTCCTATGTTTGATGAGGCCGTCTTTGTCATGCTGTTCTTCCAGGTAGGAGAAGTGTTTGAACACCTTGCTTCCGATAACAGCAAGAAATCTATTGCCAAGCTTATGGATATTCGCCCTGATAGCGCAACGGTTGAGCGTGACGGGCAGCTGCTCACTATCTCTCCAGAAGAGGTTAAGCTGGGAGAAATTATTGTGGTCAAACCCGGCGACCGTGTCCCTGTTGACGCAGAGATCATCGAGGGTTCTACCAGCCTTGATACCGTTGCTCTTACTGGTGAGAGCGTGCCTCGTGACGCAACAGTGGGGGATAACATTATCTCGGGCTGCGTAAACCTTTCTGGTGTGGTACGCGCCCGCGTTACTCACCTCTTTGAAGATTCCACTGCTACTCGCATTATTAAGTTGGTAGAGAGCTCAAATCAGAATAAATCCAAGAGTGAGAGCTTTATTCGTCGTTTTTCTCGCGTGTATACTCCAGCTGTTGTTTACGGTGCCATTGCGCTGGCATTTTTGCCACCACTGCTCTCGGGAGACTTTGTTGGCAACGCATCAATCTGGATTGTAAGGGCGCTTACCTTCCTTATTGCATCTTGTCCGTGTGCGCTGGTAGTTTCCGTGCCACTGGCCTTCTTTGGCGGTATTGGCGCTGCTTCAAAGGATGGCATCCTGATTAAGGGCTCTGCCTACATTGATATGCTTTCTACCCTTGATATCGTTGCCTTTGACAAGACCGGTACGTTGACCGAGGGTGTCTTTGAGGTCCTTGCTGTTCATCCTCAGGCCATTGGCGAGAAGGACCTTCTGCACCTAGCTTCACACGTTGAGATGCACTCCACGCACCCCATTGCTGCAGCTCTTCGTGCTGCTTATCCAAGCGAGGACGATGACTGTGTTATCACGGACATCAAAGAAATTGCTGGTCAGGGCATTTGCGCTAACGTGAATGGTAAGAGCGTTGCTGTTGGCAACAGCGCACTTATGGAGAGCGTAGGAGCTTCTTGGAAAGCGTGCGAGAACCACGGAACCATCATTCACGTGGCTGTTGATGGGACCTACATGGGCCACATTGTTATTTCTGACCGCGAACGAGCTGATGCTCCAGCAGCAATCGCTTCCCTCAAAAACGTTGGCGTTTCTAAGGTTGTTATGCTCACGGGCGATAAACGCGACGTTGCAGAAGAGATTGCAGCTAAGATGGGCATTACTGAGGTTCGTGCTGAACTGCTTCCACAGGATAAGGTTTCTGCCGTTGAAGGCCTTCTCGCCCAAAAGACAGCTGGTAAGTCC
>ERZ773001.914-NODE-914-length-10548-cov-160.857_pt1 | contig 10548 bp, 9 predicted proteins | sample MGYA00511673_ERZ773001 | MGnify/ENA primary metagenome ERZ773001 (study PRJEB29015, sample SAMEA2738091) | human oral metagenome | biome: human oral; feature: human-associated habitat; material: saliva | place: China | collected 2162 ... | reverse complement strand
CACGCGAGCCTGCGGCTCGGAGTGGTCGATCTCGAAGCCCGCCCGTGCCCTCCGGACCCTCCGGCGCCCTCCACACCGGCGGTGCCTGGTCGCTGATGTGTGGCTCGGCGCGTCGGCTCGTTGTCCGGCCAGGCCCTGCAGGCCCCGCGGCGGCCTCCACACCGGCGGCGCTTAGCGCGGCCGGATAGTCCGCCCTGGTCCTGCCGCCGCCTACGGGCGTGAGGAATAGGGCGCGGGTCTGCGGGTTGCGCGCTCATCGCCTCAAACAAAGCGCCCGCCCTCGCGTCATGCGGGGCGGGCGGCGACATTGACGGCAAGCATTGCTAGCGTCACATGTGAGGCAAACGGTGAAAGCGCGAGCTTACTTCTTCTCGAGCGTCACGCGGTACACGTTGGTCTCGCGCAGCTGGAAGCCGGCGCGCTGGTAGAGGCGGTTCGCGGCCTCGCGCGTGGGGCGCGACGTCAGGTCGACGGTGCGGGCACCGACCGTCTTGGCGTGCTCGATGGCTGCCTCCACGAGGGCGAGCCCGGCGCCCTGGCCGCGGGCGGCCTCGTCGACGACGACGTCCTCAACCCATGCGCGCACGCCCGTGGGGATCTCGAAGGTGGCCAGGGACAGCATGCCGAGGATCGGATTGTTGCCGTCGGCGTCGGCCGTCTCGGCGCGGAATACGAAGAGGTGGACGCTGGACTGGGACAGGAAGCGCTCCACGTCCGCCTCGCTCATGGGCTTGGCGGAGCGGGATAGCTGGGGGAGGAGGCGCGCCATGGCCTCGTGGAGTTCGGGCGTGGCGGCGGTGATAAGTTCGACGGACATAGTTCTCCTAACGGTTGGTTTAAGTGTAGCGGTCGAGGCGCGAGTTCCTATGCGGAAATCGGAATGTGTTGGTCCTCCGCTCGCGCGCGGGCTCACGACGGGCGGCACTAAGTTTCCACGGAAACTAGCGTTGCACTGATGGACGTCATCCGGCTCGATGGTCCCTGCGAGGCGGCACCTCGACGGTCGGCCTGATGGCGGTGCGCCTGGGCGTGCGCATGGGGATGACGGTCATCGCGACCACGCGCCGTGAGTCCGCCCGCTCCCTCCTGAACGAGGCCGGGGCCGCCCACGTGGTCATCGACGACGGTCGGATCGAGGGCAAGGTGCGCGCGATCGCTCCTGGCGGGGTGGACGCGGCGCTGGAGTTGGTGGGGATCCCGCTGCTCGGCGATACGCTGCGTTGCGTGCGCCCCGGCGGCATGGTGTCCTTCACGGGGTCGCTGACCGAGGTGTGGTCGATGAAGGACTTCTCGCCTTTCGGCCTGATTCCCTCGAATGTGGGGTTGACGACATATCACGGCCAGTCGTGGGACCTGCCGGGGTCCGTCCTGCAGGAGGTGCTTGACGCGGTGAAGGCGGGCGAGATGAGTGTGCCGATCGCGGGGGTCTTCCACGGCCTGGAGCAGGTGCCCGACGCGCACCGCGCGATGGAATCCCACGAGGTGCCGGGCAAGAACGTCGTGGTGCTCGGGTAGAATTCGGGCAGTCAGATCGTGATCTCGATCTGGTTTCCCTCGATGGCCACGACGCAGCTCTCGTAGTAGCCGTCGCCGGTTGTTCTGGGGCCGCTGACAACCTCGTATCCCGAAGCATGGAGTGTGGCGGTCAACTCGTCGACCGCATCCTTGCTTCCGACCGAGAAGGCGATGTGCGCGTAGCCCGTGCGGTTGACGCCCTTGGGGGCGTCTTCCATGCGCGGCTTTGTCATGACCTCCAGGCGCGGGCCGTCCTCGAGAGTGATGAAGTAGGATCGAAAACCGGTGGTCGTGTTGTGGTAGCCGTCGTTGGAACGGCCTCCGAGGTAGCGGACGAAGAAGTCGCGCGCGGCCTCGAGGTCATTGACGTACATCGCGACGTGTTCGATCCTCATGGGCGCAAGCCTTTCGTGGGCAGTGTCGTTTCGCGTCAGTGTATCGTCTGCGCGCGAGGTGTGGGTGAGAGGGCGCCCAACCGCTGTCGGGCGCGCGGCGGCGGATAGGGACGAGGCGTACCCGAGCCAACGAAGTGGTGTGGGTGCGCCTGCGGCCTCGTGAATGGTCGCCCGCTACGCTCCCTCGCGCTCGAGGAGGAGGGCGACTTCGGCGTGGGTCGTGTGCGGGAACATGTCGAAGAGGCGTCCCTCGACTGCGCGCAGGGAGGGCATACGCGCCAGGTCGGCGGCCAGGGTGGTGGGGTTGCACGAGGAGTAGATGACGCGGGGCGCGTCGCACTCGTTGAGGTAGGCGGCCAGGTCTGCGCCGATGCCTCGCCGCGGCGGGTTCACGACGATCACGTCGGGGACGGCCTCGGGAGACTGTGCGCGTGCCCACGCGGTCGCGTCGTCGGCGATGAAGGTGGCGGCGGCCCGCGACAGGCCCGCGTGGCGGGCCGCGCTGATGGCCGAGGAGATCGCGCCGGAGGAGACCTCGACGCCGGTGACGCGCGGGAACCCGGAGCGGGCGCACGCCAGCGCGAAGCCGCCGACGCCGCAGTACAGGTCCCACAGGCTCTCGGGCAGCCGGCCGTCGGCAAACGGTCGCGACGCCCACAGCGCCGCCTGCTCGTACAGTGCGGAGGCAACGTGTGCGTTCGTCTGTGCGAAGGAGCGTGGACCGAGCTCGAGGCCCTCCACGCTCAGCGGCAGGGTGCGGGCGCGCGTCAGGATAATCTCGTCGGGGCCCTCCACGATGGCCTCGTGCGTGGGGTGAATATTCGCGGTGACGACGTGGGCGCTGGGCACGAGGTCGCGAAGGAGTGGCAGCGCCGCTCGGATGTCGGAGACGCGCTCGCGACTGCGCAGCACGAAGCGGATCATGAGCCGATCGCCCGCGCCGACGGTGACGAGGATGTTCTTGAGCTCCCCGCGCTTGGTGGGAACGTCGTAGGGCGTCAAACTCAGGGAGCGGATGAAGCGCTTGAGGCCGGGGGTCGCTCGGTTGATCGCGGGGTGCTGGATGGGGCAGCCGGGCAGGTCGACGCCGCGCCGGTCGGGCCCCAGGATGCCCAGGGTGGGGCGGCGGCGAGTGCCTCCGACGACGAGCTTGGCGCTCGTGCGGAAGCCTGTGACGGGGGACGAGGCCGGGGCCAGCCAGGCGATCTCGCCGGCTCCCGGGACGGCGGAGAGGGTGGCCGCGACGGCCTCGACCTTGCCGTCGAGCTGACGCTCGTAGGGCCGGGGGAGGAGGGTGCAGGAGTGGCAGGTTCCGGCGTCAAAGTGGTCGCAGCGCATCCCACAAGTGTAAGCGGGGGCGGGGCGTACCGTCCGGTACGCCCCGCCCCTATCTGTGGTGGTTATGCCCACGCGGTGGCTATGCGTGTGCGCGGCGTGAGCGGCGGATCAGCGCCGTGCCGACACCGGCTGCTGCCAGGGCGCACGCCCCGACGATCAGCGCGTTGGTGCCGGTGCGGGCCAGGCCGCCCTTGCCACCCTGATCGGCGGTGGGCGTGGGTGTGGGGGCCTGCGAGGACTGCGCGCTCGGAGCGGCGCTCGGGTCCTCGGCGGGTGCCGGGGGCGCGGTGACCGTCAGCGGAGCGGAGGCCGTCACTGCCGGTGTACCGGACTCGGCGACGACGGTGTGCTCCCCGGCCTCGGTGTCGGCGGGGACCGTCACCTCGGCGGTGAATGCGCCGTTCTCATCCGTGGTCGCGGTGCCGACCTCGACGGGTTCAGAGTGCAGCGTGAGCGTCACGGTGGACTTGGGAGCGAAGCCCGTGCCCTTCACGGTGACGGTCTTGCCGGCCTCGACGGTCGAGGGCTCGACGGTCACGGCAGGTGTGGAGAGCTGCTCGGCCTTGACGGTGACCGACTTGACGGTCGTGTCCTTGCCGAAGCCCTTGAGGGCGTACGCCGGGTTGTCGTACTCGAGGGTCACGCGAGCGGTCTGGTTCGGGCCGATCGCGAAGGGGCCGACGCCCTCCTTGAGGTCCGCGACGGTCAGGCCGCCCTTGACCTGTCCGGCGACGGTGACCTTGTACTTCGCGTAGGCGTCCGTGAAGCCCTCGGTGTCGAAGGAGACGCTCACGCCCGAGGCGACCTTGTCACCGGAGGTGATGGAGGCCGTGAAGCTGGTCTCGCCGGTCTTGGGGGTGGGGGCCTTGAACTTCTCGAGGCCGGAGGCGGGGATCGTGGTCGCGTCGGTGCCGATGGTGGTCAGGCCGGTGGGCACGTAGTTGGGCGTGCCCTTCGTGGTGACCGTGACGACGGGGAGGATCTCGTCGGGCTGCGTGGGCAGCGTGATGATGAGGTCGTTGCCCTCGACTTTGTAGGTGAGGGGCGTGTCGGAGCCGTCGAGCTTCACCGAGGAGATGTCGTTGGCGCCGGCGCCGCGCAGCGTGACCGTGCCGTCGGCGGGCCACTTCTCGATGCCCAGGTAGATGTGGGAGTCGTCAACCATGGTCTTGCCCCAGGTCTCGATGGGGAAGTGGGTCGGGCGCGAGTTGTTCAGGATGCCGGGGTGAGCGCGGTTCCAGTCGCCGACGCCCTTGAGGACGGAAGCGTCCCACGGGTCGTAGGAGCCGTCGAACTTCGGGCCGACGTTGAACAGGAACTGGCCGCCCAGGGCCACGGTGGAGAACATGTTGCCCACGATCTCGGTGGTCTTGATCTTCGCGCCGTCCGGAGCTTTACGCAGGGCCGTCGTGTTGTCGACCTGCTGGATGTGATCCCAGTCTTCCTCGGTGTAGTCCGGGTAGCCGGTGTCTTTGTAGGTGGGGGCAGCGTCGTCCCAGTTGGCGTAGCCCCAGGTCTTGTGGAAGATCGAGACAGCCGACTCCCAGGGACCCTGGGTCTGCTCGGACTGCATCTCGTTGTCCCAGCCGACCTCGAAGTCCGCGCGATCGTTGCCCACGCGGGAGTTGATCATGATGTTGGGCTGGAGCTCGTGGGCCCACTGGCGCAGCTGGTCGGACTGCTCAGGGTTCGGCTTGCCCATGTCGTACCAGAGCTCGGCGATCTCACCGTACTTGCCACCGAGGAGTTCCTTGAGCTGCTCATGGATGTAGTCCATGTAGCCCTCTTCGTCGAGCGTGTTGGCGTTCGTCCACGGGTTCTCGGGCTGCTTCTCCCAGTCGATGTTGGAGAAGTAGAGGCCGAACTTGATGCCGACCTTCTTGCAGGCCTGCGACAGCTCGAGGAGCGGGTCGCGGTGCGAGGGGGACTGCTTCGTGAAGTTGTAGTCGGTCGTGGCCGTGTCCCACATGGCGAAGCCGTCGTGGTGCTTGGAGGTGATGAGCAGCATCTTCATGCCGGAGTCCTTGGCCTGCTGGCACCACGCGGTTGCGTCGAAGTTGGGGGCCTCGAAGGTCTGGGCGGTGGCCAGGTACTCCTCGCGCGGGATGCCCTGCAGGGGGATGCGGGAGTCCCAGGTCTGCTGGTGGCCCCATGCCTTGATCTGCTCGGGGTAGCCCACTTCCTGCTTCTGGCCCTTGTACCAGCCGGCGTAGGAGGAGTAGACGCCCCAGTGGATGAACATGGTGTACTTCATGTCCTGCCACTCGGCAACCTTGGCCTCGCTGGAGGCGGGCACGGCCGCGGGGATCGCGTAGCGTGCGTCGTAGGTGACCTGGGGGGCGGGGGTGCCGGACTGGGCACCGTCGGCTTCAGGCGTGTCTGCCAAGGCGGGACCTGCCATTCCTAGGGTCAGTAGGCCGGCGAGGAGGCTGCCAGCCAGTCGGTTTGTGATGCGCATCAAGTCTCCATTGATTGACGGGGACTCTCGAACGGTGAGAGTGCCTTTAGTGTGCCAGAGTCGCGGTGTGCTACGCCACCAGTAACCTTTGTGTTTCCTTACGCCAAGCTTTCACGTTACTTACTAATCTGCGTTGTATGTGCATTTTGGCCCTGTGTAGAAGGGGGCTGTTCCTACTCTGACAAGTGTGGAATAAAAGCTTGAGATTAAAGTTGAGTACATCAGACTCAAGTTCGAGGGCTACGGGTTGCGGAATAAAAACCCAGCTCCTAAAGTTGAGTACATCAGACTCAAGGATGTGTCGGGAACCCTCCCGGCACCACATAGACCACACAGACCAACGCAAGCCGCTCCCGAAGCGGAGACGGCCGAGCGAACGAAAGGACAACAACCATGGCACGTGCAGTCGGCATCGACCTCGGTACCACCAACTCCGCTATCGCCGTCCTCGAAGGCGGCGAGCCCACCATCATCCCCAACGCTGAAGGCGCCCGTACGACCCCCTCGGTCGTCGCCTTCTCCAAGACCGGCGAGGTCCTGGTTGGCGAGATCGCCAAGCGTCAGGCCGTCACCAACGTTGACCGCACCATCTCCTCCGTCAAGCGCCACATGGGCACTGACTGGACCACGGAGATCGACGGCAAGAAGTACACCGCGCAGGAAATCTCCGCGCGCATCCTCATGAAGCTGAAGGCTGACGCCGAGGCCTACCTGGGCGAGCCCGTCACCGAGGCCGTCATCACCGTCCCCGCCTACTTCAACGACGCTCAGCGCCAGGCCACCAAGGACGCCGGTCAGATCGCCGGCCTCAAGGTCGAGCGCATCGTCAACGAGCCCACCGCCGCGGCCCTGGCCTACGGCCTCGAAAAGGGTAAGGAAGACGAGCTCATCCTGGTCTTCGACCTCGGTGGCGGCACCTTCGACGTGTCCCTCCTCGAGGTGGGCAAGGATGACGACGGCTTCTCCACCATCCAGGTGCGCGCCACCTCCGGCGACAACCACCTGGGCGGCGACGACTGGGATCAGCGCATCGTCAACTGGCTGATCGACCAGGTCAAGGCCAAGACCGGCGCCGACCTGTCCAAGGACGCGGTCGCCCTCCAGCGCCTGAAGGAAGCCGCTGAGCAGGCGAAGAAGGAGCTGTCCTCCGCGACCTCCACGAACATCTCGCTGCAGTACCTGTCCATGACCGCTGACGGCCCCATCCACCTGGATGAGACCCTGACGCGCGCCAAGTTCGAGGAGCTGACCTCCGACCTGCTCGAGCGCACCAAGAAGCCCTTCCGCGATGTCATGGCCGAGGCCGGCGTGACCGTCTCCGAGATCGACCACGTCGTGCTCGTCGGCGGCTCCACCCGTATGCCCGCCGTCACCGAGGTCGTCAAGGAGCTGACCGGCGGCCGCGAGCCCAACAAGGGTGTCAACCCCGATGAGGTCGTCGCCGTGGGCGCCGCCCTGCAGGCCGGCGTCATCCAGGGTGACCGCAAGGACGTCCTGCTCATCGACGTGACCCCCCTGTCGCTCGGCATCGAGACCAAGGGCGGCGTCATGACCAAGCTCATCGACCGCAACACCGCGATCCCGACCAAGGCCTCGGAGATCTTCTCCACCGCCGAGGACGGCCAGCCCTCCGTGCTCATCCAGGTCTACCAGGGTGAGCGTGAGTTCGCCCGTGACAACAAGCTGCTCGGCACCTTCGAGCTGTCCGGCATCGCCCCGGCTCCCCGCGGTGTGCCGCAGATCGAGGTCACCTTCGACATCGACGCGAACGGCATCGTCCACGTCTCCGCGAAGGACCGCGGCACCGGCAAGGAGCAGTCCGTGACGATCACCGGCGGTTCCTCCCTGCCCAAGGAGGATATCGACCGCATGGTGCGCGAGGCCGAGGAGCACGCCGCCGAGGACAAGAAGCGCCGCGAGGACGCCGACACCCGCAACCAGGCTGAGCAGGCCGTCTACTCGACGGAAAAGCTGCTCAAGGACGAGGCCGACAAGATCTCCGAGGAGACCCGCGCGGCCGTCCAGAAGGACGTCGACGCTGTCAAGGAAGCCCTCAAGGGTGACGACATCGAGGCCGTGAAGACCACGATGGCCGCCCTGTCCGAGTCCGGTATGAAGATCGGCCAGGAGATCTACGCCAAGCAGCAGGCCGACGAGGCCGCCGCGCAGTCCGCTCCTGCCCAGGACGACGTCGTGGACGCCGAGATCGTTGACGAGGACAACAAGTGAGCACCGAAGAAACCAACGGTTTCTCGGCGCCCAACGAAGATGCCAACGTCGCCGGGGCCGACTCTGTCGAGTCGGCCCCGGCCGGCCAGGCGGCCGAGAATAACGAGACCGCGCCCGGCGCGGATGACGCAGCCCAGGCCTCGTCCGAGGGCGCGACCGACGACATGAGCGCCTTCGAAGAGCAGATCGAGGACTCCGACCTCGCCAAGGCCCTCGAGCGCATCGCGGCCGTCGAAGACCAGCTGGCCCGCGCCAACGCGGAGCTGTACAACCAGGGCCAGGAGTACGCCAACTACGTGCGCCGCTCCAAGGAGGCCATCCCCGGCCACAAGACCGCCGGTCAGGACGAGGTCATCGAGTCGCTCATCAGCGTCCTCGACGACATCGCCGCCGCCCGCGCGCACGGCGACCTGGAGGACGGCCCCTTCGCGTCGATCGCCACCAAGCTTGAGGAGACGCTCAAGACGCGCTTCGAGCTGGAGCGCTACGGCGCCGAGGGCGACGACTTCGACCCCACCCTGCACGACGCCCTCATGGCCACCACCAGCGCCGACGTCGACCACCCCGTCATCGGGCAGGTCCTCACGAGCGGCTACCGCCGTGGCGAACGCGTCGTGCGCGCCGCGAAGGTGCTGGTGAACAACCCTGAATGACATCGACACGCTCGCAACTGAAAGAGAGGTGACACGCGCGTGAGTGAACAGGAATGGTTCTCCAAGGACTTCTACGAGGTCCTCGGAGTCGACAAGACGGCGGACAAGAAGGCCATCACGAAGGCCTACCGTAAGCTGGCTCGCAAGTGGCACCCGGATCAGAACCCGGGCGACAAGGCAGCCGAAGCCAAGTTCAAGGAAATTGGTGAGGCATACGCGGTCCTGTCCAACGACGAGGATCGCAAGCGCTACGACGCTATTCGCGCGATGGCCGGCGGCGGGGCTCGATTCTCCGCCGGTTCGGGCGGCACGGGCGGCTTCGAGGACCTTTTCGGGGCCTTCGGCGGCGGCGGCTTCGGTGGCGGCGGCTTCGGTGGCGGCGGTCCGAACGTGCGCTTCCAGACCTCCGGCATGCCCGGCGGCGGTGCTGGTTTTGAGGACATCCTCTCCGGCCTCTTCGGCGGTGGCGGTGGCGGCGCTGGCGCGCGATTCGGTGGCGACCCCTATGGCTCGTCCTTCGGTGGCGGTCACGCCCCGCGTAGCGCGCCGACGCCCGAAAAGGGCGGCACCGTGCGTGCGAAGCTGTCGATTTCCTTCCGCCAGGCCCTCAACGGCGCGACCCTGACCATCAAGGTCGGTGGCTCTCCGATCAAGGTCCGCATCCCCGCGGGCATCAAGGACGGCCAGAAGGTCCGCGTCAAGGGCCACGGCAAGCCCGGTACGCACGGCGGTCCCACCGGCGACCTCGAGGTCGCCGTGACCGTCAAGCCGCATCCCGTGTTCTCGCGCCAGGGTGACGACCTGGTCGTCTCCCTGCCCGTGACCGTGTCCGAGGCCATCCTCGGTGCCGCCGTCGACGTGCCGATGATCGACGGCAACACGGCCACGGTCAAGGTGCCCGCGGGCTCCTCCTCGGGCTCTGAGATTCGCGTGCGCGGCGGGGGCGTGAAGACCTCCAAGGCGACGGGTGACCTGATTGCCCGCGTGGCCATCCAGGTTCCCGACAAGCCGAGCCGTGACCTCAAGAAGCTCGCGAAGGAGATGGCGAAGGCCGAGGGTGACCTCGACGTGCGCGCATCCCTGTTCGAGGCCGTGGAGGAGTAAGCCATGGCGACGACGGGATCGGACGACGCGATTACGTTCGTCATCTCGGTTGCGGCCGAGCTGGCGGGCATGCATCCGCAGACCCTGCGCCAGTATGACCGCCTCGGCCTGGTGACCCCCGCCCGTACCAAGGGGCGGGGTCGCCGCTATACGAAGCGGGACGTGCAGCGTCTGCGCGACGTGCAGCGCATGAGCCAGGAAGAGGGCATCAACCTGGCGGGCATCCGACGCATCCTCGAGCTCGAGCGCCGCGTCGAGGCGTTGGAGGAGGAGCGGGACGCCCTGCGTGGGGCGGTCGCCGCGGCCGAGGCCAAGCGTAATCGCGTGTTCGCTGCGTCTGCGGACGGTCAGGTCATGCCGATGCGACGAGGCCAGCGCCCGTGGGAGCGCCCCGCGCGCCCCTCGGCCTCCGGCGGTTCGCTGACGCTGTGGGACCCGATGGTCGCACTCGCGTCCCTGGCCTCCTCGAAGCCTCCGGCCCGCCACGCGCTGCCGGGCCCGTCCAAGCGGACTGGCGTGCGCTCGGTTATCGAGGGCACGGTCATCGCTCGCTGAGACGCCTGCGCGCCTGCTACTCGCCGTACCTGTTCCGCCCCGACGCTGCCGCGTCGGGGCGGTTCAGTGTGTTGGTGCACGGCGGCGGCCTTCACCCGGGGCTGGCGATGTGGTCGTGTCTGGGGTGGGTGCCTGTGTTTGGGCGCGTTCGGGCCCGGCCCCCGCGAGATCGTTACACGCGCGCCTCGCTCGGAGTGGTCGATCTCGATGCTTGCCCTAGCCATCCGGGCCCTACGGCGCCCTTGGATGCGCAGGTTAACCCCTTGGGTGGGTGCTTGGGCCCTTGGATGCGCAGGTTAAC
>ERZ773001.913-NODE-913-length-10552-cov-41.0089_pt1 | contig 10552 bp, 6 predicted proteins | sample MGYA00511673_ERZ773001 | MGnify/ENA primary metagenome ERZ773001 (study PRJEB29015, sample SAMEA2738091) | human oral metagenome | biome: human oral; feature: human-associated habitat; material: saliva | place: China | collected 2162 ... | reverse complement strand
GACCCTCGAGCGCGTAGACGCCCGTCTCACTCACCTGGTACACCATTCGCTGGTTGATTCGCGTACCGTCATAACTAAACAGGAAGCGACCTCGACCACTCCTCAGGTCCACTGCAAACGCATCCCCGCCTTCACTGATGAACCGGTACTCATCACCGACCTGGATCCCCCGGTAGCCGAAAATGCTGCGCTCTCTATCTATTTCGATAGGATTCCCCTGCTCGTCGAGCACGGGAATAATCGTGCGCTGCCCCGTCGACAGATCCCAGCGCTCGAGAACCATCGGTCCCGTCTCTCCACCATCTGCCATCACACGAACATCTCGAGAGTCGCCCGTTTGGACGCTCGGCATCGTGATCACGTCCCCCTCACAGGCGAACTCTCTCTGTCCCGACACCAAGCCGTCAATCATTGGCGCGACACCAAGGATTCGCGGAGTATCACCATCACGATCATTCAACTGAATGACGACAGACAGCACCTCCGGTTGCTCGCCATCACCGGCTGACTGTGCGGCGTAGGCCTCAAAGGCCTCGGACTTCATCCGCGAGAGCTGCTCCGTGTCAACGATCGATAGGATCCGGTCCCCGCACTGCCCTATGTCCCCGCGCGTTCCGGGAGTTGACACACTCGTCACGCTTCCATCAAGTTCGATCGTATCGACCCGGTAACCCAAGTCCATCTCGTACGAAACCACGATGAATCGACCATCCGACAACTCATAACGCTGGACGTTCGAGGCCCGCCAGCCCTTAGTTTCTTGACTACTCGTTCCGTTTTCTGTCGTCTGGTACTCCCATTGCTCGGCACCGAAGGAAATACCGCGATCAGACCACAGGATCCTACCTTCCCACTGGTTGCCGATACGCACGATATCCTGCTCCCCGTGCACGTCAACAAGTGCGACCAAGTTGTCCTGAATTGGGGATTCCAGGCCCGACTGCGATTGTGCTTCACCCAGCTGCACAGCAATGACGGCATCCCCAATGGCCAGTTTGCTGGTCGGCGTCACTGGCAGGGGAGCCTTCGGAGCACAACTCCACGCGAGCAGCGCAATCGGGAGAGCGAGCGTCAGGAACGCCCATCGCCGGGAACGCTTCGGTTTCGTCGAGCTGCCTTGCTCTTGTTCGTCGGCACCCGTCTCGCGCTTCTCACCGTTGTGTGTACTCATGGTCGTCTCCGTCCTCGTCTGTGCGCGCTACTGCGCACCACCATCCCAGCCGGGGCGCAGCGCGAAGGACTCAATGGCGCGCTGACCACCCGAGAACAGCTTGCGCACCCTCAGGTAGCCCTCCAGGCTGCCCGTCGAAAGAACCACGCGAGAATCGTCACCGTCCCACGGATGATAGGAAAGAGTGACTGCGTGCTCGCGGGAGCTATCCGTCAAGAAATAAACGCCGCTCTCGGTCACCTGGAACACCATGTCCCCTTGTCCGACCTGCTCGGGGATGGAAAACAAGTGACGGCCCTGTCCGCTCGTCAGATTGATTGAGAAGGCGTGACCATGGCGACTGATGAGCCTGTATTCGTCGCCCACTAGGATCGCCTTGTCACCATAGATATCCAAATCCTCATTGAGGTGGATAGCGTTGCCTGCCTCATCGAGCACGGGGCTCACCGAGCGCTGCCCCGTCGACAGATCCCAGCGCTGGAGAACGAAGGTCCCCCTCTCCGCATCGACGCCACCGTTTCGTGCGCCGACGGGATCATCCACTTGGATGCCCGGTGCCGTCAGCATGTCCCCTTCGCAGGCGTACAAGTACTGCACTGACCTTAAGCCCGGAATCATCGGCGCCGCCGCAAGGATCCGCGGGGTCTCTCGGGCAGGCTCGTCCAACTGCACGACAACCGAAAGGTCCTCCGGCGCGCTTCCATCGCCACCCGACTGAGCGGCATAGACCTCAAGCGCCGCCGACTTAATGCTCTGGGACACCTCCGTATTCATAATCGCTAAAACCCGCGACCCACACAGCCCAAAGCCGCCCGACCAGTCGTCGGTCTCCACACTCGTCATCGTCCCATCGAGCTCGATGATGTCCGCACGAATAGCAGAGCCACGCGCAGCACTGATGACTTCGATTCGCCCATCGGGGAGCGCAAAACGGAAATATTCAACGGAACGATCACCCACGCGGGGAATCCGCTGCGTCCCCTCCTGCGTCGTCAAATAATCCTCCTCCTCGACACCGTACGACACCCCGAGCTCAGTCCACGCGATGTCACCACGCTTCCCGCGTTCGATATGCCCCGCTTTCCCCCGCCCTTGGGAGTCGAGGAGCACAATCCAGTTATCACTCGTTCCACCCGGAAGGCCCGCAGACGCCTCTGCAGCACCCAGCCGCAGGGCAATGACCGCCTCGCCCGTCGTCAGCTTGTCGATAGGCTTTTCATCGAGAGACGCAAGGGAAAGACAGCCCGACAGCAGCATGACGATCGACAGTGCTGCCGCGCCGACACCGCACCGGCGCGCACCCTTGCGGCTGAGCAACCCCCTGCGGGTCCTCGCACGGGCGCTATCGCTGAGTCGCTCGTCAGTATGCGGCTTCATCGTCCTGATCCATTCTCATCACTGCACTAACGGGCGCATCATGCGCCCACATCCGAGTCTAGGCCACGACACCCGATCACCCGATCCCAGGCCCCACCGACCGCGCAATGCAGCGACACCGTGCCCCGTCCTCGCGCGCCAACACCCAAGGTCGGCGCACCATCCAGCTGCACGCGCTACTGCGCGCCGCCGTCCCACCCGGGGCGCAGGGCGAAGGCTTCAATCTCTCGCAGGTGGCTATCAAGAAAGCTCGGGCTCTCGAGATAGCCCGCCAGTTTGGAGGTCGTCCAGACCTCGCGCCTCTCTCCACTCTCCCACGGCGTGAAAGACAGGGTGACGCGGCGATCATCCCAGCGATCCTCGAGCGCGTAGACACCCGTCTCAGTCACCTGGAACAACATTCGCGCGGATTTCTCCATTGCGTGCGAGAACAGGTAGCGGCCTCGCCCACTCGTCAGGTCCACGGAGAAGGCATCACGGCCTTCGCTGATGAACCGGTACTCATCACCGACCTGGATCCCCTGGTAGTGAAAAATGCTGCGCTCGCTATTCACTTCAATGGGATTTCCCTGCTCGTCGAGCACGGGAATAATCGTGCGCTGCCCTGTCGACAGGTCCCAGCGCTCGAGAACCATCGGCCCCTCCTCCCTACCGTCTGCCTTCACACGCGCGGCTCGAGAGTCGCCCGTTTGGACGCTCGGTATCGTGATCGTGTCCCCCTCACAGGCGAACTCTCTCTGTCCCGACACCAAGCCGTCAATCATTGGCGCGACACCAAGGATTCGCGGAGTATCACCATCACGATCATTCAACTGAATGACGACAGACAGCACCTCCGGTTGCTCGCCATCACCGGCTGACTGTGCGGCGTAGGCCTCAAAGGCCTCGGACTTCATCCGCGAGAGCTGCTCCGTGTCAACGATCGATAGGATCCGGTCCCCGCACTGCCCTATGTCCCCGCGCGTTCCGGGAGTTGACACACTCGTCACGCTTCCATCAAGTTCGATCGTATCGACCCGATAAGCCTTGTCCATCTCATACGAAACCGCGATGATTCGACCATCCGACAACTCATAACGCTGGACATCCGTGGAATTCCATCCGGACAGTTTTTCCCGACGCGTCCCGTTCTCCGTCGTCAGATAGTCCCACTGAGGGGAACCGTAGGAGATCCCACGTTCGGCCCATAGAAGCTCACCAATCTCCTCTGCTTCAAAGAGAGCAGCTTTGTGCTTTCCTTGAGCGTCGAGAAGCATGACCCAGTTGTTATGAATTGGCGCGCTCAGACCGGACTGTGATCGCGCTTCACCCATTCGAATAGCAATCACAGCCTCATCCGTGCTCAGCTTACTAATCGGCGTGCTGGTCAAATAGCCCGTCGGAATGCAACTCCACGCGAGCGCAGCAACCGAGAGCACGACGACGAGGAGCGCCCATCGCCGGGAACGCCTCGGCTTCTTCGGGTGGCCATGCTCCTGTTCGTCGGCACCTGCCTCGCGTCGCTCATCGTTGTGTGCGCTCATGGTCGTCTCCGTCCTCGTCTGTGCGGCGAAGGGCGCGGCCGCGCCTACCCCCAGAGTCTAGGGCACGAGGCCAGCGTCGCCCCGGCCTCGTCCCATCGACTCAACAGACGGAGCCACATCCCAAGAGGCGCGCGGCCCGCAACGACAGACGACGTTACTGCGCACCACCGTCCCAGCCGGGGCGCAGGGCGAAGGATTGGATGCTGCGCCTGTACCCCATCAGCAGATTTCGCGCCACGAGGTAGTGCGACATTGTGCCCGTCGTCAAGAGCACACGCTTGCCGCCCCCATCCCACGGCTGGTAGGAGAGAGTGAGGACGTCCTCATCATCATTTTGCTCGAGCGCATACACGCCGGTCTCGCTCACCTGGAATACCGCTGGGTTGCGCGTATTCTCCGATGGAATCGAGAAAAGGTGCCTGGCGTTGCCGCTCGTCACGTCAACCGCGTAGGCGTTCCCTTTCTTCGTCACGAACCGGTACTCATCCCCCACCCGGATCGCTCGAGAATAGTAGAGAAAGTTATCCTGATCCGTTTCAATGGGCTGTCCTGCTTCATCGAGTACAGGAATGATCGTGCGCTGCCCTGTAGTCAGATCCCATCGCTGCAGGACCAAAACCCCATCCCATTGGTGCCTTGTGCCACTACGCACAGCGGCTGGGTCTTCCTGCTGAATACTCAGCACCGTGATGACGTTCCCGTCGCACGGAACACTCATCCAACCCGTCAGCAGGCCATCAATCGCAGGTGCCACCGCAAGGACTCGGGGAACACCACCACTGAGTTCATCGATCTGAATCACAGCAGCAACATTCTCCGGCATATCACCGCCCGACTGGGCTGCATAGGCCTCGAACGCCGCCGACCTGATGCTCTCAGAATCCTCAGTATCGGTGATCCCAACGATGCGCTGCCCACACTGCCCAACCGACCCACTAGTATCGGGGATTTCCGCCGTCACAATGCGCCCATTAGGGTGGATCACGTCGACCCTGATCTCCCCGACCGAATCTACGACAACAATTCTCCCGTCCGAGAGCGAGAAGCGTTGAACCTCAGCGCGCGACGGTTCTTTAACATCGATCTCCTGCGTTCCCTGATCGGTCGTCACGTATTCCTTATCCGGCGCCCCAAAGGAGAGACCACGATCAGTCCACAAGAAAGCGACATTGCCGTAGCTTTTCGCCTTGATACGGGTCGCTTGCCCCCGCCCCTGCGCGTCCAGCAGCACGATCCAGTTGTCTTCCGGCGGGGTCGGAAGCCCCGGCGAGAACTTTCCCTCGCTCAGCCGCACAGCAATCACCGCATCCCCCAGACTCAGCTGATCGGCCCGCGTCTCCGTCACATCCCCCTGAGACATGCAGCTCGACAGCAGCATGACGAGCGATAGTGCTGCCGCGACGGTGCCGGACCGGCGCGCGCCCTTGCGGCTGAGCAACCCCCTGTGGGTCCTCGCGGGGGTGCTATCGCTGAGTCGCTCGTCAGTATGCGGCTTCATCGTCCTGATCCATTCTCATCACTGCACTAACGGGCGCATCATGCGCCCACATCCGAGTCTAGGCCACGACACCCGATCACCCGATCCCAGGCCCCACCGACCACACAATGCAGCGACACCGCGCCCCGGCCTCGCGCGCCAACACCCAAGGTCGGCGCACCATCCAGCTGCGCGCGCTACTGCGCGCCGCCGTTCCAGCCGGGGCGCAGCGCGAAGGATTCGATCTCTCGTTCATGGCCCGACGACAGGAATCCGCCCGGCGTCCGCAGATATTTCTCCAACTTGTTCGTCGTGATGACCTCGCGGAGTTCTCCCCCATCCCACGGTCGGTAGGAGAGCGTGACGACGTGCTCACGGTAGTGATCCTCGAGCACGTAGACACCGGTTTCGGTCACCTGGAATAAAGTCGGATGCGACACGGTCTCCGCGGGGATGGTGAAGAGGTGACGGGTCTGACCGCTCCTGAGGTCGACCGTGAAGGCATGACCCCTACTACTGATGAACCTGTACTCGTCTCCAACCTGAATCGCCTGATAGCCGAAGATCGTCAGATCTTTGCTCAGCGTGATCTCGTCGCCATTCTCATCGAGGACAGGGATCACCGTGCGCTGCCCTGTCGACAGGTCCCAGCGCTGCAGAACCATGGGGCCAGTCGTTGCCATCATGCCAAAGTCACGTGCAGCGACAGGATCATCCTGCAGCATGCTCGGCATCGTAATGACATCCCCCTCGCAGGCAAACATGAACTGCCCTGATTTCAATCCATCAATCATCGGTGCGGTGGCGAGGACTCTGGGCACATCGCCGACGGGATCATCCAATTGCACGACAGCCGCGAGTTTCTCCGGCGTTACGGGGTCACCCGACTGAGGCGTATAGGCCTCGTGGGCAGAGGTCTCGATGCTTTCGGATGCCTCAGTGTCGGTGATCGCCAAAACCCGCGAACCACACAGTCCAACATCCCCTCCTGTGTCCCGTGTTTCCGCACTCGTCATCGTTCCATCAAGCTCGATAGTGTCGATTCGATACCCCCAGTGCCTCGACGCGCTGAGAACCGCGATTCGCCCATCGGGGAGCTCATAACGCCTATATTCCAATGATCGATCAGCCGGGCGCGGGATACGTTGCGTTCCACTCGCCGTTGTCAGAAACTCATTGTTCTCTTCGCTGTAGGAGAGGCCACGCTGAGTCCACGCCAAGTCCCCCACAGTCCTCTCATCGATAAAACTCAGATCAACGTTGCCTTCCTCATCAAGGAGCCCGATCCCACTGTCGTAGGTTGGCTTTCCGAGGCCCGACACCGACCGACCCTCACGCATCCACACAGCCAACACAGCGTCCCCCGTGCTCAGCTTGTCGACCGGCGTGCTCGTCGGCGCAACATACGCCTCGCAGCTCGACAGGAGCACAGCAGCTGACAGCATGGCCGCCACAATGGCACCTCGACGTGCGCCCCTAGAACTCAACAGGGGGCCACATCGTCGCGCCTGCATCTCTGTCAGCTGTGAGTCGGTGGCGTTAGCGTTCATCATCGATTCGTCCTCGTCTGTGCGGCGAAGGGCGCGGCCGCGCCTACCCCCAGAGTCTAGGGCACGAGGCCAGCGTCGCCCCGGCCTCGTCCCATCGAGGCACATCCCAACCGGGAACGAGACCCCGAGAGAGGGCCAACGTTACTGCGCGCCACCATCCCAGCCGGGGCGCAGGGCGAAGGACTGAATATCCAAGGCACTCGAGATATAGCCTTCGTTGAGGTAATAAGCCAGGTCACGGGTCGTGAAGATGTCACGCCACTCGCCGCCTTCCCAGGGCCTGTACGAGAGGGTCACAACGCGGTCAGCGCGGCGGTCCTTGAGCGCGTAGACACCGCTCTCACTCACCTGGAACGTCGCCAGGTAGCCGTCTGGCCCATACGTTGGCGTATCAAGCGAAAACAAGTAACGTCCCTGGCCACTCGCCGGGTCGACAGCGAAAGCATCCCCACCCCACGACACGAACCTGTACTCGTTGCCCACGCGGATTGCCTCATAGTCAGAGACACCCTGACCTTCATCCAGATCGATAGGGTTTCCAGCCTCGTCAACCACGGGAACAATCGTGCGCTGCCCCGCAGACAGGTCCCACCGCTGAAGAACCAGGCCTCTCCGCTCGCTCTCCACGCCACTGGACGAGGCGTCGTCCTCGTCCTCCCGCACGCTCGGCATCGTGATGACATCCCCCTCACAGTCGAACATGCGCTGTCGCGACGACAAGCCGTCGATCATCGGCGCGACCGCGAGAACTGGAGGAGTGTCACCATCATGGTCAGTGAGCTGAACAACCACCTCCAGAGCCTCCGGCATATCACCACCGCCGAACTGGGCAGCGTAGGCCTCAAAAGCCGCCGACCTCATACTCTCGGAGCGCTCGGTGTCCGTGATCGCCAAGATCCGCGACCCACACTGACCGACGTTCCCCCGCACCCCAGAACTTTCGACACTCAACGTGGTTCCATCGGGGTGCACGGAATCAACCCGATACCCCGTGCCTTCCTCTTTCACGACCGCGAGCGTTCCGCCGGAAAGCTCGTAGCGCGAAACGTCCTCGTCACGGCCATATTTGCGCGCAATCTCCTGAGTTGCGCTGTCCGTCGTCACGTAGTCATGGCTCGGCGAGCCGAAGAAGACGCCGCGATCACTCCAGAGCACGTCCCCGCCGACGACCTCGTCGACGGACGCCACCTGGCCTCGGCCCTGGGCGTCGAGGAGCACGATCCAGCCGTCATAGTACGGTTTGTCCTCAGCCACCGTCGTCCAGCCTCGCCCGAACCTCAGCGCGATCACCGCATCGTTCGTCGTGAGGAAACCGACCGGCTTTCGGGTTAATGTCCCATGAAAAACGCAGCTCCACGCCAGCGCAGCAACCGAGAGTACGACGACGAGGAGCGCCCAGCGGCGGATACGCCTCGACGTCCTGGAGCTACCGCGCGTGTGCTCGTCGGCACCCGTTTCCTTGCGCTCCTCGAGGCGGTCCGCCACCCGTCTCATTCCTTTCGTCACGATAGAAGGGCGCGGCCACGCCCACCCCCAGAGTCTAGGGCACGAGGCCGGAGCTGCCCCAGCCTCGTCCCCCTTCCGATCAGGGAAGCTCGATGCCGATAGGATGAGGGCATGACGATTACGGCGGCGGCAGACGGTTCTTCCCTCGGCAATCCCGGGCCCGCGGGGTGGGCCTGGTACGTGGACGAGGACACGTGGGACGCGGGCGGCTGGCCGAAGGGCACCAACAACCTCGGTGAGCTGACCGCTATTCTGCGTCTGCTCGAGGCCACGGCCGAGACCGGCGAAGAGCTGCACATCCTCGCCGACTCGCAGTACGCGATCAACGTCGTGTCCAAGTGGCGGCTCGGCTGGAAGAAACGCGGCTGGACGAAGGCCGACAAGAAGCCCATCAAGAACCTGGAGCTCATCCAGGAGATCGACCGCGCCATGGAAGGGCGCCGCGTCACCTTCGAATGGGTCAAGGGCCACGCCGGGCACCGCATGAACGAGCGCGCCGACGACCTCGCGCGCGCGTGCGCCGAGGCCTACCAGGCTGGGCGCACGCCCGAGCCGGGCCCCGGGTTCGGGGGCGGCTCGTCGCGCGGCACTGCGAGCACAACACAGCCGGATGAGCACGCCACCTCATCCACGGCACCTGATCCGCACGATGTGGCGCACACCCCTCATGCGCCCGTGGATGAGCCCACTTCCCGCGGCGGCTCGGCCGACACCATCGGGACACCCGCCGCATCCGTGTCGGTTGAATCGCAGAGCACAGGTGCCAGCCCCACAGGCGAGGCCACAACCTCGACTTTCCGTTCGCATCCCAGCGTTTTCTCCGCACCCACCGAGGTGAGCGAACCCACGGAGGCGGCCCCGGCCTCGTCCGTGAGCACGGCGACCACCGAGGATGCAATCGCCCGCGAGCGCGAGTTCATCCTGGCGTGGACCGGCGGTGACGAGGAGGCGCTGGCGGCCATGACCGACGAGCGCACGACGCGCATCTGGCCGGGCGGCGGCGCGACCACGACGCTGGCGGGACCCTCACCCGCTTCCCCGGCGATCGGCCGCATCGACGCGCACGACCTGGGCGGGGCATTCCTGACCCGCTACCGAGTGCGCTGGGAGGGCGGCGCTTCGCTGGAATCCAGCGTGTGGGCGCCGGCGACCTCCGGCGAGGCACACCTGGTCATGGTGCACCACCAGTCGACGCTGATTTCCTGAGCCGGGGCGTTCTGTCTCGGGCGGACTGAGCTCGCGCAGTCTCAACTCTCGCGCGCGCTCGATGCACCGGATCATCACGCGCGGCACCGGGCCGCTACGCGAATAGGCACCCCAGCGGCCAGGTGCATGCGCTCGTTCCGCCCCAGCCCCTTACGCGGATAGGTTGTGCGCATGTGGATAGGTTATTAAGGTATCCGGATGCTCGTAACCTATCCGGATCCTCGTAACCTATCCACATAGCTGTTTCCTATCCGCGAGCCCCAACACTCACCTGCGCGACACTGCACTATTTAGGGAGCATTACACCAGTTAGGGAGCATTACACCCCCCCGGGAAGTGGTGTAATACCCCGCTAAGCGGTGTCACACCACTTAGGAACAAGCCCAACAGCGGAACAACCCGGAAAATTGACCCGCAGGGTTCATCTGAACCTCGATGCATGAGACCTGCGAGTAGACACGCTCGATCTGGATAGGAAACAACAAACTGGATAGGCTATTGCCTTCTGGATAGGAAAATAAGCTATCCAGAAGAGCCGTTCCTATCCAGAACTCGACTTCCTATCCAGAACACGCAGCCACACCCACCTGAAGACCGCCAAACGGCCTGGTCGTGGTGCCGGTAGACGGGAGCGGCGAGCCGAGTATTTCACCAGACTCCCCCCAGCCAACGCCACGAGGGGCACTACACCCGATCAGTGGCAGTGCACCCGATCAGAAGAGGTGCAATGCCTACGGATCGG
>ERZ773001.910-NODE-910-length-10596-cov-8.24201_pt1 | contig 10596 bp, 12 predicted proteins | sample MGYA00511673_ERZ773001 | MGnify/ENA primary metagenome ERZ773001 (study PRJEB29015, sample SAMEA2738091) | human oral metagenome | biome: human oral; feature: human-associated habitat; material: saliva | place: China | collected 2162 ... | reverse complement strand
AACAAAGCTAGCCGTGATAAAGCACGTCTTGCAGCGAAACTTGGTTAATCAAGAACAGCATAAAAATCAAGCTCTCCGGAGCTTTTTTTGTTGCTCACATATGAGGAGAAGAGATGAAAATTACGATTATCGGCTATTCTGGATCTGGAAAATCTACCTTGGCTGAAAAATTAGCCCGCTACTACTCCATTCCCAAGCTCCACATGGATACCCTTCAATTTCAACCGGGGTGGATAGACAGTGACCGGAATTGGATGGAGAAAGAGATGAAACAGTTTCTAAGCGATCATACAGACTGGGTCATTGATGGCAATTACTCTTGGTGTTGCTATGAGGAAAGAATGGAGCAAGCAGACCACATTATCTTTCTTAACTTCTCCCGTTGGAACTGCCTCTATAGAGGATGGAAACGATATCGTCGCTATAAAGGCCGAGTCCGTGAGAGTATGGCAGCAGGCTGCCCTGAACGCTTTGACTGGGAATTCATTCGTTGGATCCTTTGGGATGGCCGTACCAAAAGGGCTAAAGAAAGGTATCGAACTATTCGTTCCAGCTATCCTGACAAATTCATCGCTCTCAAAAACCAAAAAGAACTCGATACATTTCTAAAAACCATACAATAAAAAGGTTGGGATAAAAATCCCAAGCCTTTTTTATTTATCAACGTAATCGCCACCGGTGAAGCCATAGTATTCTTCCAGACTCAAGCCTGAATCAGCGATATCTTGTGCTTCTTTTCCGATATAGCGGAGATGCCAGCTTTCTGGCATGTAGCCTGTTACTTTTTCTTTTCCTTCTTGGTAACGAACCACAAAGCCATATTTAGCAGCATTTTTGAGCAGCCACTTACTTGGTCCCGGCTCTGTCACCAGATTCCCACTCGTATCAATCAAATCAAAGGTCAAACCCGTCTGGTGCTCGCTGTAACCAGGTCTTGCTGAATAGCGATCAGCTGCTTCCTGACCATCTTGATTGACATAGTTTTGATAGAGTTCCACCTGTGTATCGTAGCTACGAAAACCACTATAATGGTCACTGATTAGATAGCCCTCTGCCTGCATGGCTGCGATCAGTTCATGAAGGGCTGAAACAGCTTCAGGGTCTTCACCTGGGTTAAAGTCTGGTGACAAAGGATAATGTTTGTTAGCGATCATGACTTCGCCATATTTCCCTTTGACACTATAATAAGAACCATTGTAGCTGACACCAGAGTCCAATTTGACATCTGACTTGCTTGCTTTTGATGACACTTCTTTCCCTGACTCTTTAGATGTATCTTTTACTGAAGATGCCTCTTTAGAAGACTTGCTGACTGTTTGTGTGGTTTTTTCTTTCTCAGAAGATTTAGAACTGCTGGATTGAGATTGGGAGCAAGCTGTCAGGGTTAACAAGGCAACTGTCACCAACGTTAATTTGGAAAATCTTACTTTCATGGGGAATCTCCTATGATTCTTTTGTAACGACAATATCCGTAATGACATAACTTGCACCTACTTTTTTCAAGGTATAGGTCTTGTACTTGCGGTTTTGTGAATCTGGATGGCTATCTGTATAATGGACCGTGAAATCTTCATAGGTCTTGACCGTTACCACACCATTTTCTTCAGTGACACTTTGAATATCTAAAGCTCCTGGAGTGTAGTAGTCAATCTTAGACTTCCGTACACCATCACCAGTTGTGAATTCAACCATGTCTTTGTAGGCTTGACTTTGCGTGTCATAATATTTGGAATAGGTATTGTTGCGGTTAGAGACAGAGCTAAAGACAGCGTCGCGGTACTCTTTCAAGAACTCTTCTGCCAAGGTACGGTTTTGCTCTTCCTTGGCTGCTTGTGCTTTCTTAGCATCTTGAGCACTCTTAATCCGTTTAGAGGTATCCTTGGCTAGTTTCAGTTCGATCGGATCGTTCTCACCTTCTTCAATTGTCACCTTGGCTTTTTCAGTTGTGTAGGTTTCTCCATTCAAGTTGAAAACAGCATGCACTTCAATTTCTTGATAAGGAATGCTATCTACTTCAAAAGTCGTACTAGTTCCAACTTCTTTGCCGTTGACCACAACCTTCACATCCGTTGGGTTTTCAACTTCTTCTGGAAACTCAACTTCTAAATTGCGTTTTTCAGAATTCAACTGCAATTCTAAGTTATTCTTCGTTGCTTTTTTAGGATTGAGATGGATCTTAGAAGTGACATTGCCAACTTCTGTTTTAGCAGTCAATTCCATTTCTTTTGTATTGTAATGGAAAGAACCCAAATCTGTGACCGCATCTTTTTTCAAGGTCACTGTTTTATTATCCGCAACTTTGAGTTTGGCTTGATCCAAATTGGTCTTGACCTTAACATGGATCGGATAGCTGGACACACGGTATTCTTGGAAGATCCCGAATTTCTTGTCCGCCTTCTCCAATCCAAAGATCTTGTTACCAGATTTATCTGTATAGCTGCCTTCGCCACCTTCATCGATGATCTTGTTCAACTCTGTGCCGATATCGACCCCTTGATCTTCCATGCTGGTGATAAAGCTTTCAGCTTCATCCTTTGTCCATTTATCGGTATCGGTTGAAAGCAGGTCTGCTGCCTCGCGATAATCCTTCGTGTCCACTGCCTTAATGAATTTATCTGCAGTCACTTCGACACGTGTTGTAGACTGGAAGTAAAAGAAGGCTGCTACCAAAGCGATCACAAGGACAGCGATGGCAGAAATAATCGCAATTTTCTTCTTGGAGCCTTTCTTCCCACTCTTCATTTTAGGTGCCTTTTGTTTTTTCTGAGCTGGACTTGCCTCTGTAAATTTTGCTTCAGAATAAACCTGGGTTTGTTCAGTAGCAAGTGGAGCCGTATACTCTTGAGTAGGCTGTTGAGGGACATATTCCTGTGTTTTTTCTATGTCATCTGTCACTACAAACTCTTCTTGAGGCGTAGCTACTTCTACAAATTCAAAGTTTTGGCTTTTAGCAGCGGTAAATTCATCTGGACTAGGCTTCCGGCCGTATGTTTCTTCAAAATGTTGCAACCAAGCCTGACGAGCTGCCAGAAGTGGATCAACATTCTTCACTTCTTCAACTGGTTCAAGCACCGGTTCCTCGACAGGTGCTACATTCTCTTCTGGGGCATTGCCTGCGATAGACTGAATTTGTTTTAAATCAAATCCACAAGCTTTCCCAGCCATAAACTCTTCTGGTGACGGTTTGCGACCGATCACTTTTTCAAATAATTCAACCCATTTCTTTTGCATGGATTTCATCTCCCTCATTATAAAATAGGGAAAGTGGGTATTCCCACCTTCCTTTTTGTGATATGTTTAGTATCCAAAATTACCCAAGTTTCCAAAATTTGGAGTATTTGGAATAGATCCCATAATAGCTTGTTCCAAAATTTGACGATCCAAGTAAACAACAAGACCTGCAAAGACAATTAAAATCGCAATGGACGCTACAAGCAATAAGAATTTATCTGCTTTAAATTTGGTGTTGTTCAAGGCTTGGTATACAACATACAAGGTCCCAACTGTAAACAAGAAGAAGATCAAGAAGTTAAGGAATCCATAGAATTCATAAGCTTTTACAAGTCCGACTAAGAAAGCAAATAGAGAAATAGGTAAGGTATAAACAGACAAACGTCCAAACTCTTCAAATGAACGGCCGTATGAATATTCTTTATCTTGAAGAACAACACGACGGACAAAGAAACCTGCTACCTGGAAGGCATAGATATTGAAGTAAGCCATGATCAAAATGATGAGAAAGGCACGGAAATCTGCACCATAACCACCTGTAACTCCACTAGCTGTGAAGAAGGTAGCCAAGGTCATTACAAAAGCAGTCAAAACATATTGTAAAATACCGTTGAGCGCTTTTGGTTGGTTTACAGCTGTAGGGCGTTTCAATGCTGAGAGGAACCAATTCCAATAGCCACCAACTGCTAGACCAAATTGACTTGGTTGTGCTGGGTAAGGTTGACCAGGTTGCCCTTGGAAAGGCGCTTGTTGGTAGGCAGCCTGAGTTGGTTGTTGGTAAGCTTGTTGTTGGTATGCTTGTTGTGGTGCTTGCTGGAAGGCAGGCCCGTTATTTGGAGCGCTTTGAGGCACAGGTCCTTGAGCTGGCGCTTCAACTGGGGCAGTTGGGGCTGCGGTAAACTCTGGTGCTTGAGGCGCTGAAACTGGTTCTTGTGGTGCTGCAACAAACTCAGGGGCTTGTGGCGCTGAAACCGGTTCTTGAACTGGGGCTGCGGGAGCAGCCACAAATTCCGGTGCTTGAGGTGCTGAAACAAACTCAGGGGCTTGCGGAGCTGAGACTGGTTCTTGTGGCGCTGAAACAAACTCAGGAGCTTGTGGAGCTGAGACTGGTTCTTGTGGTGCTGCGACAAACTCTGGGGCTTCTGGTGCCACTACTTCTTCTTGAAATTCACCAGCAGCAAGGGCTTGAGCAATTTCTTCCGCACTGGCAGAACGACCATTGACGGCTTCAAAATAATCCAGCCAATCTTGTTTTAACATAATTGATCTCCTTATAAATTGTTAATACTAGGGTATTATACAAAATTTTTAAGCCATTTTCAATGAAAGACTGGAAAATCCCTGTATTATCTTTTGAAAAATATACAAATTCTCTTTATTTTTAGAAATTAGTAAAGAAAAACACCTCTTTTCAGAGGTCGTTTCTTAGGATTCAAAAGCATCCATGCCACCTTGGACGTTGGTCACATCATAGCCTTGCTCTTCCAAAAATTGGCAAGCGCGTGCTGAACGTCGACCAGACTTGCAGATGACATAATAGGGCTGATCCAACTCTAGTTCTTGGTAGCGATCTGCTAACTCAGATAGGGGAAGAAGACGAACTCCATCTAAATGAAGCGCATCATACTCCTCCTGCTCGCGTACATCAAGAACGTGTATATCTCCTTTTTGATAAGCTTGGTAAAAGCTTGAAAATTGAATTTCTTTCATGATTTCTCCTTTTTGTTGCCATTATGGCAAGCTTAGTATTTCGTATTTAAAATCAATGGATTCTAAAAAGCGGAATAGGTCTTGGGTTTTGATAAAGATGGTCTTTTCATTGGTATTGGGATGGAAAGTCATGATCTCCTCTGACACAATGTCTTTATCGAAATAGACTAGAATATCTTTTTCATCATTGTTTAATAAACCAAATGGAGAAACCGTTCCTGGCAGTAATTGCATTTTTTCTGCTAGGGATTCAGCTGAAGCAATACGAATCCGATTGGCTCCTACTTGCTCTCTGAAGTCATCCATGTCCAAGGGTCTCTGGTCATCCATAATGAGCAGATAGTATTGGGTTTTCTTCTTGTTGGTCAAAAACATGGACTTGGTCCGCACACCTTCTAAGCCTTCAATGTATGAATCGGCCTGCTCAGTCGTGAATGCAGGTGGGTGTTCCACCACATCATAGGTGATCCCCAACTCTTGCAACTTTTTAGCCACTTGTTGATAATCTTCCATGGTCTTTCTCCTTTATCGATGGATAATCTTTTGCACCAATGCTTGCAATTCTGGCACCACCTCTGCCTCAAACCAAGGATTCTTAGCCATCCAGATTTGATTGCGAGGGGAAGGATGAACTAGTGGAAAAAAGGTTGGTAAATAGTTCTTAAAATGCTGAACTCGTTCGGTTACCTTGCCACTAACCTTTTCATGAAGGTAGTAAGCTTGAGCGTATTGTCCAATCAGGAGGGTTAACTCAATATCCGGACATTCCTTGAGAAGTTGAGGATGCCACTTTTCCGCAAAACCTTTACGAGGGGGAAGGTCACCAGATTTCCCATGCCCTGGGAAATAAAAGTCCATGGGAATAACTGCGAACAAACCAGAATTGTAAAAGGTGTCTTCGTCAACTCCTAACCATTCGCGCAGGCGGTCACCACTCTTATCCTTCCAATAGAGTCCCGCTTCTTGCGTTTTCAAACCAGGTGCTTGACCGATAATATTGATGCGAGCAGTCCTTGGTGCTGCAAAGAGTGGCTCGATTCCTTTCTCTGTATATTCTTTGTTTTGAGGGTCTGCCATAATGGCTTGTTTAATGGTTTCAATGCTTGACATAAGGGCTCCTTTTATGGAAAAACTCAGCCAGAAAAACTGGCCGAGTAATCGATTATTTGATCAATTCATAGATAGCTTCTGCGTAAATTGCAGCCGCACGATAGAGATCTTCAACATCTGCGAATTCATTGGCTTGGTGCATGGTATTGACATAATCTGGGAACATAGCACCAAAGGCAACACCACGTTTCAAGAGGCGACCAAAGGTACCACCACCGATCACTTGTTCGTGTCCTTTGAGACCAGTTTGTTTTTCATAAACACGCAAGAGAGTGGATACCAATTCATCATCCATCGGAACATAGTGAGGTGTGTGGCCATGGGCAGACAAGCTCACTGTAGCCACTCCTTCGATTTTTTCAAGGATGGCTTTGATGGTTTCAGGATCTGTTCCTTGAGGGTAACGGATATTGAGGGCAATGGTATTGTCTGCTTGGCTTTCATCAAAATGGAAGACACCTGCATTCATGCTCAATGGTCCCATTTTGGCATCTGTATGGGCAATACCTAATTTTTCACCGGCAAAATCTTCGTGAAGAAGCGAAGCTGTCACATGAAGGTAAGCCTTAGCAGCGCCACCAAAATCAAATTGGTTCAACAAGAGCGCTAAGTAGGTTGCACCATTGATCCCATCTTCAGGAGTTGATCCGTGAGCCGATTTTCCAATGATCGTAACGGTATAGGTTTCTTCATCAACCGTTGAGATTTCATACTGAAGCTGGTGTTCCTTAGTAAAGGCATCTAGGAGGCCTGCAAGATCTGGTAATTGCCCAGAAACGACTGCCGTCGCTGACTCTGGCACCATGTTTTCACGAAGGCCACCTGTAAAGCTATGAAGTTTAGCCTTCCCAGTGTTGTCATTTCCAAAATGAAGGTACTCCGTGATGTTTCCTTTTTCCCCATTGATGATTGGGAATTCCGCATCTGGAGAGAAGCCAAAATCTGGCTCTGGAAGACCGACATGTTTGAAATAGTAGTCCATGTCCCCCCATCCTGATTCTTCATCCGTTCCTACTACAAAACGCACGCGCTTAGAAACTGGAAGTCCTAAGTCTTTAATGATCTTCAAACCATAGTAGCAAGCCATTGTAGGCCCTTTATCATCAGATGAGCCACGCGCATAGAGCTTGCCATCGATAATTTCAGGTTTGTAAGGGGCTGTCTTCCAACCACTACCCGCAGGCACGACATCCATATGGGCAAAGATCCCAAGCTCTTCTTCTCCTTCACCAAAGGTAAAGTGACCGGCATAATTGTCCACATTCTTGGTCTCATAGCCATCACGCTTAGCAATTTCCAAGAATTTTTCAAGAGCTTTTACAGGACCAGGTCCAAAAGGATGCTCTGCATCTGCCTTGCTATCATCACGTTCAGAATTGATTTCCAAAAGGCTATATAGGTCAGCCATCATCTCATCGCGACGTTTTTCTACTTCTGCTTTAAAATCAACTGTTGTCATGCATTCCTCCTCTATCTTCTATTTGCTGAATGGCTTAGCGTTTTTCAATGATTTCGTCTACTGGCAAGCGGTAGCTCGGTTCTACCTTCTCAGCAGCATAACCGACTGTGATCAACAACTCTGGACGGAAACGCTCTTCAATGTCCAAGACTTCATTGACTTTTGATTTATCAAATCCCAAGATAATATTGGTTCCAATGCCTTGGTCTGTCAAAGCCAGTACTAAGTTCATCGCCACAAGACCGGCATTAAAAGCCAAATAATCACTTGTTTGTTGGGCATCATAACGCGCAAACTCCGCAGGAAGATTTTGCATAAAGTATTGCAACTGTTCATCTGTAAAGTTCTTGACCCCACCGACACGTGCAATCTTGCGAGCCCGACGTTGTAAATCGGTATCCGTAAAGAGAGCAATGGTCACAGGTGCTTCCATGATTTGATCATAGTTTGCACCATAGGCTACTTTTGCCAATTCTGCATTTTTTTGACGAACGACCACAAATTTCCAAGGTTGGCTATTGTGAGCACTTGGAGCTAAGGTCGCAATTTCGATAGCTGTCCGTACATCCCTTGGATCGACCGGCTGGTCAGTAAAATGCTTGATCGCATGACGTTTTTTGTTGAGCTCTAGAAATTTCATAAGCTTCTTCCTTTTCTATTTCTGTTACCTCTATTCTAACACAAAATGAAAGAGCTTGCAGGTTTTTACAGCCTAAGATTGTGAAAAAAGAGCGGACATTTTGAAGATCCGCTCCTTTGTTCTAGTATAAATACACAAGAGATCCACCTATGATTCATCGGAAAGATCAAAATAGGCAGCTACTTCTTTGGCATAAGCATATTTCGTATTTAAGCTAGCTAGCAAGTCTCTATTATGGCCCCGATAATTATCCTCTCGTCTCAATTCTTCGTACATCTCAATAAAGGGAAGTCCCTTATCTTTGGCATCTTGAAGCTCTGCTTCATAGTCGTAAGCTACCTTGCGAAATTGCAGGTTGGTCACCCCATCTTCTTCAACATCGATCAGCGCATACTGGGCCCTATGGTTTTGTAGGGGCATCCAGTCAAAATAGGGCATACCAATGGTGCCGGGATTGATGATTTGCTGGCCCTGACTACCATAGCGAAGCAACTGCTTGTGGACATGACCGTAGATGGCCATATCTGTCTGGTCATCCAGCAATTGGTCAAAGTTCTCCGTCGCATTAGCTGGACGCAAGTCCCCACCATAATTCTTTTCTGGCAAGTTGTGGGTCAGGGAAAAGCGAATGCCATTGACCTCCTTCTTCTCCATTAGAGGAAGCGAGCGAAGCCAATCGATCCGCTTAGGATCCAGTCCTTCCATAACATACTGAGTGAGACGGAGCATCTGGATCTCCTGCGGATCCTCGAGTCCGTACTCGCCATCCAAAGCCTCTAGGACACAGTCGTCCCAATTTCCACGAACAGCTACTGTGATAGGAATCGCATCCAGCAAATCAAAAAGATCCTCTCTTCCTGGACCTGGTAACAAAATGTCCCCTAAAAGCCAGTATTCCGTCGCGCCTTGAGCACGCGCATCCGCAATCACTGCCTCCAGGGCTGTCGTATCTCCGTGGATATCAGATAAAATAGCGATTCGATGGTTCATAACTACTCCTTTATGGATTGAAAAATCTATGTGCATTAAGTATAACAAAAACTTTAGAGAATATTAAAAATGTGACAACACTAGGCTATCACATTTTTAACAACAAGTCATCATTTGATTTCAAAACCATAAAAAAATTTTCTTCCTTCGACCCAGTCTCGCTTGGAAACATCTTCAATGTAGTCCATCATAGAATAGATATCTTTTCTTGAAATTATTTCGTTGACATTTACTGGAACCCTTTTACCAGTAAATGTAGAAAGGAGAGCAGATTGAAGGTATGTATGAAATTTACCCTCTGCTTGGATACCTGCATACAATGAGGTCATAATTTCCTTAGCAAACATTCCTGGAAAAACCGGACACCCCTTATAGTAATAGGTATCTAGCTCTTTCTGATCACCTACTATCATCCATAATTCTTCAATCTCTTCTTTGGTCGCTTCCTCCATCGATAATTTCTGGTCATAAAAATAATTATCCAATGCATCTTTGATCGCATAGTCAATGTCAGAGTTGCTATCTTCCCACTCGTCCCAGAGTGCAAACAAATAAGGAACTACTTCATAGGACATCATTTCTACAGCACCTGTAACAAATGTAAAAATTGCAAATTCCGACGCATCGGATAAACATCTAAGATTGGAAACATCCCTTAAATCTTCATTGGTACAAATCGAGCAAAACAATCGAATACACAAATTCAAGACAGATTCATCTTTCGTTTGATTCATCAGTTCAATCAACAATGGTTTAACTGAAAAATCCCCCTTTTTTAATATCTCTGCAAGTAGTAAAACACATTCTTTTTCATCAGAAATAGACTCTAAATTAGTTTTCAACTCTTCAAGAGACAAGGGACTAACCCCACCAAAATCTACTCCTGTCAGTAATAAATTATTTTCCATCAAACCTAAAATCCAATCGTTTCTATGGTGTTTTAAGACGTGTGATCACATATCGCCCCACCTAAATCAGCATACAATAAATCTAGTATAGCAAAATCTATTAAAAAATGAGAAAACCATCCAAAATTAGTTGGATGGTTCAATACTCTTGAAACTAATTGTTTGTTTAAAATGATAATCTGGTTCAATATATGGAGCTTTATTCCTCATCAGAAAACATCAGTTCATCTAGTTCTTCTGTGTCTTCTGCGATCCCTTCATAACTAGCAATCATATTATTCAATACTTCTAAAGTTATTTCACCCGTAACATCCTTTATGATCACTTTAGTTCCTATATTATTTAACCTGTTTATTATTTCTCTAATTTTCTTTAATTCATCTAATTTCAAATCATTGACTGACATGACTGGCTCTTGTTTTTCAATTCTAGACTTTATTTCACCTAAAGGAATTGGAATAAACTCTCTTAATACCTTATATGTCATTGTTTTATTTGTAATGTGATTAATTATTAGATCTACTGTCCTCATTACCATTTCCTTTATT
>ERZ773001.909-NODE-909-length-10598-cov-2.72465_pt1 | contig 10598 bp, 10 predicted proteins | sample MGYA00511673_ERZ773001 | MGnify/ENA primary metagenome ERZ773001 (study PRJEB29015, sample SAMEA2738091) | human oral metagenome | biome: human oral; feature: human-associated habitat; material: saliva | place: China | collected 2162 ... | reverse complement strand
TACCACCTACGGCTCGTGTTATCTGATATGAATATTTGGCGCGACCCTCATATCCACACCTTATCTCGCCTCACTTTGTCGTCTTCAACTACAGGTGTCCCTGCACCCTTAGTAGTTACCCTTGGGTTGAGTTTTCCGACTTCCAAAGCTGAAACCTTTGACAGATTCCATTAAGACCAGATATTTTTAGACAGACCATTGCTGGCGCTAGTGCGTCGACACTAACTTTCCCATGTCACCATGGATTATCTTGACGATGCTAAACCACCGTTAAACTACGCCACTAGGATTCGAACCTAGGCTCACGGTGCCAAAAACCGTTGTCTTACCACTTGACTATGGCGTATTAACTCACAACATTCATAGTTCCCCACGGCAATTATACAGGGGCAAACATGTCTTCACCATTTAATATCTACCTCATGATAATTCATTCGGTTGACTATTTTCTGGATGCCGGCTTATGAATTTGTGTTGCACAATAGTGCAATCAGGAAGGAAGGATTCGAACCTTCGACCCCCTGGCTCCAAACCAGACACTCTACCAAACTGAGCTACTTCCTGCTGAGGTCGGTACCTTGACGAACAAGGTTCTAGAGATGTTGTCTCACACCGACTATGATGACCCGTACGGGATTCGAACCCATGCTACCGCCTTGAAAGGGCGATGTCTTAACCGCTCGACTAACGGGCCTTGTTGGTCACGACTGAGAGGACTTCAACCTCATCCAACACTTCATGTGTGTAGTCTGTAATAACTACCAGAGGACTTCAACCTTTGATTCACTTCATGCGAGTCGCGTTAATTTTAATGGTGGAACATGGCGGAGTCGAACCGCCGACCTCTTGCTTGCAAGGCAACTGCTCTCCCAATTGAGCTACTATCCCAAATTATTTATGGCGCACCTGAGAGGACTCGAACCTCTAACCACCTGATTCGAAGTCAGGGACTCTATCCAATTGAGCTACAGATGCATTATGGTGCGGAATACAAGACTTGAACTTGTACGCTAAAAGCACCAGATTCTAAGTCTGGCGTGTCTGCCAATTCCACCAATTCCGCATTATTAAATTCCGCATTATTATGGCGATTCCGACGGGACTCGAACCCGCAATCTCTACCGTGACAGGGTAGTGTACTAACAGTTGTACTACGGAACCATTAAGATTATTCGTGAAAATAAAGGGGTGTGGGGTTGTAACCCCATATACCGATTTTTGTGTATACAAAAATCGAAAAAAAAATGGAGCGAATGGCGGGAGTCGAACCCGCACCATCAGTTTGGAAGACTGAGGTTCTACCATTAAACTACATCCGCATGGGTGGTGCTAAAGCGCGCTGCACCACATAGAAAGAGCCCGATTAACAAGCCCCTCTGATTAATCAACGGAAAGGGTGGGAGTCGAACCCACGCACGCTATTACACGCCTAGGCCCTTAGCAGAGGCCCCTCTTAACCACTTGAGTACCTTTCCCAAAGGTTTGAGCAGTTTAGTGACTTGCTCAGGTCTAATGCTAGACATTTTAAATAGCATTTTGGTGTTCCATACGCTAGCAGTTTAATGACATGCTCAGGTCAATTTAATCATGCTAATGTCTATGTTATGGTGAACAACCACATTAACAGGATAATGACTTTTCCCACTAAATATAGTATATCACACCACAATACAAAAGTCAAGCGGTATTTCGAAATTATTTAGAAAGACAGGTTGGCACACCTGTCTTATATTGTTATATTAGAAACAATCATTACTTCGTACTATTAGTATAACATGGAGTAAAACAAAAGTCAAGCACAAATTATAAATTTTGCTCAACTTTTGCCCATATCCTATTTCGCTACTTCTGAGATATAGTAAGATGTCACGTTATTCGTGTGGTGACCGTCTTTATCAGTTACAATGTATGCGAACGGTTTTCCGTCATACAGCGCTATAGTTTGATAAGTGTTGTCACTCATCTTGTATGTCTCAAGAGTAATCTTCGATTTGTCTTTCACTTCGATAGTATCTCCAAGTTTTGGAAGACTCTTTTCGAACTCAGCTTTGATTTTCTTAGCTGTAGCGTCTGTCGCAACTTCTTGTTTTGTTTCAGGTGCGAATAGTTCAAAGTCGGTATACAACTTAGTTGGCTCATCTGGGTGATACACTGTAGAACCTAGTATATATCCACCACCAATAGTCGACATAGTCACTTTGTGTGGTAAACCTGAAGAATTTGCTTTTTTCTCAAGGTCCTCTTTTAACTTGTCGTTGTAAGAGAGCTCTTGCTTAGGTTCTTCTTGTTTCGGCTCTTCATGTTTTTGTTCAACCTGCTCAGGTGCTTTAGCTTTATCTTGGTGTGTTGCATACATCCAACCACCTAATCCACCTATCGCAAATACAGCTATGAAGAATGCTATCCATTTCTTATTGCTTGGTTTTTCTTCAATGTAATCGAAGTCATCAGGCTCGTTATAGGACTCGTCTTCTACTGACTCTGGAGTTTCTTCATCAGGGAATATTTCCTCGATAATAGTACCTTTTAGGTCTAGTTTTTCACCTTCAACACCATATCCTTCTGGGTATTCAGGTCGACCTTCTTCGGGATTTTCGTCCTCAACTAAGTCTTGAATAATCGATTTGGTGTCAACGATAGGTTCTTGTTCTATTGTCTCAGTCACGGTATCAGCGATAGATTCTTGCTCTATTGGTTCAGTCACTGGTGTAACTTGAGTCTCTTCTATTTCGTTATTTTCAATAATTTGTGTCACTTCGGGTTCAACGAGGTTTTCACGCGCTTTGCGGGCTTGCTTCTCTTCGCGCTTACGGATTAATTCCTTTAACGCTTCATTCCCCAAATTTCTATTTTCATTTAGGTTTGGTTTCATGAGTTTTTCCTTTCTTGATTGGCACATTTCTTCATTATAGCACAATCCGGTATTATTGTCAACTACAATTTTGTGAATAATTCACCAATGATTTCTGAATTTATATCCTCAGGACTCACTAATGACCACTCAATACTCACCCAATTATCAATCTCAGGGTCGAACGGTAGTTCATTTCCAGAAAAGTAGATAGTTCGGTTAGTTCTTGGACGTCTAAAGCCTTGAGGTGTGAGATATTCGACATACTCTGAGTCACTCTCCTGAGTCTTTTCTGCGACCGAAAGACATGCTAGGTCAAATTTAGCCGATAGGCCGTGACCTTTACGTAACGGTTCAGTGTTATAGTTATCAAGTATACCTCTCGCTATACTTGATAACTTATCATCTAGTGACTCTTCATCTGAGTAAAACATAATGGTATTTTGTGGCACATCATCAAAATAATTGAGGAGGTACCACTTTCTAATGCGCGGACGCATTAGAAATCCCAGTCTTCATCAGTCATTTCTTCAACGTTAGTAGATACTACGTATGAATCACCTTTGACTGAGAAGAAATCATGGTTTTTACTAGATGTGTTCAGAGCATTCTCAATAATCGGGTTAATAGGGTCGTGAGAGAACTCCTGTGGTCGACCAAGGTTAGCTAATGCTCTATTTCCGTTATATTTAACGTATTCGATTACCTCGTCTTCCATTCCGATTTGAGAGTATATTTCTTTCGTATAAGCAACTTCGTTTTCGAATAAGTCCCAAAGTAACTCGTACACCTCTTTATCGGCGCGTTTTTGTTCATGCTCAGTTAGTTCTGCGTAAATTTCTTGAGCTGAATAACCAACACATGAACCGTGGATAGTTTCATCCAGCATGATTTTACGAATAATCTCACCGCTAGTTGTCATTTTACCTAGTCCAGCTAGATATAATGGATAGAAGAACCCTGAGTAGAATAGGTATGATTCTAAGAATACACTAGCAACATGAGCCATGTATAAATCGTATCTTGATGGTTCTAGTGTTACTAACTTGTTGTAGTAAGCTAGAATTCTATCAGCTTTGTATGTTAGATATTTATTACCAGGAACCCACTCATCAAGAAGATAGTCAGTTTCTGCTGAAGGTAATAGGGATGTGAAGATGGTCGAGTAACTTTTCGCATGAACTTGTTCGATAAAGCTCATATAGGCATATACAGCTTTAAGTCTATCATCGTTCACATGCATACCTAATACGTTCATTCCGACATTACCTTGCTGAGTGTCTAATCCAGTTAGTCCAGCAAGAACCTTTTTAAACACGTCACGTTCATTTTCATTTAGCGCATCCCAAGATGCGATGTCTTTTGATACTTTGAACTCAGTGTCTAACCAAAATTGTTGAATATTCTGGTTCCAATACATATAGATTAAGTCATCAGTTTTATTCCAGTTTACTGCTTGCATTATTTCGACCCTCCAACAATATCATTATAAAGTGTTACATATTCATTAAAATCAATAGGTGAACCCAATGTTGCATTATAAAATGCAGTTATGTGATTTTGACTTTGTGGTTTAGTTAATACCGCAACAAAGTCACTGTTATGAATTGTCCACACGTAATCGTCACCTACAATTGTACTCATAATGTAAGTATCACCTTTTTGAATCCACTCACCCGGGTTAGTTTCAGCTATTTGTGTTAAAGTTTTAACGAATACCCTAAGAGCTCCGTCATTACGATTGTTCTTTTTGAATAGCACCTTCGCTTCAGGGTCTTTCATAGCGTGCCAGTAATCAAAACATGGTTTTGGCTCTTTTGCACCAGGGTGTTTTTCATTCCATTTCTTCGCGTGGTTTAAATGATAATTTCTAAATTGTTTTGCTGTGTTCATAATAGTTTCTCGCTTTCATAGTGGACACAAGAGGGTGACCCCTCTTGTGTTTGGTTTTAGATTGAACAAGATGTACACTCTTCGATAGATAAGAGTTTGTTTCTTGTGTAGTATAGGGATTTTAATCCTTTATGGTGAGCATAAGCGTAATACTTAGATAACTCACGTGTCGATATATTACTATTGACGTACAGTATAGTTGAAATACCTTGGTCAATATGAGGCTGAATGACTGAAATGAGGTCAATTAACTTCATCTGGTCAATCATATAAGCGCTCTTATAGTAGTGAGCTGTAATGACATCTAGGAATGGCATCGGATAATACGTTTCCGCATTACCATAACTGCGTCGTTCGATTAAGTCAACTACCGGCATAACGGAACTTGTCGCATTTTGCACATAAGATATACTTTGTGTCGGAGCAATAGCTAAGCGATATGCATGATATAGTCCGTATTTTTGCACACGTTTTTTCAGATATTCCCAGTCTCCGATACTTGGGATATGGAATTTTTCGAATAATTTGATAATCTTAGGAGATTGTGGTTTAAACTCCCGAGTTAAGTATTGGTCGAAATAGTTTCCGTTTGCGTATTCAGATTTGTCGAAATCTTTGAATGTTACACGTCTTGTTCTTGCAATATTGCATGACGATAGTAAACTGTAATAGTTCATCATCGCAAAGAACACCGATGCGAATTCTTTAGCCTCTTTACTTTCATATTCTATGTGATTTTTAGCTAGAAATCCGTGTAAGTTCATTACACCAAGCCCTACAGAGTGAAGTTCATCGTTAGCTTTTCTGACACCTGGAGCATTTTCGATTTGTGACAGGTCAGTTACAGTTGTTAGTGCCTTCATTGCCGACTTGATAGGTGCGTAGAAATCATCAGACTCCATGATATTTACTATATTGATTGAGCCTAAGTTACATACAATATCTCGTTTGATGTCGTCTTCTTGACCATAATTAGTGATTGTTGATGTCTCTTGTAACTGCATAATTTCGACGCATAAATTACTTTGCTTAATCTCACCAATATTTTTGAGTGGGTGAACTTTGTTCGCGTTATCTTTGAATACCAGATACGGATAACCCGATTGTAATTGCATTTTTGCAATCTGATTTAGGATGTCACGAGCTGATGCTTCGCGTTTTCTAATCTTAGGGTTCGCAACCATATCATCATACATCTCATCGAGATTTATATCGTCTAGAGTCTTACCATACACTTTATAAACGTTGTGTGGGTAGAACATAAAGAATGGTTTATTCGCTCTGGCAAGCTCCATGAATTTACTTGGAACAATTACACCTGTAGATATAGTTGCAAGGCGTAATCCTTCATCTGCATTTACTTTCTTAGTGTCTAAGAACTCCGGTAGGTCGGCGTGGAATATGTTTAAATACACAGCACCTGCACCTGGGCGTTGACCTAATTGGTCTGCGTATTGGAAACTCATTTCAAGAGATTTAGCCACAGGTAATACCCCTTTGGCCACACCTTCTATACCTTTAATACTTTCTGAGCGGGCACGTAACCTAGAAAGGTTTAACGCTACACCACCACCCATTTTAGATAATTGTCGTGCAACACCCTCATTATAGTTGATACTGTTAAGACTATCGTCCAATTGCAGTAGGTAACATGATGCTAGGTCTCCTCGGCGAGTACGACCAGCATTCAAATATGTTGGTGTTGCTGGTTGATAGATACTAAGCATTAGTGCGTCAAGTAGTTCAGTTGCAAAGTTCTCATCACCTTGAGCTAAATATAAGGCAACAATAATATTGTGTTGCTCGATATTTTCCAGATACATTTTCTTGTCGTTAGTTTTCAGAGCATAGTCTTGATAGAATTTGGTCGCAGCCATATATGATGCGAACTTATGATTGTATGAATAAGACTTCTTAATTAATTTCTTCAAGAACGACTCTTCGTAAAACTCAAAGACGTCAAAATAGAAATCTTCGTCTACAAGATAGATTAATCTCTCAATCTCATCGGGAAAATGCATAGTTTTTTCCTTAACTTCTTCAAGGAAAACAGCTAGCGCCTCTTGGTCTTTTTCTAGATTATAAAACCCAGTTTTCGGGTCAGTTTGTGTTATAGCGTTATTTAATTCGATGTGGTTATGTTTCATGTCCACCCTACCTTTCTGATTTTCGTTGGGAATTATCCCAGTGCTTCACTACTATTATACCATAGATAGCAAAATATGTAAAGTGACTATCGATAGTGATTAATTAGTCGTTTAACTTTGTCTACGTCGTCTGAGTTACCAGCGAGTTCAAATTTGTAGTAATCTATGTTCAACTTCTCACCTATAATGTCTGCGGCCTTTGCGAAATTTGGGCCCCAGTTACGATTACCTGATGACAGTATTAGTTTACAATTGTTGTGTGTTTTGTTTAGGAATTTCACGACCGCATTTGGAACTACTCCAAACCCAACAGTTGGGCAAACTAAAACAAAATCACCATCCTGATATTCTTTCATCGGGATGGCGTTTTCATCTAATTTAAGCGCGAATCGTTTACAGTTCCCTGTTAAAGAGTAATATACGATTTGCATAATGTATTCCTTTCTATGTACCTGGAGGGTAGATATAAGATACTGAACCTTGAGCATTCACAGGATTGAACCATCCTCTGTAATCTCCAATGCTTTGGTTCCCGGCATAATTTGATTCTAATACTCGAATTTCGGTATTACTACGTACGTCTGTTACGTACGCTACGTGGTTACCACTCCATACAGCTATAGCACCTGGTTTTGGTGTGGTACCAACTTTAAATCCTTGTGATGCAGCACTTGCTGCCCACATATTACCATTACCCCAGTAATTTCCAGCCCATGGCGCTAAACATTTAACACCCCATGTACATTGTCCCCATGGGTATGAGTTCGCTGTTTGTACGATGTTTGGTCTAATAGACCCTGCTGTAGCTGGCTCAGATGCATCATAAGTTGATGTTGGAGTGTAGCTATACGTACGTGACGATGAGCGAACAGACGTGCTTGACGTTGCTTTTTGTTTCTTAGCTTCTTTTGCTTCTTGTTTAGCTTTTTCTTCTTTTGCTACTTTAGCTACTTTTTCGGCTGTCGCTTTACGTTCAGCCTCTTTTTCTTTATCAATTTCGTCGTCAATTGCTTGCACTTTTGTTTCAAGTGTAGTTTTCTCTGATTTCAGATTTAATTTCTGAACTTTCTTAGCGACTTCAGCGTCATGGTTTTCCACTTCACCGTTTTCAGCTAATTTCATTTTCGCTGAAACTTTGTCGATTTGTTGTTTGAGTTCAGCTCGTTTTTCATCACGAGTTAATTCTTTTGGAGCTTCCTTTGGAGCTTCCTTTGGAGTTTCACTAGGTGCTACAGGGGTAGCTTCCTTTGGAGTTTCTTTCTTTACTGCTAAAGCGCTTGTAGTCTCCTGAGTTCCTTCGTGGGCGCTTGCAGTTTGAGTCGCAGCACCAGCTAGAAGGGAACTTAAGGCTACAACGCTTACTGATTTACGTCTTTGAATGTGTTGTATTCTTGCCATATTTGTCCTTTCATCTTATCCTTTTATTCACCAATTGTTTGGCCACAACTTAATTATACCACAGTTTGGTAGAAAAGTCTAGGATGTAACAGAAATGTAATATTCAAATTGTGACAACAGCCATTCCCACATTAGATATTGCTCGTAATAATAACCTGTATCGTACTGAGCATAAAGATATTTGGCATCTAGCCTCTCAAGCGTACTCTGGATGCATTCTGGTGTGTACCCGGCTTCTTTACGCGCAGTCTTAGTCCATAACGGGTTGTTTGATGGTCGAGATAATTTCGAAAGTACTTTGGCGTATTTATCTCGCGTCTCGTAGTAATCATTAATCTTACGCTGTAAATACGGTATCGCCATTTGACAATAGTAGACTCTATCCTCTTCATGATATAGAGACTCGAGCGTGTCAACTAACTCTAATAGAATGCTGTCTTGCACTCTAAATACAGGATGGTCTCCGAATTTTTCGATAAGATAAAATGTAGCGTCGTGGGCGTTTTTCTTACGCACTAGACTGCGAAGTTTGTTGTTTGCACGTTTATTCAAGATTGGCTGCATAAGCACCTCCTAAGTATGGAATAATGTGGTCTTCGTCAATTCTCTCAATAAAATCACGAAGTGCTGGTGTTGTTGCTTTTTCTATATGGTAATATTTTCCTTTATTGTACGTTGCTATGTACATTGGTGGGATTGCTGGGTGATGCATCAAGAACATTTCATAGATGTCGCTCGGTTTAGAGTGCGGTGGAATTAGACCTGAGACATAACTTTCAAAGTTTCTATCTCCTCCTGCTTCACGAGTTAAGTCGACAACGAATTCTAATATGTCTGATTTTTCTTGTAATTTGCGAACTATCCCAGCTTCAATTAGAGGTGTAAGCATTCTCATATATCTCACCTCATAGAAGTATAGTTCGGGAGTCATAATAATAACACGTTCCATAAATGACACAGTCGTCTAGGACGACTCCTTTCCTTTAGAATATGACAAAACACCTAGGGGAACAAGTCCCCTAGAGTGAGTGTCCGATTTTCGGTATTATTGTCCGTTATTTGGATTTTGGAATCCAGGTGCACCAAATCCTTGTGCGTCAAATCCTTGAGCAGGTGCGCCGAAGCTTTGTGCTGGTGCTCCGAAGCTTTGTGCTGGTGCACCAAAACTTTGTGCTGGTGCTCCGAATCCTTGAGCTCCAAAGTCACCTACCGGTGAGTCGAATGTTGGAGTTGCAACGCCCGCAAATCCACCTGTTGGCGCTGGTGCGTCAAAACTTGATGTTGCTCCGAAACTCGATACTGTAGTTTCTTCAGCACCCCAAACTTTAGCGTGACCGCTACGTCTGAAGATTTCATCAGGTGATTTAGTTGTAGCTAATGCTACTCTGAAGTAGTCGTTACCTTTGTTTTCTGCTAGAGTTAATGTAACAGTCACTGGAGTATCTTTAACTAGGTAGTAACCCACATTTCCTGCGATAGGGTCTACTTTGAAGTCAAAGATTGAGTAAGTTCCTTGAGGTGTTTCAATGTTTCCGAATTGTCCTGGCATCTTAATTGATACTGAGAAAACAGCTTCAGGATATTGGCGGAATACATTTACTAATTCATTTTTCACCGCTTCTACTGGTGTTTGCATAGTTATTGTGTTTGGTAATTTACTTGACCATGGTAATTGAGCATTTAATTTCCATGATACATATCTAGTCATCACTGAACCCGCTAATTCTGGTTTCTTAGATGCGCTAATTTTTAATTTGAATAATTCTGCTGGTACGTTTTCGATGTCGTGTCCTGTAAATACTAATTTCTTAATTGGTTTTCCGTTGTAATCTTCTCCTGGGTAAATTGAAATATTTCTTTCGAATGAGAATGAATTTGCCATATATTTGTTTTGAACCTATACTATTGTACGAATCGTAGTCGCAACTACTAAGTCCAGTCATTGGTGATTCCAGGCTGTTAACCCTTCGGTTCGTTCCTTTCTTGAGTTTTTACTTTTTGAGTTTTTATTTGAGACTTACTTACTTAGGTGACTCAATTTTACAGATGCGCGTCACACATCCAACCTTTATGACGGGAGGGCCGTATTTTTATTATACCACATTAATTGGTCTTTGTCAAGCAATTTGTATTATTCGATATCGTTAGGATATCATCGGTATAAATAAATTATAACACAACAAGAGAACATTGTCAAGTGACTTTTAGGTATGTTTTGGTATATTGGTATGTTTGGTATATTCTCATGTTATAATTATATAATATCATGAACTGCATCACTTGTCAAGTCCTTTTCACATTTTTTGACA